>Ga0207716_100501_pt1 | contig 13794 bp, 12 predicted proteins | sample TtaePargueraPR_FD_187739 | JGI IMG/M metagenome (GOLD analysis project Ga0207716, IMG submission 187739) | Aerobic enrichment media microbial communities from Bioluminiscent Bay, La Parguera, Puerto Rico - Tt and P2 (5) (SPAdes) | ecosystem: Environmental > Aquatic > Marine > Unclassified ... | reverse complement strand
AAACCCCTGATTTGCCGTATGCCCAACCAAACTCCAAAACTAGATCTATCCATTGCTTGAGAAGAGGAGGGCAGGAATACCAATAGATGGGATGCTGCCAGATAAGAATGTCCGCTTCAAAAATCAAAGTAACTTCCTGATTTACAGTTGGAATGGCAGGTTCTATTCTGCTGGTCCAAACTGGAGGTTTAATGATTTGGGAAAAAGCTGAAAGGCTGATCAGCAGCAAAAGCATACTGAAAAAGCTGAATTTTTGAAGGGGTTTGAAGCTCATAAACTCATGTTGCATTAAATCACAACGGATTTAACTGGGCGAATGGTTCTGTATTATTGGTCACTTAAGGCTTTGAAATGACGGAAGAAGGCTGCAATGGTTTCGATACCCATGAAGTAATTTTGTACGCCATAGTGCTCATTTGGAGAATGCAGGGCATCTGTATCCAATCCAAATCCATACAAAATAGGATCTGAGCCTAATTCTTTTTGGAACAAGGCAACAATAGGAATTGATCCCCCTTCACGTGTAGGGATAGGCTTTTTGCCGAAAGTTTCTTCCATTGCCGCTTCAGCTGCTTTATACCCAACCGATGTGTCGGAAACTACCGCAGGAGAACCGCCATGATGGCTTTTCACTTTCACTTTTACACCCGCAGGAGCGATAGATTTGAAATGATCCTCGAACAATTGTGCGATTTCTTGCCAATCTTGATCAGGAACCAATCTCATGGAGATTTTTGCATAAGCTTTGGAAGGAAGTACAGTTTTGGCACCCTCTCCGATGTATCCACCCCAAATTCCGTTGACATCCAAGGTTGGACGGATTCCTACTCGCTCGATGGTGGTATATCCTTTTTCACCAAAAACTGTGTCTACATCTAGTTTTTCCTCGTACTCCTTCAAGTCAAATGGAGCTTCATTCAATCTTCCTCTTTGCTCAGCTGTCAATTCCTGAACTTTGTCGTAGAAACCTGGGATCGTGATATGCTCATTCTCATCTTTAAGAGAGGCAATCATTTTGCAAAGGACATTGATTGGGTTAGCAACAGCGCCCCCATAAGTTCCGGAATGTAAATCACGGTTTGGTCCTGTTACTTCGACTTCCATATAGGCCATGCCTCTTAAACCAACTGTGATAGATGGATCTTTCATGGAAATCATATGCGTATCTGAAATCAAAATCACATCCGATTTCAGCTTCTCTTTATTCTCGATGACGAATTTATCCAGGTTGTCTGAACCTACTTCCTCTTCACCTTCGATCATGAACTTCACATTGCAAGGAAGTTCGCCAGAGGCCATCATCGCTTCAAAGGCCTTCACGTGCATGTAAAATTGTCCCTTATCATCAGCAGATCCACGGGCGAAAATCGCCCCTTCAGGATGGATTTTGGTTTTCTTGATGACCGGCTCAAATGGTGGAGAATCCCATAATTCGTATGGGTCTGCCGGCTGGACATCATAGTGCCCATACACCAAAACAGTCGGAAGGCCTGGATCCACGATTTTTTCTCCATAAACAATCGGATAACCTGCTGTTTGGCAGATTTCTGCTACATCAGCACCTGCTTTGATCAAGCTTTCTTTGACAAAATCTGCAGCTTTGAACACATCATCTTTGAATTTAGGATCTGCGCTGACAGAAGGGATTTTCAAAAGATCGATCAGTTCGTTCAGGAATCTATCTTTGTTGGATTGGATAAAATCGTTTACAGCCATGGGTTTGTATTCTATTTGTTTAAAGGCCTCAAAATTATCGCTTTCGAGAGGAAATGCCTACTTTCATGCCACTTTTCTCCGACTCAAAACCCAAACCCCATGAAAGCGCTGATTTGTGAAAAATTCGGAATGCCTGAATCTCTTTTCGTAGGTGAAATTTCTGATCCCGTTCCTAGTTCAAATCAAGTTCTTGTCCAGGTTCAGGCCTGTGGAGTGAATTTTCCAGATATTCTGATCATTCAAGATAAATATCAATTCAAACCCGAATTGCCATTTTCACCGGGTGGAGAGTTGGTGGGAAAGGTAATTGCCTGTGGAAATGGGGATTCCAAATTTCAGGTTGGAGATTATGTGCTAGGTTTGAGCGGATGGGCAGGTATGGCCGAAAAGGCCATAGTGGATGAAGATCGGATTTTTAAACTACCGAAAGCTATTTCTCCCGAATTTGCAGCTGCCACTTTATACACTTATTCCACTTCTTATTATGCATTAAAGGACAGAGCGAATCTCCAAAAGAGAGAAACCTTGCTGGTATTGGGAGCAGGAGGAGGGATCGGTTTGGCTGCTGTTGAGTTGGGAAAATTGATGGGAGCCAAAGTAATTGCAGCGGCATCTTCTGTGGATAAGTTGGAAGCAGCTAAAGCAAAAGGAGCTGATTTGACGATCAATTACCATGAGGAGGATTTCAAGAGCCGAATCAAAGAATTAACAGATGGAAAAGGAGTGGATGTGGTTTTGGATCCTGTAGGCGGCAAGTACACCGAATCAGCTTTGAGAGGAATGGCCTGGGGAGGGAGCTATTTGGTGGTAGGGTTTGCCCAGGGAGAAATCCCAAAGATCCCGATGAACTTACCTTTGTTAAAAGGGTGTTCCATTGTAGGGGTTTTTTGGGGCAATTTTTCCAGAAAAGAATCAGAAAAGAACAGAGAAAATTTAGATCAGTTAATGAACTGGATGGTAGAAGGAAAGATCCAAAAGACGGAGGTTTCAACTTATTCTCTAGAGGAAGCTCCAATTGCTTTGAAAGCTATGATGGATAGGAAATTGCTGGGAAAAGCAGTTGTGATGATATAATCAAACCTTATTATCTTCTTCTTGGAAGCCTTTGATTTTGCCTTGAAGCAATTCCATCGCAGTGATAAACGTACCCACTTCGATATTTTCCTCACCTCCAAAATCAATTTCCAAACGATGCAAAGCGGCATTGATTTTCGATTGAAGGGTTTTTCCGGGGTAGGTAAGTTCTACTTTGACTTTTCGCTCATCCTCTTCGCTTCTGACCCTTTTTACATAATTGTGAGATTCCAACTTTTTGATCAAAGGAGTAAGGGTGCCAGAATCCAAGGCTAATTTTTGTCCGATTTGGTTGACGTATTGCCCGTCTTCTTCCCAAAGAACTGCCAAGGTAAGGTACTGTGGATAAGTGATTTCAAATTCATTCAGCCGAGACTGAATAGCCTGAATCAACAGCCTTGAATTGGTATAAAGTAAAAGGGAGAGTTCTCTAAGGTTTGCCATAGAATCTTAATTTGACTCAATTTAATTTGAATCCATGGAAATAGAAAACTCTCCCCGATTAATCTCTTTTTTATTTAATCAGCTATTTCTGACTAAGTGAGCGATATTCCGTGTTGATAAACGTAATGCAATTTGGTATTTGCCTCATAATCGTCTCCAAAATTTTGAGCTACAGGATCCCACTTCAAAGGTCTGCCTAACTGATGGGCAATATTACCTAGGGTACAAGTTGAACAGGAGCTATGTCCGATTTCTACAGGAACAATCGGGTCTTTTCTTCGATTGATGGATTCTACAAAATCTATGTAGTGCTGATCATAATTGAAGTTTTCTGGCTTGTCTTCCAACGCAAGTTCTGGGATAGAAGAGTCATAATTGCCTCTGGAAACCTTGATCCATCCTTTTTCACCAATAAACTTCACACCTTGTCTACCTTCATCAAACGGGGTTATCCAAAGTTCTAATCCATTCGCATACTTATAAATCAAGGGCTTGTCTCCAGCTGGAGGGATGATTTCTACAGGACCATTTCTATCCATTCCCATTCCCCATTGGGCCACATCAATCATATGAGCTCCCCAGTCTGTCATCAGTCCTCCACCGGTTTCCTCATACCATCTCCAGGCACCCCAATACTTTTCATTTTCTTCAGGGTTTAAAGAAATTGGTGGATCCAATTCAGGATTGTATGAAATATTTGGAAGAGGGCCTGTCCACATTTCCCAATTCAATCCAGCAGGGACCGTTTCTTTGGGAAGATCGTATGGTTTTGGAAATGGGTTTTCTCCAACATGAGCTAAAACCTGCTTCAACTTACCCAGTTTTCCTTTTTGTACATGTGCTACTGCAGTTTGAAAATTGACAGCGGATCTTTGCATGCTTCCCACAGCCAAGACAATCGAATTTTCCCGCACTGCTTTTACCAATTCTTGTCCTTCGACAATGGTAAATGTCAATGGCTTTTCCAGATAAATATCCTTCTTGGCCTTGCAGGCATCTATAGCGATTTTGGCATGCCAATGATCTGGAGTTGCTATCACTACCGCATCTATATTTGGATTAGCCAATAGTTCTTGATAATCCTCATAAACTTGGATTTCTGGAGCCGAAGTCCCACGATCAGCGTAATTCTTTTTAACTCTTTGGATGAATCTTTCTCGCTTCACTTCATAGACATCGGCAGCTGCCAGAACTTCAATTTCCGGTAATGCCATAAAGCGATTAAGTAGGCCCATTGCCTGTCTGCCTACTCCGATAAACCCTAGGTTGATACTGGAGTCTGATGCTTTTTTGTCTGAAGAAGCAAATGAAAACTGTGGAGCCAATCCTAAACCGGCTCCAGTAAGGAGACTGGTTCCGATAAATTTTCTCCTTGAAAAATTAGATTTTGACATGTTTGATAGGATTTTGGGTTTGATTGTTTTTGGTCTATCCAAGAACATAAAATACTGGAAATCTTTAGGAAAGCGAAGCTGAAAGGGATGACGAACAGAAAAAAATGGATGAATTGACCAAAAGCAAAAAGAATTAGGCTGTTGAACCTATTCAGCTTTTTCTAAATTAGCATTGAAACCCATTAGAAATGACAATCCAGCAACTTGAATATCTGATCGCAGTAGATAAGTACCGACATTTTGGGCAAGCAGCCGAATCATGCTTTGTGACCCAGCCAACCTTGAGTGCTCAATTGAGCAAATTGGAGCGTGAGTTGGGTGTGATCTTGTTTGATCGAAGTAAAATGCCTGTGATTCCTACTGAGATTGGGGTTCAGATTATTGCTCAGGCCAAAAAGGTTGTCTCTGAAAGCAAAGGGATTTTAGAATTAGTTGCCCAACTGAAAGGGGACATTTCGGGTACCATAAAATTGGGGATTATTCCGACATTGGCGCCTTACCTTCTGCATCGGTTTGTAAGGAAATTTTTGGAGAATTATCCCAATGTCAAGTTGGAGGTTCAGGAAATGGTGACTGAGGAGGTCATTCGAAAACTCAAGAATGACGAGTTGGATTTGGGAATTATCGTCACTCCGGTTGGAGAGCCGGGTATTGTCGAAAAACCCATGTTTTACGAAAAATTCTACGTTTACCTCTCAAAAAACCATCCTTTGTTGGCTCAGAAATCGGTTCGGGTGGATCAGATCAAGTCGGATGAACTTTGGATCATGCAGCAGGGTCATTGTTTCAGAGATCAGGTGATCAATTTCTGTGACCAAACCAATAGTGGACATCAAAACTTCCACTATGAAAGCGGTTCTTTGGAAGGCTTGAAAAACATGGTGAACCGATATCAAGGCTTGACTTTGCTTCCTGAGCTCGCAACTGATGAGCTTTCGGCGGAGGAAAAAACTAGATTAAGGCCATTTGAAGGAGAATCTCCGACAAGAGAGGTGAGTATTATTTTGAATAGAAGTTATTTGAAGCAAAAGCTAGTGGAGTTGCTTTTCAATGAAATCACTGAATCTATTCCTCAGGAGATGACTTCAAAAGCTCACGGGAAAATTGTAAGATTTAAATAATCAGAACTGCTTTTTCAGAATATAGCGGTCAGCCAAATCACCCGTGATTCGGTTTCCATTCATATCAAGATGCCAAAGCTGGTTTTCTCCAACCTTATATTTGCCTGGAATGCCATTGACACCATGAAGTGTGATGTTGGAGCCTGTTTCATCCCAAGTGAATTTGCCTAAAAACTCGTGCTCCAATGCATCATTTAGCCCAAAGTAGTGGGTGGTATAATGGTAAGTTCCGTCAGTATTTAAGGTGAGTTTTGTTTCAATTCCTTCACAGCTGGCGCAAGGTAAGTTTCCCAAATAAGTGCCATTCCAGTCTAATGATGTCCTGGAATTATCACCAATGGTAATTGGCACTTCAATGGTTTCAGGGAATTCTTCCAAAGTATCAACATCAATTGTTTCCATAATTTCCACCTCAGTTTCTTCGACCACTTCTTCTTTCTTTTCTGTACAAGAAATGGTTAAAATCAATAGAAATAGAAAAACGGAATAGGAATGCTTCATTTTTGGGATAGTTTGAATAAATAAACTTATGAAACCTTTGGGCAAAGGAAAAACAGTAGAGAACAAAAAAAAGCACCTCAAAAGAAATCGAAGTGCTTTGTTTTAAAGAATAGGGTAATTATTCGCTTTTCAGTTTTCGTTGTACGTCGTTGGCTTGATAGCCTACAACGACAATGTTTGAAATATTTTTTTCGTCTAATAACTCTGCATATTCTGTGTCTAATTGAGCCTGAACATATTTGCCCATAAATTCATAAAACTCAGCTCTTTTCTTGTAATAGTTAGGGAAATACGGGTTTTCAGCAATGGCTTTATTAAGTTTTTCCAACTCAGTTTTTTCGTTTACAGGAGGTTTTGGAATATTTAAGCCTGTCTTTTTTCCTTTATTCAAGTAGAATTCTACACTGACCAACACTTCTTTACCATATAAATCTTGGTCGATATATTGTGAAAATCCGGATTCTTCCATCTTATCAAAACTTGCAAAGACTTCTTCTGCTAATTTTTCATTTCCAGCCACCAGTTCAGGTTGGTTTTTCAATTCCCCATTTTCGTCAATATTCAGTGAAATAGTGACAGGTCCTTCAATGCATTCCTTTCTCAATTCGGTACCATATTTCAAATTTTTGGACATGAATTTATTGAATTCATGCATTGGTGTTCCCTCTTGAGCCAATGAGGAAAAGGCCACAGAAAACATAAAAAGTGTAATTGCGAGTAGTTTTTTCATGGTTATAGAGTTTAGTGTCTTAAAAATTAGGCATTTAATATTATAAATCCTGAGGTTTTAGGAAATATAACTAAACCAATTTTTTTATGTATAACTGAAAATTAAGGTGAAAACTGGCCAATATGCCAAAGAACACCTGCAGGATCATGGATGAAAAACTCATTTCCCCAAGAGTCTTTTCTAATAGGAGAAACCTTTACTCCGTGGAATTTTTCAGGTAAGTCCAGACTTTTGATTTTCTCTAGATAAGCTTCCAAATCTTCAACTTCCAAGAAAACCATGCTGTTTTCGCACCATGATTTCACATAATAATCCTGAAGATAAAAACCAATTTCAGGGCTTATAGAGACATAGGCAAAGCCTTTTCCATGATGATTGAGTTGGAATTCCAAAGTCTCATAAAACCTGCAACTTTCCTCAAAGTTTTTGGCTCCGATAAATGTTCGGATGGATTTTCCAGGTTGGATCATACTCCAAACTGGGTAAGATGATGATCGAGGTGTTTGTAAAAAAGATTGTTCCACTCCAATGCGGTCATTGGACCAAAGGAAAGAGACTCTTTTCCTTCAAAATGATCAGAACCCAAATTCTGAGTATGATTTAGATAAGAGATCAATTGATCTTTTTCTTTTTCAAAATCTCTATGATCGGCAATGATGAAAGCAGGAGCGGTACGAGAGTTTTTTGGATAAGGCTTTTCATTGACGACACCATTTTTGACAAAAGCTTTTAGGATAAACCGCATAAGACCATTGGGTTTGGGATGTTTGTTAGTAAAGGCCATTTCATAAGCGACAGAACAATGGGCCAACATCTGATCAACACTCATTTTTCCCCATTTGGGCTGTGTCTCTGGTGTTAGGGCATTGATTCTATCAATTAGCTCTTCTGTTACTTCAGTTTCAAAAATGTTTTTCATTTTGAGGAATTCAGGTTTGAAGGAATTAACGACAAAATCCAATAAAGGATATGGCATTGACCGAATGAAGATTCAATCCCTGAACTTACAAAATAATTAACTATTTAATTGGTAAATAGGGAGGTTATGGTTGGAGAAGTTGTCTTACCTGGTTTTTAAAAATGACAACTTTTTCGCTGTATTCCTCTTGATCCTCAACCATGGATAGGTAATAATAGGCTCCTTCTACGATTACAAAAATCTGCTCAGAAAGCAATGCAGTGTCTTTCTTTTTGAGCTTTTCATCTTGATCTAAAATTTCCTTTAGATCATCCCGGAGTTTGACGTGGAGATTGCGAAATTCTTTTTTGATCGTATCATTTCTAAAGATCAAACTGAAGCAGCTGTAAAACACCCCATCATCCACCAATAAATTCCAGTCTCTAGAAAACAACCTATCAACAAAAGTATCAGGATCAGTATAGTTCTGAGTTCTCAACTCCTTAATGATTGGAGTATAAATCTTGAGAATTCTTTTTAGGATAAATGAAATCAGGCTGGATATCAGGATGTTCCGAGTTGGAAAATAATGCATGATCAAGCTTGGTGGCATCCCTAAGTGCTTGCCAATTTTAGCAATGGAAGTGTTTTCAATTCCATTGATTTTTGCCAGCTCATAAAAGCCATGAATTATTTCCTTTTTCCTATCTGCGGAAACTTTGGTGCTCATGTTAAATAAATAATAAAACTAAGTTAATCAACTTTCATTTTAACCATTGTTCTTTTGTTTAAAAAATTACAACATTTAATATTGAATGACCATTCAAGTTTTTTGGTTCCATTTTCTCTGGCATCGGAGTTAAATGGGCTAAATCAAGTGAAAAATTACCACTAAAATTCAAATGAAAAGAAGGAGTTTTTTAACCAAATCGGCACTATTGTCTACTGGTGTTGCAATTTCAAATGAGGTATCAGCAAAAAGCCTCTTTCCAAAAAAGAAATCGTATTTGACTGTGGCCCATATTACTGATGTTCATATAAGGCCGGAGGAGGATGTCCCAGCTAGAGCTATGGCTTGGCTAAAATTGGTGAAGAATCACCATCCTGACTTTTATCTTAATGGAGGAGATAGTATACATGATGCGTCCTATGATGGTGTGAGTAGAGAAAGGATGCTTGAGCAGTGGAAGGTTTGGGATTTGTTCCGAAATGAGATTAAAGAAAGTGATGTTTATAGCTGTATTGGAAATCACGATCCTTGGTGGGATGTTCCCACTAAAGAGAAGGAGCCTATGTATGGAAAGCCTTATGTAGTGGAAAGATTGGGGATACCAGCAGCTTATTATAGTTTTGATAAGGGAAATTGGCATTTTATTATAATCGACGGGAATCATGAAGGCATCAGTTTGGGCGATGAGCAAATGAACTGGTTGGAAAAGGACTTGGAAAGCATTCCTGCAGGAACTCCAACTTTGATTATGTCTCATTTTCCAATCACGTCCATCACCAATGCTTTAGTAGGAGGACAGCACAAAGATCATAAAGAACTCAAAAAGCTTTTTTACAAGCATAAGGACAAAGTCAGAGTTTGCTTAAGTGGACATCAGCATTTATTGGATCGAACTTGGTACAATGATGTACATTATTTCTGTAATGGTTCATTGAGTGGCTTTTGGTGGGGTGAAGGAGATGCTGAGTCTGCTGGGAAACAGTATTACCTAGAAACCCCTCCAGGGTATGCCATATTAAAACTGCACGATGATGGAAAAGTTGAAAATGAATATTTCCCATTGATGTAGATTTCAGATTCCTAATAATCTCAGAAAGCAGCCAGATAAGCTGCTTTTTTGGTTTTTGGCTAATTTTCAATTCGAAACCTCCCATCCAAATATACTTCTTCAGATGGGAGCAAGAGCATTTTTTAATGGGGAATAGACCCAAATGAAGCAAGTTATTATCGGGCTTTTTCTTCTGTGTAAAATTTCCTTTCTCAGTATTAATTATTCGTTAAGATATTAAGAAATGAAATTAAATTCCTTTGATAAGTAATTAACAATATTTAATATTGAATGAATATTCAATAAAATCCATTTTTAAAATGGTGAAGACTGTTTTGTTTTTGGAATAAAATATTGGACGAGGAATCAAATCAATAGAATAATTTATGAAACACGTTTTACAAAGAATCTCTGTCCGACACACCTTCATTAGAGGGATGGGGCTAGGGGCTGTATTCATGCTGGCTGTGATTTTTCAGTCACTTGCACAGTCCCAAGTGAAAGGGAATGTAACCGACAATACAGGCTTGGGGATGCCGGGAGTTTCTGTATTGGAAAAAGGAACCCAGAATGGTACTATCACAGGCTTGGATGGAGAATACTCTCTTTCTACAAGTTCTGAAAATCCTGTTTTGATTTTTTCATTTATAGGCTATCAAACGATTGAGATGCCTGTCGGTGGTCAGTCTACGATCAACATTGCTTTAAAGGAAGAAGATACACTTCTTGATCAGGTAGTTGTAGTTGGTTATGGTACACAGCGAAAAGTCAATGTGACTGGAGCGGTAGACCAAGTTAGTGGGGAAGACATCATTGATAGGCCAATCGCAAACTTGGTTCAAGGACTTCAAGGAATGAGCCCGGGGTTGAATATTACCTACCAAGGAGGTCGTCCAGGTTCTGTTCCAAACATTAACATTCGTGGTTTTACTTCCATCAATGGAGGTGGTCCACTTATCGTGATTGATGGAGTCGCAGGAAACAACAGTGACTTGCTACGTTTGAATCCATCAGATATTGAGTCTTACTCAGTATTAAGGGATGCTGCCTCAGCTGCAATTTATGGAGCAAGAGCGGCTTTCGGGGTGATTTTGATTACTACCAAAAAAGGCCAAGAAGGAAGACAAAAGATCAGTTATAATAATTATTTCTCTTGGGGTAGACCAACAGTTTTGGTTGAGCCAGTGACTGATCCATATATCTACTCCAGAGTATTGGAGACTTCTACTAATAATACTCCTTGGGATTATGTAAACTATTCTGATCAGCATTATCAGTGGGCAAAGGAAAGATCTGAAGATCCTTCTGTGGAGGATACCCGATTGGATCCTAACAACCCAAATCTTTGGGCATATATGGGGAACAATAACTGGTATGATTACTTCTTCAGTCCATCCTCTTTCTCTCAAAACCATAGCCTTTCCATCAGTGGAAGCAGTGGTGGAAAAGTTCCAGTTTCTTATTACGTATCTGGTGACTATACCAATGAGAATGGTTTGAACAAACTAGCGGAGGATTATTGGGATAGATACTCCTTGAGATCCAGAGTGACGGCTAATCCATTGCCTTGGTTGAATGTGGATAATAACCTAAATATCTATCAAACTAAGCGTGCTGATCCAACCAATAGCATCACAGATATCTACTATTTGCAGCCAACTGATGTCGCTGTGAACCCTGATGGAACTTGGGCAAACACTAGCGCTGGTAGACTTGCTGGTAGATTGACCGATGGAGGTAAAAACGAAGAGAACATGTTCGGTTTCCACAATATTCTGAGAACGACTGGTACATTCTTGAATGGTGATTTGACAGTGAATGCCAATGCAAGTTTCAAAAGAGAACAATGGAAATATCACAGAGACCAAAGAAGATACAATATCGGATACGGTCCTGGTGACGTAAGAGCTGCAGGTGGTGATGGGTCCGTGATCGAAAGAAATGGAGATCTTTCGGATATCATTCTAGACTTATACGGTCGCTATGAAAAAACATTGGGCGACCATAATTTCGGAATCCTAGCTGGATATAACCAGCAAAGCTATACCTATAGCACTATTCAGGCTGAAAAGAGAATTTTGATTTCCTCTTCTCTCCCTTATATCGGGTTGACAACTGGTGATGCCTTTATCACTCCTACTTATAGCACTTACGGTACTCGAAGTGTCTTCGGAAGGGCAAATTATTCTTTCAAAAACAAGTATATCCTTGAATTGAATGGGAGATATGATGGTTCATCTAGGTTCCCATCTTCCAATAGATGGGGCTTCTTCCCTTCTGTTTCAGGTTCTTGGTTGATGATGGATGAAGATTTCTTCTCCGGTTTGAGCAATACGGTTTCTACATTTAAGCTTAGAGCATCATACGGTGGTTTGGGTAACCAAAATGTAAGTGACTTCGGATATATTCAGGCTTTACCTACTGGTCTATCCAGCTACTTGATCAATGGTGATAGACAAACTATTATCACTTCTTCTCCTTCCTTGGCTGTTGATCCAAACTTCTACACTTGGGAGCAGGTGGTTACATCCAACTTCGGTTTGGACTTCGGAATGCTAGCTGATAGAATTACAGGTTCATTTGATTACTTCGTGAGAGATACCAAAGGCATGTTGACAGATCCTGTTGAGCTGCCAGGTGTATTGGGAACAAGTCCTCCAAAGCAAAATGCAGCTGATTTAAGAACCAAAGGATTTGAATTGACTTTGGGCTATAGAGATACTTACGGAAGTACAGCCAATCCTGTCAATTTCGGAATGAGATTGGTCCTTTCGGACTCTAGATCTGAGATTACCAAATTCCAAAATGAGCAGAATTTGTTCTCCAACTATCGAGTAGGACAGCAAATCGGTGAGCTATGGGGATTGGTAAATGACGGGATGTTCCAATCAGAAGATGAGATTGAGCAGTTGGACCAATCTGCTATAGTCCCTTGGGGAGCATTGGATATCGTTCCTGGCTGGCCTAAATATGTGGACTTGGATGGTGATGGTAAAATTGAAAGAGGTCTTTCCACAGATGATCCGAAGGATATGCAAGTAATCGGTAATACCCAAGCTAGATATAGATATGGAGCCAATGTCGACGTTGCATGGAGTGGATTTGACTTGTCAGTTTTTGTCCAAGGTGTTGGTAAAAGAGATTACTATCCTCATCACTACTTATTCTGGGGGCCTTATCAGCAGCCCTACGCGAATGTTTATCCATGGAACCTAGACTTTTACAGAGGTCAGGCAGATAGCGAAGCTTTGATGGCCCAGCATTCCCAATCCTATATCGATGCAGGATTGGCTGAAGCTAATTTGGATTCAGAATACCCAGTGCTACAGTCTTGGTTGGCTGATAATAACTACGGTTCTGGATTAGATATCCCTCAGACGAAATACTTACTTAGCGCAGCTTATTTGAGAATCAAAAACGTGACCCTCGGATATACCTTCCCAGAGGCACTTACAGATAGAATTAAAGTTGATAGAGTTCGAGTGTTTGTATCCGGTGAAAACTTATTTGAGTTTTCTTCCATCAAGAAATTTATAGATCCTGAAGCAATCAATGATGGCTACGGATGGGCTTATCCATTCCAGCGCAAATTATCATTTGGGGTTAATATCGATTTATAATTAAGAAGGATAAAATCATGAAAAAATATATAGTAATAATCGGGGCGATGTTTGCCTTATCTTCTTGTCAAGAAGACTTCTTGGACAGATATCCTCAAACATCAGTAGCTCCTGAAGAGTTTTTCAAGACAGAACAGGATCTTGAGCTTTATGTCAATGGTTTGCTATCCATGCCTGGAAGAGGGAGTTTTTTGGATGATCAAAGCAGTGATAATATGGCTACCACAGCAGCTGTGGAGATCAAAAATATCATGACAGGTACACCATCTTCCCAAACCATTACTGGAGGTTGGAATTGGGGTCGCCTTAGAAACATCAATTACTTCCTGGACAATTATGGAAAAGCAGAAACTACTACTTCTGACGAAGTGGTTTCTCACTATGTTGGCTTGGCGAGATATTACAGAGCCTATTTCTATTTTGAAATGGTTCAGCGTTATTCTGATGTTCCATGGTATGACAAGACTTTGAGTCCAAGTGATGAAGATCTTTACAAAGCTCGTGATCCAAGAGATGTC
>Ga0207716_100500_pt1 | contig 13809 bp, 12 predicted proteins | sample TtaePargueraPR_FD_187739 | JGI IMG/M metagenome (GOLD analysis project Ga0207716, IMG submission 187739) | Aerobic enrichment media microbial communities from Bioluminiscent Bay, La Parguera, Puerto Rico - Tt and P2 (5) (SPAdes) | ecosystem: Environmental > Aquatic > Marine > Unclassified ... | reverse complement strand
GTCATTAACCGGTTTGAAGCCGTCCAGATCAAGGAAAACCACCGCCAGCAGACTGTGATGGCGGTTGCTGTGGGCAATGGCCTGCTTGAAGCGATCGACAAACAGACTCCGGTTGGGTAACTGAGTCAGCATATCGTAATGCGCCATCATTTCCAGCGCCTGCTGTTGCTCTTTGCTCTGGGTGATATCCGAGAACAGGCCAAGATAATTGACGGTGTCGCCATGTTCATCGACCAGCGCCGAGATGGTTAACAGCTCAGCATAGAGCTCACCGTTCTTCTTACGGTTCCATATTTCACCCTGCCACAGACCCTGCTCGTGCAGGCTGTTCCACATTTCCTGATAGAACAGGCGGCTGTGTTTGTCCGATCGCAGAACCGACGGGTTTTTGCCTATGACTTCTTCGCGGGTATAGCCGGTAATTTCTGAGAAAGCCGGATTGACGTCGACGATGTGGCCCTCGGCATCGGTGATCAGAATGCCTTCGTGGGCCTGGTTGAACACCCGTCCGGACATTTTGAGCCGCTCTTCTGCCTTCTTGCGATCGGAAATATCGTAGAGGATGACCACCTGCGACCAGTTATTACCATGGCTGACATCGGTGGCGCTGGCGAGTACATGCCGCAACTTGCGGTCTTTGCAGTAAATATCGGCCTCAATGGTATCGACATGGGCAAGACCTGAATTCTGCCGATCAAGGTAGAGCTGCCAGCGCTGCATGACCTGCGCTCGATAGTCGGGGTCGGGATAAGCCTGAGGCCACCACGCCGCCATATTGGGAATATCGTCTAAGGTATAGCCGTAAGTCGCTGTGAAGGCGCGGTTGAGGTAGGTGATATTCCCATAAGCATCGTTGATCGCATGCGGGATGGGCGATGCATCGATGATGGCGCGGAGCTGGCTTTCACTTTTTTCCAGTACGGTTTTGGACTGCCGCAGTCGGAATATCCAGTAAGCCACCGGTAACAGCAACAGGCCTAGGAGCAACAGCCCGCGGCGGATAGTATCAGCACTGATACCCTCGGTGACATGCAGCCCCATCCACTTATTTTCAATTTCCCGGCGCTGATCTCTGGTGAGGTTATTCAGGGCCTTGTTGATGATGCTGGCCAGTTCTGTTCTGTTTTCGACGATACCAATACGGTAAGCCGTGTCATAGTTGGTCTGACCGGCGAACTGCAGATTGAGCAGGTCATGCTCCTTAATCGCGAAATTGGCATAGGCGGCATCACCAATATAGGCATCTGCCTCACCGGTAGACACCATCTCCAGTGCTTCGCGCGTGCTGGTAGCCGTAAGCAGCGTTATTTCTGGATAGTCTTTCAGCAGTAACTCATGGGTGAAATAGCCTTTCTCGACTGCAATAGTTTTACCTTTGAGGTTGTCCAGTGAGCCCACATAACCGTGACGATTAGCATTGACGATGACAATTGGGTTGCTGACATAGGGCATGGTGAAGTCGAGATACTCATCCCGTTCTTCATTCATATTGAGGCAGGAGAGCATATCCAGCTCGCCGTTTTTCGCCATGGCGATAATTTCATGCCAGGGTTTGTCAGCAATAATCTCGAAACTGACACCAAGCTCGGATTCCAGCAGCTTCAGGTACTCAGCGGCAAGGCCAACATAATTGCCATCTTCATCAATCCACTCATAAGGCGCGAAATCGGGGTCGATGCCCACCCGTATCTGCGGATGCTGTTCCAGCCAGGCCTGTTCAGCGGGGCTCAGAATAGCGGTTGTTGAAGGTCGGTAAATAAACTGCTGCTGTTTGCTCTCATTCAGCTCTGATGCCATTCCCAGCTGTTCATAGATATCAGCTATCCGGCGTAGCCTGTCGACTTCCAGTGTGCCCAAAGGCACCGCATCGGCGGCAATCAGCTTTCGGGTTTCCCTGGCTTCGAATCGTAGTTGCTCGAGGCTGAGATCAGCCTGGTATTTGTCGCGGATGATTTGAATAATCTCATCCGGGTACTTCAGTGCGTATTCCCAGCCACGCAGAGAGGCACGCAGCATGCGTTTGACCCGGCCCGGATGCTGATTCAGTTCGGCACGGTTGGTGAAAAGCAGATCGCCGTAAAAATCAAAGCCATAGTTATGGGGGCTGATAAGATTGATGGCGGTGTTTTGCTGTTGAAATTGAAAGGGCTGGTCGGTGATATAACCTGACAACACATCAACCCGGCCTGAGGTCAGGCTTTGGGTCCCCATATCCTGTTCAACGGCAATGATATTGTCGAAATCGATGCCGGCATCATCAAGCAGGGCACGCAGCACCGCATCATTACCGGTCGTATCATCAAACATGATTTTCTTGCCAGCAAACTCATAGGGGCTGACAATGCCGGAGTTGGCAAGACTCATGAAAATCAGGGCATCATGCTGGAAAATCGCTGTCAGTGCTTTGATCGGAGCGCCATTGGCGTAATGAGCAAGAATACCCATGCCACCAACGCCATACTCGGCTTCACCGCTAATGACCTGTTCGATGACATTAATACCAGGTCGACGCGGCTTGAGCGTCACATCCAGTCCTTCCGCCTGATAAAAGCCTTTTTCCTTGGCAGCGATATAGCCGGCAAACTGGAACTGATAATCCCATTTCAGCTGTAAGCTGACCGCTTCTGATTCCCTCGCTGCAGCTGTCTCAACCGCCGCTAACCCAGGGGGCAGGGCGACGAGAACGCACAGCAAAACTAAGCGGATCAGAGAAATAGGCATGAGGATGGTCAAATAATCAGATAGTAACAGGCCACGGTGAAAAACCATAGAAATGATATGGTTTAGTGGCACTAAACATATCAGTTGACGATGTCTTTAAATGTGAAGCATTCAAAACTCTCATTCTGAGTTAACAGCCTGTCAGGCCTGACAGTGAAGTTGAAGCGTTTTTTACCGGTTTTAATAGTCAGTTCAGACGCCATGGCATGAATGCCATAAGTGGTGATCAGCATCGCTGGCTGTTGCTGTAGCGTGTTTTCCCGGATTAAAAATGCCGGCTGGCGTTCTTCGCTGTCCGCGACAGAGAAAAACACCGGAATGGCATCGCCCTGGATGAATTTGAGTCCCATTTTGCACTGTTCAAAGTCGTCCGTTCGTAACCAGCGGACAGAGGCCAGTTTGAGACTCGGTTTTGTTTGATTGGGTGCCTGCTCAAGAATGCCGACAAAGTCTCCGATTTTCAGGTCGTGTGCCTGCCGGATTTTGCGCTTCTGCAGCAGATAGCCGTAGCTGTTTTTGTTCAGCACTTCCCAGCTGCGATCCAGCCACGGATCTCCGCTAACAGGCAAAGAGACAGGACTGGTGACGCTGTGATGGATAGCCTCCAGTCCAACTGCCACATAGGCCTCTATATTGCCTTCCACCGGTACTCTGGGTTGCTTACGTTGATAAGAGGTGTTGAGGTAGGGCACCACCTGACGTAAAAGCCGGATATTCTCTGCTGCAGGATGATGTTCTCCCTGCGCTGCAGCCTGATCAAACAACTTATCAACCCGGGTCAGAATCGGTTTGGTGTCGAGCATCAGCGTGGTTGGACGGTAGTTGTTATCCAGAGTCGGCAGCACTGATGATGCCGGTGTGCGGTCACTGAGGCAGTTAATATAAAACTGGCCGGCTTCCGGGCTGGCATTGTCCGGCAACAAATCAAGGACAGCGGCTGGCGCCAGTTGCAGCATCAGTTGATAGCAGCGTATCACTTCACTTGAGGCCAGTCCGTAGGGGTTACAGATGCTGGTCAGCATGATCTGAACATAGCGTTGTTGTACTGAAAAATCCGCTTTGTACTGACTGTTAACAAACACCGGTTTATCGGCAATATCTGCAGTCATTGTCAGCATCAGCAATTGATGCATTTCCTGAAACAGGCGCGGTGGCAAGGTGCGATAGAAGTTATAACAGTGCAGGGCCAGCAGGCTCATGGTGTCGACCGCCCGGTAAATCGCCATATGAACTAGTGGCTTCAGCTTGAGGTTGTTGCTCTCTTGATTGGCTTCCACCACGATAATTTTGTAGCCATGTGCGAGTTGGTTGATGACTTCACTGAGTTCGTCGATAAGCTTGAGGCGTTTATCGGCATTTTTTATCTGTTGCTGCAGTTTGGGAATCGTCAGCGCCATGACCAGTTTGTGCAGCGGGTCCCGATACATATCCAGCAGTTTTATCCGCTGTACCTGACTGACTTCATTGGCGTTGAAGCGTTTCAGCGCATCAAGGTAGCGTGCACTGAATTCCAGCAGGTTGGCGGCGGGGAGGCGACGAATCCAGTGATGCAGCAGCTCTTCATTAAGCTCAACATTGCCGGCAGCATGTCGCTCAGTCGGAACGCTCAGACTGAGGGCGGGCATATTGGCTGGCAGTGGAAAGCTCATGGCGACCGGGAAAATCCATATATAAAGGCTGAATCAGCCTTATCATAAGCCAGCAGCGGCGACTGGACAATGAACCAGGTCAGGTTATTTTGAACCGGATTTCAGCTGTTTACAGCCGGTCCAGCGACTTGGCTCCGGCAAATCCGAGTTGCTGCCAGGCCTGATAAAGAATGATACCGGTCGCATTGGACAGATTGAGACTGCGACTGTCAGGCAGCATCGGGATGCGGATTTTGTTTTCATCGGCCAGGCTGTTTAATACTGAATCAGGTAAACCACGTGACTCGGGACCGAACAGTAACACGTCTTCATCCCGGTAGCTGACATCATGATGATGCTGACGCGCCTTGGTCGTGCAGGCGAATATGCGGCGTTCGCCCTGCCATTGCTGAAATGCCTCAAAACCCGGGTGTATCAGTAGATCAGCAAATTCGTGGTAATCCAGACCGGCACGACGCAGACGCTTGTCATCGAGGGCAAAACCCAACGGTTCAATCAGATGCAGTCTGGCGCCGGTGTTAGCGCAGAGACGGATGATATTACCGGTGTTAGGCGGTATTTCCGGCTCATACAGGGCAATATGAAGCACGCGCTGTCAGGTTTCGTCGAGATACAGTCTCAGGTTCTGCCCCGGCTGTAGCATAGTTCGGTCGCTGAGGCCGTTCCATTCACGCACATCCGCCACGCTGACATTGAACTTGCGGGAGATCGCCCACAGCGAGTCGCCGTTTTTGATCGTGTAGTTGACCGATTTACGTTTGGCGGCCTGAGTCCAGATGACCAGTTGCTGACCTGGTTTGAGAATATCGTGAGCCGTTTTCTTGTTCCAGGTCGCAAGGGTCGCCACATCAAGCTCATGCTTGCGGGCAATATCCCACCAGGTATCACCGCTTTTGACGGTGTAGAGCTGTTTTTGCTGTTCGGGGCTGTCGGCATCAGACTGGCCGGCATGGGCCAGTGCCGTGCTGCTCAATTGGCCTGAAGCGACCGGAATCAACAGGTGACTGCCAGCGCGGATCTGATTGTTGCTGAGTTGATTGGCTTGTTTAATGACAGACACGGTGGTGTTGTATCGGCGAGCAATTACGCTCAGCGATTCGCCACGCTGTATTTTGTGGCGTGCCCATTTGACGCGCTTACTGGCCGGCATTTTCGCCAGTGCCAGTTTGAAACCGTCGATTCTGTCCAGTGGCAACACCAGTTGATGCGGACCATCCGGGGCGGTGGCCCAGCGGTTGAATGCCGGATTCAGGTGATTAAGCTCATCTTGGCTGAGCCCCGCCATTTCAGCAGCCACCGCGAGATCGATCTGGGAGCCGATATCAACGATTCCAATGTAAGGTTCATTGTCGATAGGGCTGAGACTGATGTCATAACGGGCAGGGAACTTGACCATGTGACTGACCGCCATCAGTTTAGGTACGTAAGCCGAGGTCTCGCTGGGCAGATCCAGCGACCAGAAATCAGTCGGTTTGCCCAGCTCCTGGTTACGTTTGATGGCACGACCGACCGTGCCTTCGCCGCAGTTGTAGGCCGCAAACGCCAGTTGCCAGTCACCGAAATCATTATGTAATTTTTGCAGGTAATCCAGTGCCGCTGTGGTTGACCTGATCACATCGCGGCGGCCGTCGTACCACCAGTTCTGTTCCAGTCCGTATACCTTGCCGGTACCGGGAATGAACTGCCACAGACCTGCGGCGTGGCTGCGGGAGTAGGCGTGGGGTTTAAAACCACTCTCGACCACCGGTAACAGCGCCGCTTCCATCGGCATGTTACGCTTTTTGACCTCTTCCACGATGTGGTAAAGATAAGGTCTTGCACGCTCAACAACACGATCTACGTACTGGGGATGATCAATAAACCAGCGCAGGTGTCGCTCAGTTTCCGGGTGCAGAGTGCGATAGTCGGAGATTTGAAAGCCGGTTCTGATGCGTTGCCAGACATCGGTGACGGGGAGGTTGGGATCAGGATCTTGTAAATCAGAGGCGGAGAGGGTGTTTTCAGTATCGCTTTCGGGGGCTTCGTCGTAGGCTTCCTGCCAGGGCGTGTGCCGGTGCTTTTTAATCTTGGCAGAATGAATCGACGGCGACGCCGACGTCTCAGCACTTTTATCCGGTGTGCTGCTACAGGAGGCCACCACTAACAACGATGCTGCTGCCAGGGCGATTTTGAAAAAGGCTTGTTTTTGCATAATTCCGGCTATTATAAGGAAGGATTTCGCATCTGTCTTTGTCTTAATTAATAAAATTCTGAACCGCATATATGTCTGAACTTTATACAAAATGGTGGGGTAATTTCGCGGTTGCCCAGGGCGAGCAGCGTACCCTGCGCTGTGCTGACTTGTATCTGCAGCTGCAGTTTTTACCGAATCAGTGGTTGCTGGGTTACGAATGGCAACAGGACATCAATCAATTTCAGCCGGTACTGGAAACAGCGTTTGATGACACCGCACCGGCCCCGGAAAATGAGCAGCGTTTTGTTTTTGCCGAGCTGCCGAGCACTCTGACGCTACAGCCGGCGCTGGCCGATCGGCCGGTGGTCTGTCGGCCAGTGGTGTCTGTGAGTCTGCTACCTTTTCAGGAAGTGACGCTGTTTGTCTGTCTGCCTTTGTGGGTGAAACTGAAGACGGGCGAGAGCGAGCAGACCCTGCTGGATATTCCGACAGTCAGCGTGTGTGACTCCTGGTTCGGCCCTAACACCCGCGAGGGTGTCATCAGCTACGCGTCTCAGGTCAGTGAGCAGCTTGATGTCAAGCCGATATCCAATAACAAGGCCAGAGCCGCGATTGAAGTCAGAATCCAGAATCAGTCTGCTCAAATGCTGACACTGGATAAAATCAGCGTGCCGGCCCCCAACCTGAGCCTGTATGCGGACGGTCGCGGTCAGTTCTGGACCCCGAGAATCACGCTGGTGAGGCGGGATAATGAAGATGCCATTCTTAGCGTCGACGAGGTCATTAGTGGGGGACTGCAGGAGTCCGATTTGATCCTAGTTTGCCACGCCCGCGAAGATATCGGACGCAGCAAAATCACCAAGGCGATATCCGCCCTGTTCGGCTAAACGGAGACTGAAACACTGTGAATGAGTGGCTATCCAAAATTGATGCAGGCCTAATCGGTTCGATTGCCGAGGCGGTGATTTATTTTGTTGTCGGTCTCATCCTGGCACGCATGACGAGCCGTGGTGTCAGGCAATGGAGCAAGCATCGTTTCGACACGCACCAGCAATTGCTGATGGGGCGCATTGCGGCTTATCTGGTGCTGCTGGTGTTTGTGGTGATGGGCTTGAACGCGATTGGCTTCAACCTGGGTGTGTTGATTGGTGCTGCCGGTATTTTGTCTGTGGCCATCGGTTTTGCTTCGCAGACTTCGGCTTCCAATATCATCAGTGGTCTTTTCCTGGTGGCGGAGAGGCCGTTTTCAGTCGGTGATTTGATCCGGGTCGGGACGACCACCGGCGAGGTACTGTCAATTGATTTGCTGTCGGTCAAGCTGCGTACTTTCGATAATCTGTTTGTCCGCATTCCCAACGAAACCCTGATTAAATCCGAGGTGACCACGCTGACCCGTTTTCCGATTCGCCGAATCGATCTCGCCATCGGTGTCGCCTACAAGGAAGATATCAAGAAGGTACGCAAAGTGTTGGAGCGGGTGGCGCAGGCCAACCCGCTGTGTCTCGACGAGCCTAAGCCGATCTTTGTGTTTCTGGGCTTTGGCGAATCTTCACTGGATATGCAGTTTTCGGTCTGGGTGAAACGGGAGAAATTCATTGATCTGAAAAACAGCATTCATGAGGAAATCAAGGAAGCCTTTGATGCCGAAGGCATTGAGATTCCGTTCCCGCATCGCTCGCTCTATACCGGCTCGGTGACCGAACCTTTCCCTATCCGGGTGATTACTGATGCCGAGCAGCAGTAAGCGCCCTAGTTGACTGTCGGCCATCCATCATCTGCGCTAAGATAGGCGCCTCAGTGATAAGCAGAGGTAAAACGTGAGTAAATTCAGCGGACAGCTGACCAAGATGGCCGTCACCTTGCCGGCCGATAACCGGGCTCAATATGCGATGCGCCTGGGCGAAGAAAAAATGCCAATGAATGACCTGCTTGGTCAGTCTCTAACCCTCAGATATCAGGGTGAAATTCATTGCCTGAATTGTCAGCGCCTGACCAAAAAAAGCTTTAGCGGTGGCTTCTGCTTTCCCTGTTCACAGCGCCTGGCACAATGCGATATGTGTTTCCTCAAACCCGAGCTGTGCCACTTTGATCAGGGCACTTGCCGAGAACCCGACTGGGGACAGGCTGTTTGTATGCAGGATCACATTGTTTATCTTGCTAACAGTTCCGGCCTGAAAGTCGGTATTACCCGTATTAACCAGGTGCCGACCCGCTGGGTCGATCAGGGCGCGACCCAGGCGCTGCCGATTTTCCGGGTCCGAAGCCGCTATCAGTCCGGGCTGGTGGAGGTGATGTTTAAAAATCATGTTTCCGACCGCACCGACTGGCGCAAAATGCTCAAAGGTGAAGCCGACCCCATTGACCTGGCGGCCGAGCGGGATCGACTGTTAAATGAATGCGAGTCAGAGATTCAGGCCCTGCAACAGCGGTTTGATGACAATAGCATTGCTATTCTGCCGGGCGAGCAGGAGCAGCAGATTATTTATCCGGTCACTGAGTATCCAGTGAAGGTTTCCTCATTGAATTTTGATAAAACGCCCGAGGTCAGTGGTGTTTTAAAGGGGATCAAAGGTCAGTATCTGATTTTCGATAAAGGTGTGATGAATATGCGTAAGTTCAGCGGCTACGAAGTGGAGATGGAGGTCTGATGCTGTATCGACTGATGCGAAGTCTGATGTTCCGGCTGGATGCGGAGAAGTCCCATCATCTTGGGATGGCCGGAATCCACATGATGGAACTGACCGGCCTGTCCTGGCTGCTGACCCGTAAAATGGCGTCGCGCAAGGTCAAAGTCATGGGGCTGGAGTTTCCTAATGCCGTCGGTCTGGCCGCTGGACTGGATAAAAACGGTGACTATATTGAGGCGATGTCGGCCCTGGGTTTTGGTTTTGTCGAAATCGGCACGGTCACACCGCGGCCGCAACCCGGCAACCCCAAGCCGAGATTATTCCGCGTGCCGGAAGCCGAGGGCATTATTAACCGGATGGGGTTTAATAACCTCGGTGTGGATCACCTGCTGGAACAGGTGAAAGCAGCCAGGACCAAGAGTCTGATTGGCATTAACATCGGCAAAAACTTCGACACGCCGGTTGAGAATGCGGTCGATGATTACCTTATCGGTCTCAATAAGGTCTATCCCTACGCCGACTATGTGACGATTAATATCTCCTCTCCCAACACACCGGGCCTGCGCAGCCTGCAATTCGGTGAATCACTGGATGCTTTATTGACAGCGCTCAAACAGGCGCAAGCGACGCTGGCTGAAGAGCACGGTCGCTATGTGCCGATGGCGGTCAAGGTTGCGCCTGATCTGACGCCGGAAGAAGTCCGGCAACTGGCCGCTGCCTTTGCTACACACCGGATTGACGCGGTGATTGCGACCAATACCACAATGTCTCGTGAAGAGGTGGGTGGGCTCAGTAATGCTGACGAGGAAGGCGGTCTCAGCGGCGCGCCGGTGTTTGAGAAGTCCACCGATATTGTCCGCCAGTTCCGCGAGGCGCTGCCGGAGGACTTGCCGATCATTGCGGCAGGTGGAATCATGTCTGGTGAAGATGCACTGGCGAAACTGAATGCTGGTGCCGCCCTGGTACAGTTATACAGTGGCTTGATATACCGCGGTCCCTATTTAGTCCGGGAAGTGGTCGAAACAATCGCAAAGAGGAGTTGAAATGGAAACTGCTGCAGGTGGTGTTGTTGGATTCTGGTTAATGAATATTCTTTATGCGGCACTGATCGTCTTCGTCGGTCGTGTTGTGGTGAAGTGGTTGGTCAAGCTGTCACGCAAGCTGATGGTTCGCAGCAATATGGATGCGATGCTGATCAACTTCCTCAGCGTTATTGCCAATGCGGTTCTGATGCTGTTTGTGTTGATTGCCGCCCTGGATCAACTGGGTGTCGATACCACTTCCATGATCGCTGTACTCGGTGCCGCGGGTCTGGCTGTAGGTCTGGCGCTGAAAGATTCCTTACAGAATTTTGCTGCCGGCGTGATGCTGGTGATGTTCCGACCGTTCAAAGTCGGCGATTTTGTTGAAGCGGCCGGTACCAGCGGTATTATCGAGCAAATTACGATTTTCAATACCATCATGAGAACTGGTGATAACCGCGAAGTTATCGTGCCCAATGGTCAGATTTATGCTGACACCATCACCAATTATTCGGCGCGTGACACCCGTCGTATCGATATGAGTTTCGGCATTGGTTACGGTGATGACCTGCTGAAAGCCAAGAACCTGCTCAACGATATTGTCAAAGGTCATCCCAAGGTGCATGCTGAACCTGAGCCGGTGATTCGTGTGGCGGAACTGGCGGACAGCAGTGTTAATTTTGACGTCCGCCCCTGGGTCAATGCCGATGATTACTGGCCGGTACGTTCGGAGCTGATTGAGCAAATCAAGCTCGCCTTTGATGAGAACGGCATTTCAATTCCGTTCCCGCAAATGGATGTGCATTTGAACAAACTGGAAAACTGAAACGCGTAAAAAGGTTTCATCCTCATAGGAGGCCGGTATGAGAATAGCCCTTCTGATTACTGCGGCGCTGCTGACATTAAGCCTCTCAGGTTGTGTTAACAGGGCTTCGGTTGCTTATGGTGATGGTGGTCGTGACTATCGAGGCGGACCGCCTCCTCATGCGCCGGCACATGGCTACAGAGCCAAGTACCGTCATCACAACATGGTTTATGACTCCAGACTCGGTGCCTATGTGGTGCTGGGTTACGATGATCATTATTACAACGACGGCTGGTATTTCCGCTATCACGACGGTTTTTGGCAAATTAATGCCGATTTACGGGATCGGGACTGGCGCGATGTTGATTATTACCGGGTTCCGGAAGGCCTGCGTTACAGCAAACACAGCTACCGCGATCGAGATTATGATGATCGTGGTCGCAGTGATAAAAAAGCACGCGGACGCGGTGATGAAGATAACGACAATCACCCCGGCAAAGGCCGTGGCCGAGACAAACAGGACTGGGATTAAAAGTTATCCTTCCATTGCCGCAGCGCTGCAAATACCGATTCGTCGTCATCGAGCGGCCGGTCACTGAAGGTCTCAGCGGCAGTTCTGATATTTGGAATATGACTGCGAAGAAAGGGGTTGGTCGCCAGTTCGTCTGCCATTAAAGACGGGATGGTTGCCTGACCCTGCTCCCGCAGCTTTCTGGTCTCTTCCTGCCTTTTCTGCAAAGCCGGGTTGTTGGCTTCCACCGCACTGGCAAAGCGCAAATTAGCCGCGGTGTATTCATGGGCGCAATAGACTTCAGTATTCCCGGGCAATTGTTTTAATTGCTGTAGCGAGTGAAATAACTGTCTGGCTGTTCCTCCCAGTAACCTGCCGCAACCCCCGGCAAACAGGGTGTCGCCGCAAAACAGTTTATTTTCAACCTGGTAGCAGATATGTCCCTGGGTATGGCCGGGTGTGTCCAAAACACGGAACAGCGGAAAGTCCGGGTCAATATTTACATCCTCCGAGGCCTGCAGTGGATGGTTGACGGCTGGAATTGTCTCACCAGCAGGGCCGAACACCGGCAACTGATATTTTTCCAGTAAAGCGTCGACACCGCCAATATGATCTGCATGATGATGCGTGATCAGAATGGCGGCCGGCTCAAGGTCCTTGTGTTTCAGTGCTTGAAACACCGGGTCAGCATCACCCGGATCGACAATCAATACTTTGCGACTGTTTTCTGCCTGAATCAGCCAGATATAATTATCCTTGAATGCATTGACGGCATGTACTGTAAGCATAGAACCTCCCGAATGGGACAATAACATGAATCACTCTGACAGCAAGGATATCGAACGCTGGTGGCAAAGCCCGCTTGGACAACAGCTGCTGATGGTGGAACGAGAGTTAGTCAGTCAGCTGGATGAGCCACTGCCGGGCTACTTTTTTCTGCAACTGGGCGGTGGCGAGTCCTGCCTGCCGCTCAGTAACCGCGCCAGCAGTCATTGTCTGGTAGCACCTGATGGGGATGTTCAGGCTGAGGCAGAATCCCTGCCGTTCAAATCACACAGTATAGACAACCTGTTGTTACTGCATGTTCTGGAGCGTTCGCGAGATCCGCATCAGTTGTTGAGAGAAGCAGAGCGCGTGCTGGCAGCGGATGGTAAATTGATACTGTGTTGTTTTAACCCTTTCAGCCTGTGGGGTCTGCGGCGCCTGTTCTCCTGGCAGGACAGCCCGCCCTGGGACGGTCATTTTTTCAGTCAGACCCGTATTCGTGACTGGCTGGCGCTACTCAATTTTGAAGTGACTGAGCAACATAAAGCGGTTTACCGACCGCCATTCAGGCATTCGCGCTGGATGCAGGGCAGCCTGTTCATGGAACGCTGGGGGCGACGATTATGGCCCTGGCTGGGTGGGGTTTCTGTTATGGTAGCGGCCAAACGCACTATCCCGCTGACACCGGTCAGGGAAAGCTGGCGCAAAAGACGGCTGTTCCCGACACCGGGCCTAGTCAACAAACCGCTTACTCGAGAACGTAATAATGGATCACGTTGAAATTTTCACTGACGGTGCCTGCAGTGGCAATCCTGGCCCTGGCGGCTGGGGCGCAATATTGCGTGCCAGAGGTACAGAAAAAGAGCTTTCAGGTAGTGAAAAACAGACGACCAATAACCGTATGGAAATGATGGCGGTCATCGCCGCGCTCGAGGCTTTGAAGCGCCCTTGCCGTGTTACCATAACCACTGATTCACAGTACGTGATGAAGGGCATGACTGAATGGCTGCCAGGCTGGAAAGCCAAGAACTGGAAAACAGCCGCCAGAAAACCGGTCAAAAATGCCGAACTCTGGCAACGACTGGATAAAGCGATTGCGCCTCATGAGGTGAAATGGGAATGGGTGCGCGGGCACAACGGTCACCCGGAAAATGAGCGCGCTGATGAATTGGCGGTGGCAGCCAGAGAGAAGCTGGCCGTTTAAACGAGGTTAACGTGGCAGAAACAGTTCAGAAAAGACAGGTCATTCTTGATACCGAAACCACGGGTATCAGTACCGCCGACGACCATCGCATTATCGAAATCGGTTGTGTTGAAATGGTGGGTCGTCGTCTCACCGGCCAGACTTTTCACCAGTACATCAATCCGCAACGCGAGATCGATGACGGTGCGATAGAAGTGCATGGCATCACCAACGAGTTTCTCGCCGACAAACCCCTGTTTGCCGATATTGCCGAAGATTTTCTGCGCTTTATCGAGGGCGCCGAGCTGATTATTCACAATGCCCCCTTCGATGTCGGCTTTATCGATCACGAA
>Ga0207716_100497_pt1 | contig 13859 bp, 9 predicted proteins | sample TtaePargueraPR_FD_187739 | JGI IMG/M metagenome (GOLD analysis project Ga0207716, IMG submission 187739) | Aerobic enrichment media microbial communities from Bioluminiscent Bay, La Parguera, Puerto Rico - Tt and P2 (5) (SPAdes) | ecosystem: Environmental > Aquatic > Marine > Unclassified ... | reverse complement strand
AAAAAGCTGGACAGGCTCATTGAACTACCGGACTTTCGTGTTCATACCCCGGAGTTCAAAATTCTTCGTTGTATTCGCAAACAGGTCGATAGTCCAGATGGACAGACTTTTTCTGAGGTCTTCTATCTGCGGGATATTACCCACGAGAGTGAAATTGATCGTATGAAAAGTGAGTTTCTGACAACCGCTGCACATGAACTGAGGACGCCACTGGCAAGTGTGATGGGCTTCAGTGAATTACTGATGATGAATGACTACGATCAGGAAAAAACGCGTTATGTTGCAGAAACCATCAACCGGCAATCACAGAACCTGAAACGTCTGGTTGACGATCTACTCGACATAGCCAGAATCGAAGCGCGCAGTGATGGGGTTCTCAAACTTGAGAAAGGTAATGCCAGTACTGTCGTCAGCGAGTGTTGTGAACTGATATCAGGAGGAGATAAACAATGCGAGTTAATCTACCAGCCTGAACAGTCAGCTTGGTGTCAGATTTGGTTTGATGCCAATAAACTCAAGCAGGCATTGATGAATATTTTGAGCAATGCCTATAAGTATTCTCAGGAAGGTGGTGTTGTTATTGTTGACACCCTAGTTCAACAGGATAATCAAGAAGAAGCCGATTGGTTCGGTATAAGGGTCACTGATCAGGGCATTGGCATGAGTGAAGAGCAACTTGCTCATGTGGGTGAGAAGTTCTATCGGGCGGATGACACCGGTTCTATACCAGGTACCGGTTTAGGAATGGCACTGACCAGTGAGATCATCTCATTGCACAATGGTCATATGGATATTACCAGTCAGTTAGGTCAGGGCACACAAGTCACGCTGTGGATCCCCTCAGCAGACACTAAGGTGGAGCTAAAAGCACATGGCTGATAAACAAAAATTACTCATTGTCGATGACCACGAAACTTTACGTGAGTTATTGAAAATGACTCTAGAGTTCACGGAGTTTGAATTATTTGAAGCCTCTGATGCCACTGAGGCGCTGGCAATGGTGGCTGAGATTCATCCTGATGTCATCATCCTCGACATCATGATGCCCGGGGAAATGGATGGTGTTGAAGTCTGCCGCAGATTAAAAGCCAATCCCAAAACAGCGCATATCAAAATTATCTTGCTCAGTGCGAAAGGCCAGACTGAAGATATCAGGGTGGGGGGAGAAGCCGGTGCCGATGCCTATTTCGTCAAACCATTCAGTCCGATGAGTTTGCTGGAATCGATCAAGGTAGCTAAGTATTAATGTTCAGAAGATAACTGAAATTAATAATTGATACTTTGGTACCGAGGGTGGGAATCGAACCCTCACCCACTCACGGTAGCAAATCCTGTATTCCTAAGTCATTGATATTTAATGTATCAATCTGTCCAGATATTTTTTAAATATTAAGTTTGTAGCAATATACGTAGCATTAATTGTAGCAGATTGCCACATACAAGCCTGAAAATTGATTTTTAGTTCATCATTGATTCAACCTGAAACACTAATGAATGACATAAGTGCTGTATTACCCATGACTTGTACCAATGAATTGTATCCAACTAGCGCTGATTTGCTTGGTTAGATGAATTCACAATGGATAAAAGGAAAATTACTATATGGTGCAAGTTGATTATCTATTTGCCAGGAAAGAACAAATACTTTTGATTTACCTCAGCCAACCTGTAATCTAATAGGAAAGAAATAATTTGGCCAAGCAGTTTAAAAAAACGGATGATTCAGCGGTCGTTGTCTAGTTATTTATCTAGACTCTTCTTTATTAGCCTGACACCTCTCATCATGCTCTCCTGCATGCTGGCTTTTTATATCATCCATGAACAACAAAAAGATACAAAACAACAGGCACAGTTACTGGCAGATAACATTGCCAACAACATCGATAATTATCTTGATTCTCGAACGAAGGCACTGAAAATAATTGCCCACTCTCCCTATATCTTTGATAGAGACAAGCATCAAGAGTTATATAATGAGGCCCGAGCATTTAGATTGACATATGACAGCCACGTCATATTAGTGGATGCGCTATCAAGTCCTATGAGGATGCTCTTCAATACCAGAGTACCCTTCACCCAGTCACTTCCACCTCTACCATCCCCTCAGGGCGGTCTAGGTGCTGTCAAAACAGCTCTTAAAACTAAACTTCCAGCGGTTGGTGATACTTTTCATGGACCTTTGGCAAATGAATCTCTGGTAGCTATCGCCATGCCAGTTTCAAAGGACACAAGCGTTCAATACCTTGTAATCAACATTATTGAAACTCGGCTTATTCAAGAAAGAATAGATACTGTCGCTATGCCCAGGGACTGGGGTATAACTTTAACTGACTCCAAAGGAGACATCATTGCTTATACATCGGGTTCTTACACCAGTCATCTCAATGACACAGATTTTGAGAAAATCAGTGTCTCACCATCATTAACCAGCTGGAACATCGATCTTGTAATTCCCAAGAGTTATTTCTTAGCCCCATTTATAAAGGCTTTCGGAATTTTCGCCGCGCTGATACCGCTGACTGCATTGATTGGATTCCTAGTTGGTAAAACAGCCAGTACCAGACTCGGAAGACAAGTAGCGGCCGTGGCTGAGCATGGGGCTAATGAACACGGCTCTAACATCATTGAAATAGCCGAGGTTGAGAAGACCATCAAGGAGAAAGAGGTTCAACTAATTGAGGGTGAGAGGAAATATAAAGAGTTATTCAAGTCGAACCCTAACCCCATGTGGATATATGACATTGAAACATTCGCTTTTCTTGAAGTGAATAATGCCGCCTTGGACAAGTATGGCTACAGCCAAGCTGAGTTTCTAAATAAAACCATCAAAGACATCAGGCCAAAAGAAGATGTAAACCGGTTAGTTGACAATGTTGCAAGTATCTCAGGTGGGTTTGATGATGCTGGAATTTGGCGGCACATTACCAAGAGCGGCAGGATAATCTTTGTCCAAATTACATCCCACACCCTTAGCTATGATGGCAGAAAGGCTGAGCTGGTATCTGCCAATGATGTGACAGAAAAAGTTTTGGCTGAAGAAATGCTTCAAAGAAGGGCTAAACAACACGCTATCCTGGCTGAACTTGGTCTCGACGTTGTAAAAGCAGAGGATTCTCACTCTCTATACAAAAAAGTATCTCTTGCAGCTGTTAATGGTCTAAGGGCTAATCAATGTGTTATTTACACAAAGCCCAGCGCCTTACCTGATTACAAAGCTAATGAATTATATGGGTGGCATACGGAATCGGTTCACAAACTACTTAAATTCAATGATCTCCCAAGCAATGTAAAGGCTGCCATAGATTCATCACAACCAATAACGCTCAGCAATTTTACTGATCTTGAGAATGAAAGTTACCGAGAAATATATATAAGCGAGAATGTAAACTGCGTCATTGCTATTTCATCTCGGACTAATAGCAACAGCAACATAATAATAGCTGCCTACTCAAATGATGAATTTGCATTTTCAATTGACGACAAGAGCTTTTTGCAGAGTCTGAGTAATACCCTAGTCACGGCGCTTAATCGGCAAGAGATTAATGAAAAGCTTGGCTTTATGGCCATGCATGATGGCTTGACTAAACTACCTAACAGAAGGTTACTCACGGACCGTTTTGATCTTATAACTGCACACTCAAATCGTTCAGAGAAGCCTATTGCATTGTTGTTTTTGGATTTAGACAGGTTCAAAAATTTAAATGATGTATTTGGACATTCAGTCGGTGACCAAGTCCTAAAAGAGATAGCGCAAAGACTAGAGAGGTGTATGAGGGGCACTGATACCGTCTCTAGACAAGGAGGAGATGAATTTCTCATCCTCTTGAGCGAGATGGAACATCAGAATGACATCATCCGCGTCTCAGAAAAAATCCTCAAAACGATCACTTACCCAATACAGATTCAAAGAACTGAAATTGTACTCAGTGGGAGTATTGGAATAGCTTGTTATCCAGATGATGGTCATGATCTTGAGAGTTTAATGCGTTCTGCAGATACTGCTATGTATCATGCTAAAAATACAGGACGAAACCGTTTTGAATTTTATTCCAAAGATATGAACGAGCGCCTCTATGAGCGCCTCAAAATGGAAAGTGAGTTACATCACGCAATCAATAAAGAACAGTTATTCATTGTCTATCAGCCACAGTTCAATTTATCAGATAATACACTTATCGGGGCCGAGGCTTTGGTGCGGTGGCAACATCCAATAAAAGGTTTAATACCGCCCGGAGAGTTCGTCCCTCTTGCTGAAGAATTAGGACTAATTCAAGAGATTGGTATCTGGGTAATGGAAAATGCCTGCTGTCAATTTAACGAATGGATTTCAGAAAATCTTTTTCCCGGTACGGTTGCAGTTAATGTATCTGGATACCAATTCCAGCAATCAAACTTTGTAGATGTAGTCAAAAGTGTATTAGAAAAGTCAGGGTTGCCCGCTCAGCATCTTGAACTAGAAGTTACAGAGAGCGTTGTTATGTATGGCTATGAAATGGTAGTGGCCAAATTAAGGGAGCTATATCAACTTGGAGTCAAAATCGCTATTGATGATTTTGGAACAGGGTACTCAAGCTTAAGCTATTTGCAAAACTTTCCCATTCATAGGCTCAAAATCGACAAATCATTTGTGGATGGCGTTCCGGGTAACCATCATAGCTGTTCTATTGTCGAATCTGTAATCCAGCTCGGTCATGGTTTAGAGCTTGATGTTCTGGCCGAGGGTATTGAAACGCCGGCCCAGCAAAACTTTCTCGTAACAGCAAGCTGCGAATCAGGTCAAGGTTATCTTTTTTCAAAACCTCTTGATGCAAATCATTTTCAGGACATGTTGCTGCGAACATCTATTGAAAATTAAGTGGCTTCTTTCTTGAGTCAATAACCATTTCACAAACTATCCCTGTAAAAATCAACTCTATGTGTTACAAGGCCGTCATAGACGGAACCAAGCGAAGCGCTGGTTAGCCCTTGCTCTCCATCAAGTTACCTGTTTGTGACCTGGGTCACACTCGAATCCAAGGCGTCTTCTATATTGATGGGTATCCAGGAATATAGAGGGTCCAATTGTGCCTAAGCGATCTCATTGCATCAGTGTTCGTATGAACTCTGATGAACTTCGGCAACTGAATCAATGGCGAGGGAAAATCCCTCGTGGCACATATTTACGCCTACTTTTTAATGGTTCACAGCCTGCACAGGTTTCAGAGGTGAATCGTCAGGCGTATGCCTCTCTGGCCCGCTCAGCGGCCAACCTCAATCAGATCGCACATAAACTGAACATGTCCGAGTACATCGAAATGAAAGAGGTTCTCGATGCCTTGCGGATGTTTAGGCAACGCTTGATCGGTGCCGGTGAGTGAAGGGTATGCAGCGAATTCGGCGTGGGAGTGGCTTCCTGGGCGTCCTGTCATATCTGCTAGATCATGATGAGCCCGATTTTGTTGGGGGTACGGTTACTGTCGGTACTGCACTGCAGATGACGCGAGAATTTGTCGCGGTGAGTGAGACAAGGCCAGACATCAAAAAGCCGGTCTGGCATAACTCTTTGAGACTCCCGGCAGGTGAGCATTTGCCTATGGATAAATGGGCTGAGGTTGCACATGACTATATGCGGGAAATGGGGTATTCAGAATCAGCTCAATGGGTAGTGATTAGGCATAACAATCCAGAAGGGGATCATATCCATATTGTCGCAAACCGTGTATTGCTGGACGGTTCAATTTATTACGGTCGTGACGACAATTTGCGTTCGACCAGGGTTATTACAGAGCTTGAAAAAAAATACGGGCTTACTGTGACAAAAGTCCCTGATATTGATGATAACGGCAACGTGATCATGCCGGACACGACAAAGCCTAGAAAAGATGAAATCGATAAATCAATACGCACAGGCAACGCTCCAATACGAACCTTGCTGCAATCAATCATTGATGAAGCGCTGACTGACAGACCGACTGTTTGGGACTTTATAGATCGACTCCATAACGCAGGAGTTAACGTCAGGCCCAATATTGCCAGCACCGGGCGGGTGAACGGCTTGGCCTTTGAATTCGACGGGATTACATACAGCGGTTCTAAGCTCGGCAAAAAATACGGCTGGACGAAGTTGCAGAAAAGCATTGATTATCGAGCTCGGCGCGACAACCCATTGTTTCAACAACTCAAAAAGCAGGCGATAAAAAATGACGAAATTGCAGCAAATAGAGCGGCAGGTACAGGCCCAGAGTCAGCCGCTTCGACGCCGGGTCAGGACAACCCGAGAGCTGGCCCGCCTCATCGACAAAATGACTCATTCACTCCTGATGTCGGCAGAAAGACACAGACAGTCAGCAATGATGAACAAGCGGGCCAGCGCCGCCGGGCTCAAGCGTCTGAGCAGTCAGGCCACCTTGAAACATCAGGTAAGCATGCAGGAGTTGAAACGGGTCAAAACCATGATTTACGCAGTGATAGCGGGCCAAATAATAACAATCCTGCTGTTGATGTAACAGCAGACAATAAACCTAGCCCAATGAGAGAGAGGGAAGTAATGACCGACAAAACCAATATTCATGAGCTGAAAGCGGTTCTGGCACGTAAAAAGCGTGAAGCGGAAGCTGTGGCCGAGCAGGCCAAGAAAAAACGTTACAGGAAGGAACAGGCTCGAAAATGGCAGAGTCTCCTGGTGCTGGAAGGAGGCGGTGACAACTCGCCGACGGCCGATCCAGAGAAGGAGAAAAGATTTCTTAAAACTATTGAGTTGGTCTTTGAAAAGAAAGGGCACAAATACTTCCGGAAATCCACCGGTAAGCTGGCTTTTTATGAAACTGATGACAAAATTATCAGCGGCGATCTTGATCCTGACGAGACAACCATTAAAGCCATGTCCCAGGCCGCGCAGATCAAATTCGGTAATGAATGGCGTTCAACTGGTCCAGAAAAATATGTCCGTGAATCATGGTTCCAAGCCGCGATGATGGGATGCAACGATGTTGGCCTTAATCCATCACCTGATGATTGGCAAGAGTTGAAAAAGCGGATGGTTGATTACGAACATAAGTATGGTCAAAAGCCACCCAGACTCCACCCTAAAATTAGCAATGGTCTTCGTGACCATGAAATTGGGTTGGAAATCTTAGCTTTGCCAGACGTTGAGGAGAGTGAGACCGAAACTGATAGCGGCTCCACAGACCCTCAATATATAAACAAACCAGAGCCCGGCCCCTCATTCGCTAACCGGCTCAACGCCTGGCGTGAGAAAAAGAAAAGGAAGAAGGAAACTGGCAGGGATAATAGTAACCAGCCTAAACCATCCCCTGGTCATTAATGCCGTCTGGGTCGCTCCTGGCCTCAAATCTGAGGCTGGGAGGAGAGTAGCCTATACACAGTGGCTTTGCTTACGTTGTATTTTCTTGTCAGTTCAGGAATAGTCATACCATCCACTCGGTCTTCCTGCATGCGGTTAATTTGAGATACTGACAATTTCGGCTTCGCGCCCATACGGGTGCCTCTAGATTTGGCCTTTGCAATACCTTCAAGTTGGCGTTCTTTCCTGATTTCTGTTTCAAACTCAGCTATTGAGGCAAGCATATTGAATAGTAGTTTCCCTGTTGGGGTGCTCGTATCGATATGCTGGTCTATTACCACAAGCTCAACGCCTTTTTTCTGCAGCTTATCTGCAATTTGGGTTAGGTGCAGGGTGGACCGCGCTAGGCGGTCTAATTTTGTTATTACGAGCTGGTCGCCTTCGCGCACATAATCAAGGCACTGTCTGAGCTCAGGCCTATCAGCAGTGGTCCCAGTGATTTTGTCTTTATAGATTTTGTCGCATTCATATTGAGTTAACTTATCAATTTGAACGTCGAGTGATTGGCCTGTTGAGCTCACACGAGCATAACCGATGATTGACACGTCTTATGACCTTTTAAAGATAATGAGACGACTAATATAAGACATGTTATGAGACGCACTTGTGACCTGTCTCACAATGTATACACTCTAAGACACCTACTTGAAGCATGATTGTAGTTAGCGTTGACCTTGGCCAAGGAGAGCATATGTATTCGCTGGAAGATGAAAGGGTAGAGCTAGAGGCGGAGCTTGAAATTTTAGAGCGCTATTTAGGCGGGAAAGATACTTTCCCAACTCACCATGAAATCAGAGTTATTATCAGTCCAATTTTGAGAAAGTGGATTAGTGATGATGGTCTCAGCCATATTCATAAAGAATACCCTGAGCTTTCAATCTATACGGTTAACAACCATGACGGTTATGTAGAGGCATGCAAGAAAAAAATAACTAACACTTGGCTGATGTCTTTACCTGTTGTCGGCGACATGTATGTTGATGTTAATTACATTGAAGACAAAGATACGATAAATGACTGTGAACTGGGTGAAATAGAGTACGACTTTGACAACTTTAAAAAACAGGTAGTCGCCTGTGTAGATGGTGATTTCATCACACGTTCAGAATGCATCCGCTTTGTGGCTAACAAAATGGGGGGAGCGCATACTCAGAGTCAAGCTTACCTGGAGAGGAAAGAATCTCTAGTCGAGTTCATTACTTTGTTTGTCGTTGCAATCGATCACAAGGCAGGAGTTGTCAATGCGCTTGACGTTAGGTCCTGCTCAGAAAAGCTCGGTGATTTACAACGTGATGGTTACTCAACTTATCCTGCACTGTACTTGGTTGTTCTAGACACCGCCAGACGTTTTGTTAGTGGTATGAGGAAGTACTTAGAAAAATTTTAGGGCATCACTCAAAGGGCTCTATTTAACCTCGTAATACACCTATAAAGACAGCTTTCAGTCAGGATAAGGAAACACCGATCTAGGTAAAAAGGATTTGTAATGGCTTCAAGTGACAAGATAGAAAAACAACTAGAACAGTATGCCTGGTGTATGCACTCAATCAAGAATAGGATCATCTTCTTAGGTGAATTTCTTCAGGGACGTGAACCAAGCTTTAAGTTGAAATATCTCTTACCCGAAATAGAGATCGGTGCGATCCAGTTACGCAAGTCTCTTGAGCTAATTGCTATGGCTAGTATTACTGCAAATGAGGCTGAGTACAGAGCCGTTAACGATGCTTTCAAGAAACATTGGCATGCATCAAGAATCGTTAAAGAGATCGAAAAAATAAACCCAGACTTTTACCCTCAGCCTATAAAACAACCACACGAAAACGGACAGGCAACGATAGATCTTGCACCTAAATTAGATTATCTGACAAAAGAGCGGTTTAAGCAGCTTTATGAGTGGTGTGGGGGGAGACTTCATGCATTAAACCCGTATAGAGCAGATCGAGACGAAGGTATTAAGTACAAAAACGATCTCCAACATATCGAAGACTCTCGGCAGCAAATAGTCAGACTGCTTAATCAGCACCGAACCGTGCTCTCCGATGACAAGACTGAGATATGGTGTCATATGGAGTCTTCAGAAAATGGCGGCAAACCGCAAGCCTACTTAGTGAACAAAATACCAATCTAGTAAATATGGCTATATAACCTCGCAGATTAGTGTTTTTTTATAACCTATTGATTCTAGATGATTAGTTTTTTGACAAGCTTACGGCAATGTTGTAATGTGCATAACATTATGATTTTATTGACTTTTTTGTTATTTTCTGTATACTATTGCTTCTTCGCAGCCCGTCTTATGCGGGCCTTTTACGTGAATGGTAGCCATAGAAAAGAAAAACGAGTCAGGCTTCAATGGGCATCAATAAATGCAGTCAAAAACCATCTAAAAGCCTACAGCTTAGGCTAATATCACAGAGGCATAGGGAGTTATTTTTTCTAGATCTGAATAGCTCCTCAAGCATTTCTGAAATATCCTCAACTGCTCGTCAGGTAACTGACACAATCACGGCACTTGATATTGCTGACTATGAATACGCAGCAATGTGGACATTCTTCTGCCAGCAGGTTGACAGCAAAGCTAAAATTCCACTTGGTAAAAATATATATAAGTCGGTCAAGCGATTGCTGATCCAGTTTGTTAAAAGAGCCGGATTTGTAATGCAGGCAATTTTAGGCCCTGCAGATAAGTTTATTTCTGATGATTATTACAACCAGCTAAAGGGGATTAAATGGCGAAGGAAGGGGAGCGATTTTTATACAGATTATTTGTATAGTCGCGCCGATAACAAAAAGTATTATGCCCGTGCCTGCGGGCAATATACTCGCTCTTGTGGTGTCGCCAGTTTGGCTAAAAAAGATGGACTGCAAAGCTTTTCCCTAACTATCACGCTAAAGCCGGAGTTCCATCGCTCCTCACCGAAATGGAATGGTATGACTCCCGACCAGTCTGCCAGAAAAATGACAAAAGCCTGGTCAGCCTTTGCTGAGTCACTTCGTAATAATAGGCTGCGCGCCGAAATAGTTCGTAATATCGAGCCCCACAAAGATGGTACGCCACATCTTCAGGCCACAGTTTTTACAGATGAATCAGAAAAACTAAATGGCCTATTGCGTCGAGCTTTTGCTGATATTGCAGATGCGGGTCTTCATGGTATCCAGCTTAGTGAGACCGACAATGCGTATCGTTCTCTGCTATATACGCTTAAAACGATCTGGCCATGTAGTGATGACAAAGACAATATAGATTGGGAGCGGATCAGGGCTTGGAAAAGTCAAATATCAGGACAGTGTTTTTCAATAATATCCACAGTCAGAAAGCTTGCACCTGCAGCATTGTTTGACGCACACCGTCGAGGAGAATTTGAGTCAAAAAGTGACTTGGCTGCGGTAGATAGACTTTCTAAGAAAATAAGCATCCAGTGGTGTTACTTTGGCTGTGATGAATACGTACAGATGCACGGCTCATATTATCCAGACAAAGATGATGCCGTTGCCGATACTAACGCCAAATTATCTATAGCTGCTTCTGAAGGTGACTATGCTAACTTTACTCGCATCTACACCGACGCGATGAACACGCGAAGATTATCACCAGCATTCCAAAAATCAGGACTCAAAACTTCTGGAAGCCTTGGCATAATTGAAGTCAAGGCAATAACGGAATTACGGACAATACGCCAAGTAGTACGAAAATTTGAGGATAAAATCCGTGACCTTGAGGATTGGAAGTGGCTGTTGAGGAATAAATATATCGGCAAAAAGTCTCCGCAGAGGCTTAAAGCCGACAATTCAGTGAGATCTTTCTTATACAGGTTGAAGGTTAGCCTCACATTGCCTTTTCTGACGAATCTAAACTTCGTACCTCCTAAGCGAAATAATCATTTTTTATTATGTTGGTTGACGTAGCGCCTGGCAAAATTCATATTTTGATGTGACCAAATGACTGGTCGAATGGAGTCAAACACTGGAGGCAGTTCGATGGCCTTTAGTGCCACTAACATATGTTCTAATGTGACCTTGTCATAATGCGTGCGGACAATGGTGTTGGCTTTGTCGTCATTTACCATCCATCCAATGATGTTATTTCTGGTGTGCTCCTCGACTTTTGCAGCTTTCAATAGGCCAAGTAATGTGGAGCGAAATGCATGAAAGCTTTTATTGTCACGAGGCTTTCTTACCCCCAGTGACATTAAAAATTTCCGGTTGAACCATTCGTCAATACGTCCTGCATAACTGTCGTTGTTGAAGCTTCTAAGCTCAGGAAACAACCTTTCGTGGCCATAGCTGGCTACCTTTTTTGCAAACTGCCTTATGCCAAGCCTAATCAGGAGGGGATGGATTGGGACTTGCCTAAATGAAACGTCTGTTTTACCTGACTTATCAGGAGTGGCGTCATTGAAATCAATTACATCTATGCCGTCTTTGACAGTAATGTCACTACAGTATAGTGATGCGATTTGTGACATCCTGCTTCCTGTAAACAAGCCAATAAGTGGCAGCCAGTACTTTACATTCTCATGTTCAGGCAACAGCCCGAATTGAATGTGAAGTGATGTTGAGAAGATTCTGGTCAAATCATCTTTGTCATAAGGGGTTTTTGAAACGTTTAACCTTCGTAATCTTTCTTGTCTTTCAGCGTGCTTACCACCAGTTACGATAGGAATGTCTTTGAATGGATGTTCACCCGTCAAAATCCCCGCCGATTGAGCTGAACGGAAAAGTGATTTATAAGTTTCAAAATAGTGCTCTATCGTCTTGGCTTGTACTTTTGCATATTCGGGATCGCCAGCTTCAGCAAGTGAGATGATTTCTTGTATTGGCTTTCCAGCATATTTGGTGGTGTGTGCCGGTAATTTTGCTAAAGTATTTCTTACCTCAATAGCATCATCACGTTTAATTTCTGTGATTGGTTTGCCTGCAGAAAGAATCTCAACTAGCCGGCGTAATTGAGTTTTCTTGCGCGAATCCATCTCTGTCTCGTGTAAGCGTTCCCAATCACTTATGAATTTTGAGACGAAGGCACCTAATTTAGGGGAGTCCTGAATGGCCTCAGGTGTCTGTATCGTGCCCACTTGGGACTTGGTTGATTGGCCAGCAAAAAGAGAGACTACTCTTTCTATTTGTTCAGGTGACATACCAGCATCAACAAGAGCTTGTATGTCATCGGGTGAGAATTCAGTGACTGAAGTGGTTACTTTGGAACCATCAATATTTTCAAGCACGGTTGTTTTTGATACGGCATGTAGTAGGTCGCCGAATACTTTTTTGTCAGCCACTATGGGCTCTCCTGCTTCTGCTTTTGCGATCAAATCAGAGCAGTATACATCTAGATTGTGACCACGTTGGAGAGCGAGTCTACTGTCACGTGTTTTGAGGGAAATGATGAACTCACGTCTACCAATGAGTGCTCGTAGATGTTGGGGAATCGCTTTCCTGTAGTAATAAATACCTTTGCGACGGGTGAGCATTTCTTGTCCTCCAGGTTTGAGGACAGAGTGATACTTTGTAGCAGCCTATGTAGCAGTTTTTGTAGCAAAGTTTTTGTTTACCCCCTCTCGGTAGCAAACTGTAGACTGTGCACTTCGCGTGTAGACTGTTTTATATCAGTAACTTAGTGAGTAATTGCTGAGATAACAGCGATTATGGAAAGTTGGTACCGAGGGTGGGAATCGAACCCACACTTCCGAAGAAACCGGATTTTGAATCCGGCGCGTCTACCAATTCCGCCACCCCGGCAACCAAGGCCGCAAATTATAACGATTAGCGCTCCCTAAGTGAAGTCTTAATTTGGGCTTGTGATGTGAATCACCTTTTAGAACTTTAGCGCTTGACCATGAAGTCGGTGACAAGCCAAACTCAGGATCTACCATTGTAGTTATGTTAGGTTTGTTTCATGGAAAAAGAGTTGAGTGTCGAAGATACTGCCAAGGATAGTCTCGAGCAGTCACTTAAACAGGCTATTTTTGAAGGTTTTGTTGAAGTCCCGATGTTGCCGCAGGTCGCAAGTCAGGCTTTGACTTTGGCGCATGATCCCGAGGCCAGTGCTGCTCAAATGGCGGAACTTATTGAGCGCGACCAGTCTCTTGCAGGGCATGTAATGCGCATTGCTAACTCTGTAGCCTATACCCCTCTGGCCAACCTTGTTTCGCTGCAACAGGCCGTTGCACGACTTGGCATGGTTGTAATCAGTGAAATCGCGCTTACTGCGGCTCTAGGGGCCAAACTTTTCAATACTCCCGGTTATGAAGATTATGTCGAGTTCAACTGGCAACATGCACTGGCAACCTCGCTCTGGGCAAAAGAGATTGCCAACGAAGGTGGCGTCAATAGCGAGGCCGCTTTTCTGGCCGGCCTGCTGCATTCAATAGGGCGACCCGCTGTGCTTCAGACCGTGTTGGAACTGGCACGTCAGGAAGGGAAAACACTGACACCTGAAACGGTCTATCGTCTTGAGAATAAATACAGTCAGCAGGTGACTGAACTGGTGGTCACTCGCTGGGGTATGCCTGCCCAGGTG
>Ga0207716_100492_pt1 | contig 13940 bp, 14 predicted proteins | sample TtaePargueraPR_FD_187739 | JGI IMG/M metagenome (GOLD analysis project Ga0207716, IMG submission 187739) | Aerobic enrichment media microbial communities from Bioluminiscent Bay, La Parguera, Puerto Rico - Tt and P2 (5) (SPAdes) | ecosystem: Environmental > Aquatic > Marine > Unclassified ... | reverse complement strand
AGTGCACAATGTATCTCAGTCACGTGCGTTCTTTCGCCGCTCTCGCCGCCGCTGCCGGAATGCTGGCGAGCTGCCAGTCCGTGTCGAACGTGCTGGACTCGCCGGAGCCGAATATCGGCCCGTGCCCGTCGGCCCTGTCGCTGTACGACGCGCACCGCCTGGTCGAGATCAATGGCGAGGAAATCAGCTACGAGAATGTCGGTTTCACCGGCGAGATCGTCGGCGTGCGGTCCTTCTGCAGCTATTACGGCGAACGCCCGATCCTGGCCAGTCTGGAGATCGACATGGGATTCGGCCGCGGCCCGGCTGCGCGCGGCGATGCCCACACCTATGAGTATTTCGTCGCCGTCACCCGGCGCGACATGGATGTGATCCACAAGGAAAGCTTCCCGGTCCGCGTCGAGTTCGATGCGGGCGAGGACCGTGTCTACCTGACCGAGGAGATCGAGGCGATCTCGATCCCGCGCGCCGAGGAAGGTACGTCCGGGGTGAATTTCGAGATCATCGTCGGTTTCGAACTCACGCCGGAACAGATCGAATTCAACCGCTCCGGTCAGCGCTTCCGCGTGGCGGCCGGCCAGGACTAGAACCATGCCCTCGATTGCCGAACAGCTCAGCGGTGTGCTGGGCGACGCGTTTGCTTCCCTCGAGCTTCCGCGGGAGCTGGGACGTGTCACCCCGTCCAAGCAGAACCCGGAAGTCTTTCCCTTCCAGTGCAACGGTGCCATGCCGGCGGCCAAGCAGGCGGGCAAGCCGCCGCGCGAGATCGCCCAGGCCGTGCTGGAGCGGATCCAGGGCGATGCCCTGATCGACAAGGCCGAGATCGCCGGGCCGGGCTTCATCAACCTCCTGCCGGCGACCGCCGCCATCAATGCGCGCGCCGCGGAGATCGCCTCGGACGAGCGGGCCGGCGCGGCTGCGACCGGCAATCCGCGCAAGATCATGATCGATTTCGGCGGCCCCAATGTCGCCAAGCCGATGCATGTGGGACACCTGCGTTCTTCGGTTCTGGGCGACAGCCTGCAACGCCTCTTCCGCTTCCGCGGCGACGAGGTGATTTCGGATATCCATCTGGGCGACTGGGGCCTGCAGATGGGCCATCTGATCACCGAGCTGGAAAGCGAACAGCCCGACCTTCCCTATTTCGACCCGGATTTCGACGGCGAATACCCGTCCGAGCCGCCGGTCGATATCGAGGATCTCGCGCGGCTCTACCCCCAGGCCTCGAAGAAGGCCAAGGACGATCCGGAACGCCTGGCGGTATCCCGCAAGGCGACGGCCGAACTGCAGGCCGGCCGGAAGGGCTATCGCACCCTGCTGCGTCATTTCATCGACGTGTCCGTGGCGGCCCTGAAGAAGGATTTCGATGCGCTGGGCGTGCATTTCGACCTGTGGAAGGGCGAAAGCGACGTCCACGACCTGATCGACGGCCTGGTCGCCGACTTCAAGGCGCGCGGCGTGGCCGAGGAGAGCGACGGCGCCTGGGTGGTCCGTGTCGCCCGCGAGGACGACAAGAAGGATCTGGCGCCGCTCATCCTGGTGACCTCGGAAGGCTCTTCCCTCTACGGCACGACCGATCTGGCGACCATTCTGGACCGCAAACAGAGCGTCGGCCCGGACCTCACGCTCTACGTCGTGGATCTGGCCCAGTCGGACCATTTCGAACAGGTCTTCCGCGCCGCCGACAAGGCCGGCCTGGCGCCGGAGGGTTCTCTGGAGCACGTCAAGTTCGGCACGGTGAACGGCAAGGACGGCAAGCGCCTGCGCACCCGCGACGGCGGCACGTTCCGCCTGGCCGACCTGATCGCCAGCGCCATCGAGCGCGCCGACGAACGCCTCAAGGAGGCAGGCCTCGCTGCGGATGTCGGCGCGGAAGAACACGATCGCGTGGCGCGCATGGTGGGCCTGGCGGCGATCAAGTTCGCCGACCTGCAGAATTACCGCACGACGAACTATGTCTTCGACCTCGACCGTTTCACCAGTTTCGAGGGCAAGACCGGTCCCTATCTTCTTTATGCCGCCGTGCGGGTGAAGTCGCTGATGCGCCGTGCTGCCGAGGCAGGCGTGGAGCCGGGGCCGATCTCTGTTCACGAGCCGGAAGAGCGCGATCTCGTCCTGGCGCTGGATGCGTTCGGTCCGGCCCTGGAACAGGCCTGCGAGAACCGCGCGCCCAACGCGATCTGCGACCACGCCTTCACGCTCGCCCAGGCCTTCTCGAAATTCTATTCGGCCTGCCCGGTACTCTCCGCGGAAGGCGAGGGGGTGAAGGTCTCGCGCCTGGCCCTGGCCGAGGCGGCGCTGAAACAGCTGGAACTGTGTCTCGGCCTGCTCGGACTGGAAGCGCCGGAACGGATGTAGCCGCGGTCTCCCCCGAACGGGGGAGGTCGTGCGCCCGGCGATAGGGTAAGGTGGTGAAAGCCGGGAGTTTTCACATGATCCTGACCGCCCTTGCCGCACTTGTCGTCACGTCCGGGCCCGCGACCTTCTCCGACGATCCCGCGGATCACTCCGCCTGGATGCAGCATGCCTGCCGTATCCAGCAGGTCGACCGTAGCGGCGGTGTGCCGGAGGATCACGACGCATTCTGTTCGTGTCTCGATGGCTATCTGCAGGACAATGCGACACCGCAGGTCTACCGTCTCTTCGCCCTCGGCTCCCAGGGAGCCATCCAGGACCGTTCCATGCTGCCGGACTGGGAAGAGGCCCGCGATACATCTGCAGCAGAAGCGGCTTCGCTTCCCGCGGAGGAACAGGCCGGCTTCGCGGGATTGCTTCAGGGCGGGCTGGGCGCCTGCTTCGGTATGGGAAATACCGCGCAATAACGGCCGCCGATCATTGACTCTCGGCTGCGGAATCATAGAGTCCGCTGCAATCGCGAAGCGGACGCATGTCCCGCTGCGCGGGACCAAACTCCCCGCGGGAGAGACCGGCGAACAAAAGCCGGCGCCGAAGGCGCAACCGCCCCGGAAACGCTCAGGCCGAAGGACCGCGGGAGAGACAAACGCTGGAAAGTGGATGGGGTAACCCGTCCCACCGACGGAGCAAGCCCGCCCCGCCATGATCGGATGGCATCAAGGGGTGCGCGGAATCTCTCAGGTTATCGGGACAGCGGGGGCGATGGCTTGCAGGCATCTGGGCCTGCGGGATCGCCCGGATGCAAGGACCCGATGATGACCGGCACGCTTTTCAAGACACCCCTTCACGCGCTCCACGTCGAGCTGGGCGGCAAGATGGTGCCGTTCGCCGGCTATGACATGCCCGTCCAGTATCCGCTGGGCATCATGGGCGAGCACAAGCACACGCGCGAGAAGGCCGGCCTGTTCGACGTCTCCCATATGGGGCAGGCGCGCTATCGCGGCGACGAGGCCGCCCTGGAGGCCCTGATCACGGCCGATCTGTCGGCGATCAGCGCCGGGGAACAGAAATACACGCTTCTGCTGAACGAGACCGGCGGCATCCGCGACGATCTCATGGTCTCACGCCCGGACGGGGAGGGGATCTTCCTCGTCGTCAATGCGGCGACCAAGGATCACGATTTCGCGCTGATCGAGAATGCCACGGCCGGCAAGGGCGAGCTGACCCGGATCGAGGACCGCGCCCTGATGGCCCTGCAGGGCCCGGCGGCGAAGGACGTGATGGAGCGCTTCTGCCCTGAGGCCTGCAAGATGGTCTTCATGCAGTGCGGCGCCTTCACGCTCGATGGCGCCGAGGTTCTGGTCTCGCGCTCCGGCTATACCGGCGAGGACGGGTTCGAGATCTCCGTTCACGAAGACGATGCCGAGCGTATCGCCCGGCTCCTGATCGACCAGCCGGAGGTCGAGCCGATCGGCCTGGGCGCGCGCGACTCGCTGCGCCTGGAAGCCGGGCTCTGCCTCTATGGCCACGACATGGACGACACCCGCACGCCGGTCGAGGCGTCGCTGATCTGGGCGCTGTCCAAGACGCGCCGCGAACGGGGCGATTTCCCGGGCGCCGACGTGATCGCCGCGCAGATCGAGGCCAAGACCTGCCAGAAGCGCGTCGGCCTGACGCTCTCCGGCGCGCCGGCCCGCGAGGGTGCCGAGATCGCCAGCAAGGACGGCGATGTCATCGGCATCGTCACCTCCGGCGGGTTCGGCCCGACCGTGAACGGTCCCGTCGCCATGGGGTATGTCGATCGCGAATACATGCAGCCGGGCACCGAGGTGGACATCCTCGTGCGCGGCAAGGCACGTCCGGCGAAGATCGTGAAAATGCCGTTCGTGACGGCCAATTTCTACCGGGGCTGATCCCGGGGTCCGATCTTTCGGATCCGGACCGAACACACCGTGATTATCGATCTGGGATTATCTATCTGGGGCAGGGAGACACGCCATGACCACACGCTATACCGAAGACCATGAATGGATCAGCCTTGACGGCGACACCGCCACGATCGGCATCACCGCCTATGCGGCGGGCCAGCTGGGCGATGTCGTCTTCGTCGAGCTTCCCGATGTCGGCAAGTCGCTGAAGAAGGGCGACGAGTTCGCCGTCGTCGAGTCCGTCAAGGCGGCCTCGGAAGTCTATGCGCCCGTGGATGGCGAGGTTGTCGCCATCAATGATGCGCTCGAGGGCGAGCCGGCCAAGGTCAATGAGGACCCGTCCGGCGAGGGCTGGTTCGTGAAGCTCAAGGTCTCCGACACCTCCCAGCTCGACGGGCTGATGGACGAGGCGGCCTACAAGGACCACACGGCCTGATCATGATGCGCACGCTGCTCCGCCCGGCTGTCCTGATCCCGTCCGCGGCCTTCATCGCCGCGATGGTGATCTTCGCTCTGCGCGACAGTCCGGCGGTGTGGTTTGCGCTCCTGATCGGCGGCGGGGCGGCCCTGCCGGCGATCGCCATGTATTTCAGCCGCAATTCGGGCCGCGATGATGCGGCGTCCGACAACACTTCCAAGCCGGAGTAGCTTGATGCGTTACCTCCCCCACACAGATACCGACCGCAAGGCGATGCTCGAGGCGATCGGCGTCGCCTCCATCGACGATCTCTTCGAGGACGTGCCGGCCGCGGCGCGGCTGGACGGGCTGATCGATCTGCCGACCCGGCAGGGCGAGCTGCAGGTCGAGCGCACGCTCGGCGCCATGGCGTCGAAGAATATCGCCGCCGGCGAGGCGCCCTTCTTCGTGGGGGCGGGGGCCTACAAGCACCATGTGCCCGCCACGGTGGACCATCTCATCCAGCGCTCCGAATTCCTCACGGCCTACACGCCCTACCAGCCGGAGATTTCCCAGGGCACGCTGCAGACCCTGTTCGAATTCCAGACCCAGGTGGCGCTCCTGACCGGCATGGATGTGGCCAATGCCTCCATGTATGACGGCTCCACGGCCTGCGCCGAGGCGATCATGATGGCCGCCCGCGTGACACGCCGCGACAAGGCGGTCATGGCCGGCGGCGTGCATCCGCATTATGTCGAGGCGTCCAGGACGCTGGCGAAATATTCCGACGTCGAGATCTCCGTCACCGATCCGGATACGCGCGACCTCTCCGAGGTGATCGCCGCCATCGACGACGAGACCGCCTGCGTCGTGGTGCAGACACCGGACGTGTTCGGCCGTCTGCACGATCTGCGGGCCCTGTCCGAGGCCGCCCACGAGAAGGGTGCGCTGGTGATCGCCGCCTTCACCGAATGCGTCTCGCTGGGTCTGGTGGAAAGCCCGGGCGCCATGGGCGCCGACATCGCCGTGGGCGAGGGCCAGTCGATCGGCGTCGGCCTCAATTTCGGCGGGCCCTATGTCGGGCTCTTCGCCTGCAAGGACGATCGCCGCTTCATCCGCCAGATGCCCGGCCGCCTGGCCGGCGAAACCGTCGACGCCGACGGACGCCGCGGCTATGTCCTCACCCTGTCGACGCGCGAACAGCATATCCGCCGCGACAAGGCGACCTCGAACATCTGCACCAATTCCGGCCTGTGCTCGCTGGCCTGGACGATCCACATGACGCTGCTGGGCGAGCGCGGCATCACCCAGCTGGCCCGGCTCAATCACGAGACGGCCTGCGAACTGGCCGACCGTCTCTCGGCGATCGACGGCGTGGAGCTCGTCACCGACGCCTTCTTCAACGAATTCACCCTGCGCCTGCCCAGGCCGGCCGCGCAGGTCGTCGACCAGCTGGCCAAGGCCGGCGTGCTCGGCGGGGTCCCGGCCAGCCGGCTCTATCCCGGCCGGTTCGAGGATCTGCTGATCGTCGCCGCCACGGAAACCAACACCGGGGACGATATCGCCGTCTTCGAAAAAGCGCTGCGCGGAGTACTGTAAGATGGGCATGAACACGCAAGGCCGTCCCACCCGCATGGCCGAAAACATCGAAACCGGCGGGTATTCCGACACCGTGTCCGGCAGCCGCGGCCTCGACCAGGCCGAGCCGCTGATCTTCGAACGCGGAAACCTGGAGCATTGCGGCGTCGATCTGCCGGAGCCGAAGGGCACGAAGACCCGCCTGGGCGGTCTGGAGCGCCAGGGCGATATCGGCCTGCCCGGCCTCGCCGAGCCGGAGACGATGCGCCACTATGTGCGTCTGTCGCGCAAGAACTACTCCATCGATCTGGGCCTCTATCCGCTCGGCTCGTGCACGATGAAGCACAATCCGCGTCTCAACGAGAAGATCGCGCGCCTGCCGGGTTTTGCCGACGTGCACCCGATGCAGCCGGCCTCCACCGTGCAGGGCGCCTACCAGCTGATGGGCGAGCTGGCCCACTGGCTGATGACGCTGACCAGCATGCCCGCCGTGGCGCTGTCGCCGAAGGCCGGCGCCCATGGCGAGTTCTGCGGCATGATGGCGATCCGCGCCCGTCTGGATGCGGACGGTCAGACCGGGCGCCGCCGCGTGCTGGTTCCCGAATCCGCCCACGGCACCAATCCGGCAACCGCCGTGCAGTGCGGCTTCACGGTGGACGAGATCCCCGCCGACAAGACCGGCCGGGTCGACATGGAGGCCCTCAAGGCCAAGCTGGGCGACGACGTGGCCGGCATCATGCTGACCAATCCGAACACGTGCGGCCTGTTCGAGCGGGACATTCGCGAGATCGCCGACCTGATCCACGAGGCGGGCGGCTATTTCTACTGCGACGGCGCCAATTTCAACGCCATTGTCGGCCGGGTGCGGCCGGGCGATCTCGGCGTCGACGCCATGCACATCAACCTGCACAAGACCTTCTCCACGCCGCATGGCGGCGGCGGTCCCGGTTCCGGCCCGACCGTGCTCTCCGATGCGCTCGCGCCCTATGCGCCGGTGCCCTATGTCGAGAAGGACGGCGAGACCTGGAAACTGGTCGAGCAGGCCGAGGATGCCGAGGGCACGCCCTTCGGCCGCATGGCGGCCTTCCACGGCCAGATGGGCATGTTCACCCGCGCGCTCACCTACATGATGAGCCACGGTTCGGACGGGCTGAAACAGGTCGCCGAGGATGCGGTGCTCAACGCCAACTACATCCTGGCGCGCCTGAAGCATGTCATGACGCCGGCCTATGAGGGCACGTGCATGCACGAGGCCCTGTTCGACGACCGCTTCCTCAAGGATACGGGCGTGTCCACGCTCGATTTCGCCAAGGCGATGATCGACGAGGGCTATCACCCGATGACCATGTATTTCCCGCTGGTCGTCCACGGCGCCATGCTGATCGAGCCGACCGAGACCGAATCGAAGGGCGGGCTCGACCGTTTCGTCGAGGTGCTCGAAGCCCTCGCCGAGACCGCGAAGGCCGGCGAGAGCGATCGCTTCCTCGGTGCGCCGGTCCATGCGCCGACCAAGCGCCTGGACGAGACGAAGGCCGCCCGCCAGCCCGTCCTGCGCTGGACGCCGGCCAGCGGCACGGCGGAAGCCGCCGAGTAAGGACTTCCCCTGCGAAGCGGGGGAAGTGCCGACCCCGGCTTTAAGCCGGGGGAGGCGATGGGGGAGAGTCTGCGCGCTTCGCGCTCTGCGGCGCTTTCGCGCCGCCCCTCAGCCGGCTTCGCCGACAGCTCCCTCGCAAGCGGGGGCGAGCCCTTTGAGCGGGCTCACCTGTCCGGACTGCGAAAAATTCAGGGCGCCCCCGCTGACATCCGGCGGGGGCGTCACTATTTTATGAGTCACGGCGACGGAGCGGGCCGGCACGCAGGTCTGTGTGCACCGCAACAAGCCGCAAGCTGCAGGACAGCTTGGAAATATTACGCCGGTGTCAGAACCGGTGCGCAGATGCAACATCCCGCAGCAGACTCTGGGCCGATGCCCGAATTTCGGCGTTTTTGTCTCGCATTGGGGTCATGTTTACGCGTTTAGTGTTGTCTGTCCCGATGGGCGCCCCGTTTCGAAGAGGCGCGCCCGCCAAGGACGGGGTTGGAGATGGTCACGGCGATGAATGAATCCCTCAACGGATGGGCCCAGCGGAACGCTTTCGGCGCGGTCGTCGTGCTGATCATCCGTACGGTGTGCGTCGCCATCGGCCTCTCGCTGATGGCGCTGGCCATCCCGCTCGGCTTCATCACGCCCTTCATCCCGATCGGCCTGCCCATGGGCCTGCTCGGCCTGGTGCTGGTGGCGGCAGCCTCGAAGACGCTGCACACCTACATCACCAACACGCTGCGCCGTTTCCCCTGGGTCTGGAAACGCGTCCGCTTCGCCTTCGGCGAAAAGGAAGCCGCGGAATAATCCTGAGACCGGCGCCTAGCGCGCCTCCGGCATACCGTCCGGATTGTCCACGAGATCCGTCAGACAGCGCATGAATAGGGTCTGGTTGGCCAGCTGCCCGGACGGCGATGCCGTGTCCAGGACGACCGTCGACATGCAGTCGCAGAACCGGGCTTCGCCGTCGGCCTCCATCGGTTCCGACAGCGAGAGATGCCAGACAACGGGCGGTTCGCCGCCGCAATCGACGGCATAGTCGTGTTCGAAACGCGCCGGCGTTTGCGAAATGTCAGAGCTGCTCTCTTCTCCGCACGCCGCCGCGAGAAGGCCCAGCAATACCCAGCCGGCTGTGCGCATGATCGGTCCCCGCCTTGTCTGCAGCGGATCTGTTAGCGCTCCGGAACCGGCGCGGCAAGAAAAAGGCCCGCGGTGAAAACCGCGGGCCTTTTCCATGTTCGCAATTGGAAAGGACCTAGTTGAGCTGCTCGCCCGCCGCCTTGATGTCGGCGTCGACGATCTTGTTCAGATCGGTCTTCTTCAGCTTGGTCTTGAGGATTTCCTCGGCGGCGCTGGCGGCCAGTTCCGCAGCGGCGGCCTTCACCTCGGCAGCGGCCTGGGCCTCGGCCTGGGCGATACGCTGTTCGGCCATGGCCGTGCGGCGTTCCAGGCGCTCGGCCATTTCCTTGCGTGCTTCCGCCTTCAGCGTCTTCGCTTCCGACTTCGCCTGGGCGACGATGGCTTCGGCTTCCGCCTCGGCTTCGCGCTGCTTGCGCTGGAAGGAGGCCAGCATTTCCTGGGCTTCCTCGCGCAGGCGCTTGGCTTCGTCCAGCTCGCCGCGGATCGCGTCGGCCCGATCGTCCAGCGTCTTGGCGATCGACTTGTGGACGCCGAAATAGATCAGGACGCCGAAGAAGGCCAGGAAAGCCAGGAAGGTGTAGAAGGTCGGCTCGGCCGGCTGGGCCGCCAGCCATTCGCCGACGCTCATGGCTTCGCCGTGTCCGCCTGCCGGTGCTGCATGCGTGGTCATGGCCTAGGCCTCCTTCGCCTTCATGAGGGCGTCGACCGTCTTGCCGGCATCGGCCTCGGACACGTCGACACCCGCCAGGGCCTCGACAGCTGCCGTCGTCGCCGAAGCGGCGATGCCGCGGACTTCGGCGAAAGCCTTGTCCTTGGCCTTGCGGATGGCGGCCTCGGAGGCTTCCTGCTTGGAGGCCAGCTCGGCTTCCACTTCAGCCGTTTCCTTGGCGATCTCGGCGTCGAGCGCCTTACGCGTATCGGCGGCGATCACGTGGGCCTTGGCGCGAGCCTCGGCCAGCGACTTCTCGTAGGCCTCGCCGGCGGCTTCGGCATCGGCCTTGGCCTGGGCGGCGGCGTCGAGATCGTCGGCGATCCGGTCGCGGCGTTCCTCTATCGTCGTCTTGATCTTCGGCAGCACGAACTTGTCCAGCGCGACGTAGAGCGCGATGAAGCTGATCGCCAGCCAGAAGAGCTGCGACGGGAAATAGGTCGGGTCGAACGGCGGGAACACGCCCTCGGGGGCATGCTCGGCGGCTTGTGCCGCGTGCTGTGCGACTTCGGAATGCGGTGCGTGCGTCATGGGACGCCGGCTCCCTTAGACTAGTGGAGCGAAACGGTTGCGGCCGCACCCGATGGCGCAGCCGCAATCGCGGATATCAGACGACGAACAGCAGGATCAGGGCAACCAGCAGGGAGAAGATGCCCAGGGCTTCCGTCACGGCGAAGCCGAAGATCAGGTTGCCGAATTGCTGCTGGGCAGCAGACGGGTTGCGCATGGCGCCTTGCAGGAAGGAACCGAAGATGTTGCCCACGCCCACAGCAGCGCCCAGCATGCCCAGGCAGGCCAGACCGGCGCCGATGTATTTGCCCATTTCTTCCATTTTAGAACTCCCTTTGAGGATCTGTAGCAGTTGGTTGGGTTGGTTGGTCGACGTCTGCGGTCAGTGACCCGGGTGCAGGGCGTCGGAAAGATAGATGCAGGTCAGGATGGCGAACACGTAGGCCTGCAGGAAGGCGACCAGGAATTCCAGCGCCGTCAGGCCCAGCGTCATCGCGAACGGCAGGATGCCGATGAGATAGCCGCCCGCGCCCAGGCCCGCGCCGAGCATCACGATGAAGCCCGCGAAGACTTTCAGCAGGATGTGGCCGGCCAGCATGTTGGCGAACAGACGCACCGAGTGGCTGATCGGACGCGAGATGAAGGAGATCACCTCGATCAGCGATACGAAAGGCAGGATGTAGGCGGGAACGCCGGACGGCACGAAGAGCTTGAGGAATTTCGGGCCGTTCTTGAAGACGCCATAGATAATGACGGTCAGCCAGACCAGCATCGCCAGGGCGACGGTCACGATCAGGTGGCTGGTGATGGTGAAGGAGTGCAGGCCCGGCCCCGGGAAGTACGGGAACATGCCGAGCATGTTGGCGACCAGGATGAAGATGAAGAGCGTGAAGACGAAGGGGAAGAAACGCAGCGCGTCCGGTCCCGCCGTCGAGCGCAGCATGTCCGCCACGAAGCCGTAGATGATCTCGGCGACCGACTGCGAGCGGTTCGGCACCAGCGCACGGCTCGACATCGCCAGGGTGAACAGGATCACGGTCAGCACCGTGGTCAGCACCATGAAGAGGCTGGAATTCGTGAAGGCCAGATTCAGGCCGAAAGGTTCGAACGGAACCAGCTCGTGGACTTCGAACTGCTTGATCGGGTTGGTGTCTGCCACGCCCGGCCTCTCTTACATCGCTGTTGCGGCCAGGGCCGCGATTCTTCCGGCAGAGCCTTTGGAACGCTAGCGCTCCTGCGACTCCGAACTGATTTCTTTCGCAGCCCTTACGACATTCAGTGTACCGGCTGCAAACCCTAACATCGTTCCGACAATCAGCCCCCAGGGCGAAATGCCGGCGAAATGGTCGAGCGCAAAGCCCAACGCACCGCCGACCAGCACGCCGCCAAAGAACTCCGACCCGTAGCGCATCCCCAGCGACCAGGCAGATCTCGGGGCGTTATCCGGTTTCGGTCTGTACTTGTCGCGCCGCGCGTCGATGCGCTGCTGCAAGGAGTCCAGATCGGTTTTGGATGGGTCGCGCTGGCTTTCGTCTTTGCGTGACATGATTGACCGGTCCGCCAACGGAAGAACAGCCCCCCGCAGGCGCGCGCACACTATCCACGGCCCCCCGGCAAGTCAAGCAAGCCCGCAGGTGCGGTAAATCTCGGAAATTAAAAGAAAAAATGCCTACTCGGCGGCAATGAGCTGTTCGGCGCCCACCAGGTCCACCGAGACCAGCTGGGAAACGCCGCGTTCGGCCATCGTCACGCCGTAGAGACGGTCCATGCGCGACATGGTCAGGGCGTTGTGCGTGATGACCAGGAAACGGGTCTCGGTCAGGCGCCGCATCTCGTCCAGCATGCGGCAATAGCGGTCCACATTGGCGTCATCCAGCGGCGCGTCGACCTCGTCGAGCACGCAGACCGGGGCCGGGTTGGACAGGAAGACCGCGAAGATCAGCGCCGAGGCGGTCAGCGCCTGCTCGCCGCCGGACATCAGCGACATCGTGTCCATCTTCTTGCCCGGCGGGCAGGCCATGATTTCCAGGCCGGCCTCCAGCGGGTCGTCGCTCTCGGTCAGGCGCAGTTCGGCATGGCCGCCCTCGAACAGGGTGGCGAAGAGATTGCGGAAATGCCCGTCGACAATGTCGAAGGCCTCCAGCAGGCGCGCACGGCCCTCGCGGGAAAGCTCGTCCACAGCCTTGCGCAGCCGGGCGATCGCCTCGATCAGATCGTCGCGCTCGGTCGTCATCTCTTCCATGCGCGTGGCCAGCTCCTCGGCCTCCTCGTCGGCGCGCAGATTGACGGCGCCGAGGCGTTCGCGGCCCTGGCGGGCCTCGTCCAGGCGGCGCTCCAGCTCGTCCGGGCTGAGTTCGGAAATCTCGTCGTCATCGACCCGCTTGGACAGGGTGCCGGGCGCCTCGCCCGTGGCGTCCTGCAGCCGGTCCGTGGTCTCGTTGAGCCGTTCCTTCGCGCCACTCAGGCGGGCTTCGGCCGCGGCCCGTCCCTCGCGCGCGGCGGAGGCGGCAGCCTCGGCCTGGCGGGCGGCACTGTCGGCTTCCTTGACCTGGCCTTCCGTGGTGGAAGCCGCCTCGCGCGCCTCCTCGGCGGCGCGTTCGGCCTCCTGCACCTTGCCGGTCAGCGCCAGGATCTTTTCCTCCAGCACCTCCGGCTTGGCGCGGGTCGCCTCGAGGGTCTTGCGCGCCTCTTCGCTCTGTTTCCCGATATCGGCGATCCGCGCATCGGCCGCCTTGCAGCGTTCGGCCCAGGCATCGTGATCGCGCTTGAAACCCATGCGGCGCTGGCGCCGGTGCTCGCCCTCGCGGCGGGCCGTGTCCAGCGCGGCGCGGGCATCGGCGGACTGGCGCCTCGCCGCTTCGGCGGCCTCGCGCGCGGCGTCCAGCGCTTCGGTATCGCCTTCGGAGGCCTCCGCCTCTTCGAGCAGTTTCCGCGCGGCCTCGAAAGCCTCGCCGGTCTCGGCCTTCTCCGCTTCCAGGCGTTCGATCCGTTCTTTCAGCGCCGTCGCGCGCGCGGCATCCTGGGCGCTTTTCTCGCGCAGGGAGGAGACCCGGGCCAGCCCTTCGCGTGCGGCCCGGTCGGCCGGGCCGATGGCGGCGCGTGCCGTCTGCTCGGCCTCGCGTGCGGCTTCGGCCGCCGTGCGGGCCTCGGCCTCGGCCGTGCGGGCTGTCTCGAAAGCGGCTTGTTTGTCGTCCAGTTCCTGGCGGATTGCCTCGAGACGGTTGCGGTTTTCCAGCCGGGCGACAGCGGCGGAGGGTGCGTCGGCGCGCGCGACCAGCCCGTCCCAGCGCCACAGATCGCCGTCGCGCGTGACCAGGCGCTGGCCGGGCTTGAGTTTCGCAGCCGCCTCGGCGGCCTTTTCCGCCTTGATCACGCCGATCGCATCGAGCCGGGCCTTGAGCGCTTTCGGTGCCTCGACATGATCGGACAGGGGCACGCAGCCGCCGGGCAGCATGTCGGCCTTCACGCCGGCATCGGACCAGTGGCGCGCCGCGCTTTCGTCCAGCGAGGCATCGAGATCGTCGCCCAGCGCGGCGGCCAGCGCCTGCTCGTAGCCCGGCCGGGCCCGCACGGCGTCGAGGGCCGGCGAGACGGTTTCCTGCATGGAGGAGGCGAGCAGGCGTTCCAGCGCCTGGGCCTCGCGCTCCAGGGTTTCGCGTTCGGTGGAGATGTCGCGCCAGGTCTGGGCGGCGGTCTCTAGTTCTGCATCGGCGGACTGGCGCCCGGCCTCGGCGGTTTCCA
>Ga0207716_100483_pt1 | contig 14441 bp, 9 predicted proteins | sample TtaePargueraPR_FD_187739 | JGI IMG/M metagenome (GOLD analysis project Ga0207716, IMG submission 187739) | Aerobic enrichment media microbial communities from Bioluminiscent Bay, La Parguera, Puerto Rico - Tt and P2 (5) (SPAdes) | ecosystem: Environmental > Aquatic > Marine > Unclassified ... | reverse complement strand
CGGCGCGCAAGCGCCGCGGAGCGCGTCAGCGCGCAGACTCACCCCCATCGCCTTGCTACGCTCGGCACTTCCCCCGCTTCGCAGGGGAAGCCTTTTGGGCCTCAAAGCACGGGATACAGTCCCGGGCCGTAGGCGCGGTAGATCCAGCCGAAGAGAATGCCGGCGGCCAGCCAGGGGCCGAAAGCGTAGGCCGTGCCGCGGTCGGGCATGCGGCGTTTGACCAGTGCCGTCAGGGTAATGAAGAGCAGGGCCGATCCGGTGCCCACCAGCACGATCACCGGCAAAAGCCAGCCGCCGCACCAGGCGCCGCCGGCCGCCGCCAGCTTGGCGTCGCCGCGGCCCAGGCCGGGCCGGCCGGCCAGATGCCGGTAGGCCAGCTCGACCGCCACGAAACCGGCATAGCCGGCGGCGGCCCCGGCCAGCGAAGCCCAGGGTGTGCCGAGCAGGAATGCATTCACCGCGAGCCCTGCCGCGATCAGGGGCAGGGTGATGGCATCGGGCAGTCGGTAGGTGCGAAAATCGATCCAGAACAGGACGATAAGCGCTAGTGTGAGAGTCAGGCTTGCAGTGTGGATGAGAAACATGCTGCTCCTGTCACAAAAGTGTCATGCGACTGCGCCAAAACGGCTTGGCGTAAAGGGGTGTTTTCAAGATGACAGACGCCGTGCCGGCGCTCAAAGCCGAAAATGTCTCAATGACATTCGGCGAGACCCGAGCGCTCGACGATGTCAGCCTGACGGTGGAGCAGGGTGAGATGGTGGCCCTGATCGGTCCGTCCGGTTCGGGCAAGTCCACGCTCCTGCGCGTGGCTGCCGGCCTGCAGCCGGCGGATGCGAAGTCCGGTCCGGTTGCCGTTCTGGGCAAGACCATGCAGACCCGCGGCAAGGTCGCCGGGCGCGTGCGCAAGAACCGGGCCCGGCTGGGCTTCATCTTCCAGCAGTTCAACCTGGTCGGCCGTCTTTCGCTGTTTTCCAACGTGATGCTGGGCGCGCTCGGCCGGCTGCCGGTCTGGCGCGGCGCGCTGGGCCTGTTTCCGGACAGCGTGAAACAGGCGGCCATGGATGCGCTGGAGCGCGTCGGCATGGAAGAATTCGCCGCCCGCCGCGCCTCCAACCTCTCCGGCGGCCAGCAGCAGCGCGGCGCGATCGCCCGGGCGCTGGTGCAGGGCGCGAAAGTCCTGTTCGCCGACGAGCCGATCGCCTCGCTCGACCCGGTTTCCGCGCGCAAGGTGATGGAATTGCTGCGCGAGCTGAACACGCAGGACGGGCTGAGCGTCGTCGTCACGCTGCACCAGGTCGATTATGCGCGGCGCTTCTGCGACCGCACCGTGGCGCTGAACAAGGGCCATATCGTCTATGACGGGCCCTCCGGCGGCCTCGACCGCGCCAAGCTGGTCGAGATCTACGGTCCCGAATTCGAATCCGCCTTCTATGGAGGCGAGGAATGATCCGCGTCCTCAGCCAGATCCTCGTCCGTATCGCGCTGGCCGGCGCCCTTCTGGGCCTGGCCGCCTGTTCCGCCCCTCAGGATGACGGCGGTGCCGGTGCGTCCACCCCGGCCGACAGTGCCGCGCCGGGCGAACGCCGCACGCTGAATTTCGGCATTATCGCGACGGAAAGCTCGTCCAACCTTGAATCCAACTGGCGGCCCTTCATCGCCGCCATGTCGGAATGGACCGGCTACGATATCGAACCCTTCTACGCCTCCGACTATGCCGGCATGATCCAGGCCATGCGCTACGGCTCGATCGAGGTGGCGTGGTTCTCCAACTTCTCCGGCCTGCAGGCCGTGCGCCTGGCCGGCGGCCAGGTCTTCGCCAAGGCAACCTATCCGGATGGGTCGGAGGGCTATAACTCCGTCCTGATCGTGCCGAAGGACAGCCCGATCCAGTCGCTGGAAGACATTCTGGAATGCGACCGCTCGCTGGATTTCGGCATGGGCGATCCCAATTCCACATCCGGCTATCTCGTGCCGTCGGCCTTCATCTTCGCGCCGCGCGGCATCGATCCGGGCGAGTGCTACAATTCGGTGCGCAACGCCAACCACGAGGCCAATGCGGTGGCCGTGGCCAACGGCCTGGTCGACGTGGCGACCAACAACACCACCAACATGACGCTGCTGGCGCGCACGCGCCCGGACATCGCCAGCCGGATCCGGGTGATCTGGACCTCGCCGGCGATCCAGACCGACCCGATCATCTGGCGTTCGGACCTGGACGAGGAAGCCAAGCAGCGCCTGCAATACTTCTTCATGAATTACGGCCGGATGGGCACGCCGGAAGAGATCGCCGACGCGCGCTCCGTTCTCGAGCCGCTCTATTTCGGCCTCTTCCTGCCGTCCTCCAATGCGCACCTCGATCCGATCGTGCAGCTGGAAATCGTGCGCGACCTCACCGAGGCGCGTAACGACCCGGATCTCTCCGAGGCGGAGCGCGAGGCACGCGTGGCCGAGCTGGAACAGCGCCTGGCGGAAGTCGAGGCGGGCAATACCGGTCTGATCAGCCAGGCCAGCGCCGTGGAGGGCCTGTCGGAAACCGGTCCCGCGGAAGCTGCGGCCGGCCCGCACATCAACTGGCTCGCCAGCGCGGTCATCCTGGTCCTGGTCGTCGTGCTGCTCACGCTCCTGCTGTGGGCCTCCGCGCCGCGCGGTCCGGGGCCGCGCGTGCCGCTGACCGAGCGCGTCGCCAACGCGGTCATCGCCGCGGGCGTGGTGGTCATCCTGGTCTGGAGCTTCGACAGCGCGGACATGGACCGCTCCTATCTGCTGGTGGAAAACGCGGACGATATGGGCGAGTTCATCGCCGGCTTCTTCCCGGAAGACTTCTCCTCGGCCCAGTCGCGTTCGACCTACTGGCAGAACCTGATGCACGGCTTCGGCGAGGCCGTGCCGCAGATGATCGTCACCGTTCAGATCGCGATCTGGGGCACGTTCATCGCCGTGCTGGCGGCGATTCCCTTCGGTCTTCTCTCGGCGCGCAATGTGGCGCCGTCCTGGGTGGTCCAGCCCGTGCGCCGGCTGATGGACGTATTCCGCTCGATCAACGAGCTGATCATCGCGCTGGTCTTCATCGCCGCCGTGGGCCTGGGGCCGCTGGCCGGTGTGATGGCGCTGGCGGTGCACACGACAGGCGTGCTGGCCAAGCTCTTCTCCGAGGCCGTCGAGGCGGTGGATGACGGGCCGGTCGAGGGCGTGCGCGCTACCGGCGCGGTGCCGTTGCACGAGGTGATCTGGGCGGTGATCCCGCAGGTCGCGCCCTTGTGGACCTCCTTCGGCCTCTACCGTTTCGAGTCGAATGCGCGGTCCGCGACCGTGCTGGGCCTGATCGGGGCCGGCGGTATCGGCCAGATCCTGTTCGAGGCGGTGCGGGCCTTCGATTACCAGCGCACGGCGGCGATCGTGATCGTCATCGTCGTGGCGGTCAGCGCCATCGACCTGCTCTCGCAATTGCTGCGCAAACGGCTGGTCTGAGCCCACGTGCGGCCGGTCATCGGATAGGACTTGGTTTCGTCCCAATTCGGCGTTAGGCGAAGCCGCGAAGTTACAGTCTCAGGGGATTTCTGCCCATGTCAGCGTTCAAGAAGCTCACCGCCGCCCTTATTGCCGTGGCTGCCACATCGGCCGCCGCCTACGGTATCCAGCAGCGCGAGCAGATCCGCATCGTCGGTTCCTCGACGGTCTTTCCCTTCTCCACGGCGGTTGCCGAGAGCTTCGGCGCGAAGACGCAATTCTCCACCCCGGTGGTGGAATCGACCGGTTCGGGCGGCGGTTTCCGCCTGTTCTGCGCCGGCGTGGGTTCGGAACATCCCGACATCGTCAACGCCTCGCGCCGCATGCACGCCTCCGAGTTCGAGCGCTGCCAGAACAATGGCGTGCGCGAGATCACCGAGGTGCGGATCGGCTATGACGGCATCGTGCTCGGCACGGCGAACGAGGAGGCCGAGGAACTCGACCTGTCCCTGACCCAGCTCTGGCTCGCCCTGGCTGCGGAAGTGCCGGCCGACGAGACCTGCTCGGAGTTCGTGGAGAACCCGAACGAACGCTGGTCGGACATCGACCCGTCCCTGCCGCGCCAGCGCATCGAGGTGTTCGGTCCGCCGCCGACCTCGGGCACGCGCGACGCCTTCGTGGAACTGGGCATGCAGGCCGGGGCCCGGGGCATCGACTGCATGGCCGCGCTCGACGAGGCCGACCACGACCGTTTCGAGACCATCGCCGGTCGCATCCGCGAGGATGGTCGCTGGATCGATGCGGGCGAGAACGACAATGCGATCGTGCAGACCCTGGTCAACACGCCCGACGCCTTCGGCGTGTTCGGCTATTCCTTCCTCGACCAGAACTACGACCGGCTCTACGGCGTTTCGATCGACGGCGTGGCGCCGGAGTTCGACGCCATCTCGGACGGCACCTATCCGGTGTCCCGCTCGCTCTTCTTCTACGTGAAGAACCAGCATGCCGCGATCGTGCCGGGCCTGGCCGACTATGTCGCCGAGTTCACCTCGGACGCGGCCTGGGGCGAGTTCGGCTATCTCACCGATCGTGGCCTGATCCCGCTGTCCGACAGCGACCGGATGGACATCGCCGACCACGCGCAATCGCTCGAGGCGATGAGCCAGGCGCCGGAATAGGACACGCGCGACCGCGCAAAAGAAAAGCGCCGGCCTCGTGGCCGGCGCTTTTTTTGTGCCTTAGTACAGCGACTTCCTGCGCCGCAGACGGCGCCAAAAGCGGCGCCGTTCCGGCTTGGGGTGCGGTTTGAGATTTTCCACGAAATCCATCGCGCACTGTTTCCAGGAGTGCTTCTCGGCATGGGCGCGCGGGGCGGCGCGGTCGATCTCCAGGCAGTCCAGGCAGGCCTGTCGCAGATCGTCATTGATGAAGCCGCCGCCGGAGCCGGGGATGATGTCCTTGGGGCCGTGGGCCGGATAGGCCGCCACCGGCGTGCCGCAGGCCATGGCCTCCAGGTTCACCAGGCCGAACGTGTCGGTCCAGGAGGGGAAGACGAAGACGTCGGCATCGGCGAAATAGCGCGCCAGCTCGTCGCCGAATTTCGATCCCGGAAAAACCGCATCGGGGAATTTTTGCATCAATTCCTCGCGTTGGGGCCCGTCGCCGACCACGACCTTCGTGCCGGGCAGGTCGAGCGAGAGGAAGGTCTCGATGTTCTTTTCCACCGCGATGCGGCCGACATTCACCCAGATCGGGCGCTCCAGGCCTTCATAGACGTCCTCGCCACCCATCTTGCGCTTGTCCGGATTGAACAGCTCGATGTCTACGCCGCGCGCCCAGGCGGTGAGGTTCTTGAAGCCGCGCGCGGCGAGGTCGTCGCGCATGGACGGCGTCGTCACCATGATGCGGCCGGAAGCATTGTGGAACCAGCGCATGAAGGCATAGCCCGCCGAGAGCGGGATGAAGGGGAAGCGCGCGTTGACGTATTCCGGGAATTTCGTGTGGTAGCTGGTCGTGAAGGGCAGGCCCCACTTCTTGCAGATGCCCCGCGCCGCCTGGCCCAGCGGGCCCTCGGTGGCGATGTGGATGGCTTCCGGTTCGAATTCCTTGAAACGCCGGGCGATGTCGCCGCGCGCGCCGATCGCCAGCTGGATCTCCGGATAGGTGGGCAGCGGGAAGGTCCTGTAGCCCAGCCCCGGGTGGATGACCTCGATCTGGTGGCCCATCTCGCGGCATTCCGAGACGGTGCGCGAGAGCGTGCGCACCACGCCGTTCATCTGGGGTTCCCAGGCGTCGGTCACCAGCATGATGCGCTGGGGCGGTTCGTCGGCATCGTCGATGGCGCTGCCGGACGTTTCGAGGCCGGTATCGCGGTCGAGGGTTTCGCTGTCTTCGGTCATTTCTGCCTGTCGTTCGGTGTGGACGCCGCCGCGTGTAGCGGAACCGGTCCGGGCTGTCAGCCATTAGCATACTGGTGAACGCGCTGGCTTGAAGGAAAGAAAGCGGCTATCGGCGCCGCGAACGCACCCCAACTGCGTGCCAGGCCGATGGAATACGCTGTCACCGGGGGCGGGTTTTCACGCAGAAACTTGTCCGTTTGCCGCTGCATGCGGCGGACAAATGCAATGTTTGGGCGAAGTTATAGGGGCTGCGCTGCTTTCGCGATGCAAATTACCCGATCACGAAAACAAGTGACCCGCACACTTGACTTGCCCCGACGAAAAGACCGGACCATTGTCCGACTTGTTCACTTGCTGGAGTGGGAGTTTCAGTCATGAATGTACAGACCCGTGAGGCCCTGCGCTGGGACGACCTGGATTCGGTGAAATTCGCCGACGAGACCGCGATGGTGAAACGCCTCGCGGAAGAGACCGGGATCGACGAGACGGCGCGAAAACGCATTCATGACGATGCCGTGGAGCTGGTGAAGACGGCGCGTGCGACGACACGGTCGCGCGGTCTGATGGACAGTTTTCTCCAGGAATTCGGCCTGTCCAACAAGGAAGGCCTGGCGCTGATGTGCCTGGCCGAGGCTCTGTTGCGCGTGCCGGATGCGCCGACCGCGGACCGGCTGATCGCCGAGAAGATTTCCGGCGGCGCCTGGGCGGAGCATATGGGCCGTTCGGAAAGCTGGCTGGTCAATGCCTCCACACTCGGCCTGATGCTGACCGGCAGCATCATCGATGTGGACAATGACGCCCGCAAGAATCCCGGCGACTACTGGCGCAAGATGACGGCGAAGCTGGGCGAGCCGGTGATCCGTGCCGCCGTGTTCCGGGCCATGGGCATCATGGGCGAGAATTTCGTCCTCGGCCGCAAGATCTCCGAGGCGATCAAGCGGGCCAAAAAGGGCGAGGGCGATCTGTGCTCCTTCGACATGCTGGGCGAGGCCGCCCGCACGGCCAAGGATGCCGAGCGCTACCACCGGCGCTATCTCGAGGCGATCGAGGCGGTCGGCAAGGTGCGCGGCGACAAGGCGGTCGAGCTGGAGCACGGTGTCTCCGTGAAGCTCTCCGCCCTGCACCCGAAATATCTCGCGGTGAAGGAAGAGCGTCTCGATGCGGAGCTCTATCCGCTGCTGCTGGAACAGGCGAAACTGGCGAAGTCCTACGATATCGGCTTCTGCCTCGATGCCGAGGAAGCCGACCGTCAGGTCGTCTGCCTGAAAATGTTCGAACGGCTGGCCCGCGAACCCGAGCTGGCCGGTTGGCAGGGGCTGGGCCTGGCGCTGCAGGCCTACCAGAAGCGGGCGCGCTTCGTCATCGAACGCCTGATCGAGCTGGGCCGCGAGACCGAGCGCCGCTTCCTGATCCGTCTGGTGAAGGGCGCCTACTGGGATACCGAGATCAAGTTCGCCCACCAGATGGGCTGGCCGGATTTCCCGGTCTGGACGACCAAGCCGGCGACCGACCTGAACTATCTCTCCTGCGCGCGGGTCATGCTCTCGGCGCCGGACCAGATCTATTCCCAGTTCGCCACCCACAATGCGCACTCGCTGTGCGCGGTTCGCGACATGGCCCGCGAGGCGGGCGTGGACCATTACGAATTCCAGCGCCTGCACGGCATGGGCGAGGCGCTCTATGCGGCCGCCGAGGATCTTCACGGCGACCGGCCAGTGCGCATCTACGCGCCGGTGGGCAGCCATGAGGACCTGCTGCCCTATCTGGTGCGCCGCCTGCTGGAGAACGGTGCGAACACCTCCTTCGTGCACTCCTTCCTCGATCCGGAAGTCCCTGTCGAGGACGTGGCGCGCGGCCCGTTCGAAGTGGCCGAGACGATCGACCGCCACCCGGAAATCCCGCTGCCCGGCGATCTCTATGGCGAGGAACGGGCCAATTCGAAAGGGCTCGACCTGGCCCAGGCGCGCGTGCGCAGCAGCCTGGCCAAGGCGTTCAAGGAATTCGAGACCTCCGAGCCGATCACGGCGGCACCGCTGGTCAACGGCAAGCTGCTCGACGGCGCGGCCCACCAGATCATGTCGCCCGTGGATTCGGGGGAATATGTCGGCACCGCGGTCGATGCTTCGGTCGACGAGGTCAATGCGGCTTTCGAGATCGCCATTGCGGCCCAGCCGGCCTGGGATGCGCGCGGCGGCAAGGCGCGCGGAGCCATCCTGCGGGCCATGGCGGATGCGATGGAAGACGACATGGAACGCCTCATCGTGCTGATGGCGCGCGAGGCGGGCAAGACGCTCAATGACGGGATCGCCGAAGTTCGCGAGGCGGTGGATTTCTGCCGCTACTACGCCGCCCAGGCGGAACGCGAATTCGACTCGCCCGAGCGCCTGCCCGGACCGGCCGGCGAAACCAACCATCTCGGCCTGAAGGGCCGCGGCGTCTTCGTCTGCATCAGCCCGTGGAACTTCCCGCTGGCGATTTTCACCGGCCAGATCGCGGCCGCCCTGGCGGCGGGCAATACCGTGATCGCCAAACCGGCCGAGCAGACCCCGCTGGTGGCCTTCGAGGCGGTGCGCCTGTTCCAGAAGGCGGGCCTGCCGCCCAGCGTGCTGCATTTCCTGCCCGGCACGGGCGAGATCATCGGCGCTGCTCTGACGAACGATCCGCGCACCCAGGGCGTGGCCTTTACCGGGTCCACCGAAGTGGCCCGGGCGATCAACCGCTCCCTGGCCGCGCGCGAGACCGCGATCGCGCCGCTGATCGCCGAGACCGGCGGGATGAACGGCATGTTCGTCGACACCACGGCACTGCGCGAGCAGGTGATCGACGACGCGATCATGTCGGCCTTCGGTTCGGCGGGGCAGCGCTGTTCGGCGCTGCGCGTGCTTTTCCTGCCGGACGACATCGCCGACGAGATGATCGAATCGCTCTCGCTCGCCATGGACGAGCTGCAGCTGGGCGATCCGGCGGATCCGGCGACGGATGTCGGCCCGGTGATCGACAATGAGCAGCGCGAACTCCTGCTGCGCCACATGGAGCGCATGAAGGGCGCGGCGCGCGTGGTGAAGCAGATCGACGATACGGCCCTGTCCGAGCGCGGCTTCTTCTTCGGCCCGGCCCTGGTGGAACTGCCCTCGCTCGACGCGCTCGACCGCGAGGTGTTCGGCCCGATCCTCCACATCGTGCGCTACAAGCGGCGGGACGTGGCGGCCATGGCGCGCGAGCTGGCGGCGAAGGGCTACGGTCTCACGCTGGGCATCCATTCGCGGCTGGAATCTTTCCACAGCCAAATTCAGTCCATCGTTCCGGCGGGCAATGTCTATGTGAACCGGAACATGGTCGGCGCCGTCGTCGGGGTGCAGCCCTTCGGCGGGGAGGGCCTGTCAGGCACGGGTCCCAAGGCCGGCGGGCCGCACTATCTGCACCGTTTCGCCGGCGAGCGGACGGTCACCGTGAACATCGCGGCGCAGGGTGGCGACCCGGAACTGCTGAACCTCAGCTGACCGCCTGTATTAACGGGATTTAACCCTGTTGCGGGGCCCTCGCATCCGGTTTAACCGGGTGTGGCGGGCCCCGCTGCGCATTCAGGATTTGTTAACTAAAAAATCCGCGCGCGGACCATTCTGGGCGTTGACCGACCCATTTCATTGATCCACTATATGTTGGGTCGGCTGGAAACAGCGACACACTATACAGAGTTTCTTTCGACCTTTCGGGTTAGTTCGCTGCGCGGCCCTGTCTACCGCGCAACAGGGAAGTTTTGCCTCGGGCTTGGGGAGTAATGCCATCATGTCGCCACTGGATTCGGCCACCAATCGCCAGATGGAAACAGAGATTGCCAGCACGCGCCCGGCGCGCCGCGGCAAACCCAAATCCTCGGCCGGTGCGCATCTGCGCCTGGTCGAAAGCGTCACGATCGACCGGTCGCGCGATGCGCTGCTGACCGAGTTCGGCAAGAAGACGCTGGAAGACCGTTATCTCCTGCCGGGCGAGAGCTATCAGGACATGTTCGCCCGCGTCGCGACGGCCTATGCCGACGATGCCGAGCATGCCCAGCGCCTTTACGACTACATCTCGCAGCTCTGGTTCATGCCGGCCACGCCGGTCCTGTCCAATGGCGGCGCCGATCGCGGACTGCCGATCTCCTGCTTCCTCAATTCGGTCGGGGATTCGCTGGACGATATCGTCGGCACCTGGACGGAGAATGTCTGGCTGGCTTCCAATGGCGGCGGCATCGGCACCTATTGGGGCAATGTCCGCTCGATCGGCGAGAAGATCGGCAAGAACGGCCAGACCTCGGGCATCATTCCCTTCATCCGCGTGATGGACAGCCTCACCCTGGCGATCTCCCAGGGCTCGCTGCGCCGCGGCTCGGCCGCCGTCTATCTGGACATCCACCACCCGGAAATCGAGGAATTCCTGGAGATCCGCAAGCCGTCCGGCGACTTCAACCGCAAGTCCCTGAACCTGCACCACGGCCTCAACATCTCCGATGAATTCATGAATGCCGTCGCCAATGACGAGGAATTCGAGCTGAAATCGCCGAAGACCGGCGAGAGCGTGAAGACGGTCAATGCCCGCAAGCTGTGGCAGAAGATCATCGAGCTGCGCCTGCAGACCGGCGAGCCCTACATCATCTTCTCCGACACGGTGAACAACGCCCTGCCGGCTCACCAGCGCAAGCTGGGCCTGAAAGTGCGCCAGTCCAATCTGTGCGCCGAGATCATGCTGCCGACCGGGTTCGACCAGAACGGCCAGGAACGCACTGCCGTGTGCTGCCTGTCCTCGCTCAATGCGGCGAAATACCTGGAGTGGAAGGACGAGCCGGACTTCATCGAGGACATCTACCGCTTCCTCGACAATGTCCTGCAGGACTTCATCGACCGCGCTCCGGCGGAAATGGACCGTGCCGTCTATTCCGCCATCCAGGAGCGTTCGGTGGGTCTGGGCCTGATGGGCTACCACACCTTCCTGCAGCAGATGAATGCGCCCTTCGAGAGCGCCATGGCCAAGTCCTGGAACATGAAGCTCTTCAAGCATATCCGCACGGCGGCCGATGCCGCCTCGGTGAAGCTGGCCGAAGAGCGCGGGGCCTGCCCGGACGCCGAAGCCTCCGGCGTGAAGGCGCGCTTCTCGCACAAGCTGGCGATCGCGCCGACCGCCTCGATCTCGATCATCTGCGGCGGCGTGTCCGCCGGCATCGAGCCGATCCCGGCCAATGTCTACACGCACAAGACGCTGTCCGGTTCGACCACGGTGAAGAATCCCAAGCTGGAAGAGGCGCTGGAAGCCAAGGGCCTCAACACGCCGGCCGTCTGGGCGTCCATCCTCGAGCACGAGGGCTCGGTGCAGCATCTGGACGGCCTGGACGAGCACGAGAAGGCACTGTTCCGCACGGCCTTCGAGATCGACCAGCGCTGGGTGATCGAGCATGCCGCCGACCGCACGCCCTATGTCTGCCAGTCGCAGTCGCTGAACATCTTCCTGCCCGGCGACATCGATAAGTGGGACCTGCACATGCTGCACTGGTCGGCCTGGGAGAAGGGTGTGAAATCGCTCTACTACTGCCGCTCCAAATCCGTGCAGCGGGCCGCCTATGCCGGTTCGGAGAAGAAGTCCGAGACCGAGAAGTCCATGGAGGCCGCGGCGCCGACGGACTACGAGGAATGCCTCGCCTGCCAATAGGCTGGACAACAACACTGTCGGTCCTTCGAGGGGGAGAGACCGGCCATGAAGGGGACGGCCATCGGCCGTCCCCTTTCTTGTTGCGGCCCGTTCCTGACGGCACCGCCCGGGCCGCGTGCGCCGCCGGTCATGTTGCGGCGTGTCATAGTCTTGCGATGGACCGCCCCACACGCGCGCGCTAACCTTTTCTCGCGTCAAAGGTGAATCGGCATGCGCTTCGCGCAATGATCGGCATACTGGCGCTGGAGGGGATGCATGATGAGACTGGGACGGACAGCCGAATTGCTGACGGCTGGCGCGATTGCGCTGGGCGGCCTCGGCTATGTCCTGGTCGAGCCGGGCAATGCCGCGTCCGACTGGGCCTCGTCCTCCCAGATGATCCAGCAGCAATTCCGCGACGAGGGCGAGGTTCGCCCGCTGTCGCCGTCGGCCGCCCGCGTGGCGCTGTCCGCGCTATCGATGAATGCGGATCCGCTGGGCGGGGCGCCGCTGTCCGCGATGACCGGGCAGACCGGCGCGCGTGTCGATCTGGGCGAGGCGGGCACGCTGGAGGTCGCCATTCTCGACGATGCCGGCAGCGACCGGGCCCAGCGCCTGTTCTCGCCGCGCGGTGACGCCTATTCGCCGGTGGTGATCGACCGGGGCCAGCGCGAGGCGACCGTGGCGGTGAATTACGAACGCCCGTTCCAGACGCGCGGACATGGCGAGGAGCTGGACGTCTCCTTCACGCCGCGCGCCGGGCTGAGCGTCGGGCCGGACGGGTCCGCCGCCGGTGCCGGGGCCGAGGTGCGCATCGGCCAGTATCTCCAGGGCGGGCGCGACGTGCAGCCGCGCTGGTATGTCTTCGCCGGCGCCGACCGGCGGGCGCTGATGTACGATCCTTCCAAGGGCGTCGACTTCTCCAACGCCATGCAGCTGGCCCAGCGCCAGGTCGTGGGCGACGCCCAGGCCGGCGTGGCCGTGCGCATCGGCGAGGCCGATCTTTCGCTCGCCTATGTGCGCCGGGAGTACAAGCATGTCGCCGGCGTGACGAGTTTCGACGAGACCGAGGAATTCGGCGCCGTCACGGTGAACTGGACCTGGTAGGCGCAAAAAAGGGGACAGGTGGAATTAACGCGCTGCGTCAATTCCACCTGTCCCCTTTTCCTGCCGAATCGCGCACTCTCCACAGCTCTGATCCGTCGAATGCGCATCAAGCTGTAGACGTTTCGGTAAGGATAGGCACAATATCTTGTGTTCGATCCGATTCCGTCACCACGCCATGCCCGCTGGAGCCGACCATGACCACCGCTGCCGAAAAAGCGCCCAACCTCCTGAGCCCGAGCCTCACCTACAAGCCGTTCCGCTATCCCTGGGCCTATGATTTCTGGCAGCGCCAGCAGCAGGTGCACTGGATGCCGGAAGAAGTGCCGCTGGGCGAGGACTGCAAGGACTGGGCGACCAAGCTCACCGAGAAGGAACGCAATCTGCTCACGCAGATCTTCCGCTTCTTCACCCAGTCGGATGTCGAGGTCGGCGCGAACTACATGGAAAACTACATGCCGCTCTTCAAACCGGTTGAAGTGCGCATGATGCTGGCGGCCTTCTCCAACATGGAGACGATCCACATCGCGGCCTACGCGCTGCTGCTGGAAACCATCGGCATGCCGGACACGGAATTCTCCGCCTTCATGGAATACGAGGAGATGGCGGCCAAGCACGACTATCTCGGCCAGTTCGGATGCGACACCGAGAAGGACATCCTCACCTCGATGGCCGTGTTCGGCGGCTTCACCGAGGGGCTGCAGCTCTTCGCCTCCTTCGCCATGCTGATGAACTTCCCGCGCTTCAACAAGATGAAGGGGATGGGCCAGATCGTCTCCTGGTCGGTGCGCGACGAGAGCCTGCACTGCGAAGGCATGATGCAGCTCTTCCACACCTTCGCCAACGAGACCGGCGCCCTTACCAAGGACGTGAAGGACAATATCGCCGATTGCTGCCAGACCGTGGTGAAGCTGGAAGACAAGTTCATCGAACTGGCCTTCGAGGCCGGCGAGGTGGAAGGCATGACGCCGGACGACATCAAGCAGTACATCCGCTACATCGCCGACTGGCGCATGAAGCAGCTCAAACTGCCGACCATCTACGGCGTCAAGGAACACCCGATCCCGTGGCTGACGGAAATCCTCAATGGCGTCGAACACGCCAACTTCTTCGAGGCCCGCGCCACCGAATACTCCAAGGGCGCCACCAAGGGTGCCTGGCACGGCGACAATGGCGTCTGGGAGATGTTCGACAAGATGAAGAAAAAGGGCGACGGCGTCCCGGCGGAGTAGGGGCGCGCGCAACTTTCGCCGCGCGCCAGTTGGCGCCGGAGTTCCGGGCATTGCAGACGAACCGTCGGGTTAAGTCTTGTCGTTGAGGGGTATGCGAAAAGTCCCGAGGGATCGCCTGCAACCCGATGAAGCGGATTAAGCCGCGGGCCGATCGTGCCCGCGTCAGCGCCACCCGGTCCGCCGCGCCTGTGCACCGGCATCGTCGAACCGTGGGGCGATGATAGGCCGGGTTTGCAGGGGTGGGGATAAGTTACATGACGCTTCACCCGGATATCCCGGAATTGGCGAGTTTCGCGCCGCTAGCGTCCTCCAACTCCCCAACTCAATTTTCCCGGAAGCGCGCAGCGCTATCCGGGACCAACGGGTGACTCATCGCCTGAAATCGGCCCTCAGTGGATCCCGGCTCTGCGGCCCGCCTCCGCGGGCCATCCGGCCGGGAGAAGTGTGGATTTGGGGACAAGGCCTCGGGCCGGATGGGGTGAATGCCGGTTTTGGCTTGGCGGGCCCTTCGTTGCGTCGAACAGTCCGCCCCCGGACTGTTCCTGAACGCCTCGGCGCCCATCAAGGGCGAGGATAGAGAGGCGGCCGCTCCCGCCGG
>Ga0207716_100482_pt1 | contig 14443 bp, 9 predicted proteins | sample TtaePargueraPR_FD_187739 | JGI IMG/M metagenome (GOLD analysis project Ga0207716, IMG submission 187739) | Aerobic enrichment media microbial communities from Bioluminiscent Bay, La Parguera, Puerto Rico - Tt and P2 (5) (SPAdes) | ecosystem: Environmental > Aquatic > Marine > Unclassified ... | reverse complement strand
CCGGCTGCGCCGCCCTGATCGCGTCGGCGCGCGAGGCCGGTTTCGAGGTTCGCCGCGGCCCCGTGGCCTATGCCGTGCCGGGCGGGCCGGTGACGGATGCCGCCTATGCCGCGCTCCGGCAGGAGATGCTCGATGCGCTTCGCGCGGCGCTTCCCGTCGATCTGGTCCTGCTGGACCTGCACGGAGCGATGGCGGCGCAGAGCGTGCCCGATTGCGAGGGCGATCTTCTCGCCGCGATCCGGGCCGTGGCCGGGGAGGATGCCGTGATCGCGGGCCTGCTCGACCTTCACGCCACGCTGAGCCCGGCCATGCTGGCCGCCGCCGACCTGCTGCACGCCTACAAGGAATACCCCCACACCGATGTCGCCGAACGGGGCCGGGAGCTGTTCGCGCTGGCCCATGCCGCTGCGAAGGGCGAGACCCGCCCCGTCGCTGCCGTGGCGGCGTGCCGGGCGCTGGGCGGTTTCGCGACCACGCGCGAGCCCATGCAGGGTTTCGTCCGCTCGATGGAAGAGGCGGAAACCGGGGCAGGCGGCATCCTCTCGGTCTCGCTGGTGCACGGTTTTCCCTGGAGCGACAGTGCCGACAATGGGGCGAAACTCCTGGCCTATGCCGATGGCGACCCGGCGCGGGCCGCGAACACGGCGCTGGCCCTGGCGCAGCGCTTTGCGGGCATCGCCGAGGAGGCCGCCGAGCGGCCCCTGTCGATTGCCGAAGGCGTGTCGGAGATCCTGCAGCATCCCGGCGAACGCATTGTCGTCGCCGATGCGTCGGACAATCCCGGCGGCGGCGGGGACGGCGATGCCACCCATGTCGTCAACGCCCTGCGCGAAGCGGGGGTGACGGGCATCGGTGCCGCCCTGTTCAACGATCCCGCCGCGCTGGCCGCCTGCCTGGGCGCCGGGGAGGGCGCGCGCCTGAGCCTGAGCATCGGCGGGCGGATGTCGCGCTTCTCGGGCGCGCCCTTCGCAGTGGACGGTGTCGTCGCGGGACTGGCCGGCCGGGTGGAACGCGGGCCGGGCGATGCCGCCGCCGGGCCGCCGGTGGGACCGGTCGCGCGCTTTGCCACCGGTTTTGCCGATTTCATCCTGTGCGGGACGCGCCGCGAGGCGCTCTGGCCCGGCCTGTTCACGGCCACCGGCGCGGACCCGGCCGGCTACCGCATCATCCTTCTGAAATCGTCGACGCACTATCGCGCCTCTTTCGAGCCGCTGGCCGACCGCATCCTGTCGATCGGCTCGCCCACCGCGATGAATCCGGACCTTGCGGGCCTGCCCTTTTCACGCCTGCCCCGGCCGATCTGGCCGCTGGATGCGATCCGCCCGGCGGCAAGTTTGTTGACAGATTTGCAAAATAAGTGAAACTGATCTCATATTTGTCTGTAGGGCGTTTAGCCGGCTTTCTTGGGGGAATGACCATGAGCGGAAAGACTTGGAAACAGCAGCTGACATCGACCGTCGCGAGTGCCGTGCTCGCCGCCGGGCTGGCAGGGGCAGCGGTGCAGGCCCAGTCCGACACGGGCGCGTCAGCCGACGTGATCGTCGTGACGGCGCAGCGGCGCGAGCAGTCCATCCTCGACGTGTCCGCCTCGGTCAGCGCGCTGGGCGCGGCGGAGCTTGAGGAGCGCGGCGTCGAGCGTCTCGACGACATCGCCTCGGTCTTCCCGAACGTCTACATCAACACCGGCAACGGCCTGCGCTCGACCATCATCACCGTGCGCGGCATCTCCTCCAATCCGAACAATCCGGGCGTGGAGCAGTCGGTCGGCGTTTTCGTGGACGGCGTCTACCAGGCCCGTCCGACGACCATCAACACCAATCTCTACGACCTGGACCGCGTCGAGATGATCCGCGGCCCGCAGGGCGCGCTCTACGGCAAGAACACGATCGCCGGCGCGCTCAACATGATCACCCAGGGACCGGGTGAGGAGCCCGGCTTCGAGGCGGTCGTCTCGGCCGGCAATTACAGCGCGCTGAGCCTTTATGCGGCCGGCGACGTGATCTTCTCGCCCGATGCCCGCGCCCGCGTCTCCGTCTCCTCGCAGACCCGCAGCGGCTATACCGACAACATCTTCACCGGGACCGAGCTGGACGACCAGGACGAGATCGGCGGCCGGCTGACCTTCGTGGCGGATCCGACCGACACGCTGCAGCTGACCTTCCGCGCCGACATGGCCTCGAACGACACCAATGGCGGGTCGTCGGAAATCCTTGCCAATGGCGCGCTGGCCGGAACGCCCCTGGCCGATGCCGATCCGGAAGACCGCCGGGTCGCCCAGGATTTCGGGAGCGAGCAGACGCGCGATGTGTGGGGCGTTTCGCTGCAGGCCGACCGGGATTTCGCGGCCGGCGTTCTGACCTCGCTGACGGCCTTCCGCACCTTCGAGTGGTACAATTCGAACGACAATGATTTCAGCATCCTCAACCAGCTCCGTTCGGGCATCAGCGAGGATCACGAGCAATTTTCCCAGGAGATCCGCTTCACCTCGGACACGGGCGGCGTGTTCGACTACATCGTCGGCGGCTTCTTCAGCCACGAGACCTTCGAGACGATCTCCAACGCGGTGATCGGGCCGGATCTGGGCATCTACCCCACCGAGATCAGCTCGGACATTTTCGGCGATCTGGAAACCACCAGCTATGCCGTCTTCGGCCAGGGCACCTACCATTTCTCCGACGCGTTCAGCGTGACCGGGGCCCTGCGCTATTCGGAAGACGAGAAAGAGGTCACCCACAGCCAGATCGGCGACCCCTTCCAGCTGCTCGCGCCGACCCAGGCCGAGCGCAGCTTCTCGCGGTCCGACGCCGAGGTGACGCCCTCGGTCACGGTGAACTGGGAGCCCAATGCGACCTGGCTCGTCTATGCCTCCTACAGCCGGGGCTACAAGTCGGGCGGCTATAACGTCTTCTCGATCACGCCGACCGACAATGCCGAGTACGACCCGGAATTCGTCAACAGCTACGAGGCCGGCGTGAAGACGACCCTGGCCGGCGGCGCGGTCTATCTGGCCGGCTCCGTGTTCTGGCTGGACTATTCCGACCTGCAGGTGAACCAGCTGATCAATATCGGCGGCATCCCGACCTTCACCACGTCGAACGCGGCCACGGCCGAAGCCTCGGGCATCGAGCTGGAGGGGCTCTGGCAGGTCAATGACGCGCTCTCCTTCTCCGGCTCCTACAGCTTCCTGGACGCCTCGTTCGAGGACTTCACCAACGCCACCTCGGCCGGTGCCGACTATTCCGGCAACGATCTGCCCCAGGCGCCGGACCACACGCTGTCCCTGTCCGGGGACTTCGCGACCCCGGTCGCCGACGGCATGGAATTCGTCGCCCACGCGGATCTGAGCTATCGCAGCTCGCTCTTCTTCGGGCCGGAGAACAATCCCGACTACAGCCAGGACGATGTGACGCTGATCAATGCCCGGGCCGGCTTCACCTTCCAGGACGATCGCTGGAGCGTGATGCTGTGGGGCCGCAATATCGGCGACGAGACCTATGCGGTCAGCCGCAGCGCCGGCGTGATCATCCCGGGCCAGCAGATCCAGTCGCTCGGGGCGCCGCAGACCTGGGGTGTCGAACTGCGCGGCCGCTTCTAGCCCCGGGAGCCGCAACCCGTGCTCAAACCCCTCGCCATACTGGCGCCCCTGGTCGCGATCGCAGCGGGCGCGGGACTGGCCTGGGCACTCGGTGCGGCCGGCATCATCGCTTTCCCCGCGCTGGGGCAGGAGGCCTTTCTCGCCGCCCTGCCCCGGCGTGCCTTTTCCCAGCTCGACGTCTTCGCCCTGATGGCGATGCCGCTCTTCGTGCTGGTGGGCGAGCTGATGAACCGGGGCGGGGTGACGCGGGCCCTGATCGATTTTTCCGCGCTCCTGGTCGGCCGCGCCCGCGGCGGGCTGGGGCACGTCAACATCGCCACATCGCTCTTCTTCGCCGGCGTGTCCGGATCGGCCATGGCCGATGCCGCCGCGCTGTCGACCACGTTGGTGCCGGCCATGCGCGAGCGCGGCTACACGGCCGACTATGCCGGCGCGATCACGGCCGCCTCCTCGATGATCGGCCCGATCATCCCGCCCAGCATCATCCTGATCTTCTACGGCGCGATCATGGGGGTCGACGTGGCGGCCCTGTTCGCCGCGGCGATCGTGCCGGGCCTCGTCCTGGCGGCCGGCCTGTTCGCGGCCAATGCCGTGTTCGCCCGCCTCGGGGATCATCCGGCGGCGGAACGCCGCCCGCCCGTTGTTGCCACGACGGTACAGGCGGCCCCGGCACTGCTGATGCCGGTGGTGATCCTCGCGGGCATCGTTTTCGGCCTGGTCACCCCGACCGAGGCCGGGGCCCTGGCCGTGCTGGCCGCACTCGCCGCCGCCGCGGCCTACCGCACGCTGGACTGGCCCATGCTGCGCGACTCCATCGGCGGGGCGACCCGGCTGACCGGTGCCATCTTCTCCCTCCTGGTGGCCGGTGCCGCGGCGAACTTCCTCGCCTCGCTGATGGGCGTGCCCGATCTCGTGCGCGCCTGGACGGAAGGTCTGGGCGTGGGCCTGGACGGTTTCCTGATCATCCTCGTCGGCATCTTCCTGGTCAGCGGCATGATCCTGGACACCCAGATCGCCCTCCTGCTGATCGCGCCCATCCTGGCGCCGTCCGCCTACCTGCTGGGCGCCGACCCGGTGCATCTGGGCGTGATGATCTGCCTGGCGATCACGATGGGGCTGATCACGCCGCCGCTGGGCGGGGCGGTCCTCATCGTTTCCTCGGTCACCGGCGCGTCCTACTGGCGGCTGATGCGGGCCGTAGCACCCTTCATCCTGCTGGAGATCGCTATCCTGGTCTTTCTCACCTTCACGCCGGGCCTCACCCTGGCCCTGCCGCGCGCGCTGGGCCTGTCATGAGCGCCGGGCCTGCCACGCGCCGCACCGTCCTGGCCGCCGGCGGGGCCCTGGCCGTGACGGCCTGCGGCGCGCCCGGTCCGCGCCGCGACGTGCTGGCCGCGCTGGCCGGTGCGGCGAACTCGCCGGTCAACGGGGTGTGGATCTGGATGGAGGCCTTCGCGCGCACCCTGCGCGAGGCGGGGCTGGGCGTCGAGATCTCCGCCAACTCGGCCCTGGGCAGCGAGCCGGACCGCACCGAGATGACGGGCCTCGGCCTGCTGCACGCCAATGATGCCGGCATCACCGAACTCGTCGCCTATTCGGACGCCTATCGCGCGCCGGGCCTGCCCTTCCTGCTCGACGATATCGACCATTTCGAGCGCTTCATCGCCGCGCCCGGCTTCCGGACCTGGCTGGACCGCGAGCTGGAGCCGGCGGGCCTGGTGTTTGCCGACGCGGCCCTTCTGGGCGGCATGAGCGGCCTGTTCACGGCGCGCACGCCGATCCGCGAGATCGCCGATGTGGAACGCCTGCGCCTGCGGGCCATGGGCCGGCTCGACCTGCTGATGATCGAGGCGCTCGGCGCGTCCGGCGTCCAGGTCGCCTGGGAGGAAGTGCCCCAGGCGCTGCAGACCGGTATCGCCCAGGGGTACTTCAATCCGCCCCTGGCGCCGGTCCTGTTCGGTCACGGCTCGCAGATCGGCTATTTTCTCGACCTCCGGATGAGCGCCGCCCACCGGGTGGTCGTCCTCTCGGCGCGCTGGCTCGACAGCCTGACGCCGGAGGCGCGGACGATCGTCGCCCGGGCCGTCGCCGCCGGGCATCGCGCCAATCGCGACTGGGCGCGCAACGGGCGCGCGCGGGAGATGGCGGCCCTGGCCGGGATCGATATCGACGTGCTGGAACCGGATGCCGAGCTGAGACGGGTCTTCGCGGAACGCGTGCGCGACGCCTATCCGCGCATGGCGCCGCCCGCGGCGGTCGAGCGCTTTCTCGAAATGGCGCGGGAGACGCGGGCATGAGCGCGAGCGGGCAAATCGCGGGCGGACTGGCGCGTGTCTCCGGCGGTCTGAACCGGATCGTCTGGGCCGGCGCCGCGGGCTTCCTGGTGCTGATGCTGGCGCTGGTCTGCATCCAGATCGTCGGGCGCTACGGCTTCTCCGACGCCCCGTCCTGGACCGAGGAGGGCGCGCGGTACGCCATGGTCTGGAGCGGGCTGCTGGGCGGGGCCGTGGCCTTTCACCAGAATGCCGATCCCGTCCTCGTGCAGGTCACGGATGCGCACCCGCTCTGGCTGCGCCGCCTGCAGGCCTGGTCGGCGGCGGCCTGCATCGCGGTCTTCCTGGGCGTGCTGCTGGTCAATTCGTTCGGCTTCGTCGCCCGCGCCGCCGCGCGGGACACCGAATCCCTGGGCTGGAATCTCGGCATCGTCGTCTTCGTGCTGCCGCTCTATGCCGGTCTCGTCATTGTCCAGGCGGTCCTGAAGCTGGCGATCTTCGAACTGCGCGCTGCCGAAGCCACGGGCACGAACCGGGAGGTGTGAGATGAGGCTCTATATCTGCGCGGACATCGAGGGCGTGGCCGGCGTGGTCGATATCGACCAGCTCCAGCCCTCCGGGTCCGGCCATGCCGAGGCCCGCCGCCTGATGACGAACGAGGTCCTGGCCGCCATCGAGGGCGCCCGGGCCGCCGGCGCCGGCGAGGTTGTGGTGGCCGACAGTCACGGCAATGGCCGCAATCTGCTGATCGAGGATTTCCCCGGCGATGTCGAGCTGGTGCAGGGCTGGCCCCGCCCGCTGGTCATGATGCAGGGCATCGAACGCGGCCGATTCGACGGCATGTTTTTCATCGGCCATCACGCCGGGGCCGGATCGACGGACGGTGTGCTGGCCCACACGATGAGCGGGCGTCTGATCGCCGACGTGTCGGTGAACGGGCAGAGCTGGTCGGAGACCGACCTCAATGCGGCGATCGCGGCGCATTTCGGCGTGCCGGTCCTGCTCGCCACGGGCGATAATGCCTATACGGATCATGTCGGCACGATCCTGCCCGGCACCGCGACGGTGACGACGAAGACGGCCTTCGGGGCCAGTTCCGCCTGTTCGCCGGCCGGGACGGTCAGCCGTGCCCGTATCCGTGCGGCGGCCGAAAAGGCGGTGCGCGGCGCGGGCGAAGCCGCCTGTCCGCCGATGCCGGCCGGGCCGCTGGAGGTCGATCTGGAGCTGAAACGCCGACAGGCCGCCGAGCTTCTTGCCTACCTGCCCGCGGTCGAACGGGTCGCGGCGCATACGGTCCGATTCCGTGCGGACGACGTTCTGGCGCTCAATGCGATGCTGTATTTCATGACGGCCTACGACCCCAAGGGCGCCCTGTTCTGAGCACGCCCGGCTTTACCGGGCATGATGTGCCGTTTGTAATGAAATGCCGAAAGCGGTTATGAAGCGAGCCTCATATCTGCTCCGGCCACGGAATCCGCGCCGCGGGGGCACGGCGAGCGAACGGGAAGCAATGGAAGCCACAGTCGAAAGCTACAAGGCGCAGCTCGCGCGGCGCCTCAAGACCGACCCGCCCAAGCGCAAGGGCGAGCGTACGCGCGAGCGCTTCAAGCTCGCCACGGCGCGGGTGCTCGAACGGACCGGCTATCACGCGATGCGCGTCAGCGACATCACCAAGGCGGCGAAGTCATCCGACGGGTCCTTCTACATGTACTTCAAGGACAAGAAGGACGTGGCGCTGACCGTGCTGCGCGAATTCCTCGAGGGCATGCAGCTGGTGGGCGCGGGCAATGCCGGTCGCGGCCATGCGCCCTTCGAGTCGATCCATTATGCCAATGCCAGCTGGATCCGTACCGTGCGGGCCAATGCCGGGCTGATGCGCTCGGTGTTCCAGATGAGCGACGAGGACGGCGATTTCAGCCGGCTCGTCCACTCCACCAACCGGGCCTGGTACGAGCGCGTGGCGCGCAGCGTGGTGAAGAATCATCCCGACGGCGCTGTCGATCCGAGCGCGGCGCTGTTCGCGGTCTGGGCGCTCGGCTCGATGATGGACGAGATCATGCGGCGGGTCGTGGTCTATCCGGATACGGATTTCGTCGATTTCCTGGAAAGGGCGGCGCCGGAATCCGACGATCTGGCGATGGCGCTCAGCGTGATCTGGTATCGCGTCCTCTATCCCGATCTCGACCTGCCCGACGGTCTGGACGGTCTCGCCAAGTCCCTGAAAGGACTGGACGTAAAGGCCTCTTCCGCCGTCGGAAGCTAGCGCGCGGAACACCCGGAAACGGCTCGATCCGGACGCCGCGCATTGTTGCGCCGGTGCCGCGCCGCCATGCCTGAATCCCGGTTTGGAAAATCCCCCATTGACAGCAGGGAAATCTGCTCTCCAAAATACGAAACTGAGGACAGTTTCATAAATTCTTGGAGGAGGGTTGGGGATGAAACGTCAAACTTCATGGCTCGCCGGAGCGAGCATCCTGGCACTCGTGGCAGCGGGCGGCACAGCCGTCGCGCAGGACGATGACGCGGCCGGCACGCAGGCGCGGGGCGGGGTGGAGACGATCGTCGTCACCGCGCGCAAGCGCGAGGAGTCGATCCAGGAGACGCCGATCTCCGTGACCGCCTTCACCGAGGGCATGATCCAGCGGGCGGGGATCACCGATGTCGCGGACGTGGCCATCCGCACGCCGGGCCTGGCCTACGGCAATTACGGCGACGAGAAGCTCTCGCCGACCTCGCTGCGCGGCGTGATCGGCGGATCCGGCTCGGCCGGTGCCGACGGGGCCGTCGGCTTCTATCTCGACGAGGTCTTTCTGGGCCAGGGCGTCGGCGCCACGATCGACCTGTTCGACATGGAGCGGATCGAGGTCCTGCGCGGCCCCCAGGGCACGCTGTTCGGCCGCAACACGATCGGCGGTCTCATCCACTACACCACCGCCCGGCCGACCGAGGAATTCGAGGCCTATCTGGAAGCGGAGATGGGCGACTACGACCTGCGCCGGATCGGCGGCGGGGTCAGCGGTCCCCTGGCCGGTGACACGGTCACCGGCCGTTTCGCCTTAGTGCGGAACCAGCGCGCGGGCACGGCCTACAATCTCGTGCTCGACGAGGAGGTGAATTCCGAGGATTCCTGGTCGGCGCGGGGCCAGATCCAGTTCGATCTCGGCGACGTCACCGAATGGCGGCTCAGTGCCGATTATCGCGAGGTCGACCAGGATTCCCTGGTCTTCGAGACGCTGAACTACAACGACGCCACGACCTTCGTGACGGTGCTCGATGCCTACGGCCTGCCGCGCAATGCCGACCCGTTCGACCGCAATGTCTATGCCGACGACATCACCTATGAGCGCTCCGAGGCCTGGGGTGTCGCCTCCCATTTCTCGACCATGATCGGCGATGTGGAGCTGGTGAACATCACCGCCTACCGCACCCACGACTATACCAACCGCACGGACACCGACCGGTCGGCCCTGGAATGGGCCTATGACGGGGATCCCGAAGAGGTCTCGCGCCTCTCGAGCGAATTCCGCCTGTCCTGGTCGACCGGCGATTTCGACTGGATCGGCGGCCTCTACTACTACGAACAGGACACGACCAATCTCAGCTTCATCGAGCTGGGCGGCGATCTCATGACGCTTCTGGGCGCGCCGTCCATGGCCGGCGTCCGGGCAGGGTCCAGCGCCGAGATGGACACGACCAGCATCGCTGTCTTCGGCGCGGGTACGTGGAACGTCTCCGACCGTCTCGATTTCACCCTGGGCGGCCGCTACACGACCGAGGAGAAGTCGATCGACTACTCCCAGTCCGACCCTGTGGGCCTTCTGGGCGGCGACTTCGCCGTTACGGCCGAGGACGACTGGGCCGAGTTCACGCCCAGCGCCAATGTGCGCTACCGCTTCACCCCCGACATCATGGGCTATGCCACGGTCAGCCGCGGCTTCAAGAGCGGCGGCTTCAACGATGCGCTGGGCGATGCCAACGGCATCTCCTTCGATCCGGAGACGCTGTGGAACTATGAGGCGGGCCTGAAGACGACGCTGTTCAACGGTCTGGTCCAGGCCAATGTGACGGCCTTCTACATGGACTGGAGCGATATCCAGATCGCCGGCGACAATCCGGCCACTCCGGTCTTCGACCCGATCATCGTCAATGCCGGTGCCGCGCACAGCCAGGGCGTGGAGTTCGAGCTGATGGCCGTGCCTACGGACAATCTGACCCTGGGCTTCAACGCCGCCCTGCTGGAAGCCGAGTTCGACGATGGTTCGCTGCCCACCGGCACGCCGCTCGCCGAGATCCCGCGGGCGCCGGACTACACCGCCAATCTCAATGCGGAATACCGCGCGCCCCTGACCGGGGAGACCGACTGGTTCGTCGGCGGCGAGGTGCTGATGCGCGGCGAGAGCTATCTGACCGTCGACAACCAGGAGGACGGGCATGTCGATGCCTACGCCCTGGTCAATCTCAATGCCGGCCTGGAAGCCTCGGACGGACGCTGGCGGCTCAATCTGTGGGGCCGCAACATCTTCGACGAAGAGGTCAAGGAACGCCTGTTCGACCTGTCCAGCCAGGATGTGGTGGGGCAGAAATTCATCGTGCTCAACGATCCGGCGACAGTCGGTGTGAGCCTGAGCCTTCGCTACTAGGGGAAACGCCATGCCGATCCGCGCCCGCAAGACCCGCCATTCACGCCTCCTGGCCACCGCCGCGCTGGCCCTCGTGATGGCGGCCTGTTCCCCGGGCGCGGAACCGCCGGAGCCGGATGGTGAAGACCGGCCGGAGGCGCAGGAGGCGGTCCGGCATTCCGACCGGTCCTACTATGTCGAGATGGCGGACGGTGTCCGGGTCGCGATGAGCCTCTACTTTCCCGGCGGCGCGGAACCCCAGGCGCCGCGTCCGACCATCCTGGTCCAGACGCGCTATGGCCGCGAGGGCATGATCGGAAGCTTCGAACGCTTCGTGGAGGCGGGCTATGTCCTCGCCTCGGTTGACACGCGCGGATCGACCTCCTCCTTCGGGCCCCGGCGCGTCGATATCGGGCCGGAAGAGGTCGAGGACATGGACCGGCTCATCGCCCATATCGCGGACCAGGACTGGTCCGACGGCAACGTCTTCGCCCAGGGCACGTCCTACATGGCGGACACGGCCGACATCGCCACCAGCCGGCCGGCGCCAGCGCTGAAGGGCGCGATCATCCGGGAAGTGGATTTCGACGTCTTCCTGCAGCTCTTCTTCCCGGGCGGGGTGGCGAACGAGTGGTTCCTGCAGAACTGGGGCGGCGCCACCAAGATGGCCGATGAGGGCCGTTCGCCGCGCCCGGGCGAGAGCTATGACTGCCTGGCCCGCGCGGAGGATTGCGCGCCGATGTGGCCGATCCTGGCCCCGGTCGACGGCGATGCGGACTATACGCTCCTGCGCGAGGCGCTGGCGGGCCGCGACCGCTGGGCGCCGGACGACTATGCCGACATGGAATATCATGACGATGCCGGCCATAACGGCCATGTCTTCTTCCACTCCGCCCCGGCCCACCATCTCGACGGCATCCGCCGCGAGGCGGTCCCGGCCCAGGTCTGGGGCAGCTGGGTGGATGGCGGCACGGCCGAAGCCGCGCTGGCGCGCTGGCGCTCGGCGCCGGAAGTGCCAATGGAGATCTGGCTGACCGGCAACGACCACTCCAACCGCGTGCTGGCCGATCCCTTCCTGCCCGGCGTCAGCGAACCCCGGCCCGCACCGGACGACCAGTTCGCGGCCATGGACGGGTTCTACGAAACCATCATGGACGAGGGCTATGACGACCGCCTCATCCACTACTACGTCCTGGGGGCGGGGGAGTATCGCGAAACGGCGGTCTGGCCGCCGGAAGGCGTGGCGCCGGAAACCTTCTTCCTGTCGCAGGACAATGCGCTCAGCCCGTCCCGGCCGGAGACCGCCGGGGTCGATGTCTACGAGGTCGATTTCACGGCGCAGACGGGGGAGGAGACCCGCTGGTCCACCCAGTTCGGCACGGCGCCGGCCTATCCCGACCGGCGCGAGGAGGACGGGAAACTCATCGTCTTCGATACCGCCCCCTTCGAGACCGATATGGAAGTGGCTGGAACGCCGGTGATCACCCTGCATGTTGCCACGGCGACGGACGACCCGGCCTTTCACGTCTATCTCGAGGATGTCGCCCCGGACGGGCGCGTGGCCTATCTCACCGAGGGCCAGTTCCGGGCCATTCACCGCGCTCCGGCCGACCCGCAGAGCCTGCCCTACGACATGGGTCCGGCCCCGCACAGCTATCGCCGCGAGGACGCCCTGCCGGTCACGCCCGGCGAGCGCATGGAGGTGGAATTCGCGCTCTTCCCCGTCGCGGCGCGGATCGAGGCCGGTCACCGGCTCCGCATCGCCATCGCCGGCACCGACGCCTCCTACTTCCGGCGCTATTCCAATGGGCAGGACGAGGTCTTCGAGATCGCGCGCGGGGGCGAGGCGGCCAGCCAGCTCAGCGTGCCCATGCGGCCCTGGCGTGCGGAGTAGGGCTCAGGCTCTTTCGATAACCGGGAAATGGCCCGACGCGATCAATGCGCTGATCGCGTCGGCCAGCTGTTCCGACTCGGCCTTCAGTGCGCGTTCGAGCGGCTCGCGCAGGGCCGAGATACGGGCAGCCTTGTAGCGCGAGAGCGTCTTGCCCGGCAGGGCAAGCAGTGCGTGCAGCCGCGCGGAAACGCGCTCGTCGAACTCGGCGGCGGGAAGCAGCTCGGCGGCCAGGCCGGCGCGCACGAGTTCGGGTCCTTTCAGCGTCTTGCCCAGCATCAGGACTTCATTGGCGCGGTGGGGCGTGCAGAAGCGCTCCAGCAGCACGGTCGCGCCGCCACTGGGGAAGAGGCCGTGCAGGCCTTCGGGAAAACGCACGGCCGCGTCCTCGCACCAGAGCGCGATGTCCGCATTGAACGGCCAGGAGGCGCCGCCCCCGATGGCCCAGCCGCGCACCGCGCAGACCACGGTCTTCGGGCCGAACACGATCAGCCGGGTGATGGCCTGCAGCAGCGCGATGGAGGGTTCGAGCGCGTCCTGGAGCGGCGGCGAGGCGGCCAGCTCCACCAGGTCGTCGCCCGAGCAGAAGGCCGTGCCGGATCCCGTCAGCAGGATGATATCCGCATCGGCGTCCGCATGGGCACGCTTCAGCGCCGCCTCCAGCGCGTCGAGCATCTCGCGGTTGATCGCGTTGAGGCGCTGGGGCCGGTTGAGGGTGATGTGTGCAATGCGGCCGGAGCATTCGTAGAGAACCGGGCTCATGAGAGGGCTCCCTCGGCCGGGCTGTAGTCGTCGGCGGCGCGCTTCTTCAGGGCGACCTTGTCCACCTTGCCGATCGGCAGGAGCGGGAATTCGTCCAGCACCACGAAGCGTTTGGGCAGTTTGTAATTGGCCAGCTTGCTGCGGCAGAAGGCCTTGAGATCGTCCAGGTCCAGATCGCCGCCGGGCAGGACATAGGCCACGCCGACCTCCTGCCAGACCGGGTCGGACGTGCTGACCACGGCGGCCATGTCGACAGCCGGATGGCTCTCGATCACCGTCTCCACCTCGCGCGGATAGACGTTGTAGCCGCCGGATTTGTACATCTCCTTCACCCGGCCAACGATGGAATAGCTGCCGTCCGGATTGCGCCGGCCGATATCGCCCGTGGCCAGCCAGCCGCCGGGCAACAGCGTCTCCGCCGTGGCCTCCGGCCGGTTCCAGTAGCCCAGCATGTTGTAGACCGAGCGCGCCTGGATCTCGCCGGACGCGCCGTCCTCGACGATCCCGCCCTCGCTGTCGACCAGGCGGATCTCGGTGCCGGGAAAGGGAAAGCCCACCGTGCCGGCGAGCAGGTCGGCGTCGCGGCTCGGCGGCACGATCGTGATCGCGCTGCCGGACTCGGTGAGCCCGTAATTGGTCGCCAGCGGGATGTCGTAGGTCAAAAGCCGGTCGAGCAGCTCGCGCGGCATCACAGCGCCGCCCCACATGATCATCTGAACGGAGGAGAGGTCGAACCGGTCGAATTCCGGATCGGCGAACTGGAGCTGGAAAGTGCTGGGCACCGAGCCCCAGAAGGAGATTTTCTCGTCCTGCATCAGCTCCAGCGAGCGCCGCGGCGAGAAATGTTCCAGAAAGACGATCGTGCCGCCTGCGGTGAGGGTGGGCGTCGACACGTCCACCACGCAGCCGATGTGGTTGATCGGGAAATAGTTCAGCGCGCGCATCGGCTTGACCGGCCAGATCCCGTGCTGTTCCACGCTGAAGCCGATAATGCCTTCATGGTGCAGCAGGGCGCCCTTGGGCTTTCCGGTCGAGCCCGACGTGTAGACGATCATGCAGGCATCGCGGCCGCCGCTTGCGTTACGTTGCGCAACATGGGCGTTACCGGAAAGCGACGTGGCCGCCTCCAGAAAGTCACCGAATGCAACGGCACCGTCCGGTATGTGATCGCTGTCGCGTTCGAAGATGACCAGTTGCCGGATCGACGGCGTGCGCGCCTTCAGTTCCAGCAGGTCGCCGGCATAGTCGCGCCCGTCCATCCGCGAGCGGGCGAGCAGGACGACCGGCTCGCTGTCGCCAGCGA
>Ga0207716_100480_pt1 | contig 14472 bp, 16 predicted proteins | sample TtaePargueraPR_FD_187739 | JGI IMG/M metagenome (GOLD analysis project Ga0207716, IMG submission 187739) | Aerobic enrichment media microbial communities from Bioluminiscent Bay, La Parguera, Puerto Rico - Tt and P2 (5) (SPAdes) | ecosystem: Environmental > Aquatic > Marine > Unclassified ... | reverse complement strand
TGGTCAAGCAGCTCGCTGCTGACATCGTGCTTCTTCGTAGGTTTGGACATTGTGTCTCCGGTTCAATGCGACAGTGTCGCTAAAAGAACCGATTACACAAAATCTAGGACAGGCCCCCCGTTTGGAAAATTGGCCGGAAAAGTATTCGTGGTCTTCCCCCTATTAACCTTTATGTTCCAACCAACAGCCTTACATGCCTTTTCAGTACACAATCTTGAAGAAATGCGCACCCAGCTTAAATAATGTGCGTGGCTCTAGGCGTGCAATATCATCGAAAATGCAACTATCAATTTTTCAGCCAAAGGCACCATTAACCTGAATTAGCTGTATGGCATGAGAATCAATCGAGCCTGACCCCTTGATCCTGAGCCTGACCCCTTGATCCTAATTTGGTCAAATATCGGATAGCAGTTCAGTTGTATTCGTCGACGATATAAATGCATTCTAGTCGCTTGAAAGTCGAACCTTCCAATCAGTCCCTCTCTGCGCGCCTGTAACTACTATAAGAATTTTTTCTCCCATATATCGGGGTAGACCTTTCTTGCCACTACCACCTGAAGTTTCTGTTTCAAACACCAAACGTCGATCAGTTACTCCAATGTAGAAAACCTCAGTTTTGTCTGGGACATTGAAGTGATCATACTCAATCGATAGGCTACTCCCGACGGATGGTTTGGGCGAGATAAGTATTTCATGTACTCCATAACCACCTGACGCCACCCATTCATTAACTGCTGCACTAACCTTTGCCAAATCTTCAACTTTTCTATTTACAGTTATATTTTGAGATAACCTCCTCTGTGAACCCCACTTTCCCATCGCACTGACAAGAATACGATTTTCTCCTGTTGCCAGCGGTAACTGGAATGAAAAACTTCCATCATCTAATGCTGGTGCCTTTACGGAGTCACCGCCATTCACAGATATAAGCACTTCATTGTTTTCTACCATACGGGCCACACCCGAAATCGTGTATGAACTGCTTTCTGTTTCAATTACTTTGGTTGCGTTAACTACTTTCAACTGAGGTGGGACAACACGAAAAGCAGCTCCTTTTTGTGGCACTTTTTCAGCTACGAAACTAGTGCCAGTCGACTTGCCGGTTAGCAAGCGATTAAACTCAGAAGTTGCAGTAGAAATATCCTTTTGATACTCGGCTCTTGGCTCAGGCCCAATTGCCCCACCTACGAGACGTGAAAACTCATCTCGACCATCGAGCCCCGCCTGCGTCAATTTTGACTCACCAGTTATTGCATCTACACCACAAGTAGCAGGATGCACATTTTCTCGCGAACCGTGAATTTTTTGAGCATTTTCTTGCAGCCAGGCCGGGTCAGTTGGCGTATCACCCCCTGCATACACATGCAACTCGCGAGAGTCTTGAGGGAAAGTTCCAATCCAAAATTGGCAAACACCTGAAAGATCCGAATGAAATGCCATTACGCGGATTGGCTGATCTCCAGGCCAACCACCGTGAGAATATTGTGTAAACAATGTGCCATCGGGATTCCAACCTGAATCATGAGTCACAAAACCTTCACTAGGGACATACCCAGTTTCCCCCGAGGCAACACTTCCTTGGAAGATTCCATCAACGTATACATCCACCCAATGGCCCGTAAAGTTCGTGAAGTATAAGAAAGCTGCTCGTTCAGATGCGAGGCTGATCTCAACAAAAGATAAAAGCGAAACTGCCGCAAAAATTAATTTCAGCGGTGAACTGGGCTTGCCTATGACTAATCTCCACTAACAAAGTCAAAAATGCCGAGGATTTCAGCTTCTTTGCTCTCAACATTCCCTGAAAGCCGCTTGCCTCCCCAGCCAACCAATTGGAAATCAATTTGCATCAGATTCGGTTTTCTTTCGAAGGTAACTACACTCCTTTTAAGATATTCATGCTCAGTAATTACTTTTTTCAAACTATCAGCGATCTGGTTAAAATCATTTGCTTGATTGTATGGATTCTCGTAATCCTTAATTGAATATTGGACCCTGCCGCTAGAGCTTCTGCCTAGACTGGGCAATTCTGCTGTTGCAGAAAGCGTAAGCTCGTCAGGCCTATGATACCGACGCTCTATATCTTCCCAGGGCAACCTATTTAACGTGAACTCCTTACTGTATATATAGTGCGTATCCGAATTTTGAAGTTTTTTCGCATTCGATAGTTGGTATTCACGTTGCGTTAGTGCCACATGAAAAATTTGTCTTAAAGCATCTTCAAGTTTCTCATAAGAAATTTTCGGGATCGCACCAGCTTCTGCTCGCCACAATAGGTCTCTTGCATGGGTATTCTCTGGATCTAAACCTAGGACAGCCTCAGCATTTTTTTTAGCTAATCTAAAGTCGTTTGCAAGCAATCCATTTCGCGCCTCACTTAGCAGGCCAAGAATTGTCTCGTATGATTCTAGGTCTTGCAGCCAACCTCGAGCATTGAGTGCGATAAGTACTTCACGAGGACCTGGCTGTTCACTATTCTGCGCTTCCAGTTTCAACAACCAATATGCGGCCTCGCGACCCTCATCCTCCTTATTTAATTGGAGTGCAGCCGCCCCCCGAATCTGCCAAATTTTCAGATTAGTTGTGGCTGCTTCTGGGACTGGTCGTGCCAATATTGCACTTAGTTTCGCATTTAACTCATTATCGTCCTTAGCCGATTGAGCCTCCTGAGCAAAGCGCTCTATTGTTAACACTTCGATTTCTACTAACGGGCCTAACTCCGACGCGCAGGCTGTCCAAGTTGTGAGAAAGATACTCACCAACCCTACGCCAAAATTAAAAGTTTTGTACATTAGTCTCATTCAGAACACTCTTTAGCCAAAACCACATACGCACATAGGGAATACCACCTAACGTCTAGTGCTTATCACCTAGGGAATACGCGAATCCGAGCAAGAAAACTCGTCCCATACCACTCTTGCGCAGTCAAAACCCGCCGCCCTCTTCCCGGCCATGGGTCGCGAACCACAGCAGCCGTCACATCCCCATTTCCAAACTGATCTCGCATGTATGTTAGAGACGTCAAGACCATTGCATGCCCCATTGTGCCGATAATCAATGGCATGTCTTCCGCTAAGTCCTGAGCTGCCGTCATCTGATTGGCCGTGTAGGTATCGCCCGACACATCGAATCGATGACCATTTGCATCAATCCAGGTTCTGTTTAGGTTCGCCAAAATCTGCCCCGGCTGTCCAGGAAGGTTGACGATTTGCCCCCAGGTCTGATGGACGATGTCTGCTTGGTGGACCCGCAGCCCGTAGTAACGGAAAACCATTTCTATGCATGCCGCCCAGCACCACTGGGATAGATGCTGCCCTCCGACAGCTCCAGCAGTGACATCCGCAATCGATGAATCGATACCAGCCTCGCACTGCTGTACTCCAGGGGGAACGAACGGTCCACATGCAAGCCGTGCTAATGCCACAGATGGAGCGGTATAGGCACCAACCCCTAAAAGCGTCAAAAACTTACGTCGATTCATTTATCTCCCCCACTTAAGAATCAGGCAACATCCGATGCTTAACAATGCGGTTATTTGTGACCTGCCTTTCCTGCGTCGTTCTCACTATTGCCTAAATTGAAAATACCAATAATTTCATCTTATGAAATCTATTCTGCTCTCATCCAGATCGCCAATTATGCCCCTACTTGTCTGCACAAGTCTGACGCTCCATAGCAGCTGCTGGTCCAATAAGCTGATCTATCGAGTCTTCATTAAATTCCTGAAAGATTTTGCAAACATTATCTGAGGACCCCAGTTCTGACGATGCAAAGTCATATTGCGTAAGGTCGTACTCATCATTCTCCTCGCGGCAAACATCTCCGTCGGCGCATCTTTGGAAAAAGTGCTTGTAAACAAATCCAGACGTTGGCAGAAAAAACGCCTGCTGGAAGTGTTGTAGCTTTTCCGAAAACACCTTGGCTCCTACTAATTCATAAACACCATCAGATTGTCGAAAAGACAGCAGCGCTATAAATGCGTCGTCTGAATTACGCCTCCCTTCTGCAGTTTGGCTCATTCCAATCGCCACATAATCACCGCTGTGCTCGCCACTCGTAACATGATGCCTGAATACCCAAGGCTGGTGGATCTGCTGATCTACGACTTCAATAGGCACACCTCCCCCCGAGCACGTTTGCTTAGCACGTGTACTGGCCTTATAGATGACAATGGGGTTTAAATCGAACCCTCCGTGCTTAGCATTCAGGCAACTGCTACACCACTGCGGATCAATGCTCGGTCTTAGGGCGTATGTATCCACCCAAGCATTAATTTCTTCGTAATTTTTATCCTGAATCAGAGTGGTAAGTTTGTGATGGGCACAGACATCCAAGTCCTTGGCACCTGCAACAGATGGCCAGAGGCCAGTAACCACTAGTGTCAAAAAGAGACCTAGAATCATTATTAATTGCATATGCCTTGGCCTATTCAGCATTTGCCAACTAGTTATTGTTGTGTTCACAATCCTCACCTCACACTCAAGGCTGACGTATAAAGCTCAACGTCACGTCATGTCCATAATTCCCCAGCACCGACCGCATAAACGGAAAAGGCCCCGTTTCTAACGTCTCATCCTCCGAATCGAGGACACCATTTCCATTCGCATCACGCACTAACACGGCCATGTGTGCGTGTCTGAATTTTGGGCTGTACTTATACGCCACGATCATGCCTGGCTGGATGTCCTCACCCCATCTAAGTTTAGGGCGTACCTCACCATCATCTTTCAAAGTGGCAACTACCACTTTGTCCCAATCATCTACCAGATGCTGTACGTTGATATCTCGCTCTATCGATCTGCGATTAAGTGCGTGGTAGGCAGCGTTTACGGAATCCGCACAGTCTGTTCCCCGATAATTCCCTGCTTGCACAGGGTTTGAGCCAAATACCGCTGGGACATTAAAGAAGCCTTTGAAGTACCCCAGGAATGAGTCATCACTGATGAGTGTTAGTCGATTTGCAGTGACTGGAATACCCCACTGATCAGCCTCTTCTATCCCAGGGCTTTTGATCCACTTGCCGTCTTTGGTTAGCACCTCAGCTTGAAACCAGTAGGTGCCTTCCTGGCTGGAGTAATTGACCACTTCAGACACATTGCCCCATGTCTGTAAAGGGAAGCGTGTGAATGCATTCTGTACGCCATCGCGACCAGCCAATTGCACCTGGGACTTGCCACGAAACTCTGGTAATTCAACACGCTGGTATAGCAATGTGTCAGGCCCAAGGTACTTGTACGCGTTGTTTCTGTCCGGCCACTCGGCATTACGGTAGTAAGATGTGAAATCCGGAATGACCTGATACCAGCGAATATCCTTGGCTGCAATGGATGGATTAATAGCTGCGGTGACAGATTCACCAATCTGGGCAAATACCCCGTTGCCATTGGCTTGCGTGAAGTTACCGCTCATACGTATCAGGCCTGGATCGACCTTGTATTGAGGCGAGGATTGCTGAACCGATACCGCATACGACTTCACCTTGGACACGTGGAGAACGGGATACCGGCTGCTGTAGTCGCTATCTGCAGTCGCCCATAAGCTAATTTGCCGGGACGAATTCATATCAGCTTGTGACAGAGGCCAACAGAAAACACGCACAACCCGCAGAGACTCGCCTGGGAACAATTCTACGGTTGCCGCCCCCAGGGTCTCACTTTCCAATCGGCGTTTGTCTTTGTGTACTCTTGGGTGAGGTTTTGTCCTGTCCGTACTAACGATATTGAACTGAATGGGCGTAACGCGTCTGAGTTTGGTCTCGATGAGTAGATCAACTACAAATGGCTGGCCTATTATCAATTCAGCGGGGAGACTTATATCCTTGATCCTCAGGTACTCGCCTTCCATTAAGCCAGCTCTTGTACTCTCGCCTCGATATAAAGCAGTGGCTGCCTTGATATTCCCACTTTTATTCAGTGACTCCAGTAAATCCCAGGCACGTCGTTCGTTTTCTACGCCACCCATATCACGGAGCACATTAGCCAGAATATACTCCCCCCAGTCATCTCCTGACTTGGCCGCTTTTTCCGCCCAGAACAAAGCCTTATTTAGATCGCTTTCTACGTCAGAGCCCAGGTAATACGCCCAAGCGGTCATTGTGAGTGCGTATTGCTCGCCTGCTTCAGCGCGGGATTGTATTTCCTCGAAGGTGGCCGTTTCTTCAGGCCATGCTCTTCTGGTCAGGATCAGGGCACATACCAGCAAGACGACTGCATAAAGTATGTACTTTGTAAGTTTATCCCCCGACACTTGCCCTCCTTACAGCGTATTTGAGTATTCCTTGTTTTAAACGCTACAGGCCGTAAACAGGTCTATTTACTGACCAATAATCTGTTTCTGCCTTTCATATAGTCCCAATTCTCTTAAGCCGCAAGCATCAATCAAGGTGGCAGACTCGATTGTTTTCATAACTGCCACCCCTATTCAGAGCAAATTCTCTCGCCATATTCAGCATTTATCTGCCGCGCTACTTGCTCTCCCTCATGGCAAAATCCCGTTAGGTCTCTTAACGCTCCTTCGAATCCATTCTCATCAGCCTTTTTGAACCAATATACCGCTAACTTTATGTTTCTCTTCTTACCCGCGATAGCGGATCCCGCAGCGTAGGCCAATGCCACATCATGTTGAGATTCTGCATTCCCATTTTCTGCAGCTTGCCGCAACCAGTACCAGGCTTTCTCGAATGCCGATTGATCCCAGGCTTTCGAGCCCGAGTCATACAAGAACATTTTGTAAAGCTTTCTTTGGGCAACAGCGTGGCCCTGCTCCGCCGCTTTTAGATACCACGCTCTTGCCTGCTCTCTACTTTTCGAAACTCCATTCCCAGAAAAATATTTTTCGGCGAGACTGAATTGCGCATCAGAATGTCCTTGTTCCGCTGCCTTTTTGTACCAGAGAATAGCCTGATCCAAATCCTGCGGTACGCCCCAACCATATTCATACTTCTTGCCCAGAGCATTTTGAGCGCTCTTATTTCCCCGTTCGGCCGACTTTCTATACCAATCGGCGCCCAACTCAGAGTTTTCGGGCACTCCTTCCCCATTCACATGCATCAAGCCAACATGAAACATACATTGCGCATTCCCCTGATCCGCACACTTACGGAACCATGTCATGGCCTCCTGATAATCTTCGGGATATCCATCTCCTATAACGTACATTAGGCCTATCTGTCGCTGCGCTTCAGGCTCCCCGGTTTCAGCTAAGGGTCGAAGTATGGATTTGGCCAGATCAAAATTTTTGTCTTTGTAGGCCTGAATTCCCCGCTCAAGATCTGAAGCCAAAAGAGGTGTAGATAAGATAAGCAATACCAATGGAAGAATAGTTTTCTTCATGGCTCGTCCTCCCAATGCTTTTATATAGAACAGCCCAGTTGTAGCTGATCTCCAAATCTTCTTGATCATCAAAATACTCCCGAAATTCGTCATCAACAACCCTATAAACGGCAGCACACAGATTTAGGTCTATTCGGATTTTTTCTTAACCGCAGCCGGCAATCGGCCAGGCCCGATAGAACATCCGCCCGGTCTTCGGCTCCACCATTTCCATTTCGTACAGGCCCGTGTGATTCAGGGGTACTTCTGGATTTTCGGATAGCGCCTGCATGCCGGATGGCGGTTTGATAATGAGGTGGCTGATGCATTCTTCATCCGGCATGGGGCGGGCTTCATTCTGGCCGATTGGCTGGCTTTTTATGTCCAACCCCGGTTTGCAGTAGAGCATGTAGATATCGGCATCGAAACAGGGGTAGTCGTTTCTGTCGCCATCCTTGCACAGGCTTTGAACATAGAAGAAGTCGACGCCGTACAGGCCGTCGAAATACCAGTCCCAGTACTGGCCTTCGTGTGATGAGTCCTGCAGGTAGGGTTTGATCAAGTCTGCCGTAATATTGAGCCGTACAATGCTGCCGTCTCTTATTGCCTCGCTAGCAAACGCACGGTCGAGCTGGTGAAGCCGGGTCGCCGTGGTTGGGAAATGAAGATCGATTTCTGCCACGGGCCTGCAGTCTGCCGCCGCTACAGCGGGGATGAGCATGGCGAGGATTTCCACGCAGGCCAGCAGACTGGATCTGGGAATAGCTTTCATGGCCGCTCCTGAGGTTTTCAGGTAGTTAAACGACCGGGATTGTTTTTGGATCTACAGTCTTTGGTGTAATACCCCGTTTATTAACCAGCGCTGCATTTCCAGGATGCCTTCGGCGCATATGGTGTGGGCGAATCCTGCTGGCAGGCCACCGAGTTCTGCGGTGGGCAGGAAGCGCTTGGTGGGTTCATCCCACAGGTAGTATTCGTGGCCGTCATAGCCTTGGCGCTGCGAGCCGTCCGGCCCAGTGTGTACGACTGCCATGGAAAAGGGAACGGAAATGGCCAGGCCTTTTTTGCTCATGAAAGGACCCTTGATTTTTGCTGTACGCGTTACGACCCGTTCCTTTAAGTTGCGGGAATGGATGTCGCATTGGCCGGGGTGGGAAAAGCTGAGGACCGGGCCTTGCTCGGTTATGAGGTAGGCGCGTTGCACGCCCACACCGAAGGTGGAGATGCCGTCCGCCTCTCTGATAATCAGCCAGGTTAGTTCAGCAAAATATGCCATGCTGTTCAGATACGCATCTGTTACCACAGCATCGCGTAGTGCACCCAGATACCGATAGTTCACGGGATCGGATTCCTGGCCAAAAATCAGTAACCACCCAGGTTCTTCCGGCACGCCAATGTAGAGCAGCCAGTAATCGCGCCGATACTCCGATGGCGCGGTTAGTGACGTTGCGATACCTCTTTGGGCCCGAAGAGCCTGTGGCAGTTGATTGATGTCACTCTCAGTAAAGCCCAGTGACTTCAGTTTGAGGATAGCCTTGGTTCTCTCGGCTTCGTCAGCGTGAGCAAGCTGCGTCTCCAGTGCCAGGATTTTCTTATAGCTCCAGATTTCCCCGGTCGCCGGGAGTGTTTGAATATGTACTGGATCAAAGCGATTGGCGACGGCATCCAACGGCAGCAGCGTTATAGCCAATAGTAATGCGCGTATGAAAAGCATGCCCGAGGATGCAAGGTGCACTAGGGCACCGCCCCTTGCAGGGCATTGTGCGTGGAAAGTTTGATGAAGCGGGCCATGCGTGCGAGCTTGTCGGGCGTGCTGGCCTTGATGATGTACTCCAATTCGGGGTACACCTCTTCAAGCCGATTGGAGCACTGCCCCATGCCTTCCAACGACCATAACTGGCTGCCCTGATAGTAGACATATTCCATCTGACGAATCATCGGGTTCCACCGTAATTCCGGTGCGCGGTGCTTGATGATTCTGTACTCACCTCGCCCGTCAGCCGGGCCAATCTCAAAGACGATATGTTTGCCCAGTTCTACCGCCTGGCCTGCTCTTCTCAGATACGGCTCTTCGATGCGGAAATCCATTCTCCAACTGTAGTCTTCGGAGTACGTCGGGCAATCCAGGCGCAGGGTCACCAGGTCGTAGGGGATATCGAGCGAAGCCGTAAGTGGCACGTACCAGGTCTGCTCAAATTCGATGGTCTGGACTGAAACTTCTACCCACTGAGGTTTTGGCGAACCCAGCAGGCGGTAAGTAGGCGTGTGGTCGGGCCGGAATAGGCCTGCCGGCAGGGTGTGGATATGGCGCCAGACATTCTTGCTTAGCTCTCGGAACAGAATGTAGAAGTTGCTTCCCAACACCCCGTAGCCGGTGATCTCCAGTGCCATCAGCCGTGGTTCACCGGGCGAATCCATGAGTATGCGGGTTTGTGCTGTACCGTAGTTGTCGGCGTGCATGATTATCGGCGGCTCTCCGTGCCGTGAATGCAGGAATGGAATGTCGGCTGGATCAATTTCTATGGAGGAGAACCCCAGCTCCATATTCAGCGCTTCCACCTTCAGAAAGGACAGGCGGCGACGGATATCGGCATCACGCCCGGATTCGGGCGGCACTTCGATCAGCGACAGGTCTTCGATGAGCTGATCAATTTCTGCTTTGGTCCAGACCGTGTCTCCGGCCAGTACAGGCTGGACGCAGAGACATGCCAGCAAGGCCGGGATGAGAAATCGCCGATATGGGGTCTTCACACTCAGGCCTACTCATCAAGCTGCCAGATACGGCGTTGCAACTGAAGAGCTTTCTGGTCGTGGAGAAATGCATCCAGATGCTGGTATTCACCGGCCTCTGGCCTTCGCCACAGCACAGTCCTGTTCACAGGATTAACCAGGAATTCATCGGTGACCACGCCGGGCGTCTGGACTTTGCCACTTTGAATTTGACGTTGCTCAACTACAAGTTCATAGCTGTCTCCATGCGGGCCAAGCAGGTGTATTTGCAATTCAGCTGCGCCGTCTTTTACCCATGGATATACAGTTTGATTGTCAAAAAAGGCCTGTAGCTGGCGTCGGGCCTCCTCTCCCGTAAATTCGGCTGGCTCCACGGCTATCGCCGGTACGGGGTCCAGCTCGGGGTATTGCACGCCTGATGGCTGACGCTGAGTGGCTAGATGCCAGCCGGCCGCCATTCCCAGGAGCGTACACAGGAAAGCCAACAGCATTTGTCCAACCACTTTACGCTTCACCCTGCCTCCCCTTCTGGTCATTCCCGTGTGGGTCTGGATGTACCGGCCAGGTCTCAAGGCGCGGCGTCTTGCAAGGGCGCGATGCCAAATTCAAACCGGTGCTCGGGGTTGTCTTGCAGCTCTTCGACGCTGGTAAGGCGATACTGATCGTCGTATAGGCGAAAGCTGGCGTATACCTGCCCCTGGCCACACAGTCGGTTCATTCTCAGCTCGGCTTCACCCTTGTCCGGGCCCGGTTGAACGCTGAACGTATCGGGCTGCGGCGCACCAGCTATGCGGACATCCGGGCGGCCCGCGACCTCAATCAATGGCTCGCCTTCATCACGCACGGCATTCTGGTTCTTGTCCAGGTAGGTGTGGAATTCACCACGCCACAGACAATACTCTGCCCCGAGACGGTCAGCCGCCGGATTGGTCGGCGGGATCGCACTGACAAGCCTGTCTGTATTTGAATATAGCGGCTGTCCGTACTGCCAATCGTAAAAAACCATGCCCAGTGTCAACGCCACGACCACACTAGCTGCGATCGCCAGACCGCTGCCAATCCATTGCGGGTATCGGCTTCGCTTTTTCTGCTCGGCTTTCATAGCCTTGAGTATTCTGTCATCGACCTCCGGACGTACCTTAGGGGAGTTCCTGCGATAGATCTCTCTCAGAAAGTCTTCGTCTTCCTGGATATCCGGCATGTCGTTGGGGCGATTACTCATCGGTCACCGCCTGTTTAAGTTTGGCAGTGGCATAACGGATACGACTTTTGACTGTGTTAGTGCTAACACCAACGATGCCTGCGATCTCTTCGGCGGACAGATCTTCATTCAGGCGCAGCTGCATAACCTGCCGTTGTTCTTCAGGAAGGAGGTTCAACGCTTCACGCAGCCGTTGCTGCTGTTCATCCTGTTCCAGCAGGGTGTCCGGCTGATGCGCGTCGCGCGGCATATCCGAGGGTGACAAGTCATCCACCGAGTCGCTGAATGGTGGCTGCTTCCGGTAAAAATCTATCAGGGTTGTACGCACGATGGTGTACAGGTAAGTGGTGAATTTTGCTGTGACACGATAGCTGAAACGATTACGGCACAGCTTGACCCATACGTCTTGCAGAAGCTCCTCTGCAACTGCCCACGAACCACAGCGATAAACAAGAAAACGGAGAACAGCTTCCTTGTGCCGAAGGTAAAGAATGTCGAGAGCGCCCTCATCGCCGTGGGCGCTGGCAAGCATGAGATCCTCGTCTGAGAGCTCAGAATCTTCGTATTCGCCCACCGCCTCCAGCACTTCTGCCATCGGGCCTCTGTCTCCTTTTCAGTGCATCGTCTTCGTTCATTATGCGTGATGCAGCTTAAGTATACGCTGAGGGCGAATGTGGGCTCTATTCGGTGTGCCATATCCTTTCCAGCCAATTAATCAGGGCTTGGTGGATATAACGATGGAATTGGGATTTGGGTCTATCGAAGCTTTGTCACAATTACAGTGACTTTCCGTCACAGCAGCTCTTATTCGCGGTCATTTCTCACATTAAAACCCATGGATAACGATGCCGCAATCCGAAAATTTTTTCCAAGAAACTCATAGAGGTAGCGGCTAAAAAGTGATAAGAGGTCAGGATTGTTGAAGTTTGACTTTGACCTTCTGGAAACTGGCCAACGGGTCATCGATTAATCTGATCAATGAGATGTGACGAGTAAACCCGCTACAGATCAGCCAAGTGGTCATTTCAAGGCATGCGCTACTTCACCCCATTCTGACCCTGGCACAATTTCGTCACATATACGTCACAGGGCCCAAAAAGGGCCTTGACTACCTGGCTCCCAGCCAAGTGGTCCTCTATGTAGCGCAAATTCCCATTTGTCACAGACTTTTTCGGGACATAAAAAAACCCCAACTCTATCGAGTTGAGGTTTCTCTATACGGATCAGCTAGTTATCCGTTCTTATGGCGCGCCCGGAGAGATTCGAACTCCCGACCGCCTGGTTCGTAGCCAGGTACTCTATCCAGCTGAGCTACGGGCGCTTAAACACATTTTCGTCACATTCTACACGCCCGGACCTCTTGGTTCGTAGCCAGGTACTCTATCCAGCTGAGCTACGGGCGCTTAAACAAATTTTCTTTTGAACCAGTTGCCGGTTCAAGCTCGGCAGTGCTTCGCACTGCGGGTACTCGTCCTTGCGCTCTCGCATCCTGCTCCGCGCTGCGAACCCCGGAGCTCGACTCCTGTCTCGCTCGTTCGCCGGGCCGGAACCGTGTTCCGACACTTGCCGGCTCACCCAGCTGAGCTACGGGCGCATATTAGGTTTTTGAGGACGAGGGCCTCATGAGGGCGCGTATTCTAGCACGGCATTTGTGCAGATAGGAGACCCGCGGAAATTTTTCTTCGCCACCTGGCCGTCACAGCAATTTCTCTATGTCTTTGGCCAGCGAAGCGGGCTTGTCGGTGGGCGCATAACGCTTGGCTACATTACCGTCTTTGTCGACCAGGAACTTGGTGAAATTCCACTTGATGCCTTCGGAGCCCAGCACCCCCTTCTTTTCGCCTTTCAAATGCTTGTACAACGGGTGGGCACCAGGGCCGTTGACATCTATCTTGGCAAACATCGGAAAGCTGACATCGTAGGTCAGGGAGCAGAAATTCTTGATTTCCTCTTCGTCGCCCGGCTCCTGATGGCCAAACTGATCACAGGGGAAACCCAGCACCACCAGTCCCTTGTCGCCATAATCCTTATACAGTTTTTCCAGGCCTTCATACTGGGGTGTAAAGCCGCACTTGCTGGCGGTATTAACCACTAGCAGAACCTTGCCTTTGTATTCGTCCAGCTTCATGTCCTGGCCATCGATGGTCTTGGCACTGAAATCATAAACGCTCATAACTCTTCCTTTTACTGATTCAAACCGCCTCGGCGGTACTCGCCATACCGTGATTTAAGCACATAGCACCCGCTTTTCCGAATTCGGGCGACTCCTGTACGAAAGCATGTTCCTACAAGCTTGCGACGTCGTTTCCTACCCGAATATTAAGGGTTGGCCGATACAGGAGCCGCCGCATTCCCGGAACAATATCAACACTGCAAAAAGATATGCAGGCAGAAGAACCGGAGGTGGAGCAATGCACACATCTAAATTCAATACCGCGGCCCTGACCGTGTCCTCATCCTTGCATTCTCACGTAATGCATATGGCGATTCTTTTTTTGTTCGTGGTTGCGCTCTCCGCCTGTGGCGGAGGCGGGGGTGGCAGTGACGGCGGCGGTAACAGCTCTCCCGACAACAGCAATACCGGCAGCGAACCCGTAGAATCGAACGACAACGGCGCAGACTCAGCCAATAGCGAATTCGCACCGCTTGAGGTCCACCTCGGTTTCGAGAATGAAGCCTCGGCAACCAGAATCAACTTCCCCCTGTTTATCCTGGCCACAGCGGCCAACTGGCTTTCCTTTGATGAGCAATTCCGCCAACTGGGGGCACTGGTGGACCTGTGGGACCGGGCCCAGAGCGGCGAGATCCAACTGCCTGAGACCAGTAACATTCCGCTGCTGGGCGCAGATATTTCCCTGTTCACTCGGGATGTGCGCATCGTGCGCACAGACTGGGCCACCATGGGCGAGAAATGCGGCTACGGGTCCGGCGGCCAACCGAACAACGGCTGCGCCTATATCAATGATTTACCCGAGTGCAGCATTTATGTGCCGCAACCGGAAATCTACAAGAATGGCGATGAGAACGCTTTTCACGCCCTGCTGGGCCATGAAATGTGGCACTGCCTGGTGGGCGATTTCCACTGATTATTGATCGAGGAGAAACTCCAGCCGCTGATCCATCCTGGCGGGACCGATCTCGAGAATCTCGGCATCGACAATGCCCTCGGCGACAAAAGGATCCTCGTTGACCCGCGCTTCCAGCTCGGTACGAGCGGTTCCGTGCGCCAGCAAC
>Ga0207716_100479_pt1 | contig 14506 bp, 13 predicted proteins | sample TtaePargueraPR_FD_187739 | JGI IMG/M metagenome (GOLD analysis project Ga0207716, IMG submission 187739) | Aerobic enrichment media microbial communities from Bioluminiscent Bay, La Parguera, Puerto Rico - Tt and P2 (5) (SPAdes) | ecosystem: Environmental > Aquatic > Marine > Unclassified ... | reverse complement strand
CTGGAACACGGCCAGCCGATCGCCCGCCTGGTCTACGAGCCGATGCGCGAGGCGCCGGAAACGCCCTATGGCCGCGTGGCTTCGAACTACCAGGCCCAGGGGCTCAAACTTTCCAAATTCTTCGCCTGATCAGCCGTTTGCCTCTTCCGCGGCCGCCGCTTCTTCTTCCGCCTCGTCCTCCAGCGCACCGGCCAGCCAGCGGTCCATCACCACGCAGGCGACCAGGTCGCCGGTGACGTTGATCGAGGTGCGGCACATGTCGAGAATCCGGTCGACGCCCAGGAGGATGGCCACGCCCGAGGCGGGAATGCCCAGCGAATGCAGGATGCTGGCGAGGATGATGATGCCCACGCCCGGCGTCGAGGGGCTGCCGATCGAGGCGCCCACCACCGTGACGACCAGCATGACAAAGCCCGGCGCTGTCAGCTCGATCTGGTAGATCTGGGCGATGAACAGCGCGGCGATGACCTGGTAGAGCGCCGTGCCGTCCATGTTCACCGTGGCGCCCAGCGGGATCACGAAACGCGCCACGGCGGGGCGCACTTTCAGCCCGTGTTCCGCCGTCTTCAGCGAGAGCGGCATGGTGGCGGCCGAACTGGAAGTGGAGAAGGCCAGCAATTGCGCGCTGGCGACCTGGCTCTCGAAGGCGAAGATCGAGCGGCGGCCCAGCACGGCGACGATCAGGAAATAGACGCACAGGAGCGCCGCCAGCCCGCCGATCACGCAGAGTATGTAGACCGACATGCCCAGCAGCGCGGAAATGCCGATCCGCATCACGAAATCGGCGATCAGGCCGAACACGGCGAAGGGGGCCAGCCGCATCGCCCAGCCGACAATGGTCAGCGAGGCGTCCTGGATGAGCTGGATGATGTGGATCAGCGGGGCCGCGCGGGTCAGGCCCAGGGAGGCGAGGGCCGTGCCGCCGATCAGGCTGGCGACCACGATCTGGAACATGTTCGCCGACAGCGTCGCCTCGGCGAGGCTGGCGGGAATGATGTCGGCGATCGAGCCGGCCAGGGACGGGGCGGGCGTGGCCTCCAGATCGACCGTGTCCGTTGCGGACGCGGCCTGGGCCGCGACATCGCTCAGCTCGACGAAACTGCCCGGCTGGACGATCGTGGCGATGGCATAGCCGATCAGCACGGCGATGGTCGTGGTGGTGAGGAAATAGGGCGCGATCCGTCCGGCCACGCGCGAAAGGATATCGGCGTCGCCGCTGGAGGTGATGCCCAGCACGATGGAGGTGGCCACCAGGCCGATCACCACCATCTGGATCAGGTTGAGGAAGATCTGGCCGGGCAGGCGCAGCCACTCGCCGATATCCGGCGCGATATCCGCCGGCACGGCCAGCGGCGAGCCCAGATCGGGCGACAGCAGCAGCCCTGTCCCGATCGCCAGCACCATGGCCACCAGGATCTGGGCCCAGAGCTGGCTGCGCATCAGGCCGCGCACGCGAATCATGTAGAGGCGCTGGACCATCGTCCCGTATTCCCTGCCGGTCGTCCTGCCTTCCGGGATAGCCCAAGCCGGCCCGCCTGGCGACAGCGGCAGATTGTCTCCGGCGCGGCGGATCCGACTTGCGCCGACGGGAAATTTCACTGTATCCAGATCCCGCAGCGACGCCTCCGGGCGGGTGTAGCTCAATGGTAGAGCAGAAGCTTCCCAAGCTTACGACGAGGGTTCGATTCCCTTCACCCGCTCCAGGCGCTGTTCCCGCCATCTCGAATTGTTTCATTCCGGATATTGAATGACCGGTTGAAATCCCTAGGCTGGGGTTCGTCGTGTTCGTGACCTTCGGGGGGATTGATGAGGGGAATTCTGGTTTCCATCGCCATGGCGATGGTCGGCACGGCTGCGCATGCGCAGCTCGATACCTATTCGGCCATGCCGAGCATCTGGGATGCGGAGTTGTCGCCCGACGGCAACATGCTGGCCACGGGTTGCAGCCCGCGCGGCGTCCGCGAAATCTGCATCTTCGATCTGGAGAGCGGCGAGCGCAGCATCGTCCCGGAGCCGGAAGGCGCCACGATCACGGGCTTCTATTGGCCCAATGACAGCTATCTCGTCTACTGGATCCGCTCCTTCCAGAGGGTGGACGGCCAGTATGCCGGCGAGAGCGGCTTCACCAGCCGGCGTGCGGTGTCCTACGGTGTGGAAGAGCGCACCAACGCCATCCTGCTGGGACGCTATTCCAACGTGGTCGGGGCCGACGACATCACCTCCTCCCTCGCCGGAAGGGACGATGTCGTCGCGATGGAGCTCACCCTGTCCGTCGATCAGGAAGCGGAGACCGGGTCGCGACTGGGCGACCGCCGCAGCCAGGAGACCGTCGCCTACGAGGTCAGCCTCGAGGATGGCGGCATGGAGGACGTGCTGCACACATCGAACGGTTCCGTGCTCCAGTTCGTGCTGGGTGCCGAGGGCGAGGTCGTGGCGGAGGTCCGCTATGACGACGGCAATGGCCGGTATTCGATCCATGCCGCCGACGGCCGCCGGCGCACGGAAATCTACAGCGGATCGCACCGGGTCGAACTGCCCTATATCCATGGGCTGACCGATGGTGGTGCCGCGCTGGCCGTGTACTTCCCGGAACTGGGCATGCGGCGTCTGGACCTCGCCAGCGGCGACAGGTCGGCCTACGAGATCGACGGCCGGGCCATGTCCGATGTCGATCCGATCGTGGATCGCATCACCCGGGAAGTCGTGGGCTTTTCCTATGCCGACGACCTGCCCCGCCAGCGTTTCCTCGATGCCGGCCTGGCCGGTCTGCTGGCCGAGCTTGACCAGATCCTGACCGAGGATTCCGTGACCATCACCAGCTGGAGCCAGACGCGCCAGAAATTCGTCGTCCGGGGCCGCAATATCGGCGAGCCCGCGAACTACTACCTGCTCGATCTCGGCACCGGCGGGCTCGGCCTGCTGGACGTGGAGCAGACCGTGCCGGAGGGCGTCAGCGTCCCGCCGCGCCGCTTCGTGCGCTACGAAGCCTCCGACGGTCTGGAAATCCACGCCTGGCTCACCACGCCGCCCGGCACCTCGCCCGATGACGGTGGTTTCCCGCTGATCGTACTGCCGCATGGCGGTCCGCAATCGCGCGATATCGGGACGTTCGACTGGTGGCCGGCCTACTACGCTTCCCTGGGCTATGCCGTGCTGCAGCCGAATTTCCGCGGCTCGGTGGGGCGCGGGCACGACTTCGTCGCCGCCGGCCATGGCGGGTTCGGCACGCGCATGATCGACGACATCATCGACGGCGCGCACCATCTCCAGGCCGAAGGCATCGCGCGCGAGGGCGCGTATTGTGCCGTCGGTGCGAGCTATGGCGGTTACGCGGCCCTGATGACGGCGCTGCGCGATGCGGAGAATGTGGCCTGCGTGGCGACCTTTGCGGGCGTGACCCATCCCTTCGCCATGCTCGGCGGGCGCGGCAATACCGGCTATGTGCGCTACTGGGAGGCCTATATGGGCAGCCGGTTCGCGGATGCGGACTATCAGGACTCCATTTCCCCGATGGAACGCGCGGGCGAGATCGACCAGCCCGTTCTGGTCATGCATGGCGATCAGGACACCACCGTCGACTATGTCCAGATGGAGATGCTGGAAGATGCCGCCGGCGACCGCTCCAATTTCCGTTTCGTCACCTTCCAGGGCCAGGATCACTATCTCGGCAGCCAGGCCGCCCGCCGGGCACTGCTGGAACGCAGCGGCGATTTCCTGACCGAGCATCTGCCGGTGGACTAGGCCGCCGGCCCGGTAGGAAACACCGGAGAACTCCGGGGAGGGAAGGATGAGGGCAGGACTGGCTGCAATGATGGCTGCGCTGGCCGGGACGGCGGCGCATGCCCAGGTCGACACCTGGGCCGCGATGCCGCGGATCCGGGATGCCCAGTTGTCGCCGGACGGGACGAGGCTCGCCACGGGCTGCGCGCCGCGGGGTGTGAAGGACATCTGCATCTACGATCTGGACACCGACCGACGCTGGGTCGTGGCGTCGCCGGAAGACGGGCGCATCAACGGCTTTTTCTGGCCGAATTCGCAATTCCTGATCTACGAGATCTCGGCGCACCAGACCGTGACCACGAGCAGCGAAGTGCACCGGATCACGGTCTCCCGCACCGTCTCCTACAATCTGGACAACCAGCGCTCCGTCCTCCTTCTGGACGGGATGCACGATCTGGCTGCTCCGAACCGTATCGTGTCCATGCTGACCGGAGACGATGAGCGGATCGCGGTCGAAGCGAGGTTCTTCAACCGGAACTATGGCGACAATGATGCGCGGGTGGCCAGCCGGCATGCCTTCGATACGCGCGTCTACGAGATCAATCTGGTCGACGGGCATGACGAGGACGAACTCTACCGGTCTGAGGGCAACACCCTGCGCTATGTGCTCGACGACCGCGGGCGCGCCGTTCTGGACATCCGCTATGACGACATGACGGGTGTCTATTCGATCTGGCGGGCGGGAGAGAGTGCCGCCGCGCCGCTCTACAGCGCCGAATTCCCGGAGGATATTCCGCATGTGCGCGGCTTCGCCGATGGCGGCAGCGCTGTTGCGGTCGAATTTCCCGAGGCGGGCATCCGGCGCCTGGACCTGCAGACCGGCGAGCTGTCCGATCTTGAGGGTTTCGGCCCGGACACGCTCTACGACCCGGCCCTCCTGGTGGATAGCGTATCGCGCGAACTTGTCGGTGAAGCGGCGGTGACGGATTATCCCGTCCAGTATTTCACCGATCCCGAACTGGCTCAGCTGCAGGCCGAGCTTGCCGGTATCCTGACCGAGGACAGCGTCGTGCTGCGCTCTTGGAGCCAGGACCGGCGCAAGTTCATCATTGTCGGTCAGGGCCTGGGCCAGCCGGCGAACTACTATCTGCTCGATCTGGACTCCGGTGAGCTGGGGCTGATCGATACGGAATTTGCCGTGCCCGAGGGGGCCGGCGTCGGCCGCCGGTCCTCCGTGAGCTACGAAACGCGGGACGGTCTGGAAATCCAGGCCTGGCTGACCCAGCCGGACGGGGCACAGCCCGGCACGGCACCCTTGATCGTCATGCCGCATGGCGGGCCCGAACGGCACGACACGGCAGGCTTCGACTGGCAGGCCTCCTATTATGCGTCGCTCGGCTATGCCGTCTTCCAGCCCAACTACCGCGGATCGACCGGGCGGGGCGAGGACTTCGTCGAGGCGGGGCATGGCGAGTTCGGTACCGGGATGATCTACGACATCATGGACGGGGTCCGTTACCTGCAAAGCGAAGGTCTCGTCCGGAGCGACGGCTATTGCGCGATCGGTTCAAGCTATGGCGGCTATGCCGCGCTGATGCTGGCGCTCGAGGATTCCGGACAGCTGCGCTGTGCGATCACCTATGGAGCGGTCACGGCGCCCTTCGCGCTGATGTCCGATCTGGAAGTGCGCGCATCGACGCTCGACTACTGGGAGAACTATATCGGCTCCCGTTTCGACGATGCGGACTATCAGGCCGCGATCACGCCCGTCGAGCGCGCCGGCGAATTCAACCGGCCGCTGCTTCTCGTCCATGGCGATGAGGATACGACGGTCACGCCGGGACAATGGCGCCTTCTGCGGCGGGAAATGGGGCGCCGTGGCGTTGCCCGTTTCGTCATGCTCGACGGCGAAAACCACTATCTCGACACCCAAACGTCGCGCGAAGCCTTCCTGCGCGAGAGCACCGACTTTCTGGCCGAGCATTTTCCGGCCACGCCGCGCTAGCCGGACCGGCTCAGAAGCGGCGCGGCAGCTGGCTGGGGTCGAGACCGCCGAGCTCGGCCAGGTGGACGGCGAAGATGACGGCCATGCCGCCCGCGGCGACCGCGATCAGCGTCCACGGGATCATGCGCGGTCCGCGTTCGGGGCGGGCGGGCTGTCCGGCGCGCCAGCGGGCGAGGACAAAGACCGCGACGGCGATGAGAAGGGCGGCGATCGTCGCCGGGAGCGGGAGGTACATGACGGTTCCGTCTGGGCGCTGACGCCGTGTTCGGTCTTTTCCCAGAGATAGGGATTTCGCACCAGTTGCAACAGGGCCCGCGCAGCCGGCCAGGCCTGGAGCGACCAGTAGGCCGGCAGCAGGAGGAGATCGGCGGGGCGCAGCCGCAGCCCGGCGCGCCGCATCCCGGTCACGATGCCCAGCGCACCGCCGGCATAGCCCGCCACGAGCATGCCGGAGAAGATCATCGCCGGAAGTGTGGCGGCGTCCGTGCGCACGACAGCGACGAGGCAGGCGGCCAGGGCGGGGCCGTGCACGAGGGCCGACAGGACCGCGCCGCCCAGCGTCATGGCCAGGGGCAGGGCCTGGCGCCGCCGCCGGGCATCCAGGCCGAAATGCACGCCGAGTGTCTGCCAGTAGCCCTTGAGCCAGCGCGTGCGCTGGGGTGTCCAGCCGTCGAGCCCGAGCGGGGCCTCTTCCAGCGTCATCGGCTCGATCAGTCCGCACCGGTAGCCGATACGGTGCAGGCGCACGCCCAGATCGGCGTCCTCGGTGACGTTCCAGGCGTCCCAGCCGCCGCAGCGGCGCAGGGCGGCGGCGCGAAAATACGGCCTTATGTATCAAGCGCACCAAGTGTCATGAGGATTTCGGCGCTCTGATCCGGCACAATGCCGTGCATGAAACAGCCAGCCCTTTATCCGTCCGGCAAGGTCAAGCGATCCCGCACGGACTGTCACGAACACACCATCAACGGCCTGCTCACCAAGCGGGCCGACCTATACAATGAGGCGGAACGTCTCCGCGACCGAACAGCAGAGATACGCAATGACGTGGAGGCTATAGACCGGACGCTTTCGGTTCTCGGTTTCACGGGCGATCTGGACGCCCTCATGCCGCGCCAGAGGCATAACGTCATCTTCGGCAAGGGCGAGCTTACGGGTGCGCTCATACGCGAGCTGCGGGCCGCTGAGAGGCCGCTAGGAAGCCGAGAGCTAGCAGCGTCCATTATTTCCCTGCGGGGGGAGGACAGCCGCGACAGGCGAATGCTCACAGAGATAACCCGGCGAGCGTCAAAGGCGCTGCGGATTTTGCGGGATAAGGGCCGTGTGCGCTCATTCGAGGATGAGCGGGGCAATATGCGCTGGGAGTGGCGCAACTCACCCTAGACGGACTCCCGCGACCGTATGCCACTAACGGTTGGTTAAGTATATGCCGCAACAGTACTGTGGATAACTCCGCCACTGGGAGGGCGCGGGATGAATAGGCTGTTCTTTGGCGACAATCTCGACGTAATGCGCGAGTATATGGATGACGACAGCGTTGACCTCGTCTATCTCGACCCACCGTTCAACAGCAAGGCGCAGTACAACGTCATATTCGACCGTCAGCCAGGAAGCGGATCGGCGCAGGCGGGGGCCTTCCTTGATTCTTGGGAATGGGGTGAAGAGAGCGAGCGTTGCTACAGTGAGGTAATGCGCTCTGGTGGTGCGCCAGCGAGCATGCTTCAAGCTTTGCGAGGTGCAATTGGGCCAACCCCTTTAATGGCATACCTCACCATGATGACCCCGCGCCTTCAGGAATTGCGCCGAATTCTAAAGCCTACAGGGTCTCTTTATCTACATTGCGACCCAAGCGCCGGGCACTATCTAAAGGTCATTCTTGATCAAATTTTCGGCGGAAAATGCTTTCAGAGCGAAATTGTGTGGCGTCGGACGAACGGCCACAATTTTAAAGCCAACAAATTCGCGACCGTTCACGACACGATTTTCTTCTACCGTGATCCGAAGGGCTATTTTTGTCAGCAATACGGTGAGTACTCAGAAGGGCAATTGCGTCGGTTCAAGCGTGACGAGGCGGGGCGCCTCTACAAGGCCGAGAACCTGACGTTCTCAACGCCGAACCCCACACGCCAGTTCGAATGGCGCGGAACTAAGCCTAGCCCGAAAAGATCCTGGGGACGCTCTTATGAGGAGCTAGAGGAGATGTGGGCTGCTGGCAGAATTCTCACGAAAAAAGACGGAAGCCCGCGCTTGGACGGTTGGAAAATTTACCTTGAGGAGACGGACGGCAAACCGTTTGACTCTGTATGGACTGATATTCCCCGCGTTCAAAACACAAGCGCGGAGCGCATAGGCTATCCGACACAAAAGCCGCGAGCCCTTTTGGACAGAATACTTCTTTCTTCGTCTAAGGAAGACATGGTTGTGTTCGATCCATTTTGCGGTTGTGGCACGACAATTGAGTCAGCTGAGGAGCTCGGTCGGCGGTGGATCGGCATTGACGTCGCCATTCATGCCGTTCGGGTAATTGAGGAGCGGCTGAAGGACAACTTGGGCCATTCGGCGGTATATGAGGTTGAGGGGATTCCCAGCGACTTCGAGTCTGCCAAACGCCTTGCTGCACGCGACAAATATCAATTTGAATGGTGGGCGAACTATCTCTTCAATCCCTATAGCGTTCGGGAGCGTAAAAAGGGCGGAGATAGGGGCATTGACGGAGAGCTGTTCTTTCCAAACGGCCCTGGCCGCCCATACGGAAAAATTCTCACATCAGTAAAAGGCGGTGACAACCTGAACCCTGGAATGGTGCGGGATTTTAGGGGCGTTTTGGAGCGAGAAAACGCTGAGATGGGAATATTCATCTGCCTCCACGAGCCTACCAAGGGGATGCTTCGAGAGGCGGTTCAGGCGGGGTATGCCGACATTGTCCACGGCCAGATGCCGCGTTTGCAGATCGTTTCTATCAAGGGGTTCTTTCAAGGCGAAAGGCCGCAGCTGCCACCGCTTCCGATGCCTGGGATTGCCTCCATGCCCGCCCGCAGGAAGGCTGCGCTTAAAAAGCGCAAGCGGGTGGAGGAGCCGGAGCTGCTCCTCACGTTTACAGACGAACCGCTGTCGCCAAACGCCATCCCTAAGCCCGCTCACGGCGAGGTTCGGCACATCAACCCCGCCTATAAAGACCTCAGCGCTTAGGCCGCCCGCTGCCAATATCCGGCCCACGTCCGGCTAACCGGCGAGGTCATGGCGCTGCGCAGCACACGGCTTGCCTGAGTGCCGTTCGCCTCGCTGCGGTGGTCTTCCTTCCAAGCCGCCTCGCCTGCGTACTGGTGCAGGTATTTCGGGCTGACTTGGTGGTGCTGGCCACGGATCATGCGGCGCAGGCGGGAGAAGTAGCTTTCAACGTTGTTGGTGTGCGCACCGTCGAGGCTGTACGCCTCGGAATGGTTGATGCGGCCCATCGGGAAGGCGCGGTACAGATCGTCCCAGTGTGCGGCTTCATCGGCGTACACGGTTGAGCCGGCCGCGACGATCCGAGAAGCGATATCGACACCCTCGCCCTCGCGGCGGGTCACGAACGGCAGGGTGCGACCGCCACGCTGGCGCAGGGCCACCACAACGCGGCGGGTGCCGGTCTGGTGCTTGGCCTTGCGACGGTCAACGCGGTGCTCTTTCAGGTTCGACGGGCGGATATGGCCGCCGATGTAGCAACCATCAATCTCGACCTCGCCGGACAGTTCCAGATCCCGCATTTCGGCGGACAGGGCTTCACGCAGCTTGTGCATCATCACGAATGCCGTCTTGTACTGCACGTCCAGATCGCGGCTCATCTGCAGCGCGCTCATGCCCTTCACGCCATTCACGAAGAGGCAGATTGCGGCGAGCAGGTCGGTGAACTCCATCTTGCGGCTGGCGAAGATCGTACCGGACGTGACCGAGAACTGGTGATGGCACGCCTTGCACTTGAACTTGCGACGGGTGGCAATGTCGTAGGTCTCGACACAGCCACAGCGCGGGCAAACAGCCTCGCCTCCCGTCTCGGCCCAGCGCATGGCCTTGAAGGTCTCGTAAGCCGCGTCCTCGCCCGCCTTGTAAATGTCCTTGAGGGACAGGGTGCGGGCTTGTGCGGAGAGGAGAAAGTGCTGTGCCATTTGTCATCATATCCAATGTCGATACATCAAATATGATGATATTAAGGGTCGTTGTCAATGGGAATTATATCAAATACGATGATGCATACATCGTATGCGAGGATTCCCAAAAATGGCCGATCTCCCTATATTCCAAGAGCGGGCTAAGAATCTCCTGCGGGCCGAACTAAAGCGGCACGGATGGGGGTACAAACAGCTCGCAGAGGCCCTGACCGCGATGGGGGTAGCGGAAACGGACCGTAATCTGGCGAACAAGATCAGCAGAGGTTCGTTTACCGCAGCATTCCTGCTGGAATGCCTGTCGGCGATTGGGTGCAAGGAAGTCCGGCTTTCGGACTAGCTACGGAAAGGAGAGCACATGGCTGTCAGCTTAATGCAAGCCGCCAAGCGGCTCTGTGAACGTAGTGATTGGACCCTCACCAATCTCTCGCTCCAGAAAATGATGTACATCTCTCAGATGTGGCATATGGGGCAATGCGATGGCGAGCGCCTGATCAAGGGCGGCTTTCAGGCGTGGGCATATGGCCCCGTGTCGCATGACGTCTATCATCATGTGAAGCCGTTCGGGTCTGCCCCAATCCGTAATGTTTTTCATGGCGTTTCGGATATCAAAGATCAGGATGACGCCGAATTCCTCGACGCGCTCTATGATGCTCTCGCGGATTGGACGCCCGGGCAGCTCGTATCCTTCACCCACCGAAAGGGTGGCGCTTGGGATAGGTATTATGAGCCCGATAAGCGGAGCGTGGTGATCCCGGACGAGGCCATCTTGCAAGAGTACAATGAATTCTACTCCCAAGCCCCCACCTAGCACCCCGCCCAAGCCACCACGGAATGATGGTAACGAGTCAGAGGCAATTGCTGACTTGGAGCGTGCTCTTGAGCACGAAAAAGATCGACGGAAGGAAGAGCGATTTGCGGCAATCGTGATTGTTGTAATTCTGTCGAACATCATTTTCATGCACGACTCGCCCTCTGAGATGCTCCCTATTTCCGTTGTTGTGTTGGAGCTTCCCTTATTGCTGTTTCTTGCAGGCAGGATGGGAGTCGATGAGGTGACTCAAATCTTTGACCGCATGCTTGGCGGCGTCCGGCGCCAGATCAACGGCGATAAGGATTAGCGCCCTCACTCTTGGTGCGCTTGATACATAAGGCCGCGAAAATAGTTCGAGGTTCCGCCCAGCGGCAGCGGCCAGCCCAGGCGCTGGTAGAGCGGCAGCATGACGTGGAAATGCGCCGCGTATTCCATGGAAAACTGGCGGGTCAGCCATGTTTCGTTCCGATTGTACCAGTTCAATGGCGCCTGAAGGCAGGCCAGGGATGGCGGGGCGAGGGAGAAGCTCTCTACTGCCCGGCGCAGCTGGCGGGGGTGGGGCCGGTCCTCGGCATCGTGGACCGCGACGATGTCCCCGGTGCAGAAGCGCAGGGCGAAATTGAGCGCCCGCGGCTTGGTGCGCGGATGCCCCGGCGGGGCGATCACGATCCGGAAACGCTCGTCCAGCGCGGCGTCCTCCAGCGCCTCAAGCGTCTCCTCGTCATCGGCCTCGAGCACCAGGCGGATCTCCAGCCGGCCGTCAGGATAGTCGATGGCGCGCAGGGCCTGGACAAGGTGTCCGACCACCCCGGCTTCGCGGTAGAGGGCGACAATGATGCTCGTGACGGGCAGGGCGGCATCGGGAAGCTCGCGCCGGGCGGCATGGCAGGGCCGGTTGAGGACGCCGGCCAGGCGCAGCCCCACGAGGGCCAGGCAGGCCGGCGAGGCCGCCATGGCGATCAGCCCGGTCACCGACAGTCCCTGGAAGGGAGCGGCGAGAATGGCGGCAACGCTCAGTGCTGCCAGGAGTGTCGCAAGGTGGGGAAAGGACCGGTTTCGCGCGCTCAGCTCCGGCCAGCGGCGCGACAGTCCGAGTGCCGCCTCATCGGCCCAAAGGCGTGCCAGCATGGCCGGTAGCTGGGTGGCGGGGCCAGGCGGCTGTGCCGGGGCGCCGGTGCCTGTCCCGCGCTCGGCGATCTGAGTCCCGTCCATCCTGCTGTCCCCGGTTTCCCGCACCGGGCACATCAAAGCAGAAATGCACGCTTAACGCGAATCCGAGATAATCATCCCTTCGGGTTGAACACGCTTTCCAGGCGCGGACGGGTCAGCTCGCCGTCCTCCAGGGTGAAGATGGAGGCCGTGGCCGTGGGATAGCCCAGCGGCATGCGCCCCGTTGCGCCGCAGCTCTGGGCCAGTTTGTGGGCGAAGCCCCCGATGCCCGGATTGTGGCCGACCAGCAGGATCGTCCCCGCGCGTTCGAGCGCCTGCCGCGTGGCGCGTTCCAGCATGTCGGTCGAGGCGTGATAGAGCGCCATCGGATCGTCCAGCTCGGGATCGCCGATCTGCGGGACCAGCTGGTCGTAGGTCTGCCGCGTCCGCCAGGACGGCGAGACCAGGGCCAGATCGACGCGCAGTCCCAGATCGGACAGGGCATCGGCCGCGGCGGCACTGTCGGCCCGTCCCCGGGCCGTGAGGCCGCGCTGGAAGTCGTCTTCCGCTTCCAGCCGGTCCACGGCCTTGGCATGGCGCATCAGGATCAAAGTGGTCGTCATCGTGTCGGCGGCATCCCGGAAATCTGGTCGGCTGTCAGGCGGTCCGGACGCACTCTTGCATTCGCGTGGCCGGAAGCGCACCTAGTCGTAAGGTGTTTTAGCCGCCAAATGAACCGAGGAGGAAGACATGGGTCTGCTGCTGGGCGATACCGCCCCGAATTTCGATGTGGAAACCACGGACGGTCCGATCAATTTCCACGAGTGGATCGGCGACAACTGGGTGGTCTTCTTCTCGCACCCGGCCGATTTCACCCCGGTCTGCACGACCGAGCTGGGCTTCACGGCGAAGCTGAAGGACGAATTTGCCAAGCGCAACACCAAGGCGATCGCGCTGTCCGTCGACAGCGCCGAGGATCACAAGGCCTGGATCGGTGACATCGAGGAGACGCAGGGCGTCAAGATGAACTTCCCGATCATCGCCGACACCGAGCGCAAGGTGTCCGAGCTCTATTCGATGATCCACCCGAATGCCGACCCGAAGGTCACCGTGCGTTCGGTCTATGTCATCGACCCGAACAAGAAGATCCGCGCCACCTTCACCTATCCGCCCAGCGCCGGCCGGAATTTCAACGAGGTGCTGCGCCTCATCGACAGCCTGCAGCTGACCGATGGCTACAAGGTGGCCACGCCGGTGAACTGGGAGGACGGCCAGGACGTGATCGTCGTGCCGTCGATCTCCGACGAGGAAGCCGACAAGCTCTTCCCGGCGGGCTACAACAAGATCAAGCCCTATCTGCGTGTGACCAAGCAGCCGAACAAGTAGCGGCTCGCATTTGACGACGTTCCCAAGGCGCCCGGGATTCCCGGGCGCCTTTTCCCGGTCCGGCTTTGACAAGTTTCCTTGACGTCAAGCTCGCTTTACAAGTATGACAAGTGAGCTTGACAATTCAGGAGACGAACATGCGATCACTGCTTGGGCTTGGCGTTGCACTCTGCGCACTGACGGGACCCGCCCTCTGCGACGACCTCTACTACGGCTTTACGCGGCTCGATCCGGAGGCGCGGAGCGTCGAGGCCGGCAGCTATGTCGTGGTGCGCGAGGGGATGATCCTGTCGACCGGACAGGGCGATGCGCCCGAGGCGGCGTACGACAATCGCTACGACATGTCCGGGCTTTACGCGCTTCCAGGCTTCATCGATGCGCACGGGCATCTCGTCGCCGGCCCCCACACGGTGGAGGTCGAGGACGGCGCGCCCGTCGTGAAGATGGACAGCATCGACGATGTCACCCGCTACAATGCGCGCATGGCGCTGGCTTTCGGCGCGACGACGGTGCGCAATCCCGGCGGCAGCACCGAGGCCGCGGCCGCCTATGACCGCCACCTTGCGGACGGAAGCTGGACGGGGCCGGATGTCCTGCACGCCGGTGCGGTGATCCAGCCGCCGCCCTTTGGCGGCCGTGCCTTTGCCTACCCCACGAGCGACGCCGAGTGGGCGGCCGAGGCCGCCCGGCAAGCCGAGGCCGGCATGACCTACTTCAAACTCTATCACGGGCTTTCCGAAGAGGAGCTGGCCCGCGGGGTGGAGGCGGCGCATGCGCACGGGCTGGAAGCCATCGCCCATCTCGACCAGGTCAGCTGGACCCGGGCGGCCGAGCTGGGCATCGATGGCCTGCTCCATTCGCTGCCGACCAGCGCCGATCTTCTGCCGGAAGCCGAGCGCGCCGCCTATACCGCGTCGCTGGGTCGGGACTCGACCCCGCTCTATCGCTGGTTCGAACTGGCCGATTTCGACGGACCGGAAATCACCCACATGCTGGAGACCCTGGTCGAGCACGATGTCTCGGTGGACCTCACCCTGACCGTCAACGCCATGATGACGGAGACCGACCCTGCGGCCGTGTTCTTCCCGCCCGAGGAGGCGGCCTATCTGCACCCGCAGTCGCGGGACGGAATGCTCGCCATGCTTCCCCTGTCGACCTATGGCTGGACGCCCGAGGACTTCACCCGCGCCCGCGCGGCGATGGAGCAGGTCTACGCCTTCGCCCGGCGCGTCGACGAGGCCGGCATCACCCTTCTGCTCGGCACTGACGGCAATGGCGGCGGCCCGGCCC
>Ga0207716_100478_pt1 | contig 14528 bp, 15 predicted proteins | sample TtaePargueraPR_FD_187739 | JGI IMG/M metagenome (GOLD analysis project Ga0207716, IMG submission 187739) | Aerobic enrichment media microbial communities from Bioluminiscent Bay, La Parguera, Puerto Rico - Tt and P2 (5) (SPAdes) | ecosystem: Environmental > Aquatic > Marine > Unclassified ... | reverse complement strand
CGGGGTCGGGCTCAGCGGGTCCGGATCAAAGATCCAGCACCAGCCGCTGCGGGTCTTCCAGGCTTTCCTTGACGCGGACCAGGAAGGTCACGGCTTCCTTGCCGTCGACGATCCGGTGGTCGTAGGAGAGCGCCAGATACATCATCGGACGGATCACCACCTGTCCGTTCACAGCCATCGGCCGCTCCTGGATCTTGTGCATTCCGAGGATGCCCGACTGCGGCGCGTTCAGGATCGGCGACGACATCAGCGAACCATACACGCCGCCGTTGGAGATGGTGAAGGTGCCGCCGGACATATCAGCCATGCCGAGCTTGCCGTCCCGCGCCTTCTTGCCGAGGTTACCGATCTCCTTTTCGATCTCGGCAATGGTCATCTGGTCGGCATCGCGCACCACGGGAACCACCAGACCCTTGTCGGTGCCGACGGCGACGCCGACGTGGCAGAAGTTCTTGTAGATGATGTCGGTGCCGTCGATCTCGGCGTTGACCGCAGGAATCTCCTTGAGCGCATGGGTCACCGCCTTGGTGAAGAAACCCATGAAGCCGAGCTTGACGCCGTGCTTCTTCTCAAAGAGGTCCTTGTACTGCTTGCGCAGTTCCATCACCGGACCCATGTCGACCTCGTTGTAGGTGGTCAGCATGGCTGCGGTGTTCTGGGCATCCTTCAGGCGGCGCGCGATGGTCTGACGCAGCTTGGTCATGCGCACGCGTTCCTCGCGGGCCTCGTCGTCGGCGGCCACCGGGCCGCGCGGGACGGCGGCCGGCGCCGGCGCGGCGGCAGAGGTCGCACCGGAGGAAAGCGCGTTGATGACGTCTTCCTTCAGCACCTGACCGCGCTTGCCGGAACCGGCGACCTGATCGGCCGAGAGGTTCTTTTCCGCCATCATCTTCTGGGCGGACGGCGCCGGCGGCATGGACGAACCGGAGCTTGCGGCCGGGGCCGGTGTGGAGGGGGCCGGGGCGGCGGCGGCAGCCGGTGCGGCCCTGGCCTACACGCTGATGTAATTTTAGCGGTTGAATACACGCGATCTAAAGGAAAAGCGGCTTTACTCCGGCCATGCCAAGAATAAAGCCGGTCACACAGGAACAGCGCGATATCCAGCGGGAATTCTTCCGCATCGACGAGGATGTGGCCGACCGGATCGCGCGTCTCAAACCCCGGCTGATGGTCTATGCCCGCGAGGCTCTGGAGACCGTTTTCGACCACCTCGTGGGAAACCCGGAGGTGGCGCACTATTTCGAGATCCCGGAAAACGTCACCTATCTGCGCGCCGGCATGCTGGCCCATTGCGACCGGCTCTTTTCGGCGCGCTATGACGACGCCTATTACGAGGCGGCCGACGATATGGGCGAGCGCCATTCACGGCTGGACTACCACTCGCACGTCTATTCGGCCGCCTACACCAACATGTTCACGCGCATCCTCGAACTGGCCACCGCCGACCGCGGCCGCTTCGCCATCGACGACATCACCACGCTGAGCCGGGTGACGATGTATGACATGGAGCTCACCATCGGCGCCTTCTTCACGCACCGGATGGAAAAGCGCAACGCGCTGGAGAACGACACCGCGAAGGTGCGCCAGCTCCTCGCGACGGGTTGAACGCCGGAAACATCGCCCGCCTCTTGGGATTTTCGCTGCGAAGCGCTAGGTGTTCTCCCGTCCTGACGGGAGAAAGAGCGTGTCCAGTCACCGCATCCTGCTGATCATCGGCGGCGGCATCGCCGCCTACAAATCCCTCGAGCTGATCCGCGAGCTGAAACGCCGGGGGATCGGCAGCCGCTGCATCCTGACGCGTAGCGGCGCGGAATTCGTCACCCCGCTCAGCGTGTCGGCGCTCGCCGGCGAGAAAGTCTATTCCGACCTCTTCGACCTCACCGACGAGGCCGAGATGGGCCATATCGAGCTCTCACGCTCGGCCGACCTCCTGGTCGTGGCGCCGGCCACCGCCGACCTGATGGCCAAGGCGGCGACCGGCATGGCCAACGATCTCGCCTCCACCGCGCTGCTGGCGACCGACAAGCCCGTCCTCATGGCGCCGGCGATGAATGTGCGCATGTGGCAGCATCCGGCGACCCAGCGGAACCTCGCCACGCTGACCGGCGACGGCGTCCATTTTGTCGGCCCCGACGAGGGCGACATGGCCTGCGGCGAGTATGGGCCCGGCCGCATGGCCGAACCCGCCGCCATCGCCGAAAAGATCGAGAGCCTGGTGAATGGCTGACGCGCTGGCCGGACGGCATGTCCTGATCACGGCCGGACCGACCCGCGAGCCGATCGATCCCGTCCGCTTCATCTCCAACCATTCCTCCGGCCGGCAGGGCTATGCCATCGCGAAGGCCTGCGCCGCGCTGGGCGCCCGGGTCACCCTGGTGGCCGGACCGACGGCGCTGGACGATCCCGAAGGGCTGGAGACGGTCCATGTGGAAACCGCGCGCGATATGCTCGCGGCGGTCGAGGCCGCCCTGCCGGCGGATGTGTTCATCGCCGTGGCCGCCGTGGCCGACTGGCGCCCGGCCGAACCGGCCGAGAAGAAGCTGAAACTCGACAAGGCGGCTTTCTCCAGCCTGCCGCTCACGGAAAACCCCGACATCCTCAAGACGATCGCAAGCCCGGGCACGAAACGACCAACGCTTGTCATCGGCTTTGCCGCGGAAACCCATGACGTGGAAGCGCTCGCCCGCGCCAAGCGCGAACGCAAGGGCTGCGACTGGATCGTCGCCAATGACGTCTCCGGCGACGTGATGGGCGGCACGGAAAACGCCGTCCTCCTGGTGACCGCCGGGGATGCGGAGCTTTGGGATCGCGCGCCGAAGGATATCGTTGCGGAAAAGCTGGCGGAGCGGATCGCATCGGCCCTGTCGTGACTTGCCTCGCCCGGCGACGCATCGGAAAAGGAAGCAGCATCCAGACCACCCCGATCGACAGACCATGAGGCCCGCCGCACATGACCGTATCCGTCCGCATCAAACCGCTCGAGCACTATGAAGGCCTCGCCTTGCCGGCCTACGAGACCGCCCAGTCCGCCGGCATGGATCTGCGCGCCGCCGTGGCCGAGGACGAGCCGGTCACCATCCCGCCAGGCGAGTGGCGGCTGATCCCGGTGGGCATCGCCATCGCCCTGCCGGCCGGCTACGAGGCCCAGGTGCGCCCGCGCTCGGGCCTGGCGGCCAAGTTCGGCATTTCCTGCGTCAACACGCCGGGCACGGTGGATGCCGATTATCGCGGCGAGATCCGCGTCAACCTGATCAATCACGGCAAGGCCGATTTCGTCGTCAATCGCGGCGAGCGCATCGCCCAGATGATCATCGCCCCGGTCACCCAGGCCGTCTGGGAGGTCGCCGACACGCTGGACGAGACCGAGCGCGGCGAAGGCGGTTTCGGATCGACCGGCGTTTAAGAGAAGGAGCAACCCCATGACCGAACAGCCCGGACGCGGCCGCGTCTATGCCTCCATCGCCGACACGGTCGGCAATACGCCCCTGGTCGAGATGACCGGCCTGGCGAAAGCCCATGGCGTGAAGGCGCGCATCCTCGCCAAGCTGGAATTCTTCAACCCGCTGGCCAGCGTGAAGGACCGGATCGGCGTGGCGATGATCGACGCGCTGGAAGCCGCCGGCAAGCTGGGCGAGGGCGCGGTGATGGTCGAACCGACCTCGGGCAATACCGGGATCGGGCTGGCCTTCGTGGCGGCAGCCCGGGGACATCGCCTGATCCTGACCATGCCCGAGAGCATGTCGATCGAGCGCCGCAAGTTGTTGAAATATCTCGGCGCCGAACTCGTGCTCACCGAAGCGGCCAAGGGCATGAAGGGCGCCATCGTGAAGGCCCAGGAAATCATCGACGCCACGCCCGGCGGGGTGATGCCCAGCCAGTTCGCCAATCCGGCCAATCCGGAAATTCACCGCAAGACCACGGCACTGGAAATCTGGAACGACACGGACGGCGAAGCCGATGTGCTCGTTTCCGGCGTCGGCACGGGCGGCACGATCACCGGCTGCGCCCAGGTGCTGAAGGACAAGAAGCCCGGCTTCCACGTCGTGGCGGTCGAGCCGGAGGACAGCCCGGTCCTCTCCGGCGGCGATCCCGGCCCGCACAAGATCCAGGGCATCGGCGCCGGCTTCGTACCGTCCATCCTGGAAACCGACCTGATCGACGAGATCGTCACCGTCTCCAATAACGCCGCCTTCTCCATCGCCCGCGAGGCGGCCCGCACTGACGGCGTACCCGGCGGCATCTCCTCCGGCGCCGCCCTCAAGGCCGCCCTGGAAATCGCCAAACGCCCGGACATGGACGGCAAGACCATCGTGGTGATCCTGGCCAGCTGCGCGGAGCGGTATCTGTCCACAGCACTGTTCGAGGACGAGTAGGGAGACCTGCGCAGCCTTCCTCCCTCTCCCTTGGGAGAGGGATTGAGGGAGAGGGGGGAGACACTCCCCTTGGCGCTCCAGCCGCCAACGCCGGGCTTTCCCCCTCATCCGCCCTTCGGGCACCTTCTCCCCAGGGAGAAGGGGTTCGAGTGGAGCTAAGCCTCCACGCTCGCCGGCGCCGGATCGCAGAAGCTCTTCACGTCGAAAATGCGCGGGTCGGAGATGATGTCGTCGGGGCGCAGCGGCCGCGATAATTCCAGCCCTTCCAGCGAGCGGGCGCGCGACAGCGCCACATAGGCCTGCCCGTGCGCGAAGAGGCGGCGGGAGATGTCCAGATAGACCTTGTCCAGGGTGAGACCCTGGGCCTTGTGGATGGTCATCGCCCAGGCCAGGCGCAGCGGATACTGGGTGAAACTGCCCGCCGTCGTCTTGGTCAGCGCCTGGGCCTCCGGATCGAAGGCATAGGCGTTGCGCTCCCATTTCTGGGGTTCCACGGCGTAGGTCGTGTCGCCGATGCGCACGCGTACCGCCTTCTCGTCGAAGCCTTCCACCTCCCCCAGCGTGCCGTTGACCCAGCGGCCGCCCGGATCGTTGCGGGTGAGCATGACGCGGGCGCCGATCTTCAGCGTCAGCGGTTCCTCGGCCGGGAAGAGGCGCGGATCGAACTGGCCGTCCACCTTGGCCTCGAAGGCGCGGCCGGGCGTGGCCAGCCCCTCCAGACGCGCCTGGTTGATGCGCCAGGCCGCCTCGTTGGTGGATGTCAGCACGACATGGCTCAGCGAGGCCTCGAGACCGGAGCGCCCGGTCACCCGGTCATTGAGTTCGGCGGCTTCATCGGAGGTCAGGTCACCGTCGCGTACGGCATTGAGGATATTGATGAAATACTCGTCGGTCTGGCGGAAGACCTGTTCCAGCTCGACCAGGGAGAAGCCCGCTTGGCGGAAGGGTTCCGGGTGGAAGAAGAAGGGCCCGCCGAAGCTCGATTCCAGGTATTCCGCCTCCGCGCCCTGGATCACCGGCGGCAATTGCGCCAGGTCGCCGACCAGCACCATCTGCACCCCGCCAAAGGGCTCGTCGCGCTCGCGATTGAGCCGCAGCGACTTGTCGATCGCCCACATCATGTCCGCGCGCACCATGGAGATCTCGTCGATCACCAGGGTTTCCAGCGCCTGCACGACGCGGCGGTGGCGCACCTTGCGGATGTCCCGCGCGCCGATCATGCGCGGCGGGAAGTGGAAGAAGGAATGAATGGTCTGACCGCCCGCCTGCATCGCCGCCACGCCGGTGGGTGCGATCACCGCGGCGCGATTGCCCGCCCGGCGCAGGAATTCGCGCATCAGCGTGGTCTTGCCGGTCCCCGCCCGCCCCGTCAGGAAGACGTTCGGCCGGGCGCCCGTCAGCCAGTCCAGCAGGCGGGACTGCTGGTCGGACAGGGTCGGCTGGACCGCGGCGAGCTGGGAAATGCTGGACATGCGCGGAAAATGGCCGGGTTCGGGGCAAAAGCATAGGGAGAAGCCGCAGGACGCTTGATCGCGCCGCCGCAATCCGCCACCTCTCACCCATGACCGACGAGATCGATATCGAGCGTTTCGCGCGCCACATCGTGCTGCGCGAGATCGGCGGACCGGGCCAGCAGGCCCTGGCGCGCACCCATGTGGCGATGATCGGCGCGGGCGGGCTGGGCGCACCGGCGGCGCTCTATCTGGCCGCGGCGGGCATCGGCCGCATCACGCTGATCGATCCGGACACGGTGAGCCTGGACAATCTGCAGCGCCAGGTGCTGTTCCGCACGGCGGATGTCGGGTGCTCCAAGGTCGAGACGGGCGCAAAGGCCCTCGCCGCCCTCAATCCCGGCACGACGATCGATACGGCCGCCGAGGCCATAGACGACAGCAATGCCGAACGTCTGCTGACAGGCGCCGACCTAATCCTGGACGGCTGCGACAATTTCGAAACCCGTTTCGCGGTCAACGCCGCCAGCCGAAAGCTCGGCATTCCGCTGATCTCCGGCGCGGTGGGCCGCTGGGACGGGCAGGTCTCGCTGTTCAACGCCTCGCCGGATGCGCCCTGCTATCGCTGCTGGGTGCCCGAAGTGCCGCCGGACGCGGAAACCTGTGCCCGGGTCGGCATTGTCGGCGCGCTGGTCGGCGTGGTCGGCTCGATGATGGCACTGGAGGCGATCAAGCATGTCTGCGAGGCGGGCGAGACGCTGGACGGCCGCATCTGGCTGTTCGACGGCCTCGCCATGGACAGCCGCACCGTGACCCTCCCGCGCGACCCCGCCTGTCCGGTCTGCGGCGGCTAGCATACAGGTGGGGCTAGCGCCGCGCCGTCAGCTGAAGGCCCAGTCCGATCGCCACACCGGGCAGCAGGCCGAAAGCCAGGCCCAGGGCGAGATTGCCGGTCGTCAGGCCGATGATCATCCAGAGAAGGAGGCCCACAGCCAGCCCCGCTGCGAATCCCAGGGGGCGTCCAAGGCGGGATCCGAACGGGGCTGGACCATGCGGCCCGGAGGGGGGTGTTTCCGGCTTTGCCATACTGACCCATCTAGCTGGTCGTGGCTCACCGGAAACTGGTCGCAGGTTTAATTCTTGGTCACGATCCGGGGACTTGGCCGCCTATTCGTAGGCCACATCATTGCCGGCGGCGTCGTTGTAGAGCGTCTGGACCATGCGGTCGGTGGAGATGAAACCCCAGTTCCAGTCGTCGTGGAAGTCGGCCAGCGGCTCGGCGGCCCGCACAGCCTCCAGATCGGCACCGCCCTCGACCAGGGTGCGCACGCGGAAGGCCGCCTCGCGCAGCATGTCGATGGACGCCTGCACGTCCTCGCGGGTCGACAGGGGGCCATGGCCCGGAACGATGCGGGTGTCCTCGCCGGCCAGTTCCAGACCGCGCTCCAGGCCGGCCAGATAGCCGTCGACCGAACCGCCCGCGGACAGGTCGATATAGGGGAAGAGGCCGGAGAAGAGCACATCGCCCATGTGCAGCACGTCGGCCTCGCGGAAATAGACGAAGGCGTCGCCGTCGGTATGGGCGCTGGGCACGTGGGTGACCTCGACAGTCTGGCCGTTCATGTGGAAGGTCAGGTCCTCGCCGAAGGTGATGATCGGCAGGGTGGCCGGGCTCTGCGCCCATTCGTCCTCGGCGTCGTCCAGACGGCGGCGGATATTGTGGTGCGCGGCGATGGTCGAGCCGAGCTCGGCGAAATGCGCATTGCCGCCGGTATGGTCGCCATGCCAGTGCGTATTGACGATGAAGCGCGGCGCGTTGGTGCCCGCCACCTCGACCACGGCGCCCTCGATCAGGCCGGTCGTGTTGGGCAGCTGGTCGTCGACCATGACGACGCCGTCATCCCCGGTCAGCAGGGCCAGATTGCCGGCAATGCCGGTCGACAGCATGTAGATGCCGTCGCCCAGATCGGTCGTGTCGACCTCCGGGGCCGGCTGGTCCTGACGCACCCGCATGGTGGCCTGGGCGGCCGGCGGAACGACGCTGCCCGCCGCCAGCAGGGCGGCGACACTGGTGATGGCCAGACGAAAACTCATGGATCCCTCCCTCAAGGTCCGGCCGGTGTGGAGATGGCCGGTGTCCGGCAGATATAGGGGCTCCGTTCTGCAATTTCACCTTTGCCTCCGGCGGGCCGGGTCGGCATGCTCGCTTCTGCGTTGGGACGACGCCGCCTTTACGGCCTGTTCACCGAAGCCGGGCACAGGCTTGGAAGAAGGAGTCCCGACGATGATGCGCCGCCCGTTCATATTCGCTGTCGCCCTGGCCCTGGGCCTGTCTGCCGCCGGAGCGTCGGCTGCGGCGGCGATGCAGGACGAAACGGCCGAACGTCCGGACACGCCGTCGGGCCAGCAGGTGCCGCGCTTCGTCAGCCTCAAGGTCGATGTCGCCAATGGCCGCTCCGGCCCGTCGCGCTCCCACCCCATCGCCTGGCGCTATGTGCAGGCCGGCCTTCCCATGGAAATCATTGCGGAAACGCCCGACTGGCGGCGCGTGCGCGACCCGGACGGCGAGGTCACCTGGATGCACCGCTCCATCCTCTCCGGACGCCGCTCGGTGTGGACCCGCGACGAGACGCCGCTGCATGCCCGCGACAATGAGGACTCCCCCGTCGAGGCCATCGCGGACCCCGGCGTCGTGCTGTCCCTGGAACGCTGCCGCACGGGCTGGTGCCGGGTCGAGGCACAGGGCTATCGCGGATGGGCCCGTACCGGCACGCTGTGGGGCGTGTATCCGGAGGAAAGAGCCGGCGGCGAGGGCGGCACGGGCGACGGCAGCGCCGCCTTGAGCACCACCCGCCCGCGTGATACCGCTCTGCCCTGATCCGCCCGGCCGATCATACGGACCGGGTCCCAACGACCAGCCCGGCGTCCTGCATCACGGCCGCACGAGGCGCAACCGATCGGCTACATGACAGAACGGCAAAGCTCTTTCAGCTACGATGACCTGATTGAATCCAGCGAAGGGCGGATGTGGGGTCCCGAAAACGCCCAGCTTCCCGCCCCGCCCATGCTGATGATGGACCGCATCCTCCACATCGACGAGGACGGCGGGGAATACGGCAAAGGGCATATCGTCGCGGAACTCGACATCAATCCCGACCTCTGGTTCTTCGAATGCCACTTCAAGGGCGACCCGGTCATGCCGGGCTGTCTCGGCCTCGACGCAATGTGGCAGCTGGTCGGTTTCTTCCTGTGTTGGAAGGGCAATCCGGGCAAGGGCCGGGCGCTCGGCGTCGGCGAGGTGAAGTTCAAGGGCGAGATCAAGCCCGACACCAAGAATGTCCGCTATGTCATCGATCTGAAGCGCGTCATCCAGCGCAAGCTGATCATGGCCATCGGCGACGGCCGTGTCGAAGCGGACGGAAAGACGATATATACCGCAAAAGATCTGCGCGTGGGCTTGTTCAAGCCCGGCGAAATGGCCTCATCCTAGGAGACCTGACATGCGTCGCGTCGTTATTACCGGCATCGGCGTGATTTCCCCGATCGGCAACAATGTCGAGGAAGTCACGCAATCCCTGAAGGCGGGCAAGAGCGGCATTGGCCGCATGGACGACTTCGTCAAATACAATTTCAAATGCCATGTCGGCGGCAAGCCGTCGGTCGATCCGGCCGAGCACGTGGACAAGCGGGTCTACCGCTTCATGTCCGAAGGCGCCGGCTGGAACTACATGGCGATGGAACAGGCAATCGCCGATGCCGGCCTGGAGGAGAAAGACATCTCCGATCCGCGTACCGGCATCATCATGGGCTCGGGCGGTCCGTCCGCCGGCACGATCGTGAACGCCGCGGACATCACCCGCGACAAGGGCCCGCGCCGCGTCGGCCCGTTCGCCGTGCCCAAGGCGATGAGCTCGACGGCCTCGGCCACGCTGGCCACGCCCTTCAAGATCCTCGGCGTGAACTATTCCATCACCTCCGCCTGCACGACCTCGCTGCACTGCATCGGCGCCGCGGCCGAGCAGATCCAGTGGAACAAGCAGGACGTGATGTTCGCCGGCGGCTGCGAGGAGATCCACTGGGCGCTGTCGAACCTGTTCGACGCCATGGGCGCCCTGTCGACCCAGTATAACGACACACCGGAACAGGCCTCGCGCGCCTTCGACAAGGACCGCGACGGTTTCGTCGGCGGTGCCGGTGCGGGCGTGGTCATCCTGGAAGAATACGAGCGCGCCAAGAAGCGCGGCGCGCCGATCATCGCCGAGATCACCGGCTATGGTGCCACCTCGGACGGCTATGACATGGTCGCCCCGTCCGGCGAAGGCGCCGTGCGCGCCATGAAGCTGGCTATGGAGACGGTGGACGGCGAGATCGACTATCTCAACCCGCACGCCACCTCGACGCCCGTCGGCGACATTGCCGAGATGAAGGCGGTCAAGGAGACGTTCGGCGACAGCGCCCCGGCCATCTCGGCGACCAAGTCGATGACCGGCCACTCGCTGGGCGCCGCCGGCGTGCACGAGGCGGTCTACACGCTGTTGATGATGAAGCACGGTTTCATCGCGCCCTCGATCAATGTCTACGACATGGATCCGGAGATCGCCGAGCTGAACCTGCCCATCGTCACCGAAACCCGCGATGCCGAGATCAGGACCGCCATGTCGAACTCGTTCGGCTTCGGCGGCACCAACGGCACCGTGGTGTTCCAGAAAATATAAGCCTTACGAGTTCGGGGAGAGCCTGATGAGCGAGACCGTGTTTCCCACCGGAGACCTGATGAAGGGCAAGCGCGGGCTTGTCATGGGCGTGGCCAACAAGAATTCCATCGCCTGGGGCATCGCCCAGCAGCTTTCCGCGCAAGGCGCCGAGCTGGCCTTTTCCTACCAGGACGAGGCGCTGGAACGGCGCGTCCGTCCGCTGGTGGAAAGCCTGGGCGGCGAGCCCTTCATGATCAAGGCCGACGTCACCGACGACGCCTCCATGGATGCCTGCTTCAAGCAGCTTGAAGACAAATGGGGCACGATCGATTTCCTCGTCCACGCCATCGCCTTTGCCGGCAAGGACGAGCTGGTCGGCTCCTTCACCGAGAACACCACCCGCGAGGGCTGGCGCCGGGCGATGGAAATCTCCGCCTTCTCCTTCGTCGATGCCGGCAAGCGCGCCTCTCACCTGATGCCCAATGGCGGCGCCATGGTGACGCTGACCTATCTGGGCTCCGAGCGCGTCGTGCCCTCCTACAATGTGATGGGCGTCGCCAAGGCCGCGCTGGAAGCCTCCACGCGCTACATGGCGCGCGACCTCGGCCCGGAAGGCATCCGCGTCAACGCGCTCTCGGCCGGCCCGATGCGCACCCTGGCCATGGCCGGTATTTCCGGCGGCAAGGCGCTGATGCGCACGGGCCGCGAATGGTCGATGATGAAGGAAGACACGCGCATGGAAGGCGTCGCCGGCGCCGCGCTCTACCTGCTCTCCGACCTCGGCCATTCCTGCACCGGCGAGACGCTCCACGTCGATGCCGGCTTCCACGCCGTGGCCGTGCCGGACGTGGCGGACGAGTAGACCCGCCACTCAATAGGCTTTCGAAGAACCCGCGGTGCACACAGCCCGCGGGTTTTTCCGTTGCGGGCTTTCATTCCCCCACCAAACGCGCAAGGCTGGTTTCAAGCCACGACGGAGCGCGTCATCGCCCTCTTCTCCGGCCTGAGCGCCTCGCCCGGCCCGAAAGCCATCTGGAACCGGATCACCGCCCATATGGAGCCGCCCGTCTTTTTCGGGGCGGCGGCGCTGGTGGTCGGCTTCGTGATCTTCGGCGCCGCTTTCACCGACACCGCCGCGGCCACCTTCCAGGCGGCCCAGAGCTGGACCACGCAGACTTTCGGCTGGTGGTACATGATCGCGGCCACGGGGCTGCTGGTGCTCAGCATCTTCCTGCTCACCACGCCGGCGCGGAAAGTGCGGATCGGCGGCACGGGCACTAAGCCCGACTTCTCGCGGCTGAGCTGGATGGCGATGCTGTTCGCCGCCGGCATGGGGACGGGGCTGGTTTTCTGGTCGGTCGCCGAGCCGCTGACCCACTACATGCAGGCCCGCCCCGGGCTGGAGGCGCAGACGCCGGAAGCCGCGCGCGAGGCGATGCGGCTGACCTTCTTCCACTGGGGGATGAATGCCTGGGCGGTCTATATCGTGCTCGGCCTCGCCATCGCCCTCCTGCACTTCAATCGCGGCCTGCCGCTGGCGCCGCGCAACATCCTGGAGCCGCTGTTCGGCCGCCAGGTGATGGCCGGCTGGGCCGGGCACATTGTCGACGTCGTGTGCACGGTGGGCACGCTGCTGGGCGTATCGACCTCGCTGGGCCTGGGCGCCATGCAGATCAATACCGGGCTGGAGCGCTTCATCGGCCTGCCCAGCACGACCATGATCCAGGCCGGGCTGATCGGCCTCATCACCGTTCTGGCGACGATCTCCGTCGTGGCGGGCCTTTCCAACGGGATCCGCCTGCTCAGCCGGCTCAATATGGGCCTGGCCTTCGCGCTGATGGTCTTCGTCTTCCTGGTCGGCCCCACGGGCCGCATCCTGGAGACCTTCACCGCCTCGACCGGCCTCTACCTGCAATCCCTGCCGCGCTCCACCCTCTTCGTGGACTTCGTGCGCGACAATGACTGGCAGGCCGACTGGACGCTCTTCTACTGGGGCTGGTGGATTTCCTGGGCGCCCTTCGTGGCGGTCTTCCTGGCGCGCATCTCGCGCGGGCGCACGGTGGGCGAATTCATCGTCGGCGCGCTTTTCGTGCCCAGCCTGGCGACCTTCGTCTGGCTCTCCGTCTTCGGCGGCACGGGGCTGGATCTCGCCCTGGGCGGCGCCACGGATCTGGCGAGCCGCATCGTCGAGGACCCGGCCATCGCCCTGCACGCCGTGCTGGAAACCCTGCCACTGGGAAACTGGAGCATGGCGCTGGCCACGCTGGTCATCCTGATCTTCTTCGTGACGAGTTCGGATTCCGGCTCCTTCGTCGACGACATGGTCACCTCCGGCGGCGATCCGGACCCGCCGCGCATACAGCGCGTCTTCTGGGCGGTCAGCGAGGGGGCGGTGGCCGCCACCCTCCTGATCGCCGGCGGGCTGTCGGCCATCCGCAATGCCTCGATCGCACTCGGCCTGCCCATGTCGATCGTGCTGACCCTGGCCGCCGTGGCGCTTATCCGCGTGCTGCGGGGGACGTTGAAGAAATAGGCGAAGCGGGACGCACCTCCGTGCGTTTCCACTTCAGTCCCATCACCGGGCGCAGGGGCGGGATGCGCCGCACCACCTCATAGCCGATCACGCAACCCGTCGCGGTCGCCCCGACCAGAATGGCGAATTCGGTCCACACACCCAGCCCCATGGGCGCGGTCCAGTAGCCGGTCACCACGGTGATCGTCTGGTGCAGGATGTAGTAGGGGAAGATCGCCTCGGTGAGATAGCGGCGCACCGGCCCGTCGCCGGACAGGAAACGCCGCGCCAGGCCGATCAGCGCCAGTATGGCCAGCCAGGCATAGAGAATACGGCCCAGGCGGAAGATCCAGCTCAGCCAGGCCTGCCCCTCCCAGTCCGCCTCGGGCCGCCCCAGCCCCCAGTGCAGCGCCAGGGCATAGAGCCCGCAATAGACCAGGGCCGGGACCAGAATCCGGTCGGCAGCGCGCCAGAAACTCTCGGTCTTGGCCACGCCATAGCCGATCAGCAGGATGGTGAAGCGGTGCGCGTGATTGGCCCAGTCCCAGACGAGATTGTGCGTCGTCGGGAACTGGGGCTCCAGCCAGATGCGAATGGCCCAGAAGGGCAGGACGGGGATAAGGGCCAGCAGGATGAGGCCGAGGCCCGGATGCCGGTCGAGCACGGCCAGGGCCCGGGACAGCGGACCGTCGGCCAGTTTGCGCATCGACGGAATGAGCGGCGCCAGGATCAGGCAGTAGACGAAGAGATAGACGACATACCAGAGATGGTTCCAAGTCGGCACCTCGATGCCGGCGATCTCCCAGGCGGTGATATAACGCGGCCAGAAGGCCAGAAGGCCTTCCTCGATCACACCCGCCTGGCGCAATTGCGCCCAGGTCTGCGGCATCACCACGACGATCATGCCGAAGACGATGACGGGCAGGAGACGCCCCGTCCGGTCCAGTGCGAAACGGCCCGCGCCCAGCTTGTCGGAGAGATAGCGGATCGCCACGCCGGAAATGAAGAAGAGAAGCGCCAGCCGCCACGGGTTGAGCAGCAGCATGGCGTATTCCGGTCCGGAATTGGCATTCGTGCTCTTCACATGCCAGTCCCAGGGCACGAAGAACATGCCGACATGGTAGAGGATCAGGAGGCCGAAGGCGATGATCCGCAGCCAGTCGAGATCGCAGCGTCGGGTGAAGGCGGCATTGGGGTTCTGGCCGGAAACGGCGGTCGTGTCGGTCATGGCGGGTATCCTTTCACCGCCAGACAAGCCTGCGCGTACCGGCACAGCCAGAACCGCGGGGCCAGGTGCGGACGGCCGTGACCAATGACAGCGGGGCCGGGGCAAGCGGCGGTATGACGGGACGAGCGGCAGCCGCCCGGCTTGCGCTCTCGCTCCAGCCGGGCAAGATCGCGCCATGACGCAGAGCGAACGACAGATCGAGATCCGGCTCGACCGGCGCATCGCGCTTCTGGCCGGGGGTTTCGTCTATCTCTTCACCCTGGCCCATCT
>Ga0207716_100477_pt1 | contig 14529 bp, 13 predicted proteins | sample TtaePargueraPR_FD_187739 | JGI IMG/M metagenome (GOLD analysis project Ga0207716, IMG submission 187739) | Aerobic enrichment media microbial communities from Bioluminiscent Bay, La Parguera, Puerto Rico - Tt and P2 (5) (SPAdes) | ecosystem: Environmental > Aquatic > Marine > Unclassified ... | reverse complement strand
ATACTAGATTGCCTTCGCAAAAACCCTTGGCTAAAACATTTTTGTCGTCATGCTTGCAGAAAGGTTTTGAAAGCGCGTATCTTCACCTGTGCCTTTATAACGCTCACAGGCCTGTGTCTACGTTAGTTATGTGAATCTAAAACTTACACCTCAATAATAAGCTCTGGCCTGAAAGGAACGGGTATCTTTTCATGCCTATACCCTTTTTGGTTGCTGACCAGCCTGGAGCTACCAACCCTAGTGTCAAGGTTGGAGTGAGTGTGTCCGTAACACCACAAATCAACTTTCTTAACTAAGTTATCTAAGCTTGAAACAAACCCTGAGCTCACCTCATTGATGCCAAAGTTGGCGTGATTACAAAGAAGCGATGGAGCATGATGGGTAACCACAATAGTTTTTCCATCAAAACTTTCATTCAATTTCTCAGAGAGCCATTTCACCGACTTTTGATGCTCCTGATAGGCATCAAAAGCTGTGAATCGTCTTCCCCCCATAGTGATAAGCCTATGGTCATTCAGAGCCTTGTCTAGGGTAGCAATGTTCTTATCACGCTCTTGTTCACCAAGCTCGTCGAAATAATTGGTCCAGAGGGTCGTCCCTAAAAATCTAACACCGTCAATTTCTATTTCATCCTTCTCCATAAAATGAAGCCTGTCGAAACCAGCGGCATAATGCCTCATGTTCTCAGTCAGATCTAGAAAGTCATTTTTGTAATACTCATGATTGCCCGCGACATAAATCACTGGCTTTTTATGCAACCGGGTAATCTCTTCAGCCCAAAGCAGTCCCTCCAGACCGACATCAATGTCACCGGCCAGGATAATCAGATCGGAATCGATTTTAGGGAGACTGTAAAAGCCTATCTGTTCGATATGTAGATCAGAATAAAGTTGAATTTTCATAGGGCTACTCACAATGATCAATCGCACATTCGTCACAGAGTGTCATCAACCAACCGGTTTCTGACTCACGCCGAATGCCTGAATTACCACATAGCTCACAAGTTCTTGCAGCTTTCTTCTGAGCTGAATCAATAAGGGCATTTATCGTTTCACATGACTTATCCATGTAGATGCGAAGCCCACCAAGCTTTTCTTTTACTTGCAATACGAGGGGTAATCTAATCTCCTCTGCCCCTTCTTCTTTCATTTCTTTTACTTTGGCTTCTGCTTCAATGGAGAAATTGAAAATGATCTCAAACCAACCATCACCACATTCAAAACCATAACGGTTGACGAGAGTATTCGAACCATCTGGGTTATTTCTATATATCAAAGGGCAGTGTTGGAAGTTTCTCTCGGTGAGATGTTTATTCATCTTTGTCACCATTCTGACTTTCTGTCCCTTCTTTTGATGAAAGCGCTTCCAAGGTCTTATCATCAACCACGGTATATTTCCCCTGAGCGTTGGTATTGAGCACTTCTAACACTAACTTATGCATTTCACCTCTGGGCTCAACAAACGAATAGCATGAGCCTGAGATAGTTTTCGCTGTCAGTTTTCTTAGATCGATTTCCAAGACTTCAGTGCTTATTCGCCACCGGTGGCCAGTTAGGTCATAGCCTGCTAAGTGTAAGGTGTCCAAACCTTCAATTCTTATGACGTTCCACTGAGTCATCCTGACGTGGCCTGGAGGTATTTTGTAGATATCCATTTTCGTTCCTCATTTGGTTAGATGAAGAACTAGAAAAGCAGACTTAGATGTTAAGTTGCAAGCGTTTCACAAATGCTGTAACTTTAATTAATTATGTTTTGATTCAATAGCTTGCGTTGCATATCATATATAATATATGCAACTTTTCAGCTCTCAGCCATTGGTAACAGGTAAACCTGAATTTGCAAAATCATGCCTGAATTTCGCGCAACACTTTGAGAGTAAAAAAACAACCCTGTCGATGTTTGCGCAAACATCGACTCATTCGAAATGGATGGGCTTTGCTAGATGAAAATGGACAATTCACATATTGAGATGTCGTCAAATAATACCCTTGGGTTTAGGTGGGGAACTTAGCCATGGGTAAGCCGACTGGCATTACACTAGCTCTGGACCTTGAGGGCGTTTTGATTAGCAACGCTGTGTCTCAATTCCCTCGCCCAGGTCTTAGAGAGTTCTTAGAGGAGTGTGAGAAACTATTTGGCAAAGAACAGATCTGCATTTTCACGACCGTTCCTGAGAATTTGTTCAGAGAAATTGCCAACACACTCGTAGTTGAGCAGTTAGTACCGGGTTGGTTCAATCAAATCAGATACGTTGATTGGGTTGGAGAGCACAAAGATTTACGATTTGTTGATGACGACATTGAAAAAGTCATTATTGTTGATGATTACCCACCCTATATAAAACAAACACAGAAACACAGGCTTATAGTGGCCCAGCAATACTTAGAACCGTACTCTCATGAATTACCTGATTTGAATGACGTTGAATTGGAAGCAGTGCTTGCTAAGTTGAAACTGATGCTGTTTGACTAGTTGTGTTGATCACCTGCATGGAAGAAAATCCAGAACATTTTGAATGGCCAAGTTGACTCAGTATATAGGTGGCTATTAAATCCTAACCTTACAGAATTATTAGGGTATTTTTTTGTAACTACTGATCATAATCCTAGTTAGATAGGATTATTGACACTCTCATCAAACACTTTTATGTCGGTCACATGTAAACATTGAATGTAAGTGGGTGTGTGAGATTAGGATTACAGCAAGTCTTGCTTGCGAAAACTCTTTTTGCTGTCCCCTAGTAGTAATTTGTGTTGATTAATGAGAGCAATGATCTGCTCAGGGTGAAGGAGCTTATCAAAACATTTGCTGGCAGCGACGCAAAGCCCCTCAACTGCGCTATCCACCTCATCATCGTAAAGCAATGATTCTATTAACTTGGAATTCTCCTCGATTACCGTATTTAGTAAAGCATTCTGATGAATCAGTGTTTCCCCAACGCTCAGAATTTCTTTCTGCTCACTTAACACAGGCAGGTGAATTGGTGTTTCTGCTAAATCAATTTTTGTTATGTGCTTTTTTTTCCCTGATTTATAGCAATCACGAAAATATGACTTGGTTCTTCTCGAATTGAGTTGAAGTGCCAGAAACTTGCTATCAATTTTTTCACTAGGTCTAATGTAAAAAAAATGGGATGTCGCAATAGCCTCCTCTTCCAAACCATCAATAACCACAGCATGATTTTCTGTACCTTTGGTCAAAAATATTACATCACCATTTTTTAGATATTGTCGGGCGTGTCGACTCAAATTTACTCTTGCAACTTGCCCCCAATCTACAGACTTTCCCTCTGCTACATCACGAATTTGAACGACACACGTCCCTTGTTTTTGATCTTTTACTCCGTTTTTAAATAATTTTCCGCTGTGTATTGATGCAATGTCTGAAAGCTTGTACATTGATACTACCTTTGTTTAAATTCAATCACTTAGACCACTTCCAACCCAGCTAAATTTTTGTTTAGCTCCATTTGATAAACAGTTTAGCACGCTGGTGAATATTGACAATAACACTACCCCACAGTAGAATAGTGTTTATCTGGAGGAAACATGGAGCAGAAAAAATTAATCAAACCGCGTGAAAAAGTATCACTTGAAGAAACAAACCTGAGTGTCAGTGTTAGCGCGTTGGTCATTAAAAAAGGCCAATCAGGCAATGACATGATAACGATATACCCCCATAAGATTGGCGCCCCCCTCACACAGAAAAACAGGTTAAAAGCCACCAGAGCAGTTGAGTCTGAATTCACTCACAGAATAGCCTGCTTTATATCCCCCCTTTATGACATAGCGTCTTCCGAAGCACACTACGTCCCGGACATCTGGAGAAAAGCTCTAAATAGCCACTACGTAATATCTCTTGAAAAGCAATATCAGATTAACTGCCCAGCAAGAGAGGAAGCCCTAGTCGGGTCAATTATGGAGAGCTGTTAGATGAATAAACATTCTCCAACACGCACACCCCGTGAATTTCTTGGCTCTTCAGAAATCACAGAGAACATCCAGAAAATTGAGGTGTTTGAGACTCTATTTAAAGATGAGCCCGGTGCTGAGTTCCTATTGCCTGTGAAAATGACAAAACAGTCCGTGTCGAGAAGAGTAATCAGGCCAGGCTTTAGAACCCACAATGTGGGTTATTTTGCTAGTCGGCTCAATCAGGCTTTGATTACCTTTGAGAGTTCACTTGAAAAAAATGCCTGCACCGTATTTGAATCTTATTCAAAATTACAGTCATACAGGGCTCAACCATATGGTGTGAGACTCTTCTTTTCAGACAAATTCAGAACTGTTTATCCTGATTTTGAATTGGTACTAAAAGATGGTTTGGCTCTAGTTGATATTCGTTACCACAACAATATCGATTCACCAAAATTCAAGGCTCGCTATTGGGCACTCCAAGAATACTGCCAACAGCGCGGTATCCGTTATACCCTCCTGACAGACAAGGAGATTATGACGCAGCAAAGAGATAATGCCAGATTCTTACTCAGTCTATGCAAGGGAGCCCCCCATCCAAGATTGCTCAGTGAAGTCAGAGCGTGGTTACTCAAAGTTTTACCACTGTCTTTTAGTGCGTTTTTAAAAACCACCTTTGCATATCCGTCCGTACGCGCAGTTATAGCTGGGTTCATTTTAGACGGTGTTCTGTCAATTGACTGGAATAAGCCTATACACCTGCAAACGCTGGAACTACCCAATAAAGGGAGTAAAGGCTAATGGCTGGATTAACCCTGGCAAATGGCGATTGTCTCTCAATTTCAGGTCATAGATATACCTGTGCAGGTAAAGGCCCTGGTGGACGCTACTTATTGGTTCCTCATAAAGGTCGCTCTCAAAAATATCTCGCCGCAGAAGAGTTATTGGACTTATCAGAAAGTGGCAAGATTGAATTACATGACGCCTCCGATTACTACCGAGAATTTCCACGTACTCAGGTAAACCTGTCATCTATCTCAAAAGACCAACACCAAGAAATCATGATGCGATGCTTCTACATGAATGAGATGGATGAATACAGGTGCCAGGGAGGCAAGCTGAGCGAAAAACCAATTGCAAGTTTGGTTCTACGTGTACATAAAAAATACGTCAATCAATGTAAAGAACTTGGGCAGACTCCTCCGGAATATCCAATGAGTGAATCTGCATGTAGACGCTGGTATCGCAAGTGGCAAAAGTCTGGTGGGAATGTCCTATCTCAAATTCGGAATCCATCAGGCAACAGGCACTCCAAACTCAGTATTGAGCAGCGAGAAATTATTGCTGTGGTTATCGATGAGTTATTCCTTACAAATGATCGACGACCAGTCACAGCTGTTCATGAGCTTATGTCGGCAAAAATTGATCTAGAAAACCGCTCACGACTGAGGGACGGTTTGAAGCCAATCAAGACACCAAGCTACAACACATTGTGCCGTCATATTCGCAAACTCGATCTATACGAAGTTCTCAAGAATAGATACAACAATGAATACGCCTACAAGATGACCCGTCATCAAAGGTGCTCACCTATGGTTCATAAGCACCTTGAACAAGTACAGGCAGATCACACTCAAGCAGACATATATGTCGATCTGGGTGTTGGGGTCCTGGTTCGCCCCTGGATCACGTTGTTAATCGACAGCTATAGCAAATCCATTTTAGGGTTTTGGATCTCCCCAGATAGCCCATCTGCACAGACAGTCATGGATGCATTGAGGATGGCGATTATGCCCAAAAACATCATTGAGCTTGGTGGTGAGCCAGAATGGCAATGGCCAATGTTTGGGCTTCCTGAAGAATTAATTCTCGATAACGGTAAAGATTTTCTTAGTCTTGACCTAGAGCAAGCCGCACTTGAACTAGGTATTAGCCTAACTTACTCACCACCGAGACAGGCTTTTTACAAGGCTCAAATTGAACGCCACTTTGGTGCCATCAACAAACGACTGTTGGCAAAATTACCTGGTCAAGTTTTCAAATACGAACCTGAAAAACATGGCCTTGATTACCCGCATCTCACATTTGATGAGTTTTCTAAAATCTTTATCCAATGGGTCACTACGCTCGCACATAGAACACCCACTAAGAGTGGTGATACGCCAATGCAACTCTGGCAAAACTCGATTCAAAAAAACGGGTTCTCTGGCACTGGCTTAGAGGAAGACTTCGTCAAATTATGCCTGTCCAAATCCAGTCACAAACGCTTTGCTATTCAGCCTGATGGGATTCACTTCAACTCCCTCGTATACAACAATGAGTGGTTATCTCGTTACAGAAACCAGATTGCCTCTGCTTCCTCTGGCCGCAGCCCGACCGTAGAGTTTAAGTGGTCAGCAGCGAATGTTGGACTCATCTGGGTTTTTGACGAAAAAAACCATTCTTTCTTTCCTGTTCAGGCCAAAGATGAAATGGCTCACGAACGTTCACTTTTTAACCATAAAGTCGTTCTCAGGGAACGTCGAAACCGCAAGAAAGCCAACCTATCAGACAGCTCATATCATGATGCCGTCCTAGCTTTGGACAAGACTGTGAATGACTTCGCGGATAACAAAGGTCTCAATAAGCTTCCCGCCAAAGCAAGCAGGTACATCCGTGGAGCGCCAAGTTCAGTATTGGCTAATAATATTGATACTAACCCTGCTCAACCTCTGAATATGCCCAAAAAACAGGTTAATTCTGATCCGCCAACACAAGACGTTTCAAATTTCGATGACGACCTCGACGATGCAATCGACGACATTGCAGATGACATTGAACTATAAGGAGATATGAAATGGCAAAACTATCAAACAACGAAGTTAAATCACTCAACCAGGCTATTCACGGACGCTGTATTCCCCACGGAAATTTTAAGAAAGCTTTCGAACGTTCTATGGAATTAATGGAGCTTCGTGATATGGGCATGCCGGGAAGCGGCATTATCGTATACGGTAACAGTGGTGTTGGTAAAACAACATTGACCAAAGCAGTCCTCAAACAAGGCATCAAAATGTATGGTGAAGATTCCGTTATCAGGACGCAGTTGACCACTGGCTCTACTGTCAAAGGTATGTTTACAGAACTTCTGGTTGGATTTGGCGATCCATTGGCAAAACAGTCTAACACTAAGGATTTGGAACGTAGGTTAGTATCTACAATCTCAGAGCGAGAATGTCGTCTAATCATCATTGACGAGGTTCAGCACTTGATTCCTGGAGGAAACCCATCCAAAAAAACCATCGACAATATTCTTAACGCCTTCAAAATTCTTGATGAAACCGGCGTCTCATTCCTCTTGTCAGGAATGGATACCGTCATGCTGTTATGGAATGCTGATCCTCAAATCAGGAGCCGCTTTCAAACACATTACTATTTGAGCCACTTCGTTTATCCAAAAGACAGAAGCTCCTGGCGAGCCGTTGTCAGGAAGTATATCAACACCATCGAAGAGCATGGTATGGAGATTGATTGTGATGAATTTGAAGACAGGTGTCACGCAGCGACTGGTGGCTCTATGCGTCCATTGGTTCAGGTTCTGACCAAAGCCATTGTAGAAGCATCTAGAGCTGGCAGTAAGACAATCACGGCAGAACATTTTCACAAAGCTGCCATCATCCAAATTGATAGTCAGGATGGCCTACCAACCGCTTTCGATGTTAGCCTGGAAAAAGTACGCCAATTTTCTCGTTACAGCGAAACAAGTCGCGAACTAGCTCCAATTGCTAGGGGTATGGGAGAAATCTTTGCCACCTAAGTTTCGTCTTCCTGTCCCTTGCTCACTCGAAAAAGGTGAGTCTCTCCCGGGCTACCTATCACGTGCCGCACACATTAACTCATATGGCAGCATGTATTCGATTGCGAATTATTTTGGGCTCAATGCCAGTGGGTTTGGGTTGAGTAAAAACCAAATGAGACAACTCGCGAAAGGTGATGTGAATGTCACTAAACTGGCTTCATTCACCGAGTCTGAACCTGACGAGATTCGGGTTGCTGCAGTCAAATTTGGCCGACCAATTCCTGGCACAGCATCTGATGATTATGTCAGCTTTCAGAGGTGGCGATTCTGTCCATTATGTGTCCGGGAGAAACGTCCACATCAAAGACTATGGTTAATTTCATTTGTCACAGCTTGCCCTGAACATCACTGTCAATTAGTCGACAAGTGTCATTCTTGTGGGTCTGGATATTCTAATTCTCATATGCTTTCAAGGTATTGCACGTGTTGCCAAAAACCGGCAGACGTCGCTGCTGCATCACAACAAGAGCTGAGATGCTCGCAGGTTATATCTGAGCTACTTGATGATAAGCAAGAACTCAAAAAGCTCCTCGACAGGCTTATGTTGGGGTGGTTTTTAACAAACCCGAATAGTCTTCGTCCCCATTACAAACCTAGTCCTCAGTTGAGGACCGCTTCAGAGATGAGGACGGTCATTTCTCGGCTATGGCCAGTCTGTGAAGATGAGTCATCATTCTGCCAGGCTGTTTCAAACTATCATGATCAACTCACAACAAAGTGGCAATATCTTCCTCATCTATCTGATGTATTTAAGGCCCGTGCTCGTTCTCTGGGCGCAAAAATTCCAAGAGCCCCTCGCAGACGCCTGGATTTACTATTAGAACTACCAGAAGATGGTTGGTGGGCTCCCATTCAGGAAGCAGCCGAAACTTGCGGCCTGACGGCTTTTGTACTAAAAAGACTCGTCACCAAACGCTACGTCACTTCGAAAAACTTCAATGAGCAAGGCCCTGACAAAAAAAGACATAAATTTCTGATGGTAGATCTGAACTCTCTCAACGACTTTTTTGTTGACTTACTAAAGACTGCACAGCCAATTGAAGGAAAAACAAAGCTAACTAATATCCAACATTATCCGCTCGATGAAATCGTTCATGATGCCCTGGCAGGCCGGCTCACTCTATACCATGGCAGTAACCTCTCTCTTTCCGACCTCTGGGTGTTAAACCGCGATACTGCGAAAGCCAAAAGAAAGGCAATCAAGCCTGAAGACGCTTTAACATCAAAACAGGCAGCTGAAAAAATCAATAGCTATCATGCCGTTATTGTCGACTTACTAAAACATGGTTTTCTGGAAAGTCATCCTGCCTCAGGTACCAGGAAAATTCTCATCACTCGCGATTCACTCAATAATTTCAAAGCTAACTACATTCTCGTGGGCAATATTGCTGCTGAATACGGTGTAAACGCTACTAATCTAGCTGAGAAACTCAGCAGTTTGGATATCGAGCCAGAGTCAAATAAAACGCTCGTAAAACTCTACCAGAGAAAAAAACTGAGAGGCCTTAATGCGGAGACCCTTGAGTCAATCTCATCATATGAGACCAAAACAGGTAGAAAGCCATCTTTCGATCAGAAAGCAGTGAAATGCAAACGGGTCAAACGATTAATCCAACTCGTTAATGAGCATGGTGGCCTTTCAAATTTCACAAGAAAATTTGGTGGCTCTCAGGGCACTTTGTCATTAATGCTTCGTGAGAAAAAAAGCTTTGGGGACTTAGCTGCGAAACGGATGGAGAAACGTGTAGGCCTACAAGATGGTTGGTTCGACGCTGAAGGCAAGCCCTGTTAGGTGAGTTAAAGAAACACTTCACTTTAAAGTTGTGGCGATCTGATATCTCTTGACATTGGTCTCAACTGATTATATAAATGATCGCTCACATATCTAAGGTAAAAAAATGTCAAATATTGGTCGCCCGGTTAATCACGCTGCTCGCGAAGCGAAAATCGAACGCATCATCGATGGCGCTATTCAGTGTTTTGTCAAAAAAGGTTTTCATGGCGCGGGAATGTCAGAAATTTCGCGAGTGGCTGGAGTCAGTCAGGCTAGTCTTTATCAGTATTTTGATTCAAAAAACGACTTAATTCTGGAGATCGCCAGAAAATATTTTTCCAGAGACATGGACGCGTTGAAAAGAATAGAAAGCGCTAAAGACTTCCAAACCGCACTGGAACAGGAAGCATATCTGACAGGTGATAAAACCGGGACGATTATGTACATGGAAATCCTGGCTGAATCATCCAGAAACCCGGAGATAAAAAAGCTCGTACTTGAATCCAGTAAAGAACTTTTCAACATTTCATGCTCGATGTTTCAAAGGTTATTAAACACTGGAGAAATAAACAGCCACCTGACGCCAGAACAGATCACGCATTTCATATTTGCTTATATTGACGGCTTATCCTGTCATATCGCAACGACTGACGCTGAATACTCAAGCGAGCAATTAAGAGTATTTATACACACCCTTTTGAGATCAAAAGCCTAATTTTTTCCAGTTATAGGAACTGATAAATTGACATTGCTTAGATATATAACTGACCGATTACACATATATAATGCATCTGCTTTCAGAAGCTTTATTTTTGTCATAGTGACTTCTGCATTCACGGTTTTACAAGGCTGTAGTGAAGAGCCGGCAGCTGATGTATCGACTGAAGTCATCAGAGCTGTATCAATCAGCCAGGTAAACGACGACAATTATCATAAAAGCATTCGTTTTCCCGGCATCACCCAGAAAGATAATACTAGTCAGTTGTCCTTCGGTGTTGAAGGGACAGTAAAAACAGTCCTTGTCGACATTGGAGCACGGCTCAAAGCTGGAGAAAAACTGGCTTCTCTGGATGAGGAACCCTATAAAATTGCACTTGATAATGCTCGTGCGTTATCTGAAAAGGCACGGGCGACTTTAGAAGAATACAAATCAAATTACGAGCGACTCAGCCGACTCAGCAAAAATAATACTGTCTCCGAGCAAAATTTAGACGCAGCCAGATCTGCCTACGAGAATGCTCAAGCGACGCTTCGTGAGGCGCAAGCTAATATCAAGCTGGCAGAACGAAACCTCTCCAAAACCGTCATCAAGGCACCTTTTGATGGAGTTGTATCAACTAGGGAAATCGAGCCCTTCGAAGAAGTTACGCCAAATCAAGTTGCATTTACCTATGACGGCACAGACAAATTGGTCGTGAAGTCATCTATTCCCATTGATTTGGCTGAAAAAATACTAAACCGCGAAGATATTGAGATCACTGTCAGTTACCGAGACTCCACTTTTAGTGCTGTCATCGAGCATTTAGGTGAACGCGCCAATGAAGGTCTAAATTTTCCGGTCAAACTCCGTCCAGAAACTACCCAGCCCCCTCTCCTGGCCGCAGGTTTAGTCGTTGAGGTCAACTATCTAATACCTAACACAGAAGAGGCTATCCTGGTCCCCCATGGCGCAGTAGTGATTGAGCCTGCCGGAGGTAAATCCTTCATTTATCAATATAGCGACGACACGGGAATAGTTAGTAAAACTGCAGTTCGTATTGTTGATACACAAGCACTGGGATATTGGATTAAGCATGATCTCGCAGAAGGTGATCTGTTTGTCTCAGCAGGTGCGGCCTTCATCAATGAAGGTCAGCGAGTCAGGCCAGCAGTGGAAACACGCTAATGTCTGTCACGAGTTTCTCACTGAATAACAGCAGACTTGTTCTGTTTATTTTCGCAGTATTGATACTGACCGGTCTGGCATTGTATCCAGATTACCCTTCTCGGGAAGAGCCGACTTTACCTATCAACCAGACCGTCATCACCGCGTATCATCCCGCATTGGATGTGTACGAGACTGAAGCACTTATTGCTCGTCCTATTGAGCGATATTTACGTGAACTGGAAGAGACAAAAAATATCACTACCTCGATTCGGGCTGGGGAAGTCTATCTCACGCTTGAAATAAAAGACGGTACGCCGGACTACTCTCATGCCTGGCTTCGAGTCAGGGCGAAAATGCAGGATGTGCTGAACGAGCTACCTCAAGGTATGTCGGGACCTTTCGTCAATGATAACTACGACGCTGTTGCCGTAATGACGATAGCTTTAAGTGCTAAAGATTTTTCTTTCAAAGCGCTTAGAGATAAGGCGGAAGCACTCCGCAATTATCTCTATAGCATCCCAGGGATGGATAAAGTGACGCTACATGGCGTTACCGATGAACAGATAGCAATAAAACTCAAACCCTTTGTAGCATCTGCCTACTCACTTAATCCCAACGAAATATACTTGCAACTCAGTAAGAGAAACACCTTGGGTCATGTAGCACGCGTGAACTTTAACACTCAGGAAAGCCGGATTTATGTAGAGAGTGGCTATGACAATCTAAGTGAAATTAAAGAAACTCCAATATCGCTACCGGACGGGTCTATTCTGCCATTGAGTAACCTGGCTGATGTCACTCGGGTTCAATCAAGACCGCTTAACAGTGCCGCATTTCTTGATGGTAACCAAGCGATTGTCGTTGCTGGCTACATGGCGCCCGGCATCAATATGGTGGACTTTAATGAACGACTTCGCTCCCAGTTATCGCAATGGGAAAAAGACCTGCCTGCTGGTTATCAGATGAAAACCATCACTGATCAGGGCAAGGTTGTAGACCATGTCATTTCCACCATGATCTCAACACTGTTAGAAACCATATTTGTGGTAACGGTGGTCACTGTCATTGCGCTGGGTTTTCGTGCTGGCTCATTGGTGGCGCTTGCAGTACCGACTACCGGTGTTATCACGTTAGTTTTTCTTCGTGTACTGGATATAGAGCTCAACGAAGTCAGTATTGCTTCATTCATCATTGCGCTGGGCATCCTCGTAGATAACCCGATGGTCATTGTTGAGGACATTTCAAAAAGAGTGGCTCAAGGTGAAGACAGGTGGTCTGCCGCCTTGTTGGCGGGTAAGACGTTGGGAACCCCTATTCTCATCGCCAGCCTGACCGTAATATTGGCTTTTGCTCCACCGATGTTTACTGACAACATCACCGCCATTTATATGCAGACACTGACGATTGTTATCGGCGTGATGCTATTAGTATCGTGGTTTGTAGCCACGATGTTAATCCCCATCATGGCTCAGTGGTTTATCAAGAAGCCGTCTTTGGAGGGGCGTGCCTCGGCGGCCAGACCATCTCGATTGATGAATGGGCTCTCCATTGTCTGGGACAAGGTTCTGGCGCGACCCGCTGTATCGCTTGGCGTTGCTGTTCTCTCTCTTGTCGTATCTTTATTTTTGTCCAGTACTATTCCTGAGGCGTTTTTCCCCTCTTCTGAAAGGTCCCAGTTGCAGATTTCTGTTGAACTGCCAGCAAACACGCCTGGAGAAGAAACAGCAGCGGTTGCTGAGCATATGACGCAATGGCTAAGTAATGACAAACGTTACCCTGAAATTACAGAAGCAGTAGCTTATGTCAGTGATGGTGGTCCTCGTTTTATTCTTGGATTAAACCCACCGGAGCCAACCCCGCATTCAGCATATTTCGTAGTTAATGTCACAAAAAACACGGTGGTCAGCGAGTTTGTCGACAAGCTAAGAAGAGAAATGCCCGCTGAATACCCATTTGCCAAACTTGAAATAAACCCCTTCTTTATGGGCTCCACTCCGCCCGGAGAGGCAGCTATTCGTCTTGTTGGTAGTAATCAGTCTAGGATTCTGGAGGCTTCTGAAAAAATTCAAAGAGCGCTCAATGGGATAGAGAACACTATAAATGTAAGACAAGATTGGGAGACATCTGTCGCGAATTTTGTTGTAAACGTTGACTGGCCCGCCTCCCTTTATGCAGGCGTGACTCGTGAAGACATATTGTCGGCACTTCGATTACATAACTTGGGGGAAGCAGCTTCAATCTATCGCGAAGGTGAGCATCAGCTTCCTATTGTTCTGAGTACAAATATCGACGAACGTATGTCATTGTCTCAACTGAGAAATATTCAAGTATTTTCTCAGTCCTCTACTCAATCTGTCTATCTGTCTGACATCGCCACTATTGAGACCAAGTTTGATCCTTCTGTAATCAAGAAGCGTAATTTAATGCTGACGGTGACGGTAACCGCGTTAAACCCCTCAATGACATCAAAAGAATTGGTTAACGCTATATCCAGCACTATCGAAGAGGTCAGACAAGAGCTCGATATTCACATCGAGTTTGGAGGTGAAATCGAGGAAAGTGAAGTTACAGCAGAAGCTATTTTTGCCTTCCTACCGCTGTGTATGCTGGCCATGATTATCTTATTTATCTACCAATATAATTCGTTTAGAAAGGTAGCAATTATTGTTTTAAGCGTACCTTTCTGTGCAATCGGTTTGCTGCTCGCACTAGTTATCTTCCGGCTTCCCTTCGACTTCATGGCGAACCTGGCCATCTTCGCCTTGATAGGGATCATCGTCTCAAATGCCATGTTAATTATTGAGCAAATTGATATTGAAAAAGCATCAGGGAAATCTGAGCTGGTCTCACTGAAGTCGGCTTTAATGGAACGATTCCGTCCAATTATGCTCACTCAGATAACAACGATACTCGGCCTTTTACCTTTGCTTATAGCCAACGATCCACTTTGGAGGTCATTCAATGTTGTCATTATGGGTGGCCTGGTCTCCGGGACTGTGGCTTCCTTTATCGTTGTCCCGAGCCTCTATGTTCTGTTATTCCACAGAAAGCCCTCATAAAAAGAAACGAATTCAATGAATGAACTCATACTCTACATCAGTGTATTCATAGGAGCAGCGATTCCGATCCTGGAAGT
>Ga0207716_100476_pt1 | contig 14557 bp, 10 predicted proteins | sample TtaePargueraPR_FD_187739 | JGI IMG/M metagenome (GOLD analysis project Ga0207716, IMG submission 187739) | Aerobic enrichment media microbial communities from Bioluminiscent Bay, La Parguera, Puerto Rico - Tt and P2 (5) (SPAdes) | ecosystem: Environmental > Aquatic > Marine > Unclassified ... | reverse complement strand
TGCTTCAGAGGCAATTTTACCATATGATCAATACATGCATCGTTTTGCAGCCTATTTCCAGCAGGGAAATATGGAAAGTAACGGAAAGTATGTTTCAAGAGATGGAGAAAAGGTGAATTATACCACTGGACCTATCATTTGGGGAGAGCCAGGTACAAATGGCCAACATGCTTTTTACCAGTTAATCCACCAAGGAACTCATCTGATACCTTGTGATTTCATTGCTCCTGCGATTTCTCATAATCCGATTGGAGATCATCATCCAAAGCTTCTTTCTAACTTCTTTGCTCAAACCGAAGCTTTGATGAAAGGAAAGACTTTGGAGGAAGTTCGTGCCGAAATGAATAAAGCAGGGAAATCTTTGGAACAAATTGATCAAATAGGACCTCATCGTGTTTTTGAGGGAAATAGACCAACCAATTCAATGTTGGTTAAGAAAATCACTCCTTATACACTTGGGATGTTAATCGCGATGTATGAACATAAGATTTTTGTTCAGGGAGCTATTTGGAATATTTTCAGCTTTGATCAGTGGGGGGTAGAGTTAGGTAAAGTCCTAGCCAATGGAATCCTTCCGGAATTGAATAATGAGGAAGAAATCACAAGCCATGATGGATCTACCAATGGCCTAATCAATGCTTATAAGAAAATGAAATAAAATAACTCTTTAAAGTAAAAAAGCTCCTGATTCAAAATCAGGAGCTTTTTTTATGGTAAAATCTTAATACCAGCTGCCTCAATTCCAGGAAGAGTTTCCTGCCTCATGTATTGTAAAAGAGTGAGAGAATTTGTGCCAGGTTTAAATTGGATTGGAAGGGTATCATACTTTGTATAGGTGCTTCCAAATCCTTCTCCCAAAGGCTCACCCGTTTTTGAATCAAATAAAGGAACATTAATCAATTTGTTTTCCAAAATCTGATTGCTGGAATCCTTTGCCAATATCCTCACATAGAAGTTGGAGAATGGATAATTGTCAGTGAATCGAATAGCTAACAGGGATGTCTTTCCAGAGATCACTACCTCACCTAATTCAAACCTTAAACTATCATTCTGATTCCATCCTGAGACATTGTCTAAAGGAATATAGTCTTCATATAAGCGATCTTCAGAGCAGGAGCTCCCAAAGGCTAGAATCATTAGAATTCCCCAAAAAACAGATTTATTCATTTCCAGAATTGTTATTGGGGTTTTGGTTTTTTCTTGGAGGAAATCTTCTCTTATCCTCTTTTTTTGGACCATTTGGCTTACCCTCTCCAGAACCAGAAGCCTTAGACTGTGGGTTTTTAGGGGGCTGTTTCTGAGGGTTTTGATTTTGAGAACCCTGATTCTGGTTTCCCTGGTTTGGGGAATTCTGACTTTGTGGATTCCTTGGTTTTCTCCTTTTATTTCTGCGTTTTTTATTTTCTTGATTAGCAGTATCACCCTGTGGAGTAGGGGGAGCAGCTTGTCTCTCTGGGGCAGAACTTTTCGGAGGGTTAGGTTTTCTTCCCTGTCTTTCTGACCTAGGTCTTCTTTCAGGGCTTGAGCTTTTTTGTTCAGGGGCAGTGTTTTGAGTTTCTGGCTGATTTCCTTGAACCCTATTTCTTGGTTTTTTTCTCCTTTTTTTCTTGGCGAATTTTTTATCCAGAAGCTCAAGCTCACGGGTAGATTGTGCAGCAATATCTTCAATGTCTGAAGATTCATTGAACTGGAGGTTGAATACTTTTACACCTTTAGCATTCAATTCTTGAATCTCCTTAACTCTCTCACAAGTGATGCTGTGCCAGTCATTATCATTGTTGTAGCTAAACCACATCAATTTTCGGAAGATATCCGTCTTCTGAAGTTTAGCTATCCCTTGCTCTGTTTGAAGTGGTTTTTCTATGGTAGGGATGTCTTTGATCGCGTCCATGTAGGTGTCCAACTCATAGTTTAGACAGCATTTAAGTCTACCACATTGACCGCTAAGTTTTCCTGGATTTAGGGATAGATTTTGATATCTAGCAGCCGATGTGCTGACATTTTTGAAATCTACCAACCATGTCGAGCAGCAAAGTTCACGTCCACAAACGCCTATTCCTCCCAGCCTTCCTGCTTCTTGACGAAGACTGATTTGTCGCATTTCAACACGGATCCTGAATTCTGAAGCCAATACTTTAATTAGCTCCCGGAAGTCAACCCGTTCGTCTGCAGAATAATAGAAAGTTGCCTTTGAGTTATCTGCTTGAAACTCAATGTCAGACATTTTCATTTTGAGACTTAACTCTTCAACAATTTGTCTACATCTATAAAGAGTTGGGATTTCTCTATTTTTGGACTCCTCCCATTTTTCGATGTCTTTTTGATTGGCTAATCGATAAATGCGAAGAATATTATCATCGTCTTTGATTTTACGTTTTTGCATCTGTAGACGTACCAGTTCACCCTGAAGGGAAACGTATCCAATATGATGACCGCTTGGGACGTCTACAACCACAGGGTCTCCTGTGGTCAAGGATAAATAGTCTACATTTCTGTAGTAATCTTTCCTCCCGCCTTTGAACTTCACTTCGACAATATCAAAATTGTCCACTTGGGGTATACCCATGTGGCTCAACCAGTCAAAAGAGTTCATTTTATTACAATCGCTCGTTCCGCAAGTTCCGTTGTTTTGGCAACCTCCGGTACCTCCTGAGGAAGTCGAGCAGCTACTACATCCTGACATATATATCAATGGGGCATAAGCCCTCGTTTATTTGGGTTTATTTGATCAGTTTCAGGATGTCCTGGCCAATATCTTTACGATAATACGCCTTATCCCAATTGATTTGCTCAACCACCGCAAAGGTGTTCTTAAGAGAAGTCTCCAAATCTTTTCCTCTTCCGGTTACTGCAATCACTCTTCCTCCTTGATTCACTACCTTTCCATCAGCATTTAATGCAGTTCCAGCATGGAATATAGTGGCATTCTCAACAGAGCTAGGTAAGGAAATTTCAAATCCCTTTTCATAAGAACCTGGATATCCACCACTCACCATGACGACTGTGGTAGCATAATCGCTGGAAAGAGAAAGCTCATAGTCCTTCAATGATCCTGTTCCTATCCCCCAAAGCAAATCAACAAAATCGCTCTCGATTCGAGGAAGAACGGCCTCAGTCTCTGGATCACCCATTCGGACATTGTATTCGATGACATAAGGTTCTCCATTATTATTCATCAAACCAATAAACAAAAAGCCTTTATAAGGAATATCCTCTGAAGCTAATCCGGCTACGGTAGGCTGAACAACCTTTTCCTCGACTTTTGCCATAAAGTCTTTATCGGCAAATATCACAGGGGTTACCGCTCCCATTCCTCCAGTATTTAATCCAGTATCTCCTTCACCGATTCTTTTGTAATCTTTGGCTTCAGGAAGAATTTTATAATTCTTACCGTCAGTTGCTACGAAAACGGAAAGCTCAATGCCAGTCAAGAACTCTTCAATTACTACTTTGGAAGAAGCTTCACCGAACTTTTGATCCAAAAGCATTTCTTTCAAAGAAGCTTTGGCATCTTCTAAAGTTTCGCAGATCAAAACTCCTTTTCCAGCCGCTAGGCCATCGGCTTTTAGTACGATAGGAAGTGATTGTTTCTCCAAATAGGCCAATCCTTCTTCCAGTTGATTGGAATCGAACGTTTCATAAGCTGCAGTGGGAACACTGTTCCTTTGCATAAATCGCTTGGAAAAGTCTTTGCTTCCTTCCAAAGTCGCACCCAATTGTGATGGACCTACTACTGGAATAGATTTAGTCTCTTCTTCAGAAGCCAAGAAGTCAACGAGCCCCTTTACTAAAGGCTCTTCAGGTCCTACTACTACTAAATCGATGGATTTGTCCAAAATTACCTGCTTGATTCCTGTGAAATCAGTAACTGCAATTGGTAAATTGGTGGCGATTTCTGAAGTTCCCGCATTTCCAGGAGCTACATAAAGATTGGTGCACTTTGGACTTTGTACAATCTTCCATGCGAAGGCGTGTTCTCTACCTCCGCTACCCAATAAGAGTATATTCATTGAATTAGATCAGTTTAATTGGCATGTTCGGATATGAATTTGATTCTGTAGACTCGCAGTTCGTCCTCTGCGAAATCCTCATCTTCCAATTCATCCAAAGCTGCCTTTATATTATCGCTTTCCGCACTCATAAAATAATCATGGAGGATGTCTTCCCGCTCCTCATCCATGATATGATGAATGTAGTAATCGATGTTTAGTTTAGTTCCGCTATAGGTGATTTGCTCAATTTCTTGAAGCAATTCTCCCATACTAATGTTGAGATTTTCTGCAATCTCGTCCAGGTCAATCTTGCGGTCGATTTGCTGGATTATCGAAATTTTGACCTTTGAGCGGGTTCCGGAGGATTTAACAACCACATCCGAAGCGGTCTCGATTTCATTCTCTTCTACATAACTCGCAATGAGTTTTAGAAAAGGTGACCCAAATTTAGCCACTTTTCCCATTCCAACCCCGTTAATTTGAGCTAATTCATCACGAGTCGTAGGGTAAACGGTAGCCATTTCTTCCAATGAAGGGTCTTGGAAGATGACATAGGGAGGTAAGTTTTTGGATCGAGCGACCTTTTTTCTTTCAGCTTTTAATAATTCAAAAAGCTTTTCATCATAGGCGATTCCACCAGAAGAGACTTCCAATTCTGGTTGCTCATTTTCCATTTCTTTCTCAAAATCATGGTCCTTATACAGGTTTGCTGAATAAGGCGCTGAAAGGAAGCCGTGTCCTTTTGGAGTGATTTTTAATACTCCATAGTTTTCTATGTCCTTTGCAAGCAGGTTCATGACTAAGGCTTGTCTCAACACAGAGGTCCAGAGTTTTTCAGGCTCTTCTTTGCCCTTTCCAAAGACATCCAATTGATCGTGCTTATAACTGGACACATAATCTGTGACCTCCCCAATCAATACCTTGACTAGATGTTCTAGTCCAAACCTTTCATTGGTTTGCTGAGCAGCCTGAAGGGCAAGGAGTAGATAGTCCATACCTTCAAATGTTTCCCTTTCTCGCTTACAGTTGTCACAATAGCCACAATCCTCATCGAGGGTCTCCCCAAAATAATTTAGGATAAATTTCCGCCGGCAAACCCCAGTTTCTGCGTAAGCAGCCATTTCCTGTAGGAGAATTTTGGCATTTTCACGCTCAGTGACAGCCTTGTCTTTATTGAATTTGTCAAGCTTGACGATGTCCTCATATCTATAGAACATCAAGCAATGCCCTTCTAATCCATCTCTTCCTGCTCTTCCAGTTTCCTGATAGTACCCTTCTAATGATTTTGGAACATCATAGTGAATCACATACCTGACATCAGGCTTGTCAATCCCCATCCCAAAAGCGATTGTTGCTACGATTACATCTACTTCCTCATTGAGGAAATCATCTTGATTTTTAATCCTAACTGAAGAATCCAAACCTGCATGATATGGAGCTGCATTGATCTGGTTGACCTGCAATAGGTTTGCTATCTCCTCCACTTTTTTACGGCTCAAGCAATAGATAATACCTGACTTACCTTTATGAGATTTGATAAACTTTATGAGCTGTTTTTTGGTGTCGTTCTTAGCTTTCGCACGGACTTCATAGAATAGGTTGGTTCGATTGAAAGAGGATTTGAATAAATCCGCTTCCTCCATTTGTAAGTTCCTTTGAATATCCTGCTGAACTTTTGGAGTTGCGGTTGCGGTAAGCGCAATGATTGGCAGGGTAGGAGCTATTTGAGCTACAATTGATTTGATTTTTCGGTACTCTGGACGGAAATCATGTCCCCATTCCGAAATACAATGTGCCTCATCAATGGCTACAAAACTCAATTCTGCTTCCTTGAGGAAAGCTATATTTTCTTCTTTGGTAAGGGATTCAGGAGCTACATAAAGCAGTTTGGTTTGCTTTTTGAGAACTTCTGATTTTACTCTATTGGATTCGGATTTACTGAGGGTAGAATTTAGGAAATGGGCATTGATACCTATCGCATTGAGTTGATCCACTTGATTTTTCATCAGTGCAATCAATGGAGAGATTACTATGGCGGTCCCGTCTTTTACCACTGCAGGAAGTTGGTAGCAGAGAGATTTTCCTGCTCCGGTAGGCATAATCACAAAGGTGTTACGCTGGTTGAGCAAGTTGTCCACTATGGGTTCCTGATTCCCTCTGAACTTACTAAATCCGAATATTTGCTTAAGATCTGCTTTTACTTTTTCTTCCACTTGAACAGGGCTTTATGGGTATGAAAAGCTGCGTACAGGAATGATTGATTACTTTTATACCTTTGTACAAAATTAGTGATTAACGCAGGTAAAATTGAATTTAGCTAAAAATATTAGAAATACAGCGGCTCGTGTCTTGCAAAATGAATCGAATGCAATTTTGAAGCTCATCGATTATTTAGATGGAGATTTTGATGCCTGTGTGGAACAGATTTTACATGGTAAAGGCCGTGTGGTGATAACAGGAGTTGGAAAAAGCGCAATCATTGGAAATAAGATAGTTGCTACACTTAATTCTACAGGTACTCCTGCTTTGTTTATGCATGCAGCTGATGCGATCCATGGGGATTTGGGGATGATACAGGATGACGATATTGTTTTGTGTATCTCTAAAAGTGGAAATACTCCTGAAATCAAAGTTTTGGTTCCTTTGTTGAAAAAACTGGGGTCCAAACTCATTGCTATGGTCAGCAATACTCAAAGTTATCTGGCGGAACAGTCTGATTATGTGTTGAATGCCACAATAGGGGAGGAGGCTTGCCCAAATAATTTGGCTCCAACTACAAGTACCACAGCACATTTGGCTTTAGGGGATGCTTTGGCTGTTTGCTTGTTGGAAGCACGTGGTTTTAGCTCCGAGGATTTTGCCAAGTATCATCCTGGAGGATCATTGGGAAAACAGTTATATTTAAGAGTAGCAGATTTGATTGGAGGAAACGAAGTTCCAATTGTTTCTAAAGAAGCTGGTCTAGCAGAAGTGATTTTGGAAATTTCCGGTAAAAGATTGGGTGCTACCGCTGTTTCTGATGAAAGAGGAAGACTTTTGGGAATCATTACAGATGGAGACTTGCGAAGGATGCTTCAAAAGTCTTTGGACATAACTTCCTTAAAAGCTGAAGATATCATGACCCGCGGACCGAAAACGATTGACAAAGACGAATATGCCATTCGTGCTCTAAATATGATGCGCAATCATAATATAACGCAGCTGGTAGCGATGGATGGAGAAAATATTGCAGGATTTATTCATATTCATGAGTTAATGAAGGAAGGAATTGTTTGATGTTTGAATGCAAAATAGACCCTATATAATCATCATGGCTGGGGGCATTGGGTCCCGTTTCTGGCCTTATAGCAGAAGAAAAAAGCCCAAGCAGTTTTTAGATATTCTCGGAACTGGCAGGTCTTTATTGCAAATGACCTATGACCGGTTTCGGGGAATGGCAGATAAGGAGCAATTTTTTGTGATTACCTACAAAAAGTATGTGGGACTTGTCAAGGAACAATTACCTGAACTGGAAGATCATCAGATTCTGAGCGAACCGAATCGGAAAAATACGGCCACATGTATCGCTTATGCTGGTTATAAAATTCATTCCATCGATCCAGAAGCGACTATGATTGTGACTCCGGCGGATCATTTAATCCTGCAGGAAGTTAAATTTTTAAAGACTATCGAAAAAGCTGTAAAAGCTGCTCAAATTGATCATAGACTGGTGACTTTGGGAATCAAACCAAATCGTCCCGAAACTGGTTATGGGTATATTCAGTACCATGAAGGAAAAGGAGAAGACGCTAGAAAAGTGAAGACTTTTACTGAAAAGCCAAATCTCAAATTGGCCAAGACCTTCATTGAAAGTGGCGATTTTGTTTGGAATTCTGGGATGTTCGTTTGGAAGGGGAGCAGTATAATTCATGCTCTTAGAGAGCATATGCAAGATATTTCCGAAATATTTGATGAAGGAATTGAGGTTTTTGGGACGGAGAAAGAGGATGATTTTGTAAGCAAAGCCTATCTGCAGGTAAAAAACATCTCCATCGATTTTGGATTGATGGAAAAGTCAAGCGATGTCTTCGTCATCTTAGGGGATTTTGGTTGGTCTGATTTAGGGTCTTGGAACAGTCTCCATGAAATCCGAGAAAAAGACAAACATAATAATGTGGTGGAGGCAAATGCGATTCTTTATGATACTGAAAACAGCTTTATCAGCACTAATTCTGATAAGCTGGTCGTCGTGGAAGGTTTAAAAAATTACCTGGTCAATGAAACTGACAATGTCTTGCTTATTTGTCCTTTAGATGGAGAAAAGAAATTCAGGGACTTTGTTTCCAATGCCCGTAAAAAAGGAGAGGACTTCGTTTGAAGTCCTCTCCTTTTTTATGCTTTTCTCTGTCTGATTGCCTCGTAAATGGCGATTCCCGCCGATACGGAGACATTGAGACTTTCTATATTTCCAGCCATTGGGATTTTTACTTTTTCATCAACTATCCCCATGATCTCCTGAGAAATTCCATCCTCCTCAGAACCCATCACCATCGCTACCGGACTTCCGAAATCAGCTTCATACATAATTTTGTCTGTTTTTTCCGTGATTGCGACCAAAGTCAAGCCCATTTTTTGGATGTCTCTGCATGTATAGAAGAGATTTTTGACTCTCACTACAGGGATGAAGTTCAGTGCCCCAGCGGAAGTTTTGATCGCGTCAGAATTGATTTGAGCGCTTCCTTTTTCCGGGATAACTATCGCGTCTATTCCTGCACATTCTGCGGTTCTAGCTATGGCTCCAAAGTTTCTGACATCTGTAATGTGATCCAAGATCAGAATCAATGGCGATTTACCTACCGCATAGCAATTGTCAATTACATTGTCCAGTGAGGCATAAGTAATTGCTGACATTTGGGCAATGACGCCTTGGTGATTTTTGCGAGTGATTCGATTAAGTTTTGCATCTGGAACACGAACTACAGGAACGCCTGAAGCCTTGCAAAGTTGAAGCAACTCTTTGACCAGGTCATTATTGAGTTCTTTTTGAACCAAGACCTTATCGATCTCTTTAGCCGCATGGATTGCTTCCATGACAGCTCTGGTGCCAAAAATAAAGTCTTTATCGTGAGCTCCTCGCTCGATTAGAAAGCCATCCTTCCGCTTCTCCATTGGGATATGTTTTTAAACCAAATCGGCTGATAGGCACGAGATCGGTTTAGAGTGTAATAATGTGGGTTGAGTATGTTTTTTACCCGTGCAAAGGTAAAGCGAATTTTTGAACTCTCGTCTATCCCTACATAAGACCAGATTTCTCGGTCTTGATAAAAATTAACTTCCTGAGGTGGTCCCATTACGATGTAGACCATGCCTTTGTCCGTTTTCCACCCTGCTTTGAAGTCTGTAAATAAAATGTTGGCAAATTCTACCTGACGGAAATATTCCCTGATTAAATCTTTGGCCACGTCAGGATTTCGAGTCAAGTTGATCCAGTATTCGTCTAATGCCTTCTTTTTATCTTCAGCCAACAATAAAGCTTCGTGCTCTCTGCGAGTGGAGATATAAGTGACCATTTGAACCATCTCATCCCAATCTTTCACTTTTGGGAAAGCTTCATGAGTTGTTTTGATCAAAAGACCTGAACTTGCGGCTGTATCTTGCTGAAAAAAATAGTATCCCAATTGATCCAAGTCTTTGGGTACGTTGGCCAGAAAATCCCCTTCGTCATTCACTTCAACCTCTTTGGGAACTGGCGCAGGCTTGGTTTCCATCGGAGGATAAGGTACCTCAAAGTAAATTGGATAATAGAAGCTATGAAGATTTGGACCTTGAGTCGATTTGAATAGCAATGCCTCTCCAGCAATTAAATAATTCTGGTCAAATGGAACGCTATTGGCATAGTATGCACCAAAACTAGGTTGATCGAACACATAAGGACTTTTCAAATCTACATGGAAATAATAGGGGTCCCCTTGTCTTGTGTCTGTCGCTGAAAACAGTAAGATGGCGGTTTCTTGTCCCGCAGGAACTGTTATTTCTTTTTCGAAAACCCAATGTCGGTCTGTGTCATATTTCAGATCATTTTCAATTAAAATATTGGTGTTTTCGGAGTCTATTTCATCATTGTAGCTTGAAAGAACCGAATATGAAAAGCTATATGAATTTACAGAAGGTTCCTCTTCAATCTTCTCCACGACCATCTGAGCCAAGAAGGTGTTGCTATCTTTCTTTACAGGTATGACTTTCAAGGCAATTCTAGAATACCTAGAATATCTTAAAGCCTGATTAAGATCGCTAAGTGTGTTTTGTGCAAATGATGAAAAAGCGAATGAAAAGACAAGAAGAAAAAGTGGGAGAATGTAAATTGGTTTAAGCTTCATTGGGTGATCATATCTGGTTTTAAAAATTAACCTTACTTTTGCCAAAATAGTAAAATTTTACATGGCTACCTATACAACGGAAATCGCCTCTGACAAGTTGGTGAGCGATAATCCAATTCATCAACGACTGTTAAAAGCATACATTGCTGCTAAACCTTGGATAAGTGGTGATTTGTTGGAAATCGGATGTGGAGAAGGAAGAGGGGTGGAAACTTTGCTTCCTTTGGCGGATAGCTATATAGGTATAGATAAAATCGGTGAAGTGATCTCTAGTCTTCAGGAAAAGTTTCCTAAAGTGGATTTTAGACAAGCTGTCATCCCACCATTCAGTGGTTTTGAGGACAATTCTTATGATACGATTGTAAGTTTTCAAGTAATCGAGCATATCCAAGACGACAAACTTTTTCTCGAAGAGATCTATCGGATGCTTAAACCGGGAGGGAAAGCCATCATTTCTACACCAAATAATACTCATACTCTTTCTAGAAATCCTTGGCATATCCGAGAATATATCCCTCAACAATTGATTGATTTGAGTGCAGGTATTTTCGATAAAGTGGAGGCTAAAGGAGTAGGAGGAAATAAAAAAGTATGGGATTACCATGAGGCAAATAGAAAATCTGTTCAAAAAATCATGCGATTTGATATTCTGGATTTGCAGCATCGACTTCCTAATTGGATTCTAAGAATGCCTTATGAGATTCTAAATCGGATGAACAGAAACAAACTTCATGAACAAGAAGGCGATTCGGTCACTCAAATTACACATGAAGATTTCCCTCTAGTTGAGGATCCAAAAGAAGGTTTGGACTTGTTTTATATTCTTTGGAAAAAGTAAATCACTGAACACCTTGGGAGGAATCCCACCAACCTTTCATTTTTCGGATATAAAGGATTTGACCTGTATGATATGCATTGTGTGAAGCAATGTTTGCTAGGCTAGAGGTCCAGCCTTCCAATTGCTCAGGGGTGGTTTTTGCAACAGCTTCCTCCAATTCAATCATCACTTGATCCAGATCTTCTTTGGTCTTTTCCCAAGCCACACTATCAAGCAGGGAGAATGTCTCCGTGTTTTCTCCTTCAAACTCCTCAACATTTTCTTTTTTGAATGCTTTCAAAATCCGTTTGTTCCAAAATAATAAGTGGGAACTTAGCTGTGATATAGAATGGTTTTCTGTACTGTCTTTCCAATTTGCTTGATCCACTGTCAAGCCTTTTACAGCTTGATTGAAGGAAACAAACCATTCAGAATTTGAATGAGAGTTTATAAGCTGTTCGGTGATAAGCTCTTGAACTGGGGGATTTGAGACTTTTTTTTCGCAGGAAAATAAGAGCAGTGATAAACTTAGAAGCAGTATCTTTTTCATGGGTTCATTGGTTTTCTACAATAAGTTCAAAAAAAAAGTCAGGATAACCTGACTTTCTCTTATTTAATCTCTTCTGTCTAAAACTCCCGGTGATTGACTTTCTTGGCCGATCAGGGATTCTAGTCTCAGTTTGAGTTCCTGTGCTTTTTCTTGATACCCTCTTTCTTCCAAAAGCGGAATAAAGTATTTGATCATTTCGATAGAAATCATCATCTCACGATCGTAATCCCTGTTTTCCTTGGTATAGAATTCAATCATGTCCAAAGATTTTTTAGAAATTACATCGATGATATCAAGCGCTTTTTCTTCTTCTCCAACTTCGAAGAACAATGGTACAGATTGACCGCTCGATAGATCATAAGGTATGGCTTCATTTGGCATTACTTCCAATCCATAATTCAAGATAGTCGCCGCTTTGTCCATTTTATCCTGATCCAGCAGAGCTATCGCAATGTTGTTGATTGCACTTCTATGGTTGGAAGCAAATCGGCGGTATTCTTCATCCAAATAAGCATTTGGATCATCCATTCCTCTAAATGCAAACTTGGTCATGTAGTTTTCGTAAGCCAATTCTGCATTTACCAATTCTTCTCTCACATAGTTCGGCTTTCTCACAGGAAGGAGTCGGTAAGTCAAGCCTTCCATTACTACATGATCTTCTAGATTGATTCCGATTGTAGCAAGAGATGTATTATTGAAATAGATTGGTCTTTCCCAATTATTGTTCACAATCAAATCTACCAACATCAAATTTCCTTTGGTGAGATAGCTTCCTTTTACCTGAAGATTGATTTGTGGGGTAAATAATGGAGCGAATTCCTCTGGGATAATATCTTGGTTGAAAACTGCGGCACTATCTACCTCCATAATCAAATTACGAGAAGGGACCATGTTAAGCTGGCTTTTTCCTCCGGTCTGCATTTTCAATAGATCAGATCCTGAGTTCAAAAGCTTTAGATATTCTTTTGCCGAGATGGCATTGAGACCTTCTCGTTCCATGACAAAGATGACATCATTGGTTCCTTTTTGGAACTTATCCTCAGAAAGAGAGAAAGGAAGGGCTTCTGAATCATTTACAGGATTTGTCATTTGCTCTACATACCAATCCGTATCGAAATAACTCAAAACAATCACCCGAACATCCGTACGGAAACCTTCTACTTCCTGCACATACCAAAGTGGGAAGGTGTCATTATCTCCGCCGGTAAATAAAATGGCATTCGGAGCACAGGAGGCTAGGAAGTTTCTAGCAGAATCAACAGAGAAGTAACGTCCCTGCCTATCATGGTCATTCCAGTTTTGAGCCCCCATTAATCCTGCAATAGGCAAAGTGATCAAAGTGGCGGCTATACCTGCAGTCGCAAGGTTTTTGGTGGCTTTGCCAAGCATATGTGCCAAAGCCAAAACTCCCATACCTGCCCAAATGGCAAAGGCATAAAAGCTACCTACATAGATATAGTCTCTTTCTCTTGGTTCAACAGGTGGAGAGTTCAGGTACAATACCAATACCACACCCATCATCAAGAAAAGCATCATGTTTACATAGAAGGACTTTGGATCAGCCTTGGCTTGGAAGAACAAGCCTATGATTCCCAAAATCAAAGGAAGCATGAGGTAATTGTTATGTCCTTTATTTTCTAAAATATACTCGGGGTATTTGTCGGAGAAAGCATCCGTAATTCCCATCCAAGGAGCATCAGAGAAGTCACTTTCTCTGCCAGAGAAGTTCCACATAAAATATCTCCAATACATGTGTCCCAATTGATGGCTCAACATGAAATAGATATTGTCACCAAAAGTAGGTTGTTGACCTTCTCTCAATCCTAGTTTCTCTCGGTAAATTCTTTTATGATTTTCCTGAGTTGAATAGATTCTTGGAAGGATGGTGGTTTTCTCTGGATTGTAAGTGTTTTTTAACTCATAATCCGCAATCTCATACTTGTCTTTTCCTTTTCTATATATAGGTGCCCCTTCTTCCTGATCAATGAGCTCTGCAGTGAAATATTGCCCATGCAATAATGGTCTATACCCATACTGCTCTCTTTTTAGATAGGAGACATAAGAGATGATATCCTTAGGAGCATTTTCATTGATCACAGGATCCTGATTTGCACGGATGACAATCAATGCATAAGAGCTATATCCGATCAAGATGAAAATTAAAGAAAGAAGAATAGTGTTCAGGCCTGCCATTTCCTTTTTTCTGGAATAGCGATAGGCATAAAACAAGGCTGCAAAGAACAGGATAATAAAGAAGATGATACCTGATCCAAAAGGAAGTCCGAGGCTATTTACAAAGAAAATCTCTGTAGAACCTGCCATACTTGGCAAGCCAGGAATGATAATGTTATTGATAATGATCAGAGCTACGCCACCAAAAAACATGGCGATTAGTGCGCCTTTTAAGTTTGGCTTTTCATACTTTTTGAAATAGTAAATCAATGCCAATGCAGGTAGTGTCACCAAGTTGAGCAAATGGACACCGATAGAAAGTCCAACCAAATAGGCGATGAAAATCATCCACTTGTTTTCTTCTCTTGGATCTTTGATTACATCCCATTTCAATACCGCCCAAATTACGATAGCTGTAAAGAAGGATGACATTGCGTAAACCTCTGATTCCACTGCAGAATACCAGAAACTATCGGAAAATGCATAAATGAATGAACCGACGATCCCAGCTCCAATTAAGCTAATGGTCTGACCTTTCGTCTCATTTCCTTCTTCGATGGCGAATAGTTTTCTCCCAAAGAGGGTGATAGACCAGAAAAGGAAAAGGATGGTGAAGCCTGAAAACAAGGCGCTCCCAACATTCATCCAATAGGCCACCTGTAGCGGATCA
>Ga0207716_100471_pt1 | contig 14671 bp, 13 predicted proteins | sample TtaePargueraPR_FD_187739 | JGI IMG/M metagenome (GOLD analysis project Ga0207716, IMG submission 187739) | Aerobic enrichment media microbial communities from Bioluminiscent Bay, La Parguera, Puerto Rico - Tt and P2 (5) (SPAdes) | ecosystem: Environmental > Aquatic > Marine > Unclassified ... | reverse complement strand
CGGGCCCAGCGCGAAGGTGCGCCCCCGTCCGACTGCGCCGTCTCCCAGAGGGGTGAGTTCCAGGCTCGAACCGCCCAGATCGCCCATCACGCCGCAAGCATCCGGGATGCCCGCCAGCACGCCCATGGCCGACAGGCGCGCCTCGTCCTCGCCGGACAGGACGCGGATTTCCAGCCCGGTCATGTCGCCGACGTCGGCGACGAATTTCGGGCCGTCCGCCGCATTGCGCACGGCTGCCGTCGCCACGACATGGCGCTCCACTACGCCCTTGGCGTCGAGCAGTCGCTGGAAACGCTTGAGCGCCTTCAGCGCGACCTCGCGGCCCTCTTCATGCAGCTTGCCCGTCTCGCGCACGCCGCGGCCGAGGCCGGCCATGACCTTCTCGTTGAAGATCGGCCAGAACGCCCGCCCCTCGACCCGGAAATGCACCAGGCGGACCGAATTGGAGCCGACATCGATCACCGCGATATCGCGGTGGATCGCGGTTTCCGCGATCAGGGGTTCGATGGACTGGGTATTTTCGTCCAAGGCGCTCAGCTGCCCGTATTGCTGCCGGTCAGGGTGGGCGGCTGGTCGTCCTTGAGCGCATGACCGCGGCCTGACAGGCTCGGATTGGTCATGAAATAGGCGTGTGCGCTGAAGGGTTTGTCGACATTGGCCGCATCGACACGGTGATAGTCGCCCTCACTGTCCATATACCAGCTCTGGTCGGTATCGTTCAGGTTGGCGACCATGATCTGGTCGAGCACCTGGCGGTGCACGGTCGGATTCTGGATCGGGCAGAGATGCTCGACCCGGCGGTCCAGATTGCGCGGCATCCAGTCGGCCGAGGAGATGAAGATCTTGGCCGCCGGCGACGGCATCGCCTCGCCGTTCGCGAAGCACACGATGCGCGAATGCTCCAGGAAGCGCCCGACGATCGACTTCACGCGGATATTCTCCGACAAGCCCTTGATGCCCGGGCGCAGACAGCAGATGCCGCGCACCACGAGTTCGGAGCGCACGCCGGCCTGGCTGGCGCGGTAGAGCGCGTCGATGATTTCCGGATGCACCAGCGAGTTCAGCTTGGCCCACACGGCGGCGGGCTTGCCGGCGCGGGCATTCTCGATCTCGCGCTCGATATGCTCGAGAATGAATTCCTTCATCCCGATCGGCGAGACCGAGAGGCGTTCCAGGTTTTCCGGCCGGGCATAGCCGGTGACATAGTTGAACACGCGGCCCGCATCGCGCCCGAAGGCGGGATCGGCGGTGAACAGCGACAGATCGGTATAGATGCGCGCCGTGATCGGGTGGTAGTTGCCGGTGCCGAAATGGGCGTAGGTGCGCAGGTCCGAGCCCTCGCGCCGCACCACGAGCGAGATCTTGGCGTGGGTCTTGTACTCGATGAAGCCGTAGACGACCTGCACGCCCGCGCGCTCCAGGTCGCGCGCCCATTTCAGATTGGCTTCCTCGTCGAAGCGCGCCTTCAGCTCGACCAGGGCGGTGACGTTCTTGCCGCTCTCCGCCGCCTCGATCAGCGCCGCCACGATGGGGCTGTCCTTGGACGTGCGGTAGAGCGTCTGCTTGATCGCGATGACGTCCGGATCGGCCGCCGCCTGGCGCAGGAATTCCACCACCACATCGAAACTCTCATAGGGGTGGTGGACGATGATGTCCTTTTCCCGGATCGCCGAGAAACAGTCGCCGCCATGATCGCGGATCCGTTCCGGATAGCGCGGCTCATAGGGTTTGAAAATGTGTTCGGGCCGGTCGTCCGGGATCAGCTGGCCGACCTGGGAGAGGCCCAGAATACCGTTCACCGGCACGATATCCTGGGGGCCGGCATGCATGTGCTGGACGATGAGATCGCGCAGCGCCGGCGGCATGCCGGTCTCCATGGTCAGGCGGACCACGGCGCCGCGGCGGCGTTCCTTCAGCAGGTTCTCGAATTCCAGCATCAGGTCTTCGGATTCTTCCTCGACCTCGATATCGCTGTCGCGGATCACCCGGAAGACGCCCTTGCCGAGCACTTCATAGCCCGGGAAGAGCGTGTCGACGAACAGCGTCAGCACCGATTCCAGCGACATGAAACGCCGGTCCGGACGGCCGCCATCGCGGCGTGCCCGGGTCGGTAGTTCGACAAAGCGCTTCACCCCGCTGGGCAGCGGGATCAGCGCATTCATCAGCCGGCCATTGCCCTGTTTGCGCAATTGCAGCGCCAGGGCAAATCCCAGGTTGGGAATGAAGGGAAACGGGTGCGCCGGGTCGATCGCCAGCGGCGTGATGACCGGCAGGGTGTGCTTGAGGAAATCCCCGCGCAGCCAGGCCTCGTCCGTCTTCGAAATCTGGTTCGGCTCGAGCACTTTCACGCCCGCCTTGCCGATCTCGGTCTTCAGCTTGCGCCAGAGCTGCTGCTGCTTGACCATCAGTTCGCCGGCCAGGGCATGGATCTGTTCGAGCTGCTCGGCCGGTGTCAGCCCGTCAATGCTCGTCGAGGTCACGCCGGAGTGCATCTGGGCGCGCAGACCCGCCACGCGCACCATGTAGAACTCGTCCAGATTGCTGGCCGAGATCGACAGGAAGCGTACCCGCTCGAAGACCGGATGGTTGGGGTTTTCCGCCTCTTCCAGGACGCGCAGGTTGAAGCGCACCCAGGACATTTCCCGGTTCAGGAATCGCGCCGGCGAATTCGCCAGGGCGTCGATGTCGGCGATGTCCCGCGCCGGGAGGTTCATTCCGCGTCTCCGCTGTGCTGCCAGCTTTCCAGTACTTCGCGCGCAATAGCACGTGTAATCGGCGTTTTCTTGACGAGGGCGAGCTTGTCCATCTGCTCGACCAGACGGCGCACGGCGGCGACGGAACGTTCCATGCGCGGCAGCAGGTACTCTATCACGCCGGGCCGGATCGGGGCGCCCCGGTCCTGCAGTTGTTTCTCGATCAGCCGGGTGAGCAATTCGTCGTCCGCCTCCTGCAGATCGGCGTGCGGCAAAGCGCGCAGGCGGGAGACCAGATCGGGCAGGCTGGCAGGCCACAGGACCGGCGGCTTGCGGGCGGTCAGAAGGAGGGCGGGGATATCGCCCTCGGCTGCCCGGTTGAGCGCATGGAAAAGCGCGTCCTCATCGACCCCGCGATCGACATCCTCGACCAGCGCACAGCGGCCGGGCTCCAGACCCGACAGCTGCTCGGCCAGAGCCGACGCCGGGATGACCGCCGCCTCGCACCGCAGCGCCCACACCGTGCCCAGATGCGACTTGCCCGCGCCTTCGGGACCCACCAGCGCCATGACGTTGCGCGGCCAGTCCGGCCAGCGGCCGAGCGCGGCCAGCGCCTCGGTATTGGACGGACCGAGGATCAGGCTCTCGGCGCTGAAATCCTCGCGCGCCGGCAGATCGAGTGCCATCTGGGGTGTCATTCCGGTCCGCCGGTTCACGTGCCTACCGGGTGGACATCACCACCCAGCCCAGTTCGGGGTGTTCTTCCAGCGTCGCGCCGCGCTCGGCAAGCTCGGAGACCAGCTGTTCCATGGCACCGCGATAGTGCACCGTCATCCGGGCACCGTCGCGCGAGAGCGCGTCGAGCTGGGCATTGCGCACCAGGGAGGCCCGGCCCAGCGCCGTCTGCAGGCGGCGCCATTCCCCGATCCCGCCATAAAGGACGGTCACCCGCATCTCGGTCTCTTCGCGGTCGCGCACCACGCTGGCCTGCTTCCACGCGTCCTCGCGCCGGGTGACGAAACTCTGCGCGGCCGCCTGCCAGCCGCCATAGAAGGTTTCCGGGCCCCAGGTATCGACCGTCATTTCCCCGTCGAAGGCGAACTCGATCAGATAGCCGCCCACGCGCAGCCCGCCGGACCGCTCGCCGGCGCGCAGCACGGCGATGCGGTCGACCCCGTAGCGCGAGGCCAGCGAACGCAGTGCCGCCTCGTCGAGCTGCAGCGCCTGTCGGGCCGAGATCGGTACCTCTTCCGGCGCGACATCGGGCATGAACATCGGCGTCAGGGCATGGCGGAAGCCGCGCGTCTGCCAGGCTTCGCGCCAGGGGTTTTCGGCCCACAGCAAAAGCCCGCCATTCAGTTCGGCCACCGGCAGAACGAGGGTCGGACGCGCCTGGCTGTCCACGAAGGGGATCTCGTAGGCGTCCAGCACCCGCTCCACGGAGCGGCGGTGGAAGCCGACATCCAGCTTGGCGAGATAGCGCGTCGAACTGCGCTGCTCGTCGCGGATTTCCAGGCCGGAGATCATCTCGGCGATGACCGCGTCGTCCAGGGCGAAAGCCCCGCCCGCCCCGGTTTCCAGCGGCGTGCCCATCCGGTCCTCGGCGAGCGTCAAACGCTCGACCAGGCGGCGGGCGGCGGCGCGCTGGCCCTGCCGCATCGCCCGGGTCTGGGCCTGCAGCGCATTGTCGGCGGTCGCGTCGATCTCGACGCCGGTCACCGTGTAGGGGTCATCCGCATGAGCCGGCGCCAGCGCGGCGAGGCTCAGGCAGAACGCAGTGATGAGGAAACGCACGGCAGGCTCCTGTCAGATCGGGATTTGGCGCCACTATAACCGGACGCAGTCGCGCGTGAAGCCCGTGGCTTGCGTCCAGGGCGGGTTTCGACTGTACTCCGCCGCACTTTGTCAAAGCCTTGGGGAATCGGCATGGCCGGAACCGACGACAGCGGACGCAAGAACGGGCTCACCTATGCCGACAGCGGGGTCGATATCGACGCCGGCGACGCCCTGATCGACCGCATCAAGCCGCTGGCCGCGGCCACGCGCCGCCCGGGTGCGACCGCCGATCTGGGCGGGTTCGGCGGCGCCTTCGATCTCAAGGCCGCCGGCTATGACGACCCGATCCTGATTTCCGGCACCGACGGGGTCGGCACCAAGCTGAAACTGGCCATCGCGACGGGCATTCTCGACACGGTCGGGATCGACCTGGTCGCCATGTGCGTCAACGACGTTCTGGCCCAGGGCGCCGAACCGCTCTTCTTCCTGGACTATCTGGCGACCTCGAAGCTGGAACCGGCGCGCGGCGAAGCCATCGTCAAGGGCATCGCGGACGGCTGCAGCCAGTCCGGCTGTTCCCTGATCGGCGGCGAGACGGCGGAAATGCCGGGCATGTATGCCGAGGACGATTTCGACCTGGCCGGTTTCGTGGTCGGCGCCGCCGAGCGCGGCCGCCTGCTGCCCAAGCACGACATGATGGCCGCCGGCGACGTGCTGATCGGGCTGGCCTCCTCCGGCGTGCACTCCAACGGCTTCTCCCTGGTGCGCAAGGTGATGGAAGTGGCCGAACTGGACTGGTCCGACCCCGCCCCGTTCGAGGCCGGCAAGACGCTGGGCGAGGCCTTCCTCGCCCCGACCCGGCTCTACGTGAAATCCTGCCTGCCGCTGATCAAGTCGGATCTGGTGAAGGGCCTGGCCCATATCACCGGCGGCGGCCTGGTGGAGAACCCGCCGCGCATGATGCCGGACCACCTCAAGGCCGTGATCGACTATTCCGCCTGGACCCTGCCGCCCATGTTCCAGTGGCTGGCCGAAACCGGCGGCATCGCCCCCCATGAAATGCACCGCACCTTCAATTGCGGCGTGGGCATGGTGCTGTGCGTGGCGCCGGAGACTGCGGATGCGGCAATGGATGCGCTTGCCTTGACCGGCGAGCACGCCATGATTGTCGGGCAAGTCGAGACAGCCTGACCCAGGATATTTCCGATGGCGAAGACCAAGATCGCCGTGCTCATCTCCGGGCGCGGCTCGAACATGCAGGCGCTGATCGAGGCGGCGAAGGACGAGGACTTCCCGGCCGAGATCGTGCTGGTGGCGTCGAACAATCCCGACGCGCCGGGCCTGGCGGTCGCCGAGGCGGCAGGGATCGAGACCGACGTGGTCGATCATCGCGATCACGACAGCCGCGAATCCTTCGAGGAAGCGCTGGATTCAACGATCAAGATGTATGGCGCGCGCATCGTCTGCCTAGCCGGCTTCATGCGCATCCTCACGCCCTGGTTCACCGAGCGCTGGCGCGACCTTCTGATCAATATCCACCCCTCCCTCCTGCCGGCCTTCAAGGGGCTGCACACGCACGAGCGGGCGCTGGAAGCAGGCGTGCGCGTACATGGCTGCACGGTGCACTATGTGCGCCCGGAAATGGATGACGGGCCCATCATCGGCCAGGCCGCCGTGCCGGTCCTGCCCGGCGACACGCCGGACACGCTGGCCGCGCGCGTGCTGCAGGCCGAGCACAAGCTCTACCCGCAATGCGTGGCCCTGGCCTGTTCGGGCAAGGCGCGGGTCGCCGGCGAGCGCGTGCGCCTGCAGGCGCGCGAATTCGGCACCGACCTCCTGATGAACCCGCACGACTGATCGGGTCCGCTCAGCGGCGGACCGTCAGATAGCCGGCAAAATCGAACACCTGGAAAAGGCGCTGCGGCGGGCTGAAACCCGCATCATCCAGAAGACGGGCGAGCCGGGCCTCGTCGACGGGATGAAAGTCGCGCGCGATGCGGTCGACCGTCGCGGATGCCGCCGACGGATCCGGCGATACCGATTCGACCCACCGGCTGTAGGCCGGCCGGTCCGCCCCTTCCCAGAGCCTGCCGAGATCGGCGAAGACCAGCGGCGCACCGGGCTTTAGAGACCGGGCGAGATCCTTGAAATATCCGGCTTTCTCGCCATCGTCGGGAAGAAAGTGCGCGACCAGGATGCTCAGCGCGGCATCGTGCGGCTGCCGGCAGGAGTAGCCGGCAAGCGCGCAGGCATGAAAGTCCACCTGTTCCAGGCAGCCCAGCATGTCTGCGCGCCGGCCGGCGATGGCCAGCATGTCCTCGGAGGGATCGACGGCCGTGAACCGCCAATGTGTGGACTGGAAGGCCAATTCGGAAAGCTCCGCCCCGGTCCCCGCCCCGCTGATCAGGATCGAGGCCTCGCCCCGCCCGATCCGCGAGGCCAGCACAGGCGCGATCACATCGAGCAGCGTGGCATAGCCCGGCACCAGGCGCCGGATACGGGCGTCGTAGGATTTCGCGCCGCTGCCGGCAAAACGGGCCGGGCGCTGCGCTTGTGCCGTATCTGTGCCGACGGCGTCTTTCGGGGGCAGGTCCATGGGATAGCTCATGCCACCCTCTTGGCATATATGCGAATGTGTCGCAATCTCATTTGTAAGTCTTGCGGTTTTTTCCTCGAGGATGGAAAGACGGGGCGGGATCCGGAGACTGCGGCATGCGCATTACCGACACGCTGGCCATCGACGAGAGCGAGATCGAGGAGCGTTTCGTGCGCGCATCGGGGCCTGGCGGCCAGCACGTCAACAAGACCGAGACGGCCGTCCAGCTGCGCTTCGATGTCGCCCGTTCAACGCTTGATGCGGGGGTGAAGCAACGTCTGGTCCGCCTGGCCGGGTCGCGCATGACCAAGGAGGGCGTGCTCGTCATCCAGGCCGACAACCAGCGCTCGCGCGAACGCAACCGTTCGGAAGCCCGCGACCGGCTGCGCCGGCTCGTGGAACGCGCCCTCACTCCGCCCAAGCCGCGCAAGAAGTCCCGCCCCTCGCTCAGCTCTGTGCGCAAGCAGAAGGATGCGAAGGCCCGCCGCTCGACGCAGAAGGCCCTGCGTCAGAAGCCCGGCCCCGGCGACTAGGTCAGCCGCCGCCGCACAGCGCCGCGTCCCCGGTCCGGGCCGCGCCTTCCGCGCACAGCGCATCGGCCGCGGCGGCATCGCCGTTCTCGCGCAGCAGCGTGGCCAGTTCGCGCGTGGCCTCGCGATTGTAAGGGTCCCAGTAGAGCACGCGGCGATACCACAGCTCGGCCGTCACCGGATCGCCGCGTCCGGCATGGGCGCGGGCAATGCTCAGCCCGGCCGGGCTGTACCAGGGCCGGATCAGCACGGCCTGCGCATCATAGACCCGGCTCATCGCCTCGTAGGCACGCTCCATATAGGTCAGCGCCAGATCGTCCTCGCCCTTCAGCCCGTGCATGTCGGAGAGATTGATCCAGGCCTCCCAGGCATCCGGATCGAGCGTGAGGGCGCGATTGTGCGCCTCGATCGCCGCGTCCAGATCGCCCTGCGCCGAAAGCGCCAGCCCCAGCGCGCGATAGCCCAGCGGATAGTCCGGATCGGCGTCGATGGCGCGGCGCGCCAGCGCCTCGGCACGCTCCAGCCGGCGCACGGCTTCGGGCTCGCGCGTGCGTCCCGAGGCCAGGGCCGCGCCCACGCGGGAGACGCCGTCCTCGCCGGGCCAGTCCTCCGGATCGCCGCGCAGCACGCGCTGGGTCACCGTGTTCGCAAGGCCCGCCAGGGCACGCGGATTATCCGGCTCCAGGTCCAGCGCGGCTTCGTAGAGACGCATGGCCGCGTCATTCCCGCTGACCTCGAACTGGTAGTAGAAATCGTCGGCCCGGTCGGCCAGCCGGTCCGCACGGGCTTCCGGCTCACCGGGCGGCGCCAGCTGGCTGCGCGCCAGCCAGAAAGCCGGAAACGCCATGAGCAGGAGAAGCGCGCCAGCCACGCCCCAGATCCATTTCGGCACGGCCCGGACCGGCGCGGGCAGCCGTTGCGGCACCGCCGGTTCGAGCAGGCGGTAACCGCGCTTGGGAACCGTGGCGACATAGCGCGGGGATCGTGCCGGATCGCCCAGCGCCCGGCGCAGCTTCCATACGCAGCGCCCCAGCGCGTCGTCATTCACCGTCACGCCGGGCCAGATGCGCCCGGCGATGGTCTCGCGCGACACCACCTCGCCGTCGGCCTCGGCGAGCAGGCACAACAGGTCCATCACTTTCGGCTCGACCTCGCGCGCGCCGTCCGGGCCGGAGATCCGGCCCGCACGCGGTTCGACGCGCCAGTCTCCGAGCGTGAAGGGCCCGTTATATGTCATTGATTCTCCAGCCCCTTGCCCCGGTCAGAAAAAGGTCAGACAGTCAGGAAGATATGGTCATGGCCTTTTTCCGGCCCCGCGCCCAGCGTCCCGGCCACTCCACCGGAAACAAGACACGGGAGACCGGAATGCTCAAGACTTTCACGCTCTGCGGCGCGCTTCTGGCCGCTGGCGCCAGCCCCCTCGCCGCCCAGGACGTCACACCGGACACGGTCTACAGCGCCGAGGCCGTGCGTGCGGATTTCGACCAGCTCTATAGCGGCCTGCGCGAAGCCCACTACGGTCTGTTCGCCGCCACGCCCCAGGCCGTGTTCGACCGGCGCCATGCGGAAATGCACGCCGGTTTCGACCGGCCGATGACGCGGCTGGAGGTACAGCGCGACTTCCAGACCTTTACCGCCCTGGCCCGGCACGGCCATGCACGGATCGATTTTCCCTTCGAGGCCTACAGCGCCTTCCGCGCCGGAGGCGGCCGCGTCCTGCCGCTGACCATCTCCGTCCGCGGCGGCCGGGTCTTCGTGGAAACGTGCGCGGCCGGGCTCGGCGCACTGGAGCCGGGTGACGAGATCCTCGCCCTCGACGGCCAGCCCAACACGGTCTGGATGCCCGCGCTGATGCGCCATATCTCCGCGGAAACGCCGCGCCTCGCGCACACCCTGCTGGAAGCCTATCTGCGCGGCCTGATCTGGCTGGAATGGCCGGACATGACGGAGGCGAGCCTGCATGTGCGCCATGCCGACGGGAGCGAGGAGACGCTGAGCGTGCCCTTCCTGGCCGGCGAGGCCCTGGACCCCGGCCCGTCCGCCAGCACGCCCTTCAGCCTGGACGGACGCGAGGCCCGCATGATCGGCGGCGATATCGCCTATCTGCGGCCCGGCCCCTTCTACAATCCGGACCCGGACGGCAATACCTGGGACACGACGGCGTTCATCGCCTTCATCGACGATAGCTTTGCGTCTTTCGAAGCAGCCGGGGCCGGGTCTCTGATCATCGACTTGCGTGACAATCCCGGCGGCGACAATTCCTTCTCCGACCCGATGCTGGCCTGGATCGCCGACGCCCCCTTCCGCTTCGCCTCGCGCTTTTCCGTGCGCGTCAGCCCCCAGACAAGCGCGGCCAACCAGGCCCGGCTGGACACGATGCCGGAAGGCGAAGGCGGCATGTCGGCGGTCTATGCCGACCTCTTCGCCGCCCGGGAGAACGGCGAGATCGTGGAGCTCGACCTGCCCTTCGCCGAGCCGCGTCCTGAGGGCGAGCGCTTCGAGGGCGAGGTCTATGTTCTGGTCAACCGCTACAGCTTCTCCAATGCGGTGAGCACGGCGGCGCTGGTGCAGGATTACGGCTTCGCTCTCGTGGCCGGCGAGACGACGGCGGACATGGCGACGACCTATGGCGCGATGGAGCATTTCAGCCTGCACAATACCGGTGTCGTTGTGGGTTATCCCAAGGCGCATATCGTGCGCCCTGACGGGTCGTTGGCGTCTCGCCCTGTAACGCCGGATCTCGAACTTGCCTTCCCGCCGCTGCGTGGAAGCGAGGATGTCGTGCTCGACCGGCTGGTCTCACAGATCCGTGCCGGACAGGCGGCACGTGACTAGCTCGTGGCGATGATGGCGATCGTCGCCAGCAAAAGCCCGCCGATGGCGAAGTTGAGCAGGCGGGCATGCCGGCGGTCGGTGAGGAAACGGTGGATCACCCCGCCGGCCAGCATCCACAAAAGGCCGCAGGGCGCCCCGAACAGGATGAAGGTACCCACGAAGATCGCGGCGCGCTCGCCGGCCGTATCCGCCAGGGCGATATAGGCGCCCGCCGCCGAGATCGTCATCAGCAGCGCCTTGGGATTGATCCACTGGAAGAGCGCCGCTTCCCAGCTCCGGAAGGGACGGGAGCGGCGTTTTTCGGTGCGCGGCGCATCCGGATCCGCCGGCTTTGCCAGCCCGGCCCGGAAGAAGGCCAGCGCCATCCAGGCCAGCCAGAGCGATCCGCCGATCTTCACCGCGTCCAGCGTGACCGGATAGCGGCCGACCAGTTCGCCCAGCCCGAACACGGCCGCGACCAGGAGCAGGTTGAAGCCGGCCTGCACGCCCAGATAATGCGGCACGGTGCGGCGCACGCCGAACAGGGCCGAGGACGACATCAGCATAAGGTTGTTCGGTCCCGGCGTGACGGACATGGCCACGACGAAGCCCACCAGGCTCAGATAGAGGGCCGCATCCATGGCACCGTCCCCGCTCGCTGCGTCCACGGCAGTTAGGGGGTGCGGCCGGCCCGTTCAATCCGCGCGGCGCGGCGCCTCAGACCTTTTCCACGACCGCGTCGATCTCGTGCAGATGGCGTTCGATCAGCTGGGGCGGCAGGAAGGCGCCGCGGAAACTGTTCCTGGCCAGGGTGACGATGTCGTCCTCCGTCAGATCCAGCGCGTCGGCGATGCGGATGTAGTTGTCGTTCACATAGCCGCCGAAATAGGACGGGTCGTCCGAATTCACCGTGGCGCGCAGACCCAGTTCGAGCATGCGCTTCAACGGGTGATCCTCCAGCCGGTCCACACCGCACAGGCGCAGGTTGGAGAGCGGGCAGACGGTCAGCGTCATGCCGTCGGCCACCAGGCGCTCGACCAGGCGCGCATCCTCCAGGGCGCGATTGCCGTGATCGAGCCGGTCGACATCGAGAATGTCGAGTGCCTCGCGGACATAGTCCGGCGGCCCCTCCTCGCCGGCATGGGCGACACGCTTCAGGCCCAGCTCGCCGGCCAGGTGGAAGACGCGGGCGAACTTGGAGGGCGGGTGGCCGAGCTCGGAGGAATCCAGCCCGACCCCGTCGATATCGTTGAGGTGCGGCCGCGCCAGTTCGAATACGTCCCGCGCGGCCTCCTCGGACAGGTGCCGCAGGAAGCACAGGATGAGTTTGGAGGTGATGCCCAGCTCCTCCTCGCCCGCGTCCAAGGCGGCCGTGATGCCGTTGAGCACGGTCTCGAAGGCGATGCCCCGCTCGGTGTGCGCCTGGGGATCGAAGAAGACCTCCACATGGCGGACATTGTCTTCGGCGCACCGGTCCAGATAGGCGCGGGTCAGGTCGTAGAAGTCGCGCTCGGTCACCAGCACGCTCATCCCGGCATAATAGATGTCGAGGAAGTCCTGGAGGTTGGAGAAATCATAGGCGGCCCGCACCGCCTCCGGCGTATCGTAGGGAATGGCGATACCGTTCCGCTTCGCCAGCTCGAACATCATTTCCGGCTCGAGCGAGCCTTCCAGATGCATGTGAAGCTCGGCCTTGGGCAGGCGCCGGATGAGATCGTGGAGTGCGGACATGGGACCTCCGGTCGGCATTTCGCAGATACTGGTATCGTGAGACCACCACCAGCCCGTGACAAGGCGTGCGGCCCAGAAAAAAGGCCCGGCGAAACCGCCGGGCCTTTCCTCATTTCGTCATGCCGCTTCGGCTCAGCCGACGATCTCGTCGTCGGAGAAGAAGAAGGGGATTTCCTGGGCGGCGGTTTCCGGGGCGTCGGAACCGTGCACGGAGTTGGCTTCGATTGACTCGGCGAATTCCTTGCGGATCGTGCCGTCGGCGGCATCGGCCGGGTTGGTGGCGCCCATGACTTCGCGATACTTCGCGATGGCGTCCTCGCCCTCGAGCACCTGCACGACGACCGGACCGGAGACCATGAAGCTCACCAGATCGTTGAAGAAGGGACGCTCCTTGTGCACGGCGTAGAAGCCTTCGGCCTGTTCCTGGCTCAGACGGATGCGCTTCTGGGCGATGATGCGCAGGCCGGCTTCCTCAATCTTGGCGTTGATGGCGCCGGTGATGTTGCGGGCGGTCGCGTCGGGCTTGATGATGGAGAAGGTGCGTTGCAGCGCCATGGGATACGTCCTCGAAAACTTCTGGGATTGTCCGGGCAGCCGCCCGGTCTGTGGAATTCGCGCGGCTTATAGCGGGGCTTGCGCCAAGCCACAAGCCGCGCGGCAGGGACATTCCAGCACGGAGATGCAAGCGGCTCCCCCTCCCCCCGGCCGGGGAGCGGCGGAGCGATTTTTTCGAGCTTTCTCAGATTTCCCCGGCCCCCGTGCCGGGGCCTAGAGGAGCCTGACTGCGAAACGCCGCCAGGCCCCTGTGTGTTGGAAGTGTCGTAGGCTGGTTGCGCGAAGGAGGCCGCCAGGCCCTTGGCGCATGTGACGCCGTGTTCCGGCTCGGGCCCCTTCGCGCGTGTCTGCGTTCAGCCTGAACAGTTGCCCGACGCCGTTGCCGCGGACGTCGCATCACAGGGACAGACCTCATGAGCTTACACCTGGATTACATCGGAATCGATATCGCCAAGGCGCATCTGGACGTTTTCGATCCCGTGGCGGGTCATCGGCGCCTTGCCAACACCCCCGCCGCCATCGCCGGCTGGATCGCCACACTGGCCGGACGGTCCGTCTTCGTCGTTCTGGAAGCCACGGGCCATTATGACAGCGCCCTGCGGCACAGCCTGCACGCGGCCGGCCTGGGCCATGCCCGCATCAACCCGATGCAGGCCCGCCGCTTCGCCGAGGCCACCGGCCGGCTGGCCAAGACCGACCGGATCGACGCGGCCATGCTCGCCGAGCTGGGCCGCTGCCTCAAGCCCGCCACCCGGCCGGTCCGCTCACAGGCGCGCGACACCCTGGCTCTGCTGCATAAACGGCGCGACCAGCTGGTCCAGCAGCGCGCCGCCGAGACCGTCCGGCTTGGCGAGACCGCCGGGCTGCCCGACATCGTACGCGCAAACCTCGTCGCCCATCTCGACTGGCTCAAGACGGCGATCAAGGCTCTGCAGGACGAGATCGATGCCTTCATCCAAAGCGAGACCGAACTGGCCGGACAGGCCCGCCTGATGACCAGCGCGCCCGGCATCGGTCCGGTCACGGCCACCACCTTGCTGGCTCTGATGCCGGAGCTGGGCCAGCGATCCTCCGGCACCATCGCGGCCCTGGCCGGACTGGCCCCCTTCAACTGCGACAGCGGTCACTTCAAGGGCGTGCGCCGGATCCGCGGCGGACGGCCGCGGGTGCGACGCGCCCTCTATATGGCCGCCCTGGCAGCCGCCCGCGCCAATACCCGCTACAGGGCCGTCTTCAACCGCCTCGTCAACGCCGGAAAACCCAAGAAACTCGCCCTCATCGCCGTCGCACGAAAACTCCTCGTTACTCTCAACGCCATGCTCAGAGACAAAAAACCATACGCCTCATAAACACAGTTGCCGGAACGGGGTCCGGGGAAAGCAGTGTGTGCGGGTTCTCTGTCCTTCCCCACCTTCTCGATTTCTCCCGGACGGAAGCCTGCGCAAGCAGGCTGCAGATCCGGGATCGACCGTGCCGAGGCCGCGCTCGCGCGACGCGTCGTTGGTCCCGGATAGCGCTCCCGCGCTTCCGGGAAAAATGCGCTGGTGTTTGAGACAGCGAGACGCCTTCCACGGGATGATGCCTTCCTCCCTATCCCCAAAAAAAACACCGTCATCCCCCGGCTTGTCCGGGGGGCCTCAGCTCGCCGCGTGGCGCTGTTGCTGTGACAACAGGCGCATGAAGCCCGCAAACAGGATGGACGAGGTCCCCCGGACAAGCCGGGGGATGACGGCGGGGGAGGGGGTGTGGCGCGGATATCCGCCACCGCGTTCCGCGAGCTGGGTCCCAGCTTTCGCTGGGATGACGGTGCGTGGGCGCAGCCGGCCGCCCCCGCGCCGCTTCCCCATGGCAAACCGGCACAAAACGCATTACATAGAGCGCGTAATGGCCGACGAACTCTATTCCAATGCCGTGCTGCGGCTGGCCGCGGATATTCCGCGCATCGGGCGTCTTTCGCGCCCGCAGGCGTCCGTGCG
>Ga0207716_100469_pt1 | contig 15005 bp, 7 predicted proteins | sample TtaePargueraPR_FD_187739 | JGI IMG/M metagenome (GOLD analysis project Ga0207716, IMG submission 187739) | Aerobic enrichment media microbial communities from Bioluminiscent Bay, La Parguera, Puerto Rico - Tt and P2 (5) (SPAdes) | ecosystem: Environmental > Aquatic > Marine > Unclassified ... | reverse complement strand
CCAGGCACTTCTTCCACTGGTTCACAACTACAATGACTATGCGCTCCGAGGAGAAGAAAGCCGGCGGGAGCAGTTTGAGACCTTGGAGCGGAGCAGCCTGCTCCAGCTTCCAGAGCGTCCCTATCAGCTAATGGACGTCAAAGTATGTACCGTGATGAAAAACTCCCATATCTGCCTGAGTGAAGACAAACACTACTACAGTGTCCCGCACCAGTACATGGGCAAGAAGGTCAAAGTACTATTCAATGACGAGCGAGTGGAGATCTACTACAGATACCATCCGATAGCCCGGCATAAACGGGACAAGAGAAAACACAAGTACACCACCCTGGGTGAGCATCTGGCAAGGAACCACCAATACGTCTCAGGATGGAGTCATGAGTTCTTTGTCAGTGAGGGAAACAAGATCAGTACAGAGGTAGGGACATTTATGACCAGTCTGATGGAGTCCATTCCCCATCCTGAGCAAGGCTTCAGATCTTGCTCTGGCATCCTTCATCTCGCCCGGAAAGTGGGAAGCCAGCGGATCACGGGAGCCTGCAAAAGAGCCTCCGAATACGGAGTATATACATATCCCATGGTCGAGCAGATCCTCTCCAAAAACCTGGATGCGGTCAGCTTTTCGGACGAACAGCTGGATGAATCCTCCCAGATGCCTCAACACCACAATATTCGCGGAAACAGATATTACAGTTAAACAAAACATCGATACCCTATGATCCAAGACACACTTGATAAAATGAGAAAAATGAAGCTGTACGGCATGTCACGCAGCTTTGGCCATGCCACAGAATCCGGTTCCCTGGCTTCCCTGACCCCTGATGAATTAATTGCACTGCTGGTGGAAAACGAGTGGGATGACCGCCAAAACCGCAGGATGGAACGCAGTCTGCGCGGAGCAAAGTTCCGCTACAAGGCAACGGTTGAGGAACTGGATTTTCGACCCGGTAGGGAGCTGGACAAAAACCAGCTCTTAAGGCTTGCCGATGGAACCTACATCTCCAAAGGTGAAAACATCCTGGTGACAGGAAGCACAGGGACAGGCAAGAGTTATCTCGCCTGTGCTCTGGGCAACCAGGCCTGCAGCAATGGTCGCAAAGTACTCTACGCCAACACTACCCGCTTGCTCACCCAGCTGAAAATGGCCAAGGCCGATGGCTCTGCCATCAAGGAGATGCTCAAGATAGAAAAACTAGATCTATTGATCCTGGACGACTTTGGTATCCAGCCTTTGGACGTGCAGAGCAGGATGCTCCTGATGGAGATCATTGAAGACAGGCATGGGAAAAAGTCTACCATCATCACCTCTCAGTTACCGGTCAGTGCCTGGTATGAAATCATCGGTGACCAAACGCTCGCTGATGCCATATTGGACAGGATCGTCCATGATGCACATCGCATCGAACTGCAAGGAGAATCTCTAAGAAGAAAAAGAAAAATCAATACCGAAAATCAATAACTTTAACGCGATGAAAGTCCTCCATTCCTGATCCAAAAAAATCACTTAACTCCGGGGGGTCAATTTGCAGCGCTGATAGGGGGTCAATTTGATCGCTATATGCATTAATCTCAAATTTTACTAAAGCGAATTTTTTTGCGATTTCAGGAAATCAAAAAAAATATAACGCCATTAAATTAACAAAATCATAAATTTTAGAAGCATGTTTGGCAATGGCCCCAAGTCGATTTCTAAACATCCAAAAACCTAAACAACCTTCCCAAACACTCCAAATCCTCCTCAAAAGATTTCGACTTTTGTACCGCCAGCTCCACAAAGCCTCTCAGAAAATTCTGAGAGGCTTTTTATTTTCACATGATTTTGTAATTATTATATCTCCCGCACAAAAGAACCCCTAACTTTAGGCGAAAACCCAAATCACCGCACTTTTTCAATGGAATTAATTCTCGATTTTCTTCTGATCGGAGGCATCATCATTTCTTTTTTTATATTGATGTTGATCTTCAAAAAAGAGAACAAAACAAGACCTGAATTTATTCTAAGTCTATTTTTTATCTTGATCCTGTTGGTTTTTGTTCATTCCTATGCGCAAATACACCGAATCAAATGGCTATTTATCCTCACCTACCTACCCTACGAGGCTCTAGCTTGGATTGCGGCTCCATTGCTTAGCCTTTATATCGAATCCCTTTTCGCCAAACAGAAACATTTTTGGAGAAAAAAGTGGACACATTTCATACCTGCCATCCTTTTTACTGCCTTTTTCTCTTTACCAATTTTGATCTTTTGGATGAATGCTGCTCCCAAACCATCCTATATCCAAAAGCTGATTGATTGGGGGGAGACACCTTTGGTCTTCCTGGAAAGTATTTATCTGATCAGCTATTTAAGCTATTCGATCCAAATATATAATCGATTTAAAAGCCTTTTGAAACAAAGCTATTCCTCCTATGACATCCAATGGATAGCAAGATTGCTTTGGGGAGCACTACTAATCACTGGCATTGATCTTTTGACTGAATTCTATTTACTGCTTGTTGGGGAAGAGTTGACTTTTTTAGCGGGGTCCGATGCCTATATCACCCTGGCAGGGATCCTGTTTTTGATTTTCCACTTGGGATATTATGGAGTAAACCAATCCAAAATTCTGATCCCAAAACACCTTTACTCACCTCCTCTTGCTCACTCTGAAATAAATACTGATATACCTTCCAATCCAGTTCCCAGTCCAAGCTATTCTTCTGAAGATCTAAAAGGTCTTGAGTCAGATTTTTTACAATTGATGCAAGAGGAAAAGCCTTATCTCGACGAAGATTTGACTTTGGGAAAAATGGCAAAACTGATGAAGATCTCAGACAAAAAACTTTCTGCCTTTTTGAATCAATACCTTAAAATCAGTTTTTATGATCTGGTCAATCAGGAAAGGGTAAAAGCAGTTTGTGATAAAATACAGGACCCTACTTTCAATCATCTGACACTACTGGGTATCGCCTTTGAGTCTGGCTTCAAATCCAAAACCTCTTTCAACAGGATTTTTAAAAAAGAAACAGGTCTTTCACCATCTGACTATAAGAAAATACACGAAAAGCAGTGATTTTTTTGAATCAATAGGTACCAATGCTTCCATTGGAACGTTTGGAAGCGGATTGTTGGCTTGATTTGCCCAAAACAAACCAACAAACACATGTACAACAAAACATTGCTACCCCTCATTATTTTTGTCTGCCTTATGACTTCGGGCTGCCTTTCACAAGAGGTAAAACCCACCAAAACAGCAACCGAACTTGAGGCCAAACTCCAACAAATTTTTGATGAATCTGCCTTGCCGGGGTTGGGAGTTGTGGCCTTTGATGATTCTGGAATTCTATTTCAAATGAGTTTTGGAGAAAGTGACCTAGCTACACAAACTCCTTATTCCAATGAGACAGTTCAAACCATCGGCTCTACTTCCAAGACTTTTATAGCAGTCGCCCTGATGATTGCTCAGGAACAAGGAAAATTGGACCTACAAGACCCGGTCAATAAATACCTACCTTTTAAGGTTCAACATCCCAAATTTCCAGATACACCTATCACCATCGAAGACCTTGCTAGACATAGTTCAGGAATTGAAGATGAGCTCATCTATCCTAGAGCTTATGTTATTTTAGACCCTGATTATAATGCAAACCTTCTCCCGACTGAGGTTCAGGAATATTTTGAAACCTTCAAGCTAAATGAGAACATGGATTTGGGATCATTTCTGAAGAACTCGCTGGCTTCGGGAGGAAAATGGTATTCTGAGGATAATTTCGGTTCCAAAGAACCAGGGAAAAATTACAGCTATTCCAATGTAGGATCAGCATTGGCCGCTTTTGTTTTGGAGCAAGCTACAGGCATGCCTTTTCATGAATTCACTCAGAAATACATCTTTGATCCCCTTCAGATGACACAATCCAGTTGGGATTTGGGGAATAATCAACCCAAGCAATTTGCAGCTCGATATCTGACCAATTTCAATCCAATCCCCAGCTATAAACTCATCACATATCCTGACGGAGGAGTGATTACCAATTCTGGAGATTTTGGATTATTCATGACAGAAATGATGAAAGGAGCTAGAGGACAAGGAACTCTACTTTCCGAAGCGTCTTATGAGGAAATGTTCTCCAGAAAAGTATTTGGAAAAGAATCCTCTGGCATCTTTTGGGAGGTTTCTGAATCAGGTGTATTTAGCCATACAGGAAGTGATCTGGGAGTTTTGAGTCTTTCAGCAGCCAACCCAGAAAGGAATGCAGGAGCTTTTTTAATGACAAATATTATGGCCGAAGACGATGAAGGAATGGTTGAAAGTATCCGAGAAATATGGAACACACTCAAAGCTCATCAATGGGAATGAAGTTTAAAAAAAGTTAAAGGGGGCCGGATTTCGGACTCCTCTTTTAGCCTCAGTTTAGAAAAGGCTTCAAGTCCATGACAGTCCACCGGTTTGAAAAACCTATATTGGAAGATCAAGACATCTACCAATTCCGGATCTGTCCAAACCTATGAAAAGAACTCTTTCTTTAGCTCTGTTTTTTGCAACTCTATTCCTAAGTCAATCCATTTTTGCACAATCTGAAGATCCAAATGCCAAGCCATGGACACGGTGGTGGTGGTTGGGAAGTATAGTCACGGAGGAAGGAATCACCCATAGTTTGGAAGATCTTAGTAAAGCTGGATTCGGCGGAGTGGAAATCGTACCGATTTATGGTGTCATGGGTGAAGAGGAAAAAGAAATACCTTACCTCTCTGAGCTTTGGCTTCAAATGCTCGATCACACCATCCAGGAAGCCCACAGATTGAACATGGATGTGGACATTTCTATAGGGTCTGGATGGCCAATAGGTGGACCTCAGGTAATTCCCGAAATAGCAGCCAAAAAGTTTGAAATCGAATCTTTTCAATCCACCACCAAGCCAGATCTTGATCAGATCAAAAAATCAGACAGCTCAATTGTCTGGGCTAAAGCAGTCATAAGTAAAAACAATACCAAAGAAGTTCCGCAGGATGGAAACCTAAATTCTCCACAACCCTCCTGGGATGTTTTTCTGATCAAATCTTCTTTGACAGGTCAAAAAGTCAAACGTGCAGCACCAGGCGGAGCAGGATTGGTAATGGATCATTTCAATGAAGCAGCACTTCAGCAGTTTTTGGTAAAGTTCGACTCGATATTTTCAGATAGAAACCCGAAGCCCAGATCCTTTTTCAATGACAGCTACGAAGTCTATGGTTCGAATTGGACGGATGAGTTTCTTGAGGAATTCGAAAAGCGCAGAGGCTATAATTTCCTAGATTATTATGAATTGCTTTTAGGTGAAGAATCCGACCTCAAGAAGCGGGTTTATATGGATTATCAGCAAACCATTGCAGATTTGCTTTTGGAGGAGTTTGTCACTCCATTACAAAAATGGACCAACCAAATGGGCATCTCTTTGAGCAACCAAGCCCATGGTTCTCCGGGAAATCTTTTGGATTTGTATGCAGCAGCAGATCTGCCGCAAACTGAAGCTTTTGGAACCAGTCGATTTGATATTCCTTTGGTTAGAAATGACCCCGACTTTGATGAAAGCCGCTTTGGTAAACCGGAACCGCTGACCTATAAATTTGCCTCATCGGCCGCCAACTTAACGGGAAAGAAAAGGTCTGGTTCAGAGAGTTTCACCTGGCTAGCAGATCATTTCAAGATAGCCCTTTCGATGATCAAACCTCAGGTCGATGAGCTTTTGGTCAATGGAATCAATCATATTTTTTACCACGGACTCCCCTACTCTCCTTATGAAGAAGGATTTCCCGGCTGGCAGTTTTATGCCGCTGTAAACTTTGGCCCTCAGGCAGGATTTTGGAATCAAATCCCTTTGCTCAATCGCTATATTTACAATAGTCAGCTGATTCTCCAGAACACTTTTCCTGATCAGGATGTATTGCTTTATTTCCCTATCGATGATATCTGGGCAAATTCAGAAAATTCCACCGGCATCGTTCAACTGGATGTGCACCACGCCGAAAGGTGGCTTTTGAATACTTCTGTGGGGCATTTGGCAGAAGAACTGATGAATTCGGGCTATCAGTTTGATTACATTTCTGACCGGTTGTTAGAAAATTTGACTATTGCCGAAGACGGTTCAATCCTATCGGGGAAAGCCAAATACAAAGCAATTGTGATTCCTGAAGTTGAATTTATTCCACTTTCAACCCTTGAAAAATTGACAGAACTTTCTACAAAAGGGGCTAAGTTAATTTTCAAAAACAAGCTTCCCGAGTCAGTAACCGGCCTGAAAGATTTCCAGGAGAAAAATCAGAAACTCGTGAATCTAAATAAACAAATAGAAAGTGAACCCTCTGTAAAAATAAGCTCAAAAATCATCGCAGATCTCAAATCTTGGGACCTCCAAAATGAAGAGCTCTCGGCTTTGGGATTAAGCTTTTTGAGAAAAAAAGATGAATCCGGCAATTCAGTTTACTTTGTGGCCAACCTAAAAAATGAGTTCCACAGCGATTCCATTACACTTTCAATCCCTGCTAAATCCATCGAATTATACGACCCCAATAGCGGAAAAGAAGGATTAATCAGTTTTTCAAGTACCAAATCAGGCAGCACTAAAATCTTCCTTCAATTAGAACCGGGGCAATCCGTTTTTATTAAGTCTTATTCCTCTGAAAAAAGCGAAAAAAGGAAGTGGACCTATATTCTTCCTGAAGGAAATCCCGAAACCATTACCGGACCATGGAAATTAAGTTTCATGCCACGATATAGTCCTTTGCCGGAAGCCACAACTCTAAGGGACCTAAAATCCTGGACTGACATTGATAATGAAAAAACAAATTATTTCGGTGGTACGGGAGTCTACACTGCAACATTTGACCTGCCAAATGATTGGAATGAAAAAGAACGCATTCTCCTAAAATTGGGAGATGTCCGAGAATCCGCAGATGTATACATCAATGGAAAATTAGTAGGCAATGCTTGGTCAGTGCCTTTTGAATTGGTGATCCCTGCGGACCTGCTTCAACAATCAAGAAATGAACTCCGAGTCGAAGTAACCAATTTGGCAATCAATCAAATCATCGCGATTGATCAAAAAGGAGAGAAAGATTGGAAGAAGTTCAAGGATGCAAATATTGTCAACATCAACTACAAACCATTTGACGCATCGGAATATCCTACGGCATTATCTGGCTTATTGGGTCCAGTGCAATTTTTTAGGTTGAAAAATTAATCCCCACTCAAGCCTACATTTTTCGACTTTACAATTTTTTAATCTAATGGTAATTTTTTGGGACCACCCTCATTGAAAGGATTGGCGTAACCTTGCGCCCGAATTCAAAAAACCATTCACCTATAATTCTCAAAAATTATTCAGTATATTATTTCAGTTTTTTTATAAAACTAGATATATACTACTTATTTATTACTTAGAGTCAGAATTTTGTTTTAGGTTATTTTTAAAAGCAATATTTAAAAAAAACAGACCAATTCCTTTCCTGTAGCTTTTCAAAAAGACCATAAACCCAATTTTTACTCTACAAACCATCACACTATGATGAAACTTTTATCCAAAAAACATTGGTCGGCTCTCATATTATTGGGACTGGGCTGCCAATTCACACTTTCGGCACCAAGCTTTGCCGAAGGAAATCTCAGCAAGATTTCTTCCTATGAAAATCAGGCAGAAATCAGAGGAACTGTCACCGATGAAAGCGGCGAGGAACTGATTGGTGCCTCTGTCAGTATCAAAGGAACAGTAACCGGAACCATTACAGATATCGACGGTAGCTTTTCTATCAATGCCAACCCTGGAGATGTGCTGGTTTTTTCTTACATCGGTTACATTTCAAAGGAAGTGACATTGGGAAACGAAACTTCTTTGAACGTAGAATTGACAGCTGACATCACCCAATTGGAAGATGTGGTAGTAGTTGCCTATGGAGTTCAGAAAAAATCGGATGTCACTGGAGCAATTAGCTCTACCAAATCAGAAGACTTCAACAAAGGGGTTGTGGTAAACCCAGGTCAGTTGCTTCAAGGTAAAGTTGCCGGTGTCAATGTCACCAATACCAGTGGCGAACCAGGTGCTGCTCAGGATGTGATTATCCGTGGTATCGGTAGTTTGAGATCAGGAACCACCCCACTCTATGTAGTAGATGGTTTTGTTTTGGATAACACCACCACAGGTTTGGCAAGTAACCCGCTCAACTTTATCAATCCGCAGGATATTGAAAGTATCGATGTGCTGAAAGATGCTTCAGCTGCTGCCATTTATGGTGCTCGTGCAGCAAACGGGGTGATCGTAATTACTACCAAAAGAGGGAAAGAAGGTAAAACTGAAATGAACCTTTCCGTTTCTACCGCTTGGTCCAATATGGCCAACAAAATCGATGTTTTCTCAGCTGATGAATTCAGAAGACAGGTTCCGGCCATTGGAGGAACCTTGTATGATGCTGGTGGAAATACCGATTGGCAAGATGCTTTGACTCAAACTGGCCGTTCCAATAACATCAACTTCTCCATGAGTGGAGCAGCAAGTGAGAGATTTTCTTACTATGCATCTGCCGGTGTAGAGGATTTGGAAGGTATCCTGTTGAATTCTGAACTGAAGCGTTACTCTGGTAGAGTAAACATGACTCAGAAAGCTTTGAATGGTCGATTCAATGTCGATTATAATTTGACTGCTTCCAGAACGGAAAATTTCAGACCTGATAATGGTGGAATCATTGTAAACATGTTACAATTGAATCCTACTATTCCAGCCTATACCAATGGATCTCCAACTCAATTAGTGGACATGTTGAATCCAGTGGTGAACAATGAGATCTATTCAGATGTAGCAATCAACAACAGGATGTTGGCGAACATTTCTCCTTCTTATGAAATCATCAAGGGCTTGACTTACAAATTGAATTTGGGTGTAGACTTCTCTACTACTAACAGAGACGTACAAAGAAAGCCTTACAATCTATTGGAAGGTTATGAGTTGGGTTACCTGAATTCCACAATTACCAGAAACTCGAACCAATTGGTAGAAAACATCCTGACTTACAAATTCGAATCAGGAAAAAGCGAAGCAACTTTTTTGGTGGGTCAATCCTATCAAAAAACCTTTGTACAGCAGCAGGCATTTAACCTATCCGGGTTTGCAAACAATGATGTTGATCCAATCTATCAAGATCAAACCAGTACTCAGGAACAACCTACTACAGTAAACTCTTATGCGATTGAAAATGAATTGCAGTCTTTCTTTGGAAGAGTAAACTATGGCTATGATGGAAAATACTTGGCCACTGCTACTTTGAGAGCGGATGGTTCTTCCAAATTTGGTGAGAACAACAAATACGGGGTATTCCCATCCTTTGCATTAGGTTGGAATATCAGTAGAGAAGGCTTCATGCAGGAGTCATTTTTTGACAACTTGAAACTGAGAGCGAGCTGGGGACAAACTGGTAACCAGGAAATTCCTTCCAAAATCACTCAATTAAGCTTTACAGAAAGTAAAGGCGGAAATGACACCTACCCTTTGACTCCAGGAGCAACTACTTTGGATGGCTATCCTTATGGTACAATTTTTACCAGACTGGCGAATCCTGACATTCAATGGGAAGTTTCTACCCAGACTAACATTGGTTTAGACTTCAGCTTCTTTGATTTCCGACTTTCTGGTACCGTTGATTATTTCAACAAAACCTCTGAAAATATCCTATTGGAAGTTGTTCCAGCCGACCCGATTCAGCCAACAGCTACTTACTGGACCAATGTGCCAGACATGCAGATCCAAAACCAAGGTTTCGAATTTGGTTTGGAATACAACAATGATCCTCAGCGTCCTTTCCAATTCAATCTAGGCGGTAATGCTACGATCATTGACAACAAGGTAGTCAACTCTCCATTTGCTGTATTGACAACAGGTGCAGCATCAGGGGCAGGACAAACAGGCGCAACTATCAATGGTTACATCAACGGAGAGCCAATTGGTGCTTTCTACATGAAAGATTTCATCGGAATTGGTGAAGATGGTTTGAACGCTTTCCGAGATGTAAACGGAGATGGTCAGGTATTGGAAAATGACAGATTGGTGGTTGGCTCAGCTCTTCCAAAAATGCTATATGCTTTCCATACCAATTTGAAATACAAGGGGTTTGATTTGGGCATCAACTTTAATGGTGCATCTGGAAACAAAATTTTCAACCACACCACCATGTCTTTGTTCCAAAAAGGAATGTTGGCTTCTTCATTCAACACCACTGATTTTGCTACGGAATATCCAAATGAGGATATCACCAACGCTAACGAGGTGTCTACCCGATATTTGGAAGATGGCAGTTTCTTGAGATTGAACAACGCGACTTTGGCATATAGTCTTAGACCGGAAGCAATTGGATTGGGTGATGTAGTTAGAAACATCCGCCTTTCATTGACAGGTCAAAACCTATTTGTAATCACAAACTATTCTGGTTTCGATCCTGAAGTAAATACTGGCAGCTCTACTGGTGGAGTTCAAACATTTGGTATTGACCGATTCACCTATCCTAAAGCTAGAACAATTCTATTGGGCTTAAATGTAGCTTTCTAAGGGCTGATTTTTAGATCTTAAAAAACGAAAAAGATGAAAAAGAATATATTCAATAAAACAATCTTAGGGACATTGCTCTTGTTTGGAGCAGCTTGTACAGATTTAGAAGAACCCATCTTGGATGAATCTTTGGGTGGAAGCGGACAAGCAGAGCCCATCAGTGGCGCTATTGCTCCTGCCTACGGACAGATTTCCCAAGTATGGTACCATACCAATTATTATGGGCTTCAATTAATCGCTTCTGATGAAGCTATCCTTCCTTACAGAGGAGGTACGGACTGGTTTGATGGCGGTAAGTTTTTGGCCACTCATCAACATTTGATGACTCCCGGAAACGACCTAGTTGGTAGCTCTTGGAACGAGTTGACAAAAAATATTTCAAGAGCGATCTCCGCAATTGAAGTACTTAGACCTTTGGCAAATGATGGAAATCAGCAAGCAGCATCCGCTCTGTATGAAATGATTGCTTTGAGAGCCTATTTGAACATGTTGGCTTTGGATAGCTGGGGGATTGCCTTTGACAAAGAAGTTTCCAGTGATATTTCAGTGATTTTGCGAGGTGATGATGCGATCAATTACATCAAAGATGAATTTCTTTCAATTGTCGATTTAATCAATACCGATTTAGGTCCAGGTAGATTAACTCAATCTGCGGTATATGGATTTTTGGCTAGACTTCACTTAAATGCTGCGGTTTATCGTGATCCTTATGGAACTCCAAATTTTACCTCTGAGGACATGAATAAAGTGATCGAATACACCAATAATATCATCAGTTCAGGAAAATTCAATTTCTCTGCTGAATACTTCGATCTATTCAATGATGAAAACAACAGCAATTCTGAAATCATTTTCGCTCTCGATCAAAGAGGCGTATTGAGAAACGAACATAGCCGTTGGGCCTATTGGTCAATCGCTGGTTCCATGTTCCCAAGACCAGAATCTCCTAGTGCTGATGGCACGGATGGACCAGCCTTCACATCTGACTTTATCCAAACCTGGATGGATGCTTATGAAGTAGATCCAGCAGAAGCTGATGCCAGATTCTACCAAGAAAACATCATCATACCTGAAGGAATCCAGGATTTAACAGGACTATCTCCATTGAATGATGAGGAAAATTATTACTGCATCACCGATGAGGAATTTGAAATGAATCGTGGTGTATTGAGAGGAGTCCAGTGGGGACCTAGAAAAGGTGATGATGGAGCTTTCATCAGATGTGATGATGGCAAAGTGAGAATCTATCCTGTGATTCAGAGAAAAGGAAATGGACCTGATAAAGATGTGGGATATGTAAACCACACGATGATGGTAGACTTTTCCAATGAAGGAAGACTTCATAATACCGGGTATAGAAGTGCCAAATACCAATTTAGCCATACCTCTCCTGATGGAAACAATTTTAGCAGCGTGGACCTTGTTTTGATGAGATTGGCAGAAATCTATTTGATGAGAGCCGAAGCAAAATTGAGATTGGGAGATGCTGCAGGTGCCTTAACTGACGTTAATGCAGTAAGAAGCTCCAGAACAGCTCGTCCTGAAGTGACCCCAGCAGACCTTAATTCCATTGATTTGGATATTCTTTTCAGAGAACGTGGATTCGAATTGTATTGGGAAGGTTTCAGAAGAGCAGATCAAATCCGATTTGGAAAATATGAGGATTCCTGGACTGAAAAAACTGATACAGACGTCTATAAAAGATTGTTTCCAATTCCTCAAAGTGCCATTGATGGTGCATCCAATGTGGAAGGATTCCTAGTTCAGAATCAAGGGTATTAATCAAAAACTATTTTAAAATCGAAAAGGCAGCAAAATCAATATTTGCTGCCTTTTTTCTTTTCTAAAATCTTGTTCAGACCTTATCCATTCCCTCTTAAAATCTCCATCGGAGGCTGATTGATGATTCTTCTACCATTCAACCATCCCAGGACGATTGTCAATCCTGTGATTACTAAATAAAGAATCAAACCTGCCCCCCAAGCGGGACGGAATTCCATTTCAAAGACAAAAGCACTAAGCAGCCAAGTCGCCAAGAATGACAAAAGAATTCCAGAAAGCGATGCCAAGCTTCCTAGGAAGAAATATTCCAAGGTATTGATCTTGCTGACAGTTCCAGAATCCGCACCCAATGTTCTCAGCAAAATACTTTCTCGCATCCTTTGGTATTTACTGATGATCAATGAACTGATCAAAACCAAAATACCCGTAGCAATACTGAAGAAAGCCATAAACTGGATGACAAAGCTGATTTTTCCCAGAATATCTTCCAGAGTTTCAACAATAGTTCCTAGATTAATCACGGAGATATTCGGGAAAGCCCTGACCACTTCAGCTTGTACATCTGCCGCTTCGCGGTCATTTTTTGTTTTGGTAATCAGCACATGGAATTTAGGCGCCTGATCCAATACCCCACTGGGGAACAAAACCAGAAAATTGGTTGAAACCTGATTGAATTTCACATCTCTCAAGCTTCCTATATAGGTTTTGATAGGTCGACCTTGGACATTGAATTCCACTTCATCCCCGATCTTCAAACCGTTTCCTTCTGCAAAGCCTTTTTCGAAGCTGACGAAAATTGAATCCCCTTTTGCACCAACTGGTATCAACTCTCCATCAGTCAAGGTTTCTGAAGAGATCAAGGTATCTCGATAGGTCACCCGGAACTCCCGATTGTACAACCATCTCGAGTAATCTTCCTCTTCTGGCAATTCTTCATTTTCCTTTTTATCAATCCCATTGATTTCATTCAATTGCATGGTCACAATCGGAACTTCCTGCATGATTCTGAGATTTCTGTCCAACAACTTTCCTTTCACATCATCCAATTGGGCAGTCTGAATATCAAACATCAACATATTGGGCTGATCCTCTTTATCCGCAAATTTTGCCTCTGCCAGCAGCTGATTTTGAAGGAAAAACAAAGTCGAAATCATTGCAGTCCCCAAACCGATTGTCGCTATCAAAGAAATAGTCTGGTTATTGGGTCTATATAAATTGGCCAATGCCTGTCTGACGGTATAACGAAGCGAAATAGGTAAAAACTTACGCACAGCCCACATGATCAGCTGCCCTACTCCCCAGAGAATACCAAATGCAAAAACCACAAAGGCCGCAAAGCCCAAAGCCATCATCATGGAGCCTAAAAGGTAAAAACTGAAGCCCCAAACGAAGAGTAGAATCCCAACAATCACTAACCATCTCAATGGATCTTTGAGCAGAGTGGAATCTGCCGTTTCAGGCCTCAATGTGGCCATAGGAGAGACATTCCTAACCTTTAATAATGGCAGAAGGGCAAATAAAACTGAAACAAAAAGGCCTGTTAACACACCAAATCCGACAGACAACCAGGAAATCCCGACCGTCACCTCAACAGGCAAAAAATCTGCAAAAACAGCAGGTAGAATAAACTGAAGCAGGGTTCCCAAAGCTGCGCCCAAAATCGCCCCGACCAATCCCATGATTTTGATCTCAGTCAGATAGATAAACAGTACATCTCTTGAAGAAACACCCAAACATCTCAAGACTGCTACCGAAGCCAGTTTTTCTTTCACAAATACATTAACTGCGGAAGCCACTCCCACACAGCCCAGCAAAAGAGCGATGAAGGCTACCAAACTCAAGAAATTGGATAGGTTGCCAAAGGAGCGTCCTGTTGATCGTTTTCTATCCTCCACGGTATCGGCATCCACCCGATCGATTTCCCATTGATCTTGATAAGGCTCAATTAATTTCTCTACATCTGTACCATCTGCAAATTGGAAATAGCGATTGTACTCCACTCGACTACCGTATTGAACCAAGCCGGTTTCTTCCAAATATGCCATTGGAATATAAACAGCTGGAGCCACAGTGGCTGTAATCCCAGTCTGACCCGGTACTTTCTGAAGTTCACCAACAATTTCAAACTCTACCTCCCCTACCTTGATCTGATCTCCAACTTGAGCATTAAATTGAGCCATTAAGGTCTTTTCGACCAAGGCTTTCTTCCCTCCAGTTCGGAAATTAGATTCTCCATCCACTGGAATGGTTTCTAATATCCCATAAAATGGGAAAGCTCCCTCCAAAGCTCTCACCTGAGTCAATCTGCTTGCTCCTGTTTTTGGAAAAGCCACCATGCTGGCAAAATTGACTTCAGCAGCAGTTTGAGTAGCCAGAGAATCGATTGGCTGATCACCTATGGGGTTTCGATTTTCCAACACCAAATCCGCCCCCAAAAGCTCCTTTGCTTGATTGTCTATGTCTTTGGTCAAATTTTCACCAAAAGAACTGATCGCCACCAAAGCCGCGATTCCAACCACAATCGAGGAAACAAAAAGTAAGAGACGGGAGATGTTTTTCCGGAAATCCCGGAAAGCCATCTTTATAATCCAATTAAAATCAGGCATGTGCTTCCTCCTGTATTTTTCCTCCTTTGATATGAATGATTCGCTGGGTTTTGGCCGCCAACTCCAAGTCGT
>Ga0207716_100468_pt1 | contig 15021 bp, 11 predicted proteins | sample TtaePargueraPR_FD_187739 | JGI IMG/M metagenome (GOLD analysis project Ga0207716, IMG submission 187739) | Aerobic enrichment media microbial communities from Bioluminiscent Bay, La Parguera, Puerto Rico - Tt and P2 (5) (SPAdes) | ecosystem: Environmental > Aquatic > Marine > Unclassified ... | reverse complement strand
CGTCCGCCCGCCAGCGGGTGCTCGCCAACAACCTCGCCAACGCGGACACCCCCGGGTACGCGCGGATGGACCTCTCGTTCGAGGGCGCGCTGGCCGACGCGGTCGGCGGCATCGCCACGGTGAAGGCCTTCGGCGCGGAGACCCGCGAGGACACGCGCTTCCACGATCTTGCCTGGCGCTGGCGCGCCGAGGCGAAGAAGACCTGGCTGCGCTTCGTCAATTCCTGGCTGGTCAATATCGTCACCGACCTGTCGATGCAGGCCGCCCTGGTGGGCCTGCTGGTCTGGCAGTGGTCGCGCGGCGCGGCGACGGCCGGCGACGTCACGGCGGCGCTGACCGCCTACATGATCGTGGCCGGCTATATGCGCCGCTTCGGCGAACAGGTGCAGCAGGTCCAGAAAAGCATGGACGAGATCCAGGACCTGGCGATTTTCGACCTGCAGGAGAACGAGGTCGAGGACCGGCCCGGCGCCGGCGATTTCCGCCCCACCCGGGGCGCGATCCGCTTCGACCATGTCGACTTCACCTATGCCGGCCAGGACCGGCCGCTCTACACCGACTTCTCCATCGCCATCCGGCCCGGAGAGAAGGTGGCGCTGGTCGGCCCGACCGGCTCGGGCAAGTCGACCTTCGTCAAGCTGGTCCAGCGTCTCTACGACGTCGACGATGGCTGCGTGATCATCGACGGGCAGGATGTGCGCGATGTGCGCCAGGACAGCCTGCGCCGCCATATCGCCCTGGTGCCCCAGGACCCCGCGCTGTTCCACCGCTCGATCGCGGAGAATATCGCCTATGGCCGGCCGGGCTGTACCCTGGACGAGGTGGTCGAGGCCGCGAAAGCGGCCCATGCCGACGCCTTCATCCGGCGCCTGCCCCAGGGCTATGACACGCTGGTCGGCGAGCGCGGGGTGAAACTCTCCGGCGGCGAGCGCCAGCGCGTGGCCATCGCCCGGGCGATCCTGGCCGATGCGCCGATCCTGATCCTGGACGAGGCGACCTCCAGCCTGGACAACGAGACCGAGCGCGATGTGCAGGCCGCGATGGAGGCCGTGATGGCCGGACGCACGACCATCCTCATCGCCCACCGCCTCTCCACCATCCGCGACGCCGACCGCATCCTGGTCTTCGATCGCGGCCGCGTGGTGGAACAGGGCACGCACGACGAACTCGCCGCCAGCGGCGACGGCGTCTATGCGCGGCTGGCCGCACTGGCGGCGGGGTAGGTCTATACGACCTTAACTGTCATCCCGGATGGACGCCCGGCGGAGGCCGGGCGCAAGTCCGGGACCCATAATCACGGTGCTTGCTCGGCTGTCTCAACCATCGAGCCTGCTTCCGGCAAAGATCGGCGCGTATGGGTCCCGGCTCTTCGCCCCGCTTTCGCGGGGCATTCGGCCGGGATGACAGTTGCGGTCGTCTCTTCTGGCGCCATATGACCGTCCATGCTTTTCTGCCCGCGCTTGAAGAACAAGGCTGACCCCATGCGCCCTATCGCCGCCCTGATCGGCTTCCTTTTCCTCCTCCTGCCCGCCGCGGTGGCCGAGGACGCACATCCGCGCCCCTTCGACGGCAATCACGACGCCATGCCGGTCGTCGAGGCGGCGCTGGAGACCGCCCGCGCGGAGGACAAGCGCCTGCTGCTCGTGCTGGGCGCCAACTGGTGCCATGACAGCCGCGGACTGGCGCATCATTTCCAGGATGCCGAGCTCGCCGCGACGCTGGAGCAGCACTACGTCACCCGCTTCATCGATGTCGGCTGGCGCGAAGCGAACCAGGACGTGTCCGCCCGTTTCGGCGTCCCCGCCCTCTACGGCACGCCGACGGTTCTGGTGATCGATCCGGACAGCGAGCGCCTGCTCAATCGCGACGCGCGCAGCGACTGGACCTCGGCCGCCTCCGCCCCCGTCGAGGAGGCGCGCGCCTGGTTTGCCCGCTGGGCCGACGAGCGGCCGCAATCCGCCGGCCTGCTGGAAGGCTCGCTGACCTATCAGGCCATGATGATCGAGATCGAGGCCTTCGAGGACGAGGAAGGCGAGCGCCTGGCCGCCGCCTATCGCGACATCGCCCGCTGGCGCGACGAACCGGCGGCGGACCGGCCGGAAGACTTCGCCGCGCTGGAAGCGGAGGTGGAGGACTGGCGCCGGGCCCTGCCGCGCCAGGTCCGCGAACTCAGATCGCAGGCGCGCCGCCTGGTCGCCGGGGCCCTGGGCGACATTGCCGGCAGCGAACCCGTCACGATCGAGATCGTCGCCGCGCTGGATGCCCGTGAGCCCGATCTCGCGCTCGATTTCGAACCGCACGCTTCGGACATCTGGTAGCCCCATGACGAAGCTGCCCTATTTCGAGATCCATTCCTTCGCCGATCCGGACATGCCCTTCTCGGGCAATCCGGCAGGCGTGTGCCTGATGGACGCCTTTCCCGGCGACGCCGTGCTCGCCGGCATCGCGAATTCGAACAATCTCTCCGAGACCGCCTTCCTGGTGCCGCGGGAGACCGATGTGTGGGATCTGCGCTGGTTCACGCCGACCGTGGAGGTCGATCTGTGTGGCCATGCCACCCTGGCGGCCGGGGCTGTCGTGCTGGAAAACGGCGCCGTGCGCGGCGACACGGCGCATTTCGAGACGCGCTCGGGCCGGCTGAGTGTCGGCCGCGGCGAAACCGGCTTCACCATGGACCTGCCGCAGATCGGCTTTACCGCCGGCGAGGCCGACAGCGCGACCGCCGCGGCGCTCGGTCTGGCCGGCGCGCCGGTCGACGTATTCGACATCGAGCGCATTCATGGCGCGCGCTATCAGATGTGGGTGGTGGAAAACGAAGCCCTGGTGCGCGAGGCCCGGCCCGATCACGGCCGGCTGCGCGAGGTGGGCAAAAACGTCATCCTCACCGCGCCCGGGACCAGCGCCGATTTCGTGTCGCGCTTCTTCGCCCCCGCCTCCGGGGTCGACGAGGATCCCGTGACCGGCTCGGCGCACTGCACGCTGGCGCCCTACTGGGCGGACCGGCTGGGCAAGCCGCGCATGACGGCCCGCCAGATCGGCCCGCGGCCGGGCTGTCTTGAGGTCGAACCGGCGGCGGGGCGCGTCACCTTCACCGGTCACGCGCCCCGTTACCTGGACGGTTCCATCGCGGTCGCGGCGGCTCAGTAGCGCCGGTAACCGGGACGGTGGGGCCGGTCGAAACGGCGGCCGCGCGGATATTCGATGCGCACATCGACCCACTGGCGCCGGCCATAGCGGTCGGCCACGTAGAAGGCGCCATTGCCGGCCCGGTAGACCACGCCCGGCGTGGCGTAACGGCCGTGGCTGTAGCGCGCGGCGCCGTAGCGGCCATTGTCCCAGCGATGCCCTTCATAGCGCCAGGCGCGCGGCGGGCATTCGATCACGCGCCGGTCGCGGAAATCCTCCCGGCGGTCGAAACGGCCGCCACGGTTCCGGCTGTCGCGCCGGTCCTCGCGCAGATCGGGGCAGGCCGAGGCATTGAGCACCCAGGTGCCCGCCTCGGCCGTGCCCGCGAGCGATACGCTGCCCAGGGTCGAGAGAGCGAGGGCTGCGGCGATCGACTTGATACCAATCATGTCTTCAATCCTTTCCTGTCAAACGGGTGCCCACCTTGGGCCGATTGAAGCAGGCCCTGCCCGAACCGGGCTTGAATGCCCCGTTCAGGGGACAGTCATCTTTGTGGCGTTGAGTTAGGGCAGAGGGGTGCGCTTGGTTTTGCCGCGGAATTGGCCGATAAGCGCCTGCTGACGATTTGGGGGACAGGAAGATCATGACCCGTCGCGACTGGATTGCCGCCGCACTGTTTTTCGCCCTGCCGGCCTTCGCCGCCGCCCAGGTAACGGCCGACGAACCGGCCCTGGCCGGCGCCCCGGCCACCCAGGACGCGCCGGCGCCCGACCGGATGTCCAGCCGCGATCTCGGCCGCTGGCTGCAACAGGGCAAGCCGCCCAAGCCCGGCGCCAGCCCCGTCTCCGGCGGCTATACGGGCGACGACAGCTGCCAGTGGGCCAATGACGGCGAATGCGACGATCCCGGCCTGGGCACCGGAGCCTGCCAGCAGGGCACGGACTATTCCGATTGCTGGCGTCTCGCGGAAGGCGTGGAGGACAATTCCTGCCGCTGGGCCAATGACGGCGAGTGCGACGAGCCGGGTTTCGGCACCGGCGCCTGCACCCAGGCGACCGATCTCAATGATTGCGGCGACGTGATCCATCTGCGCTTCCGCAATGACAGCTGCGAGACCGCTTTCGACGGCGTGTGCAACGAGCCCGATGTGGGCGACGGCACCTGCGCGGAGCGCACCGACCGGGCCGACTGTTTCGGACGCGACCGCCCGCTGGGCATCAACGACCATTATTTCGGCCGCGACGACCGGGTCTTCATGGACACCGCGCAATTCCCCTGGAATGTCGTGGGCCAGATCGATTTCGATGCCGGCGGGGCCTGCACCGCGACCCTGATCGGCGACGATGTGCTGATCACCGCCTCGCACTGCATCAGCGAGGAAGGCCGGCTGGACGCCCGCGGCGTCTTCCGCACGGCCTATGCCCGCGAGGGCGGCCCGATGGAAGCGCGCGTGATCGACTTCTTCAACGACCCGGACTGGGACGAGCAGCGCTTCTCCTCCGGCGACGAGCTGGACGGCACCGACTGGGCGCTGCTGCGCATCGACCGCCCGCTGGGTGCCGAGCTGGGCCATGTCGGCGTGCGCGGACTGGTGGACAGCGAAGGCCCGCGCGGTGCGCTGGGCGTCGAACTCTACCAGGCCGGCTACAGCTGGGACACGGGCACGCACCTGTCCGGCAATCTGGGCTGTCACATGGTCGAAGTGTTCGGCGACAACACGATGGCGCACGATTGCGACACCACGCGCGGGGACAGCGGTTCGCCCTTCATGATCCGCGAGGGGGACGACTACTACGTGGTCGCCACGGACTCGAACTTCCGCTCCAATCCGGACGGGCCGATGATCTACATCGCCGCGCGTTCGGAGCGCTGGCTGCCCTATTACGAGGACTTCGCGGCCGGCCGGATCGGCAATGACAGCCCCCGCCCGCGCGGCCCCGGCAAACCGCCGAAGTAACAAGAAAGGGGACAGGTCGAATTCACGCAACGCGTTAATTCGACCTGTCCCCTTTCTGCTCCGCCCCCAGCAGATCCACCAGCCCCTCCGCGAGCGCATGACGCCAGCCGGCGATGTCGTGCCCGCCGGGGAATATCCGCAGCTCGGCGTCGTAGCCCGCCCGGGCCAGCGCGACTTGGAAGCGGCGATTGGTCGCCAGCATGACATGGCCGTCATTGGTGGTGGTCTCGACATATTCCAGCCGGCCGGCCGCCAGGTGGAAACGCGGTGCCTCCGCCGGAGCGGCGGGCACATTCCGGCCGAGCCATTCCGCCGCCTCGCCCCGGGGCGACCAGTAGTAGGACCCCGACAGCGAGATCACCCCGCCGAACGCCTCCGGCCGTTCCAGCGCGGCCCGCGCGGCGGCCAGTCCGCGGCGCGACGCGCCGGCCAGCACGATGTCACGCCGCTGCGGCGCGATCGCATGATCGCGCAGGAAGGGGATCAGCTCGTCGGCCAGGAAACGCGTCTGGTCGTCATAGCGCCGCTGCGCACTCTCCGGATCGAGCTGGTCGACGAGGACGATATTCACCGGGGGAATGTCATCGCTTGCGGCGAGGTTGGCCGCGATTTCCCAGGTCGGCGCCCGCACGCCCCACAGGAAGGCATCGTAGATCACGACCAGCGGCGATCCGGCTTCGGCGCCCGGCGTGCGATAGACCTGCAGCGCCACGCGGCGCGACAGGGCCTCGCTGTGCAGATCGAGATAATCCGGCGCGATGCGTTGCCGCTCGGGCCAGGGCCGGAGCGGCGCATTGTCCGGCGCCCGGTCGAGCCGCAGCACGGCCTCGGCGGCCGAACCGCGCAGATGGCGGGGATTGTGGGGGTCCGACCAGCGGTGCCAGCCATCCTCTTCGCGCACCAGAAAGGAGTAGGCCGCCTCCACCTCGCGCGGCACGTCCAGGCTGACCCACCAGATCCCGCTCTCGCCGATGCGCTGCATGGGCAGGGTGAAATCGCGCACATAGTCGGCGACGGGCTCGCGCGCCAGCGGGGCCGCCACGACGCTGTCGAGACGGACCTCCGGCGTACCGGGCCGCGTCTTGATGGCGAAGGTGACGCGGGCCATGGCGTCGTCCTCCGCATCCGGCTCGATAACGGGAAGCGGACCGGCGGAGATCTCGCGCCAGACTTCCTCGGCGGCGTGGGGGCGTTCCGCCAGGGCACGCTCGGCGGCGGCAATCACCGCAGGCCTGTCCGCCCGCGCCGGCGCGGCGGCCAGAACGACAAGAACGAACACCAACCTGGAAAACATGCCAACAGACCTTTTGCCGCCCCCGCCGCCAGTCTAGCGTGGACGCGTCTTGAGGGGAGACGGGTCATGACATCGCAAATCCAGGCACTTCGCAACGATCGCACGGCACTCCTGCTGCTGGGCGCGTCGGCGCTGTTCGGACTGATCTACCTGTTCGACGATTTCGGCCTGGGCACACCCTACCCGCTCAATGTGGCGATCAAGGCGGCGGGCATCGTCCTGCTGGGCGTCTTCGCGCTTTATCGCCGCCACCCGGTGCTCGCGCTCGGCCTTTTCCTGGGATCGCTGGGCGACATCTTCCTGGCGCTGGAGCCCTCGCAGCTGCCGCTGGGCATTGCCGCCTTCGGCCTGGGGCATCTCGTCTACATCTACCTGTTCGCCCGTATCCGCATGAGCGAGGGCGGCCGCGGCGGATGGAGCCGGATCGCCGCGCTCGCCCTGGCCGCCTATGGCGTCGTGATGCTGAGCTGGCTGCAGCCCTATTTCGGCGATCTGCGGGTGGCCGCCTCGATCTATAACGGCATCATCCTGATCATGACCGTGCTGGCCGTGATCGGCCGCGCCCCGGCGCTCGCCCTGGCTGGCGCCCTGCTCTTCCTGGTCTCCGACAGCGTGCTGGCCGTCCGCCTTTTCACCGGCCATCTGGAATGGGCCGGTCCCGTCGTCTGGGTCACCTATTATCTCGGCCAGGCCGGTATCGCGCTGGGCCTGGCGGCCCCGCCGCCCGCACGGGAAACCGCCTGAAACGCCGCCGGCCGCGTCTTTTCCGGCGCGAAAGTTGCATTCCTGCGATCCGAAATCGTTAACGATGTGTTAACATCGCGGCGAGGGTGAACGTAGGGGACAATCATGCGTAGCAATCTGTGTGTGGGGACGGCTCTGTCCACGATTCTGGCCGGGCTGGTCACGGTTCCGGCTCTGGCGGAGATGCCGGCCGACAAGGACACGATCCGGATCGTCGGCAAGGGCACGACGCTCGACATGAGCGAGCCGCGGCTCTCGCCGCGCGAGGAAGCGCTCTATCGCCAGATGGAACAAAGCCGGCTGCAGACGGCGATCCTCGCCCAGGCGATCGGCGAGTTCTGCGCCGAGAGCGATACCGGCCTGGACAGCTGCCGCCTGTTCAACCAGCTCAGCGCGTCGGGCGCGCTGGACATTTCCGCACTCTCCTTCGCGGAAGAGCAGCCGTCCAAGACGCCGCCCGAGCCCGTTGCCGCACCGGCCAAGCCCGCCGCCGCCAGCACGACTGGACTGGCCGGGCCACTGGTCGCCAATGTCGGCGACGCGTGTGCTAGCGGTTCGGGCACGAACTCACTCCAGTGCGGCACCGGCGCAGATGCCAGTGCTGACGAAGCTCTGGCAGTCGGCAATGGCGCTACTGCTGCCGCCGAGGGGGCCGTTGCATTGGGCGAAAGAGCTCTTGCCGCGGATGACGCGACTGACACTGATGCCATCGCCATCGGGCGCAGCGCTTCCGCCACAGCGACGAACGCGATCGCCGCAGGCGCCGGATCAATCACGACCGGAGCAGACGGCATTGCTATTGGCTATCTCACGGAGTCCGATGAAGAAGATGCCATCGCCATTGGTACTGCCGCACAATCTGGCGGCGTAGGTTCTATTGCTATCGGCGCCGACGGAACGGACGCCGACGGTTTGGGAGCAACAGCCGGGTCTGCAGGAGGCATTGCGATCGGTCGTGATGCCACTGCCGGTAATGAAGGTGGATCCACGGTCATAGGTGCAGATGCCAGTGCCGTTGGCGGCGCAGCGGCTACAGCCGTTGGCAGCAGCGCTCTAGCCACAGCCAACGATACTGCAGCATTTGGGGAACTGGCAGAAGCAACGGCCATGGGCGCCACTAGTTTGGGCCGAGGCGCCCAGACAACGGCTTCTGACGGTACCGCCGTCGGCAACGGCGCATTGGTCAATTCTACTGGCGCTATAGCTATAGGTCATGATTCGGCCGCCCGGGCGGTCAGTGCGGTTGCCATAGGCGGCGATGGTGGAGATCTCGACGAGGATGGCGCGGTTGCCCGCGGTACAGGCAGCGTCACGATCGGTGCTGACGCAATCAGTTCGCTTAACGCAGAGAACTCTGTTGCCATAGGCTTGGGCTCTTCGGCGTTGGCTACAGATTCGGTCGCCCTCGGCGCCGGCTCCGTTGCTGACGCCGCGAATACGATCTCGGTCGGCTCGTCCGGGAGCGAGCGCAAGATCGTCAACGTCGCCGACGGCACTATTGCCAGCGGCTCCACCGATGCGGTCAATGGCGGCCAGCTCTACGATCTGAAACAGGATGTCGATGCCCTCTCGGCCGGCGGCGGCAGCAACTACGTAACCGTCAACGCATCGGGGACCGCCGCCAATGCAAGCGGCACGGACGCGGTTGCCATGGGCTCCGGCGCCGATGCCAGCGAAGAAGGCGCAATCGCGATCGGCCGCGATTCCGAAGCGTCCAACACCGGCGCGGTCGCCATCGGTGATGGCGCCATCGCCTCAGGCTCGACCGCGACCGGTACTGGCGCCCAGGCCACCGGGGCTGACTCGGCCGCCTACGGCATGAACGCCATTGCATCGGGCGACCAGTCGACGGCCATCGGCGAGAATTCGCTGGCGGACCAGGACGACGCCACCGCCATCGGCGAGGGCGCGCTGGCGACGGCCGAGAACACGCTCGCCGTGGGTCAGGGCGCCGAAGCCTCGGCCGAATGGGCCGTTGCGGTCGGCGAAAGCGCGGCGGCCACCGAACAGGATGCGGTCGCGGTCGGCAATGAGGCCATCGCCTCGGGCGAATGGTCCACGGCCCTGGGCGGGAGCGCCACGGCCGACGGGTTCGACTCCACAGCGCTGGGCAATGGCGCCTATGCGGGGGCCAGCGAGGCCACAGCGGTCGGCGCGAATGCGGTCGCCGACAGCGACGACGCCACGGCCATCGGCACAGATGCCCTGGCGATCGCGGAGAATACCGTGGCTGTCGGCCAGAGCGCCACGGCGTCGGCCGACAACGCCACCGCGCTCGGCGAAAGCGCCAGCGCCGACGAGGAATTCGCCTTCGCCGGCGGCAATGATTCCGAAGCGACGGGCTATGGCGCCGTGGCCCTGGGCTCCTTTGCCGATGCGACGGCCGATTATTCGGTCGCGCTGGGCGGCAATACGCTGGCGGACGCCGAGGACAGCACGGCGCTGGGCGACAGCGCCGAGGCGCTGGCGGAGCGTTCCGTCGCGCTGGGCGCCAATTCCATCGCCGACGAAGCCGATACCGTCTCGGTCGGCTTCTCCGGCGGCGAACGCCAGATCGTCCATGTCGCAGCGGGCAGCGTGGCGTCGGGCTCGACCGATGCCGTCAATGGCAGCCAGCTCTACGCGACCAACCAGATCGTCTCGCAGAACACGACCGACATCGCGGCGCTGAAAGCGTCCAGCGGTTCGGGCGGCTCGCCCTATTTCGCGGTCAACTCCACGGGGGGGACGGCCAACGCCACCGGGACCGACGCCGTTGCCGCCGGCAAGGGGGCAACGGCCAGCGAGGAAGGCGCCATCGCCATGGGGCGCGATGCGGAAGCCTCGAATACGGGCGCCGTCGCCATCGGTGACGGGGCGGTCGCATCCGGCTCGACCGCGGTCGGGGCCGGCGCCCAGGCGACGGGGGCGGATACAGCCGCCTTCGGCAAGGGTGCGATGGCCAGCGCCGACAGCGCCACCGCGCTGGGCGAAAACGCCGAAGCCACCGGCCCTGACGCCACCGCCGTCGGCGAAGGCGCGATGGCCGCCGGACAGTATGCCGGCGCCATCGGTTCGGATGCCCGGGCCGACTACGACAACTCCTGGGCCATCGGCTTCGGGGCCGAGACCACCCGCGCCGACCAGATCGTGCTGGGCGTGGCCACGAACACCTACACCCTGCCCGGCGTGGCCTCGGCGGCCTCCACCGCGGCCCAGGGCACGGTGACCGGTTTCCTGACCACCGATGCCAGCGGCAATATCGCCTCGGACGGCGGTGCGGCCTGGTCCGCGATCGTCACCAACACGGCCGATATCGCAGCGCTCAAGGCCGGCTTCAGCAATGCCGACCTGACGGAATTGCGCGAGGATATCGATACCAATACGGGCGATATCGGCACGAATTCCGGCCGGATCGACAAGAATGAAGCCGACATCCGGACCAATGCGACAGGCATCGCGCGCAATGCCGGGAATATCGCCGCCAACCGCACCCGCATCGACCGCAATACGGGCGACATCGCGACCAACAGCGCCAATATCGCGACGCTGCAGTCCGATGTGTCCGCGCTGCAGATCGACTTCGACGCCCTGGCCGTGCAGGCCGACCGCAATTCCCGGGCGATCCGGGAAAACACGGACGGCATCGCCATCGCCAACGCGCTGGCCGGCTCGACCTGGCTGCAGTCGAACGAGCAATACGCCATGTCGGCGAACTGGGGCTATTACGGCGGATCGAACGGTCTGGCGATTTCCGGCGCGGCGCGGATCGACGGCCGGCTGTCGGCCAATTTCGGCGTCGGTGTCGGCAGCGATACCGGGCATGTCGGCGCCCGGGCCGGCCTGCGCTGGGGCTGGTAGACCGCGCCCTGCGGACCGGTCCGCGGCCTAGAAGTCGTGGACGATGGAGAAATCGAGCCGGCTGTCGGTCGGCTCGATACCCGGCTGGGCGTCGAACTCGTGCTTCACGCGATAGCCCAGCTCCACGCCCCAGCTCTCGGAGAGCGCCGTGGTGAGCTTGAAGCGCTGCTCGCCGCGGGACGCCGGGCCGGCCAGCAGAGTCGTTTCCGATGAAAACTGCGCGGTGTCGGTAATGGCCAGGTCGTAGACCGAACCCAGTTCGAGCACCCACTGCGTGGCGCCGACCTCGTCGACGGGCACGCGATAGCGCGCCCCCGGGCCGGCGCGCAGCACCCAGCTCATCCGATCCTCTTCCAGCGCATGATAGGTCGCACCGGCCGACACGAGCGCGGCATAGTCGAAGCCGGACATGCGGTCCTGCTCGTAGCTGGATCCGAGATAGAAGCTCCAGGCATCGACCGTCGGACGCTCGCCGCGCGCCTCGACGAGCCAGCGGTCGCGCGTCACATCGCCTTCGCTCTCGGTGTATTCGTACTCGGTCTTGCCGTCGAAACCCCATCCGCCATTGAGCGGCCGGCTGAACTCCAGCGCCAGGGCATAGTCGGACTGTTCGGTATTGCCCCGGTCCAGGGCGATGCCCGCCTTGGCGCGGCCGTCCCAGTGATAGGGGTGCAGCCAGTCGGCCTGCCCTCGCCAGTGCTCGACAGCGTCATCGGTCTCGGGATCGGCGCCGCCGGCGTCGTCGCCCGCGTCATCGGCCGCCGGTTCCGGGGCGCGGCCGGGCGTGACGTCCGAGGGCTCGTCCACCACGGTGACCTGCGGACGCCCGCGCCGCGCAGCCTGCACGATTTCCGGCTCCAGCGGCACGGCATCGACGGCGGTCTCGTCCCAGGCCGACAGCACGTCGAGACGGCGGGGCAGGAGTTCCGCCACCGCATCGCGCACGTCGCGGCGTCCGCCCGGCGCCACGGCGGCGACCAGATTCGCGGTTTCGAGAAATTCGGTGTCGTCCTGGCGGACATCGGCTGCGGCCAGCAGGGCCCGGTATTCCCGGGCCAGTTCGGCATGAGCCGTCGCCGGACACAGGACCACCGCCGCGGACAGGAGCGGAAACAAGCGAACGCGCATGGGCAAGACCTTTCGTGTGCATGCAGGTCTACCGGCGCTTGGCCGGCAGGTCCAGTCATGCACGAAGACCGAAAGGCCTTGTGCGCTAGTTCAGGAGACCCTGCTCGCTCGCCATCGACTTCATCGCCTTCTGCAGCTTCTCGAAGGCGCGGACCTCGATCTGGCGGATCCGTTCGCGCGAAACACCGTACTGGTCGGCCAGTTCCTCGAGCGTCTTGGGCTCTTCGGTCAGGCGGCGTTCCTGCAGGATGTGCTGTTCGCGCTCGTTGAGCTCGCCCATCGCCGACTGCAGCAGCGTCATGCGGGTCTCGAACTCGTCGGACTGGGCCAGCTCGTCTTCCTGGCTTTCCGCGTCGTCGTCGGACAGCCAGTCCTGCCACTGCCCCTCGCCCTCTGTGCCGCGCAGCGGCGCGTTCAGCGAGGCGTCGGGACCGGACAGGCGGCCATTCATCGAGACGACCTCGTCGGTCGTCACGCCCAGCTTGGTGGCGATTTCCTCGACCTGGTCGGGCTTGAGATCGCCCTCTTCCAGGGCCTGCATCTGGCTTTTCATGCGGCGCAGGTTGAAGAAGAGCTTCTTCTGGGCCGCGGTCGTACCCATCTTCACCAGCGACCAGGACCGCAGGATGTATTCCTGGATCGAGGCGCGGATCCACCACATGGCGTAGGTGGCCAGGCGGAAACCCTTTTCCGGGTCGAATTTCTTGACGGCCTGCATCAGGCCGACATTGCCTTCCGAGATCACCTCGGCCACCGGCAGTCCGTAGCCGCGATAGCCCATGGCGATCTTGGCCACCAGGCGCAGGTGCGAGGTGACCAGCTTTTCGGCGGCTTCGGGATCCTCGTGTTCCCGCCAGCGCTTGCCCAGCATGAATTCCTCATCCTTGGACAGCATGGGGAACCGGCGGATCTCCGCCAGATAACTCGACAGGCCCTGCTCGGGCGAGAGCGCGACTGAAAGTGCGTTTGCCATGACTACATCCTATCCCTTCGGCAGCCTTGGGGCATGCGTCATTTTCACGCCCCCCGGATGCCGCGTCCGATCCCTATGTAGGGAGGGTGTGCGCCGATTGTTAGACCCTCACGCTGCCGTGATGTGCATGGGGGTCATTCGTGAATGTCCGAGCGCGGCACTGGGGCATTGTCCATCGAACGCAAACGCGCGGTTCGCGGTTCCTGACACAGGATGCACGGGATCATCGTCCGCCCGGCCGCCCGGACAGGCAGCTCGATGACATTCGGGGTATCGCGCCGCCTTGCGCCGGGCCGGCTCAGCCCTGCTTGGACGCGCCCGGCTGGAACTGCAGATAGCCGCGTTCCACCATGCGCCGCATGGCCTCATAGGCCTCGCACAGCTCGTCATAGGCACTGCGCAAATGATGCAGGCGCTGGACTTCCTGTTCCGACAAGGGCGAGCGCGAGCGCGCCGCCGACATGGCCGCATCCACCCAGGCGCCGCGCGCCTTGGACGCCGACAGGGCGAGATTCTGGAAGTCCTCGATCGTGACGTGATGGATCGTCTTCTTCATCACGGCCTGGTTGGCCGCGAAGACCGTGTAGTCGATCTGTTCGAGGTGGCCGCGCCGCTTGCGCTGTTCGCCCGGATCCTCGACCAGATCCGGTTCGAAATGATCCGACATGCGGCGAAAGCTCGATGTCATCGTCTTGGCCATGGCGACACCTCCTCAAGGGTATCCATGGCTGACGCTAGCACAGGATGCATTAACACCCGGTGTAAGCGTTTTTTCGCCGCAGCCTTCTGATTAAACGCCGCTTTCGCGTTTCAGCCGGCGTCAGGGCGCACGGTCGCGGCATCCCGCGCAAAAAGGACCGCCTGCGGCTGGCAGGCGGTCCGAAGAGGGGTCGGGAGGATGGGTATCGGGAAGCGGAAACACCAAGTGGCGTTTGGGACGTAGGGGGCACCGGGCCTTCCCGCTTCCCGATCGTGTTACGGCGTGGCCGGACCACCACCGAAAATCAGCACGAGCGATCCCGAGACAAAGGCAATGGCATAAAAGTAGAGCCGAACTCGGTGCCGCATGTCGTGTCTCGTTCTTGCGTGCGTCTTGCCTGAGAAACGGACGTCGCGGGATTTGGTTCCTGCATTATTTGGTTTTTTCTAGCAACAAGAACACTACCGGTTCACAAGCTCGGTCACAAGGCGCGTCGCGGCCTCGACCATCAGCACCTGTTCGTCCACCTGCACGTAATAATGACCGTGCGGCGGCGGCGTGAGGCCGCGCGGACCATAGTCGCGGATCACGACGTATTCCTCGCGGTCGAAACGGTCGCCGACACGCCAGGCATCGCGCTGTCCGTCGCGATAACCCTGCTCGTAGGCCCGGGCGGCGGTGTCGCGCGCATCGTGACGGTCGCCCGACACGCAGCGCCCCTGGCGCTCATGGCCCGGCGGGCAATGGGGCGGGTCGGCCAGGGCCGGCGCCCCGACGATCATGGCAAGCCCGGCGGCGGCGAAGCCGGCGCGCAGCGGCGCCTTGCGGGCTGAAATCGTATTGCGATGGGTCATGTCGATCCTCCATCCTTCGGGATGAAGGTGAAACGGGCGGAGCTGCCCGGCGGTTCCCCGGCCGGTCAGTCCGCCGACGCCATGTCGATCAGTTTCGCGACCGTGTTGAGATTGCGCCCGGTGCCGGTTTTCGCCGCGGGAACAACGAGTTTGGACCGGGCCATGCCCTCGCCGTAGTGGATGTAGATCTCGTTCCTGCCGGGCGCGACCTGTTCCCCGGCCTGATGGCGCAGCGTCTCCTGCAGATCCGCCGGCGGCGGCCCGTCGAGGAAGAGCACGATGCAGCGATTGCCCGCCGCTTCCGGGAAGGGATTGGCGTCCAGCACGGCCTGCATCGTCTCCGGCGAGCGCACGATCACGCCGACCGGCTTGCCCGCATACGCTTCCAGCGCGGCCTCGAGCGCC
>Ga0207716_100467_pt1 | contig 15061 bp, 16 predicted proteins | sample TtaePargueraPR_FD_187739 | JGI IMG/M metagenome (GOLD analysis project Ga0207716, IMG submission 187739) | Aerobic enrichment media microbial communities from Bioluminiscent Bay, La Parguera, Puerto Rico - Tt and P2 (5) (SPAdes) | ecosystem: Environmental > Aquatic > Marine > Unclassified ... | reverse complement strand
GCCCGCCAGGACGGTTTCCTCACCATGTACGAGGACGGTCTCATCAAGGCCGCCAAGGGCTATACCTCCGTCGCCGAAGTCGTCCGCGTCCTGGGTGCGGGCCTGCATTCCGGTGCCGGTTCCAATACCGTCATCCAATCCGCGTGAGTCTAGAGCCCGTGTCCCAGCCGTCTTCCGCCCTGCGCCCCATTCTCGTCCTGGGCATGCATCGCTCCGGCACCTCCTGCCTGGCCGGTTGCCTGGAAGAGGCCGGCCTGTGGCTGGGCGAGGTCAACCGGTCCGCCCCGTTCAATCGGAAGGGCAATCGCGAGAACCGCTCGGCCATGGAGCTGAACGACAAGGTTCTGGCCAGCGTCGGCGCCGCCTGGGACCGGCCGCCCGAGCGCGATCCGGAGTGGGACGCGGCGGCCCTGGACGATCTTGCCGCGTTGCTGGACTCCTATCCCTGTGACCGGGTCTGGGGTCTGAAGGATCCGCGCGTCCTGCTGACGTCGGGGGTCTGGCTTGCGCGCACGAAGCCGCGTCTCGTGGGGACGTATCGCCATCCTCTCGAGGTTGCCGCATCGCTGCAGCGCCGCGCAGAGGCCTGGAAGGACACCATGCCCCACGCGCATGCGCTCGCGCTCTGGCGCGCCTACAATCAGCGGCTGCTGGCCCGGCACGACGAGGCGGCTTTCCCCGTCCTGCGTTACGACCAGCCCGCCGACACCTATCGCGACAAGGTCCGCCGGATCGCGTCGGAGCTGGGTTTGCCGAACCCCGAGGCCATCACCTTCCTGGACCCTGATCTGCGGCACGAGAGCGCCGACGCGCCCGTTCCGCAGGACTGTGCTGATATCTGGAACCGACTCAATGCCATCGCCGTCTGAAACATCCGGCCGCCCGAAGATCTCGGTCATCGTCATCGCCTACAACATGGCGCGGGAAATTCCGCGCACGGTGACCTCTCTCCTGCCGCCCTACCAGACGGGGCTCGAGCCGGGCGATGTCGAGGTCATCGTGCTCGACAACGGCTCTTCCGAGCCCGTCGTCGAGGCGGACCGGGACGCCTGGCCGGACACGGTGCGCTACCGTTTCGTCGAGGATGCCAAACCCTCGCCCGCCCGTGCTCTCAACGAAGGCGTGGACATGGCGCGGGGCGATTTCGTCGGCTTGCTGATCGACGGTGCGCGGATGCTTTCGCCCGGCGTCCTCTCGCTGGCGCTCCAGGCCCGTGGCCTGCACGACCGCGCCGTCGTCGCCACGCTCGGCTTCCACCTGGGCCCGAAACCCCAGCAGATTTCCACCCTGGAAGGCTATGACCAGGCCGCCGAAGACCGGCTGCTCAATGGCATCGGATGGCCGAATGACGGCTACCGGCTGTTCGATATCGCCGCCCTGGGACAGTCCTCCCGCATGGCCTGGTTCGGCCATATCGCCGAGAGCAACGCCATCTTCATGAACCGCTCGCTCTATCGCGATGAAGGCGGGTATGACGAGCGCTTCGCCATTCCGGGCGGAGGCGTGGTCAATCTCGACTTCTTCAAGCGTTTCGTCGAGGACGAGGCCAATGCCTATGTCCTGCTCTATGGTGAGGGCAGTTTTCACCAGCATCATGGCGGCGTGACCACGTCCAAATCCGTATCCTCGCCGGACGAAAGCGGGGAGGGCACAGTCTGGGAACGCTATATGGCCGACTACCGGGAGATTCGCGGTCAGGACTATGAATTTCCGCGCCGGCGCCCCATCCTGCTCGGACAGCACAGCAAGCCCGTGATGCGGATTGTGGAGCGCCTGATGGCCGAACTCGCCGAGGAAAGGGCCCGTCGTGAAATATCAGGATGAGGAGATCGTTCGCCGCAAGGTCGCCGAGGGCAAGCACCGCCTGCTGATCGGCGGCATGTGGAAGGAGATGGGCGCGCTCCAGCACGACTTCCTGATCGCGCGGGGCTTGAAGCCGCATCATCGCGTGATCGATATCGGCTGCGGATCCCTGCGTGCCGGTGTGCCGCTGGCCCGCTATCTCGACCCCGGCTGCTATTACGGGATCGATATCTCGCCGGAGCTGCTCGAAGCCGGGCTGAAGCGCGAGATCGCGCCCTGCGGCCTGTCCGGCAAGCTTCCGCCGGAAAACCTCCATGCCACCGGCGAGTTCGATCTGTCGCCCTTCGGCGTGCAGTTCGACTACGGCATCGCCCAGTCGGTCTTTACCCACATGCCGATCCATCGCCTGACCGACTGCCTGAACGCCATCGCCCAGTATGTCGTCACGGGCGGGCAGATCTATGTCACCTGGTTCGAACGGCCCGAGGGCCATGCCCCGGACGGGCCGGTCGCCCATGAACCGGGCGGGATCGAGACCTGGCCGGACCGGGATCCCTACGACAATTATCCCAGCGCCCTGGAGGCGGCGACGCCGACCGGCTGGACGCTCGACATCATCGGCGAATGGGGCCATCCGCGCGATCAGCGCATGGCGCTCTTCGTGCGCGACTGACGGGACCGGCCGGCATGGCGACCTTCATCTACAAGGGGTTGAAAGCCGGAGGCGGCGAGGTCGAGGGGCGCATCTCCGCGGCCGACGAAGTGGATGCGCTGCGTCAGCTCGAGGCCCAGTCCATCTCCGCTTTCCAGATCGACGAACAGCGGCTGGGCGATCGCAGTTTCGAACGCCGCCGGGCCCGGCCCCAGGACCGTTTCCGCTTCATGCGCCAGCTGGCCATGCTGCTGCGCGCCGGGGCGCCGCTCTTGTCCGCCTTCGAGACGATCGGCGGCGACGAGCCCTGCCGCGAACTGGCCGAGATGGCCGACGAGATCCGCCGGGCGCTGCGCTCGGGCACGCGCCTGTCCACGGCGATGAAACAGTCGATGCGCGGCTTTCCCGACTATGTGCCGCGCCTGGTCGAACTGGGCGAGGCGACGGGCGAGCTGCCGCGCGCGCTCAACGATATTGCCGCCCAGATGGAGCAGGACCTGCGCTCGGCCGCCGAGGTGCGCAATGCGCTGGCCTATCCCTCCTTCCTTGCGGTGATGGGCATCGTGGCGGTGCTCTTCATCTTCCTGTTCGTCGTGCCGCGCTTCGCCACCCTGCTGGGCGACGACCGCTCGCAATTGCCGGGCTTCTCCCGCGTGGTGATCGAGACCGGGGTCTGGCTGCGCGCCCACATGGTCCAGGCCGGGCTGGGCCTGGCCGGTGGCGGGGTCGCGCTTTACATGATGTTCCGCAATGAAGGGGTTCGCTCGGGCGTGCGCGAATTCATGTTCCGCATCCCCGTTGTCGGCGGCTTCCTGAAGGCGAGCGAAACCGCGCGCTGGGCACGCATCGCGGGGACGGCCCTGTCCGGTGGCGCGCCCCTGCTGGAAGCGTTGAACCTGGCAGAGAGTTCGGTCACGTCGCAGCGCTGGCGCCATGCCCTGGCCGAGGTGCGACGGTCGATCCGCGCCGGCGAGCCCATCGAGGAGGCCCTGCGCACCTATACCGAGTTTGATTCGATGACGATCAATCTGGTGAAGACCGGCCGGGCCGCCGCGTCCCTGGACGAAATGCTGCTCTTCGTGGCGGAGATCTACGAGACAGAGACGCGCGACCGGGCCAAACGGCTGACCTCGCTGGCCGAACCGCTGGCCATCCTGTTCATCGCGTCGGTGGTCGGCGCCATCGTCGTCAGCCTCGTCATGGCGATGACCAGCCTCTACGACATCGCGATCTAGCCCGGGCGGTCAGAAATTCAGCGGATCGCGAACCAGCCGCCACCCCAGCTTGCGGATGGTGAAGCTGTCGCGGACCGGGCCGCGCTCGACGCTGACCTCGACCTCGTAGAGGCCCAGCGCGTAGTTGGACGGCCCGCGAAACCCTTCGGCCAGAGGCACGCTGGCGACCGGTTCGGCATGCCAGGCCACGCGCCAGCCGCCGATCTCCGTCTCCCCGTCCGGCTCGATCATCGGATTGACCGTTTCCAGCCAGGCCAGAGCGTTTTCCTTGGCTTCAAGCGTTTCGGCGGTGCGCTCGATGCGGAAGGACGCGTTCGCCAGCGTCTGCTGCAGCCGGTAGAGCGGGATCATGGCAACAGCGATCAGGGCGATCGCGGCGAGCACTTCGACGACCGAAAAGCCGTCCCGTCTTTTCAGCGCGCGCGATTTCAAACCAGCCTCCCCGCGATCGTGGCCATCGCAAAGCCGGCTACCAGTCCCGGCGCGAAGGCGAGTCTGCCGCGCAATTCACGTTCGCCGACGATGGCAAGGACGAGCGTGACGGCGATTGCGCCCAGCAGCGCCGGACCGACCCATCCCAGACCGCACCACAGGCCGCCGGCGGCGGCAAGGCCGTAATCGCCCGCGCCCAGGCCCGGCTTGCGTGTGCGGAGCCTCACGACCAGGCCGCCCAGAAGGAGGATGCCGGCTGCGAGTGCGCCGCCGCCGAGTGTCAGCGTCCAGGTGGCGTAGGGGTGCAGGGCGGGGGCGGCGAGAAGGCCGGTTGCTGCAAGCCCGATTGAATGACCGTCGGCGATCGTGCCGTCGCACCAGTCAAGCGCGGCGGCGCTGGCGGCGAGTGGCAGGGCGCAGGCCAGGGCGATGGCGAGACGGCTCTCGATTCCCGACAGAACCAGCAGCGCGCCAACGGGGAGCGGCAGCAGGCGCAGGGCCCAGCGCAGCAGCTGGCCTTGCCGGCCCCCCGGCTTTTCCGACAGGAACCAGGCCGCCAGCCCGCCGGCCAGCACTGTCGCGATGGCGCCGGCGGTCAGAAGGACCGGCTCAGTCATGACAGGTTAGTCCTGCGCTTCTTCGCGGCCGCTCCAGGCCCGGATCTGCATCGGCTCAGACGGCGGCCGCATGGTCTGGGAGGCCGAAGTCTGGTTCCGGAAGCCTGTATTGATAGCGCCGACCAGCGTATCGACCACGCGCTGCCGGTCCTCCCGCGAATTGAGGACGTAGGGCGTTACCAGGACAACCAGCATGGTCCGGGTGCTGGACATGCTCTCGCTGCCGAAGGCGGAGCCGATCACCGGAATGTCCTTGAGAAGCGGAACGCCGCTATTGCCGCGGGTGAACCGGTTCTCGATCAGGCCGCCGAGCACGGCGGTCTGGCCGTCCTGCAGCGACAGTTCGGAGCTCAGGCTGCGATTGGAGATGATCGGGCTGGCAATGGCCGTGTTCTCGTTGGTTTCAGCCGACGAGACTTCCTGGGAGATATGGAGATCGATCCGGTTGTTGGAATAGACCAGTGGCGACACGTTGAGGATGATGCCAGTGGAGCGATACTGCACGGTCTGCAGGACGTCGGAATTGCCGCTGCTCTGGCTGTCCGCTGCCCGCTGCGACGTGATCACCGGAACGTCCGTGCCGACCTGAACGCTCGCTTCCGAGCCGGAGCGCGCAATGATGCGGGGCGTGGACAGGATGTTGATCTGATTGCTGTCGGCCGCGGCATTTGCCGTCAACGTGACTTGGCCGGTGTCCACAACGGTGGATATTCCGCCATCCGTCTCGATGTTGGCCGAGAAGGTCGATGCGAACTCGCTGTCGAACACGGCATCCAGTCCGAAGTTGAGATTGTCGGTGAGTGTGACCTCCGCAATCGTGACCTCGATCATGACCTCGGGAGACGGCGTGTCCAACTGGCGCAGCAGGGATTCGAACTGGTCGAACTCTTGCTGGGTCCCGAAAAAGATGATGCGGTTGCCCGCAGTGTCGACCGTGACACCGCCCTGGCTGCTGGCACTGCTGCTTGAGGCCCGGGACTCGCTTTCGCTCCGGTTTTCCGAGGTCTGAGACTGCTCGCTGTCGCGCGAGCGCGTTCCGCCGCCGCCGGGTGTGCCGCGGGAGGCGTGGCCCATCGCGGCATTGACGATCGCGGCAAGGTCTTGCGCGTTGGCGTTCTGCACCTGGTAGACGTAAGCGCGTTGCGTCTCGGCTTCGTATGCGGCTGCGTCCAGGCGCCGCGCTGTTGCAATGACGTGGTTGGCCAGGGACCGTTCCCGCGCAAAGATCATCAGCTGGTTCGCATAGGGCAGGGGCAGAAGGGTTATGGCCCGCGGCTGTCCGCTGCCGAGCGCCACGTAATAGCCTTCGACCGAGAGAATGGAGTGGAGGTCCTGCGCCATATCCTCCACGCTCCAGTTGCGTGGCGTGTAGGTGATGACCTGCGTGCCCGCGAAGCGGAGTTCGTCCATCTGTTCGATGATGGTGAGTGCGGCGTCCACCGTGTCGGACAGACCGCTCAGGACCAGGGAGTTGCTGGCCCGGTCCACACGGATCGTAAGCGCATTGTTGTCGGGGAAAGCCTGCCGGAGAATGGCATTCATGTCCGCGGAATCGATCGCGGTGAGCTCCACGAACTGGACGATGGGCCGCAAGTCGCTCGGCACGCTGGGGCGCGCCCGGGAGCGCACGAATTGGGGCATCTGGGCGCGCAATTCTTCCAGGCCCACAATGCGGAACAGATTGTTCTCGTAGACGACCGCCAGCCCGTAATCCTTCAGCGCCTCCTCGACCAGTGCGAGGAAGGTGCTCGGCGGCATGTCGTTGACGCTGCGAAGGGAAATTATGTCGGTGCGCTCGGAGACATCCGGGCCCAGCGTGAAGGGCTGCTCCAGAATGTCGCCGAAAACGGTATTGATGAAGGCCGGGATCGGCTGCGGCGGAAGAGTGACGTTGACGGCCGGGCCTTCCAGCGTCTGCGTGGCGGGATCGTAGGCGCGACCGCTGGAGGTGGGCCGGTCGAGAGACGGGACCGTGCGCACTTCGGTCCGCTCTTCGTCCGAGCTCGTTTCCTCTTGCGGGGCCGTGTCCAGATCGACCGGAGCCTGCGATGCGCTGTCGTCCGTGGAGGCTTCCAGACCGATGGGGCCGGCACCGCGCAGCCAGTCGAAGCTCGACGACTGGTCGGGCGTCACGGCGCAACCTGCCAGAACCGCTGTCAGCACGACGGGCGCGCTCAGAAACCGCAACTTCATAACTACTAGCCTTCCCTGGAGGGATACGCGTCGAGCCTGCGCGTTTCGTCCCCCCGCTCGAACGTTACCGATGTAGCCGAAATCGAGGTGACTTGCCAATCGTCGGCAAGAATGTCGCCCAGTCTCAGGGTGCGTGATTCCTGGTCATCCCGGCGGATGATGAGGGTCCAGTCGCCCCCTGAGCCCACAAGGGCGCGCAGGGACGGGTCGATGAAGGCGGCCTCGACTTCGGTCATGCCGATATCGCCGTCCGGGTTTTCACCCTCGTCGGACAGGAGGAGCGCATCGGGATAGAGCCCGGCATCCACGATTCGGGCGACCAGCGTATCCACCTCCTCAGCCGTCCACGGATCGAGCTCCGAGACGATACGGGTCTCCCGGTCGATCTCGGACGCCGTGCGTCGCGTATTGTGGGACAGCCCCATCAGAAGTGCCAGGGCGGCAAGGGTCAGCGCGGCCAGGAGACGAAAACCGGAGGTCATGTGGAAGACCCTTCGGCGGCCGTCCGCGTCTCGACCAGGGCAGGAGCCAACAACTGGGCGCGGACGGATGAATTCAGGCGCTGCCATTCAAAGTCGGCAGGCACCACGGTGCCGTCGAGCTCCATGATCTGCTGGAAGAAATTGAGGAATTGTCCCTGCGGGTCGCGCGCCGTAATCGAGACTTCGAATTGCAGGCGCGCTCCCGTGGTGAGCGGCGTGGGCAGCGGCTGGACTTCGATGCGTACCCGGGAGAGGCCGGCACTGTTGGCAGCCGCTTCGATCTCGTTCTGGATCTGGGCCGATACGATGCCGGGGGTCGCGCCGCGCCAGAACCGTTCTTCGATGTCGCTGCGTTGCGCGCGCAGCGTGGCGAGGGTCTCGATCCACTCCCGTCCGTCCGCCAGGCTCCGCTGCACGGCCAGACTCCGGTCCAGCTGGCGAACTTCTTCCTGCTTGTCGGCCACGGCATCGATCAGGCTGCTGATCCCGACTGCGGCCAGCATGGCGCCCAGAACGCCCAGCCCGATCAGCGAACGCGGGGTGGCCTGAGAGCGGAGCGTCTCGGAGAGTTTGTCGAAACGGACCGGCACTAGCTGTCTTCCCCGGTGTGGAAGGTGGCGAATATCCGCCATATGTCCGCGCGGTTGCCGGCTTCCAGCCGGACCGCTTCAAGCACGGCGGAATCCTCCAGCTGCTCGACGAGGCTTGCCAGGGGCAAGTCGGAATTGCCGGCCAGTTCGATCTCGATCGCGTTGTCGCGGATCGTGAAGGATTGCAGCGTCGCGTCGAAACCGTCCGCCGCCTCGGCGAAAACGGCAATCGCCGCCGCCGGGTGCGGGGTCTCAAGGAGTGCGGCATAGGCCTGGAGCTGACCACTGGTTTCCAGGGCGGCTGCGCGTGCCTCGACCACATCCGATGTCGAGGAGGCCAGGGTCGCAATCTCGCGCTCGAGCGCGGCCGCTTGCTGGGATGCGCGGAGCCATTGCCCCCCGAAATAGAGGAAAGGGACGGCAAACAGGACGACTGCCAAAGCCGCGTAGTCGCGAGGCTTGGCGCGCGACACGACATCCGTGAGCCGCTCGGTCAGTTCCGCAAGGCCCGAGCCTTCTGTATCCGCGCTGGCCGCTGCATCTTCCGGGCCGGTCGCCGGTGTTGCCCGGACAAAGCGCGACCACTGATTTTCGTCCGGCTCGTGGTCCCACCAACGGCTGGCGACAAGGCTGCCATTGTGCCAGACCTGACCTTCGAAACCGCCCGTCCGGCGCCGCAGCACCGCGTCTTCGGCCGGCGCGTCCAGTGCGGATTCCGGGATCGCCTCGAATTCGGCATCGCCGAGCGGTTCCAGCAGGCTGGACGGCCAGCTCCAGATCCCGATGCGCCCGTTGGACCAGACCAGTTTCACGCAGGGAGACTTGAAGGGAGAGCGCGCCCGGGCGGCCAGTTTCGCGGCCTGAATGGAGCGCATGTCGCGGCGGCCGGAGGGTGCGGATATGGACTCGAAGTGACAGTGGCGCCGGCTGATGACGACCCGTTCGCCCCGCATCAGCCGCTGCGCGGCGGAGCCACGCCGGTCTATCGAGCCTGACGCGGTGACGTGGCTATTGACCGGGGTCGGGAAGAGGCTCGATCGGATCATCCAGGGAGGTCTCTAACGCATCACGCACATACTGACCTCCAATACGGTATCTGTAGGCCAGCGAAAAGGGTGCGAACACACTCTGCGGCGTGAGTTCGTAAACTGAGATCCATGCAGTCTGGGCTGAGCGGTCATGGACAACAAGCGCAAACTTGGCCGTCGCTCCGCCAGGCACCTGAAATATGTCGGTAACGGTGTCGCGTTGCGGATCATTGATATCGGCGAACCGGCTGAAGGTGCCGTCTTCGAACGCCAGGTGCGCGCGTCTGGCCGCCTGGCGGGATCCGGTCAGCGCTTCCAGCATGAAAGGGCTGGTCAGCTGCGGGTTCAGTTGCGCTGACCCTCGCGGCATCGTCAGCAATAACAGCCGCCCGGTGTCCTGGCAGATCGCGACCTGGCTCCAGCCTGCGACATCGCAGAGCTCCATGGGATCCAGGAGCGGGCGGTTCGGCGGAAGGCCGTCGCGTTCATAACCGGTTGCTTCGGCGCCGCCCGGGCTGCGTATGGAATCCTGATCCTGGTAGTCCCGAAGCGCGGCGCCAAGCGAAGACAAGCGTATAGAATTGGCGCCGAGTGCGGCCATATCGCGTTCCTGGCCGGTGTATCCCAAGGATATGGAATCGAAAAAACCTTGCTGGTCGATATAGCGGAGCACCATCCTGTCGCGAAACAGCCGCGGCTGGCCGTTGGCCCGAAGCAGGTCGACGCCGCTCATGTTCGTGGGCCCGGAAGAAAATAGCCGGTCGATGCTGTTCGCACCGCCGATCTCGACACCGAGATTGCCCATCGGGCTTGTCAGCGCGTGATACAGAAATGTCTGCTCGGCGGAGCGGGCCAGCACTTCCTGCTCGAGGGCTTCTGTCTGGCGGGAATATGTTTCTATGGCCTGCTGGACCTGGGAGGCTGCAACGCCGACGACCAGGGTGATGATGATGATGGCGGCCAGCGCCATGGGGAAGGCATAGCCCTGGCGTCGGCGGTTCAGCACGGCCTGCATCACGGTTCTCCTGTCCGCAGCAGATCCTCGACGCGCGGCGGAGGCGGCGCCGTACGGGCCAGGGCGATTATCAGCTCGAAATCGCTGTCCGGACTGGAGATGCGCACGAGGCTGGGCAGCGGCGCGTAGTAGGGCGCGCCGGACTGGATCTGCTCGAAACCATTCTCCGGCGGCCAGCGGGGGACCCAGCCCGTCTCGTCGCCATTGTCGTTCCAGTAGCTCAGGCTGAGCCGGCCGGCAGGATTTTCGACCAGCTCGAAACGGGCATCGTCCTCTTCATAGAACAATGTGGAGCCGGAGGTGCCGGTGTCGACGCTGAGCCTGAACCGGGTCGTGGCATTTTCGGCCGAAGCCATGGGGCGGGTTGTCAGCCCGGTCGCTTCGTCCGGTGTGCCCTCAAATCCCCGGCCTGTTTCGGCGTAGTCTATCAGCGTTGCCGCCATTGCCCGGCGCAAGGCCACGATGTCGATGCGGTCGTGAATGGTGGTGCGGGAGTGGCGTTCGATACGGATGCCGGTGGCCGCCGCGGCGCGCACGGTCTGCAATACCAGTGCCGAGACAACGGCCGTGATGGCCAGCATCACCAGGACCTCCATCAGGCTGTAGCCCAATTCGGTCTGCCTGGTCCGGGGCCGGCTAGGCGCCAATGAGAGCCCTCTCGTCCGCAAGGTCGGTAAACACCTTTTGCAGTTGATTCATCGCGCCGTCTGCATGGCCGGCAATGGGACGCTGGCGCGTGGAGATTTCATCGTACAGCCCGGCTGCCTCACGATAAAGCGCGTGGTCGTTCAGCTGGGTTTTTATGGCGTCCACCTCGTCCTGGGTGCGGGAGGAGTTCAGCCGGTTTTTCAGGGCTCCGGCACAATCGCCGCAAGCGGGCTCGTCCAGGAAGGCAAGAATGTCGTCGAACAGGGCCTCCGGGTCGCCGTCCAGACGCTTGAAATCGACCAGCAGGACACGGTCCGAGCCGAGGGCATGCTCCGCGGCCCATGCTGCACGCGTATGTTGCAGCCATGTTTTGAGCGCTTCGGCGGCGGCAACCGGTTCGGCGCCCACACGATCGAACTTGCCCAGCGATGCGACGACGGCATGCGGTTCGCGCAGGTGGTGCAGGAAGCGCGCTTCCGGAAACATGCGGGCCAGAGCCCAGACGTAGAATGTGTTGAGCGGCGTTCCATCGACCCAGCGGCGTTTGGGGTCGGAGGCGTCACGTCTGAGGAAGAGGCTCTGCTTGGCCAGCTGTCTGGCCGAGGGGGCCAGCGTGTCGCCGTACTGGTTCCGGCAGCGTTGTTCGAAGGCCTCATGGACAATGGCGTCGATCGCCTGGCCCTGATGTTCGAAGAAACGGTCGAGCGGATACTCGACATTGGACAGGTGGGAGAACTTGCCGCGGTCGGAGCCGGCCGCATGCGACTGGTACGCACCGACGGCGGTGGCCGCAATCCAGGCGGTTTCCGGCATGGGCTGGATGTTCGGATGCTGTCCCAGCGCCCAGGTCATGACCGAGGTTCCCGACCGCGGCGCACCGATGATGAATATCGGCTGGATAGGTCCCGCAGAAGATCCGGCTGGCGGCATGGTCGACATATTCCGTCCTGGTACAAATCGGTTTTGCCGGATCAGGATCGTGCGTTTTGAAAACGATCCCGTCTCCGGCAATGGCAGGTCGTGCGACCGAACCGATCACTGTTTCCTCGTTCGGGTGACGCTTTAGGGTGATCAGTTCTCCGGCGCAATCATCGCGATGAGAAAAGTGAACCGGGTTGGCGGTCAACCGGCTAACGGCCGCTGCGTCCTTCGATCAGACAGGTTCGGTGCGCCAGATCGAAAGCGTATTCGCGATCATCCGGTGTGGTCAGGCGCAGGCCGCCGCCCTGGCAGGCGCCGGCCGCTGAAAATTCCACCGTTTCCCCGACCGAGACATACCACCCCAGAGGCAGATCCCTCGCGAGATACGCCTCCGCCTCCGCAGCCCTTATGGCACGCGCCTCGGTCTGGCTGGACAGTCTCAGATCCGTGAGGCCGATATTGACGCTGTGGATGACACTCTGGACGCGCTGTTGTTCGATCATTCGGATGAATGACGGGGTCGCCAGGCTCAGCGCGGTCGCGAGAATGGCAACGACGACCACGACTTCCAACAGCGTGTAGCCGGCACGTCCTTTCCCGGGAAACGGCAGACGGTCAGATTCCGATATCGGCATCGAGGCCGGAACCGCCTTCTTCATTGTCGGCCCCCAGGCTGTAGACCTGTCCGCGCCCGGCCTGGTTCTCGGCTGCGCGATAGCGGTAAGGATTGCCCCACGGGTCCATCGGCAGGGACTCGTCGAGATACGGCCCATACCACATGTTTTCCACGTCATCCGTGGGCGAGCGCAAGAGCTGCAGGCCTTCTTCGGTCGTGGGGTAGCGGCCGATATCGAGACGCATCGAGTCGAGCGCGGTCTCCAGCATGTCGATCTGTGCTTCCGCCGAGGTGACGCGGGCGCGGTCGAGCTGGCCGAACAGCCGCGGCGCAACGAGTGTTGCCAGAACTGCGATGATCGCCACGGCAACGAGGATTTCCATCAGCGAATATCCCGCCCGGCGGATCGCCAGTCTCAGCGCAGCCTTATGCAGGATGGTATGAAGTCGAGGCATGGACACACATTCCACTAACAAACTTGGGTTCCAAGATTAGCATGCTCGTTGCTGGCAGGCGAGAATGCATGCCATGTCGCGAAAGGGCGCAGCGATGGCCTTCAGCGGTCGTGCAGAGCGATCGCGTTAAGCAGGTCCGCCAGGCGGGCCTGCCAGGCTTCCGGCCCGAGGCGCGCGTGTGCGTCGCGGGCGGCGCATCGGCCCATTTCCTCGCGCAGTGCGGCATTGCCGGTCAGGCGCACCAGCCAGTCGGCCGCATGCGCCGTGTCGGGTTCGGCCCAAACCTGGCCGGGCGGGTAGATGCCCTGCGGATCCTCGACAGCTACCAGACGATAATCGACAAGGCCGGCGCCTTCGGCTGTGAGGAATTCCGTGGGTGCCGACCAGTTGGTCGCGATCACCGGTTTCCCGCGGTACGCGGCATGGGCGGCGAGGAGGCCGAACCCTTCGGAGCGGTGAAGGCAGAGCGCGATATCGCAGGCCTCGATCAGGCCCAGCATGCCGCCATCGCTGAGCGGCTGGTCGACCAGCGTGATGTCGGCGCGGTCCGCCACGCGTGCCGAGAGGTCCGCCAGCACGTCCGGGCACTGGTCGCCGGCGGTGATCTTCAGGACCAGCCGGGCCGGCTCGGCGCCGCGCTCGCGCGCGAGATCGAACGCATCCAGCGCGCCCATGGGGTTCTTTCGGGCCGCCGAGGAGCGAAGGTCGCAAACGGCCAGCACACGCACAGCCTCGTTCGCATTCTCGATGCGCGGCGGCGTGTCGTCCGTGCCGTGGGCGAAGACGGGTGGGGGCAGGACATCGACGCGCCGGCCTTCCGGCAGGACCGCCTCGATGGCGTCGGCCGCAAAGCGCGAGGGGGCCCAGATGCGGTCGACCAGGCGCGCGGCCGCGCGCCAGTGCGCCGGCGCGGCCGGCAATTCCCAGACCCAGTAACCGATATGGGGCGCGCGGCGCTCCCCGGGTGTCGCGACGCGCATCGCGTATTCCAGCAGCTGGTCCGGATTCAGGTGCGAGAGCCGCAGGACATCGGCGCGGTCCGGTGCCGTTTCGGGGCGCAGCCTTTTGTCGATCGACAGGCGTTCCACGGCATGGCCGGTCTGTTCCAGGGCGCGATGGAACTGGCGCGCGGTTTCGCCGATCCCCAGGATTTCCCCGTGGAACCCCTCGACCCGGACCGGCATGCCGGGCATGTATGGACCGCGCCGCGGCGCGAGACGGGTTCCAACAAGGGTGTAGACGCCGAGGGCCGTCTGGTAGAGGAATGACCTGAACCGGTCGCGCGGTCCCCGGTCCGGGGCGGTCGAGAAGGCCTCTTCAGTTGTCATGTCGGTTTTCGGCCTGTCTGGGAAGTATGGAATTGAGACGCCCCCGACCTGTCATCATCTGCGCGCCCGCTGGATCGGTCAGTTATCAGGAATTCGACCTGTTCGTGAAGCACACAGGTGAAGGCCGGCGGGTCGGGCGTCTCCGTTCGGGAACCGCGGCGGTCGGTTTTCTGCCGAAGGGTTGCGAAGTTGTGCTGACGGAGATTTCGACGGGCCGGGCCGTCGCAGCCGATGTCCGTCCGGCGGCTTGGCGGGATCTGTTCGCGGCCACGGCCCGGACGCTCCGGCGCCTGTTGCGGCACCCGCGCTCGACCTGGCAGGACTTGCGGCGCGGCGGCGGCGCCTTCTTCTGGCCCGTGCGGATCGTCCATGTCGGTGCCGGCCGGGACACACCGCGGGAGAGCGGATTCCAGCGCGCGCATCGCATGGGCGACAGCCTCCTGCCCGGTGCCGGGCGCCGCATCGACGAGATCTTCCAGCAAACGGGAGCCGACAGCGTGTCCTGGGATTTCCTGGTCGCCGGAGAGGGCGTCCTGCGCCCGGAAGCGACGGCGTCGCTGGTGCATGAGAGCGACGCCATGGACCGCCACGTCGCCTTTCGTCCCGAGGCGGCGCGGGATGTCACGCTGTCGGCGCGCCACGTCCATGTCAGCGAATACCTCGGGCGCAGCCAGGTCATGCAGAGCTGGACGCGCCGGCATCCGGCGCCGCGCTCGCAGGCGGGTGTTTCCGTGGTCCTGCCCACGCGCGACGCCCCCGGTCTGCTGGGTGCCTGTCTGGACAGTCTGGACGCGACGCTGCGCGATGCCGACGAGCTGATCATCGTCGATCATTGTACCGGCGACGAGGCGGCGCTGGCCCGCATCCGGCGCGCCGAAGAGGCGGGAGCGAAGGTCTGCCGCGAGGACGGCCCGTTCAATTTTTCGCGCCTCGTCAATGCGGGGGCACGCCTGGCGACGCGCCCCAATCTGGTGATGCTCAACAATGACGTGGCAGCGCTGAACGAGGACTGGACCGCGATCATGGCGGGATGGCTCGCCCGGGAC
>Ga0207716_100466_pt1 | contig 15247 bp, 15 predicted proteins | sample TtaePargueraPR_FD_187739 | JGI IMG/M metagenome (GOLD analysis project Ga0207716, IMG submission 187739) | Aerobic enrichment media microbial communities from Bioluminiscent Bay, La Parguera, Puerto Rico - Tt and P2 (5) (SPAdes) | ecosystem: Environmental > Aquatic > Marine > Unclassified ... | reverse complement strand
ACCAGAAGGTCGAACCCTGGCCCGGCGTGCTGCGGAAGCCGATCGTGCCGCCCATCAATTCGACCAGGCGCTTGCAGATGGTCAGGCCCAGCCCCGTGCCGCCATGCTCGCGCGTGGTATCGCCATTGGCCTGGGTGAAGGCGGAGAAGAGCTTCGCCTGGGCGGACTCGGGCACGCCGCAGCCGGTGTCGCGGACATCCACCCGCATGACGTGCCGCCGCCGGCCGATGGCATGAAAGCCCATTTCCACATCGACCGATCCGTTTTCGGTGAACTTGATCGCATTGCCGATCAGGTTGAACAGGACCTGTTTCAGCCGAACCGGATCGCCCTCGAAACGGTGATCCTCGCCGGCCTGCACCTCGATGGCGAAGTCGATGCGCTTCTCGCCGGCCCGGCCCTGCCACAGCGTGCGCGCATCGCCGGCCAGCTTGTGCGGATCGAAACTCTGGATTTCGAGATCCATCTTGCCGGCCTCGATCTTGGAGAGGTCCAGCACGTCGTTGAGCAGGCGCAGCAGGATCTGGCCGCTGTCATTGATCACGCGGACGAATTCCGACTGTTCGTCATTGAGGTCGGTCGCCATGAGCAATTGCGCGATCCCGAGCACGCCGTTCAGCGGGGTGCGGATCTCGTGGCTCATCGTGGCGAGGAATTCCGACTTCGCCTTGGAGGCCGCCAGCGCGTCGATGCGGGCATGGCCCAGCTGTTCGGCCAGGGCGGAGAGCTTGTGGCTGCGTTCGGTGTTCTCCCGCGACGTCTCGCGGAACAGGTCGAGCGCCGTGCCGACGCCGGCATATTCGCCGTTGCGGGTGACGATGAAGCCTTCCATCAGGGCGGAGGGCCGGTCGCGCACGATCAGCGCGTTCAGCTCGGAGATCGGCGTGGACGTCTCCACCGTCAGCGGTTCCTTGATCATCAGGAAGGTGACGGGGCGTTTGGAGAACAGGGCGCGGCCGTGCCGGTCGGCCATTTTCAGGAAGAAGCGGTCGCGCGCCACCAGTCCGATGGGGCGGCCGTCCTGGACGACGGCAAGCACCAGAAGGTCCTCATCGTCGGAAAGAAGATCGTAGACATATTCGCCGGTCGCATCCGGCGAAACCACCGGTGCGTCCGTCATGACATCCCGCACGAGACGGCTCATCCAATTCCCCCTGGATCGTTGCGGGGGAGATTGGTCAGCCCTGCTTTCCAAGGGCTAAACGCCGGTCTTGTTTCATGGAAAGTTCACCGAAGTGTCACGCCGGACGGCGTGTGCTCTCCTCGATCCAGTCGAGAAAGCCCTGCGCGCTGCCGAAGCGGTTGATCGGCAGGGACAGCACGCAGGGCTCCTCATAGGGGTGCAGCTCGACGATGCGGTCGCACAATTGCGCGGCCAGCTCGCCGCGTGTCTTGAGCACCATCACCGCTTCCTGTGCGGTCTCCACCCGGCCCTTCCAGCGATAGACGCTGATCATGCCGCGGAAGATGTTGGCGCAGGCGCACAACTCCTCTTCCAGCAGCCGGCCGGCGGCGGCCTCGGCACTGTCGGGATCGGGCCAGGTCGTGTAGGTCCAGCTATGGCTCATCATGGTCATCCCTGCTGACTTCATTATATAAGCCACGCATGACGATCCAAACCCCCTCCATGTCCGCGCTGGTACTGTTCTCTGGCGGCCAGGACTCCGCCACCTGCCTGGCCTGGGCGCTCGACCGCTATGAGCGCGTCGAGACGGTCGGGTTCGAATACGGCCAGCGCCACGTCGTGGAAATGCAGGCGCGCCAGGATGTGCGGGCGGGCATTGGCGGCATGCCGGGCGGCGACCGGTTGGGCGAGGACTTCGTGGTCGATCTGGCGGGCTATGGCGCCATTGCCGAGAGCGCGCTGACGGCGGAACGGGCCATCGAGATGCAGGCCAACGGCCTGCCGTCGACCTTCGTTCCCGGCCGCAATCTGGTCTTCCTCACCGTCGCCTCGGCCCTGGCCTATCGCCGTGGCCATGGCGTGCTGGTCGGCGGCATGTGCGAGACGGACTATTCCGGCTATCCCGATTGCCGCCGCGCCACGATCGACGCCATGCAGAGCGCGCTGACGCTGGGCCTGGATACGGAGATGACGGTCGAGACGCCGCTGATGCATCTCGACAAGGGACAGACCTGGGCGCTGGCCGCCGAGCTGGGCGGCGAGGCGCTGGTCGAGCTGATCCGCACGCGCTCGCACACCTGCTATCGCGGCGAACGCGGCGTGCTGCACGAGTGGGGGCATGGCTGCGGCACCTGTCCGGCCTGCGAGCTGCGGGCCGCGGGCTGGAAGGCCTGGCAGGAAACGGCGCCGGCATGAGCTATTCCGTCAAGGAAGCTTTCCTGACCGTGCAGGGCGAGGGCGCCCAGGCGGGCCGTCCCGCCGTCTTCCTGCGCTTTGCCGGCTGCAATCTGTGGAGCGGCCGCGAGCAGGACCGGCACAAGGCGATCTGCAATTTCTGCGACACGGATTTCGTCGGCATGGACGGGCCGGGCGGCGGGCGTTTCGCCACGCCGCAGGACGTGGTCGATCATGTCGCCGGCTTCTGGCCCGGCGGCGGCCGGCCACTGGTCGTGTGCACGGGCGGCGAGCCGCTGCTGCAACTCGACACACCGCTGATCGACGCGCTGCACGCCGCCGGTTTCGAGATCGCCGTGGAGACCAACGGCACGATCACCGCGCCGGAGGGGATCGACTGGATCACGGTCAGCCCGAAAGGCACGGCCGAGGTCGTCCAGCGCTCCGGCGACGAGCTGAAACTCGTCTTTCCCCAGCCCGAACTCGATCCGGCCGCCTTTGCCGGCTGGTCCTTCAAGCGCTTTTCGCTCCAGCCCAAGGATGGCGAGCGCATGATGGAGAATGCGCAGGCGGCCTATGAATACTGCCTGGCGCATCCGCAATGGTCGCTCAGCCTGCAGACCCACAAATGGATCGGCGCGCCCTGAGGACGGGCTAGCTGCCCGAGGACCGCGGCATGGGCGCGTCGCCCAGGCTTTCCGCCAGCGCCTGGGAAAAGCGGGCGAAGGCCGTTCGCGTATCGCTCCAGATCCCGCTGCCCGCACCGGCCGCATCGGGATTGTACCAGGCGAAGCTGTAGGTCGCGACGACGCGGCCGTTTGCATCGCGCAGTTCCGCCGTCAGTTCCGCACCGCCCGACGCCTCGCTACTGTAGTGGGCCATGTCCATGTTCTGGATCTGGGCCATGGTCGGCCGGCTGGGCACCACATCGACCAGGGTGACGTTGAGCACGGTTTCCCGGGCGGCCACGCCGTGCCAGTCGGCGGCGACCAGCGTGGTCTCCAGCACATCGCGGAGATAGCCGGTCAGGCGTCCCAGTTCGGCTTCGCCGAGTTGCTCGGCCTTGCCGCGCAGGGCCGCCGAGACGTCGATGCGGCCGATTTCTATGGAGCCTGACGCCTCGCGCCGATAGGTCGCTTGAAAACCCTCGCTCTGGGCCAGGGCGGGCAGGGCCAGGCTGAAACACACGCTGAAACATACAAGGACAAAAGCGAGAGCACGCATGGGACTCCCTCCTCGTTACAGGTTCAACTTGTGCGGGGCAGGCTAGCACGCCGGCATCTGGTTGCGTGAGCGAAGCCTGTTGTGCGGCCGCGAAGAAAAACGGGGCGCATCCGATGGATGCGCCCCGTCTTTCAATCGCTTGCCAGAGGCCGTCAGGAGGTCGTCCGGCGGCCGGTCAGGAGCCCGACGCGTAGCGTTCGTTCAGGCTTTCGCCGATATCGCTGGCGAAACGGTCCATGGCCCGGCGGGCATCGGTCCAGCGCGAATACCCCACGACATCGCGGATATTGTGCGAACGCCAGGAATAGCTGAACGTTTCCAGCTGCGTGCCGTCGGCCGCGACGAGACGGGCTTCCAGGCTCGCCCCGCCGATGCTGATGGAAGAGTGGTGCAGGCCGCGATCGGCCATCTGTTCCATGGTCGGCCGGTTGGGCGAGGCATCCAGGATGGTCACGTCCAGCCGCATGCCGTTCTCGCCGAGCAGACCGGCGAGTTCGCGCTCCAGGTCGCTCCGCATTTCCTCGGCCAGGTAGTCCAGCTCGCGCTGCCCGTATTCCTCGGCCTTTTCGGTGAGTTCCGATCCGAACTGGATCGGGGCAATGGACACGGGATCCGCCGCCAGCGCCGGTGCAGCCAGCGCGCCGAATGCCAGAAGTGCAGTCATGGTGCGCTTCATTGTGCGCCTCCTATCTGTATGTCGTGTCCCTCGGGGACAAGCCTACCAGATGGGGGGCGCAGACGAAAATGAAAGCTCGGATAGGTCGCGCGGCTCAGTCGTCATCGTCGTCGTCATCGCCGCCTGGGATGACGGCACCGACGGCCGCGCCGCCCACGGTTCCGGCGGCGCCGACGGCGGTGCCGACCGTGCCGATCGCCATGTCGGCGGCGATCATCAGGCAGCCGGAGAGAAGCGGGCTCAGGCCGAGCAGGAAGACAAGATTACGGGCACGGCGCATGATGCGTCTCCGGTTGCGGTCATCTCTCCTCGCACCGGCATGGTTTCCACAAGATGAAGAGGCGGCTCAGCGGCCTTCGCGCCACCAGCCCATGCCCAGGAAGGCGGCCAGCAGGAGAACGGCCAGCAGGCCGGGCAGAAGCGGCGTGCGGGTCGAGGCCTCGACGACATAGCGCTCGTTGCGCGTCAGGCCCAGCCAGGTGCGGCCGGCCTGGTCGGCGCCGGCCCGTGTGCGGCGCAGCGTCGGCAGGTCCGCACCGGCGCCTTCGCCGATCGCGTAGCGTCCGCCGCCGCTGGCATCCACGAAGGGCTCCAGCACATCGCCCGTCGGGCGCAGGTCGGCGTATTCGACCGGGTTGATCGGTCCCAGCGCCGCCACCGTCGTCAGCTCGCCGGAGCGCAGGCGCACCAGGCCCGAGCCCTCTGCCGGGGTCGAGGCGGTGAAGCGGCCCTGCTCGACCTCGTCCATGGACAGCGTGTCCTCGCGCCCATCTGGCCAGGTGATTTCCAGCGGCGGGGCCTCGTCGGCCAGGGTGACGCGGTCGGCATGCAGCTCGCCGTCCGTGGCGTAGGCGGTCAGGCGTTCCTCGTCGAGTTCCGGTTCGCGCATCAGCCAGTGGGCGACGCGGCGGAACATTTCCGCATAGGGACCGCCGCCCTCGAAGCCGCGCGCCCACAGCCAGGTCTGGTCGCTCATCACGATGGCGGCGCGGCCCTCGCCGGAGCGTTGCAGCACCAGGAGCGGATGCCCGTCCGGCGTTTCCAGCAGGGTTTCCCCGCCCAGCGCCGTGCCGTGGATGTGACGCAGCCAGCGGCCCCAGTCCGCTTCGCCGTCATCGCCGCCGCTGCCTTCCAGGCCGGAGGTGACGGGGTGGCGCCGGCCGGTCTCGGTGGTTTCCGGCGTGAAGCCGCCATCGGTGATGTAGCCGTTCGGCCGCACCGGCAGCACCGCCGCCAGCGGCGTACGGTAGAGGCTCGGCGCGCCGGCGAAGGGCGGGCCGGCCGTCACCAGCAGCGCGCCGCCATTGTCCACATAGCGCGCGATATAGTCGAAATAGAGCGGCGGCATGATGTTGCGACGGCGATAGCGGTCGAAGATCACCAGGTCGAATTCGCTCAGCCGCTCCACGAACAGCTCCTGCACCGGGAAGCCGATCAGGGCCAGCTCGTCCACCGGCGTGGCGTCGCGCCGGTCCGGCGGGCGCAGGATGGTGAAGTGCACCAGGTCGACCGAGGGGTCGGACTTCAAAAGGTCGCGCCAGGCGCGTGCGCCGTTGTGCGGCTCGCCGGTCACCAGCAGCACGCGCAACCGGTCGCGCACCCCGTTCACCGAGACCGCGGCGCGGTTGTTGATCAGGGAGAGTTCTTCCGGACCCGCCTCGACCTCGGCCTCGATGACGTTCTGGCCGCGGCGCTCCACCGGCACTTCCACCCGGGTGGAGCGGCCGATCGGGATGACAAAGGTCTGCGGCTCGCCGCCCTGGAAGCGGAAGGCGACCGAGGCGGTGCCCTGCATGGCGTCGTCCTCGACGCGGATCATGAACTGCACGGTCTGGCCGACAATGCCGTAGCGCGGGGCTTCCTCGATCACCAGGCGCCGGTCGCCGGCCTCGCGGTCGCCGGGCATGACATGGTGGATCGGCGCGTCCACATTCAGCGCGTCCGGTCCGGCCGGCGCATCGTGCACCTGGCCGTCGCTGACCAGGACGACGCCGGCGATCCGGTCCGGCGGGGCGCTGGCCAGGGCGGCATTGACGCCGTCGAACAGCATGGTTCCGTCAGCGCTTTCCCCGGCCTCCACCTCGACAAGGTCGAGCAGGGGGTCGTTCTCCGCCTCGTTGCGCAGGGCTTCCACCATGGCATCGGAGGCTTCGCGCCGCCCGCCGATATCCATGCTGGCCGAGCTGTCGGTCACCAGTACGGCGACATCGGCCAGCGGGTCGCGCTCTTCCTCCACGAGGGAGGGATTGGCCAGCACCAGCGCGATGCCGAGAATGGCGAGCGAGCGCCAGATCCAGCCGGACAGGCGCATCGCGCCGCCGGCCAGCGTGGCCGCCAGGGCCAGCCCTGTCAGGGCCGCGATCGCGCTCCAGGGCAGGAGCGGGGCGAAGTCGAGGGCGGTGACGGTGGCGTTCATTGGCCCAGCCTCTCGAGGATTTCAGGCACATGGACCTGGTCGGCCTTGTAGTTGCCGGTCAGGGCATACATGCCGACATTCACGCCGAAGCGGATGGCCATCTCGCGCTGACGTTCGCCGCCCTCCACGGGCGCCACGGCCTCGCCGCGCGCGTTCTGTGCCCAGGCCGAGGCCCAGTCATTGGCCCCGATGATCACGCCGGACGTGCCGTCGCGCGAGGCGCCGTCCGGATTGGCTTCCACCCAGACCGGGCTGCCGGAGAAGCGGCCCGGGAAGTCCTGCAGCAGGTAGAAGGTGCGGGTGAGCACGTGGTCCGGCGGGATCTGGGCGAGCGGCGGCACATCGATGCTTTCCAGGATGGCCACCAGGCCGGGATGCGGCGCGCCGGCCCGCAGCGCGGCCACGTCGGCGTCGCGCGTGTCGAACAGGATCAGACCGCCGGACTGAAGATAGGTGGAGACCTTCTCGGCGGTTTCCGGGGCGAGCGGCTGGGCGTCGGTTGAGACCGGCCAGTAGATCATCGGGAAGAAGAGCAGCGGGTCGCTGTCGACATCGATCGCCATGGGCGGTTCCGGCTCCATGGCGCTGCGCCGGGTGATCTCGCGGCTCAGCCCGGTCAGCCCGGCCTCGCTGCGCGCATCGGTCTGGGCGTCGCCGGTGCGGATATAGGCAAAGCGCAGATTGAGGGCGGCTTCCATGGCGAAACTGTCCGCCTCGTTGTCCTGGGCCTCGGCGCGCGGGGCGCCGGGCAGGAGGGCCAGGGCCATCAGGGCCGCCGTTGCCGCGCCGCCGATGCGCGCGAAGGGCAGGCGTCCGGCCAGGGCGAGCGCGATCAGGATGTCCAGGGCGAGCAGGATCAGGGCCGCGGCCAGCAGCGGGGCGTCGAAATGCGTCGCGCGCGGGCCGTCCAGGCCGGCAAAGGTGGCGCCCGGCAGGGTGCGCGGCAGCGGTGCCATACGGGTCTGCGGGCCGATCACGTTGAGCGCGGCCGAGGCCGGGCCCAGGCGGTAGAGGCCGGCCGGCGAGGCCGGTCCGGGGCGGGCGGTCTCGAAAGCGGCGGCGGGGATGGGCCGGGCCGTGGCCGGCGCGCTGGCCAGCTGACCGTCGGCATCAAGCGCCCGGTCGAGCACCCAGGCGCCCTGGGAGGGCGAGTTCGCCGCACCGCCGCCCGCCAGCCCCATCAGGCGCTGCAGCATGCGCGGGAAAAGGCCTGTCAGGGGCAGGTCCGACCATTCCGGGCTGGCGGTAACGTGGAAGAGCACGATCCAGCCGCGCGCCCGGCGCTGGGCGGTGACCAGGGGCGTGCCGTCCTCCAGCCGGGCCCAGACGCGGTCCGGCGTGGCCGAGCCGGGCTGGGCGAGCACCTGGCGGTCCACCGTGGCGCTGGTATCGACGGGCAGGCCGGCGAAGGGCGAGTTGTCGGGGAAGCGGGCCAGCGGCTGGGGATCCTCCCAGTTCAGCGCGCCACCGAACAGGCGGCCGCCCTGGCGCAGGTCGACGGGCAGGAGGTCGTCGCCGCGCGCGGCTAGGCGCGGGCCGGCGAAGCGGATCAGCACGCCGCCATTGTCGATGAAGTCGGCGATGCGCGGATCGTCGCTGCGCGCGGCATCGGTCATCACCAGGATGGCCGGTTCGGCTTCCAGAAGCTCGTCCAGCGTGCCGGCGATCAGCTCGGCGCGCGGGGCTAGGGCGCTGCGGACATAGTGAAGGTCCGACAGGAGGGGCTGGCCCTCGTCCGAGGTCAGCTCGATCAGGCCGACGCGCGGGCGCTGCCAGGTGTCGCCCAGCAGGCGCACCGTGCCGGCTGTGGCCGTGCCGTCCAGGCGCAGGCTGGCGATCCGGTTGCGCAGGTCCAGCGGCAGGGAGAGCGTCGCGGTGGCGCTGCCCGCGCCCGGTTCGAAGGTCACGTCGCGGCGGGCCAGCGCCCGGCCGTCGGCGCCCAGCGCCGTCACGCCCGCCGTGCGCGGCAGGTCGGTCGCGGCGCGGCGTACTTCCACGATCAGCCCGTCCGGCGCGGTCTCCGGCGGCGCCAGGCCCAGCGCGGCGCGGCCGCTGTCCGGCTCGAGCACGCGCAGCGAACCCAGGTCCGACAGGGTGCGCGCCAGGGGCTCCGCATCATCGGAATTGAGCCCGTCGCTCAGCCAGGTCACGGCGAGCGGTCCGCCGAGCTGGTCGTTTCTGGCGGCGGTGCGGATGCGTTCGGCCGCGGCCTGCCGGTCGGCGGGCCAGGGCAGGGGGGCGATCGTCTCGAGCCTGCGCCGGGCAGCGTCGGCATCGCCCAGGCGCAGGGGCTGCACCGCATTGCCGGTCACGGCGGTCGCGAGAACGGCGATGGCCCGGCCGTCGCGATCGGCCTGACCGATCAGGCGTTCGGCTTCGCGCTGCATGTCGTCCCAGGCGGCGGCCGAACTCCAGCCATTGTCGATGACGACAAGTGCGGGGCGCGTTTCGGTCTCCACGGCCGGCGGCGTCCAGACCGGGCGCGCCAGGGCGATGATGATCAGGGCCGCGATCAGCAGGCGGAAGAGGATCAGCCACCAGGGGGCGTGCTGCGGCGTCTCGCTGTCGTCCGGCGCATTGAGCAGCAGGCGCAGCGGCGGGAAGACGGCCCGGCGCGGCGCCGGCGGCGTCGCGCGCAGCAGAAACCACAGGGCCGGAAGGGCGAGGAGGCCGGCCAGCGCCAGGGGCGCGGCGAAGGAGAGGGGGCCGAGGGCGAACATCAGGGTCAGACGTCTCGTGCCAGCGTTTTGAACAAGGACAGCACGGCGCTGGTGGCCGGCCGGTCGGTGCGGTGGGTGATCAGCGTCCAGCCGAATTGCCGCGCCATGGCGGCGAGACGGTCGGAGTGCTCGGCCCAGCGCTGGCGATAGGCGGTGCGGGCTTCCTCGGCGCGGCCGAAGAGCAGGCTCTCGCCGCCGCCCGGCGCCTCGAAACGGGTGCGGCCGGCATAGGGGAAGTCCTCCTCGGCCGGATCGACGATGCGCAGCATGACGCCATTGGCCTCCTGGGCGGCAAAGCGCGAGAGACGCGCAGCCCAGGTTTCCGGCGGATCGAGGAAATCGCTGGCCAGCACGATGCGGCTGAAGCGGGAAATGTGCGGGGCTTCCACGGACTGTTGTGCGCCCGGGCCCATGATGAGGCGCCGCGAGACGCGTTCCAGGCCCAGCGCGCCGGTACGCGCGATGGCCGATTCGCCCAGCACGGAAACGCGCTCCCCGCCCTGGGTGAGCAGGGCCGCGACGGCGATCAGGCAGACCGCGGCCCGGTCGGCCTTGCTGGGCAGGTTGCGGTTCGAGCTGAACTGCATGGAGGCCGAGCCGTCGCGCCAGAGCGAGACCGTGTTGGCGGCTTCCCATTCGTTCTGGCGCACGAAGAGCTGGTCGGACTTGGCCGATTGCCGCCAGTCGACGGCTGTGCGGCCGTCCTCGGGGCGGTGGTGGCGGTATTGCCAGAAGGTCTCGCCGATGCCGGACCGGCGGCGCCCGTGCACGCCCTGGGCGACCGTCGCGGCGATGCGGTCGGCCTCTGCCAGGAGGGCTGGCAGGCGCGCGGCGGCATCCTCGCCCTCATGACGCAGGGCGACGACGCGGCGTTCGCTGTGACGGTCTGCGCCCTGGGCCATGGATCAGGCTGCCTGGTCCGCGAGCGTCTTGATCAGGCCTTCCAGCGTGTGTCCGTCGGCGCGGGCCGCGAAGGAGAGCGCCATGCGGTGTTTCAGCACCGGTTCCGCCAGGGCCGCGACATCCTCGGTGGAGGGCGCCAGACGGCCGCGCAGCAGGGCGCGGGCGCGGCAGGCCAGCATCAGGGCCTGGCCGGCGCGCGGGCCGGGGCCCCAGGAGACGCCCTCGCGCACTTCCGGCAGGTCGCTCTCGTCCGGACGGGCCAGGCGCAGCAGGTCGAGAATGGCGTCGAGCACTTTCTCGCCGACCGGCAGGCGCCGCACCAGCGACTGGAGTTTCAGGATTTCCTCGGGATTGAGCACGGCGACAGCCTCGTTCTCCTCGGCGCCCGTGGTCGCCAGCAGCACGGCGCGTTCGGCCTCGCGCTTGGGATAGGGCACGTCGACGCGCAGCAGGAAACGGTCGAGCTGGGCTTCGGGCAGCGGATAGGTGCCTTCCTGCTCGATCGGGTTCTGGGTGGCCAGCACATGGAAGGGCTGGGGCAGGTCGTGGCGCTCGCCGGCGACGGTGACATGGCCCTCCTGCATGGCCTGCAGCAGGGCGGCCTGGGTGCGCGGGCTGGCGCGGTTGATCTCGTCGGCCATCAGCAGGCGGCAGAAGACCGGGCCCGGCATGAAGCGGAAATGCCGCTTGCCGTCATCGCTCTCTTCGAGAATTTCAGAACCGAGAATGTCCGCCGGCATCAGGTCGGGCGTGAACTGGATGCGCTTGGTGTCCAGGCCCGTCGCCACGGCGATTGTCTGAACCAGGCGCGTCTTGGCGAGACCGGGCGCGCCGACCAGCAGGGTATGACCGCCGGCGAGGATGGCGGCGAGGCAAAGTTCGATCTCGTCCTCGAGCCCGTAGATCACCCGGCCGATGCTCTCTTTTGTCGCCTTGAGACGTTCCGTCGCGGCGTCGGCTTCTGCAATCAGTTCTGCACCGGGTTCATTCGTCTCGGTCATCGTCCTACATTCCTTTGCGATACAGATACGATCCATAGGCCATATTGCTGTGCACGAGCATGGCGTTGCGCACGAAAGGTGTCCATGCCCTCCACGCCGAAGACCCGCGATCCGATGCAGTCGCTCCTCGATGCCGCCCGCGAGGCGGGAGAGGGGCTGCCGCCGGTCGAGAAATGGCATCCCGAGTATTGCGGCGAGATGGATATGGTCATCAAGCGTGACGGTTCTTGGTGGCATGAAGGCACGCGCATTACACGTGACCGTCTTGTAAGGCTGTTTTCGACGATCTTGCGGAAAGATGACGATGGCATTCACTACCTCGTGACGCCGGTCGAGCAGATCGCCATCAAGGTGGAGGTGGCGCCCTTCATCGCCACGCGGGTCGATATCGTCGGCGAGGGCGAGGACCAGTCGCTGGTCTTCACCACCAATATGGGCGATCTCGCCGAGGCCGGGCCGGAGCATCCCATCACCGTGCACATCGACGCGGACACCGGCGAGCCGACGCCGCTGGTGCGGGTACGCGGCCGGCTGGATGCGCTGATGGCGCGGCCGGTCTTCTACGAGCTCGCCGAGGCGGCCGTGGAGCGCGACGGGGTGATGGGCGTGTGGAGCGGCGGCGAATTCTATCCGCTGGGAGCGGGCGATGGACAGCGCTGAGCGCCTGCTGGCGCGGCTGCGCGACAGGCTGGATCCGGTGGACGCGCCCGTAACGGCGCCGCGCTTCGGCGATGGCGATCTCAACGGTGCGCCCGTCCTGCGCGAAACGGCGACGACGGCGCTGCGCGACGCGGCCGTGCTGGCGCCGCTGATCATCCATGACGGACCGCCGCGCCTTCTGCTCACCGAGCGTGCGCCGCACCTGGCCCGCCACGCCGGACAGGTCGCCTTTCCGGGCGGGCGGGTGGATCCGACCGGCGAGAGCGCGGCCGAGGCGGCCGTCCGCGAGCTGGAGGAGGAAGTCGGCATCGGCGCGGGCCATGTCGAACTGCTCGGCCGGTTCGACGGCTACGAGACCGTGACGGGTTTTCACGTCACCCCCTTTGTCGGCGTGCTGCGTCCGGGCTATACCCTGCGGCCCGATCCGGGGGAGGTGGCCGACGTGTTCGAAGCGCCGTTCGATTTCCTGATGGATCCGGCCAATCACCAGCGCCATTCCCGGGAATGGCAGGGGCAGCGCCGGCATTTCTATGCCATGCCCTGGGAGGGGCGCTATATCTGGGGGGCGACGGCGGGCATGCTGAAATCCCTGCACGACCGGCTGTATGGATAATCCATGATCCGCATAACCCTCATCCAGATCGCCTCCTTTCTCCTGCCCTTCCTGCTCTTCTTCATCTGGCGGTGGCAGACCCGGTCGGAGGTGAAGCTGACGGCCACGCCGGCGCTCAAGCTCGCCCTGGCCGGCGCGGTCTTCGCCATCGTGATGATGATCGTGCTGGTGATGATCGATGCTGCCAGCGGCGGGCATGAGGGCGACCGGTACGTGCCGCCGCGCGTCGTCGACGGTGAAGTGGTGCCGGGCTATTTCGTGCCCGCCGAAGAGGCGGACGACGAGAGCGGCGACGACACGCCCCAATGAGCACGCCCCGTCTCGATCCCGACCGGCAGACCTGGATGCGGGCGCCGGAGACCGTTGCCGTCATGACGGCGCTCGATGTGGCGTGCCCCGGCGGCAGCCGTTTCGTCGGCGGCTGTGTGCGCAATGCGCTGCTCGGCGAGCCGGTGAAGGATATCGACATCGCGACGCAGCTGACGCCGGACGAGACGATCGCCGCGGCGAAAGCCGCCGGTCTCAAGGCCGTGCCCACGGGCAAGGCGCACGGCACGATCACCGTGGTCTGCAATCGCCAGCCTTTCGAGGTGACGACCCTGCGCCGCGACGTGTCGACCGACGGGCGCCGCGCCGTGGTGACCTTCACGGAAGACTGGGCCGAGGATGCGCAGCGCCGCGACTTCCGGCTCAATGCGCTCTATGCGGACCGGGAGGGGACGATATTCGACCCCACGGGCGGGCTGCAGGACGTGGAGCGCCGGCGCTTCGTTTTCGTCGGCGATCCGGAAAACCGCATCCGCGAGGACTATCTGCGCATTCTCCGCCTGTTCCGATTCGAGGCCTGGTATGGCGGCGGCGATCCGGACCCGGCGGGCCTGGCGGCGGCGGCCCGGCTGAAGGACGGATTGCATAAGTTATCCGCCGAACGGGTCTGGGCCGAACTCAAGAAGCTGCTGGCTGCACGCGATCCGCGCCGTGCGCTCGATCACATGGCGAGGGCGGATATTCTGGATTTGATCGTCGGAGTGAACGGATCCTTAAGAGTCCTCGGCGGTATTGTTGATCAGGATATACAATATGGTCTAGCGCCCGATTCGCTCTTGAGGTTCGCGGCGCTTGCCGATGGCGGACCGGAAAGGATCAGGACCATGGCAGCCAAGCTGAAAATGTCGAACGCCGAGACACGCCGCCTCCAGGGCGCCGTCGACCCCTCGGCCCGCGAAGACGTCACGAAAGCCTTCTCCGACATGGCCGCGGCCGAGCGCGCGATCATGGCGCTGGGGGCTCGCGCCTTCGAGGACCAGGCCCGCCTGCAGGCCGCCGGCGAGGTGGCTCCGCCGCCGCGCGACTGGACCCTGCTCGCCAGGTTCGCCCGCGAATGGGAACAGCCGGACTTTCCGGTGACCGGCGGCGATCTCATCCTGCTGGGCTACGAGCCCGGCCCGATGCTGGGCGATGCGCTGGACGAGCTGAAGGCCCATTGGGTCGCGGAACGCTTCGAGCCGACCAAGGACGAGCTGATCGCGCGCCTGAAGCACTAGCAGCCGCCGCATCGCAGCGAACCGAAAGCCCCGGCCGGACGGCCGGGGTTTTTTGTTGCCGGGAACGGCCCGGTTCATACATCCAGATCAAGATAGATCGCGGTGAAGCTGAGCGTGTTGACGGCACCGTGTGCGATGACGAGCGGCCAGAGATTGCGTTTGTAAGCGATGTAGAGTGTGCCCATTGCAAGGCCGATCAGGCCGGTCGTCACGAGCCCGCGGACGCCCTGGTAGTACATGTGTACCGCCCCGAAGCCGATGGCCGGCAGGAGGACTGCCAGCGCTGTGCCCCACCAGACCTTCGGAAAGATCTGGCCGAAGCGGTTGAAGAGATAGCCGCGGAAGAAGATCTCCTCTCCGAATGCCGCGCTGGTCCAGGCGAGCGCCACCCAGCCCAGATAGACGGACAGGTTGCCCTGCATGTCGCCGAACCGGGCGTCGATGCCGGCCTCGCCTTCGGTGACCGACCACAGGCCGAGCGCGTCGCCGCCCAGGGCCGCTGCAGCGCCGCTGGCGATGATCGCGGCCATGCCCAGCAGCGCCTGGGGCACGACCAGCAGCCGGGACTTCCAGCTGCGCAACGGGACAAGGCCGAAATCGCGCCAGCGCTCACGCCGCAACCGGGCGATGGAAGCAAGCAGGATGAGCGTGCACAGCAGGGAGATCGGGCCGGCATAGCGCCAGACAATCGGGTCGAAGATCAGCTTCGTGCCGACGAGAACCGTCACGAGGATGGCGAGTTCGGCCAGAAGGCCGGCGCGGGCGGGAGAGGCAGACATGGCAATTCCTTCTTGAAGCGCGCGAAGGGCGCGATCAGTGAAGCGCAGTCTGCCGGAGGCGCGCGGAGCGATCTTGAATGATCGTGCGGGCCGTCAGCGATCGCCATTGCCGGGGCGTCAGGCCGGTCGCGGCCTTGAACTGCCGGCTCATATGCGCCTGGTCCGCGAAACCGGCGGCGAGTGCGGCTTCGGCCAGACGGGCACCCTGGCGGATTGCCTCGCGGGCATGATCGATGCGGCGAAGGGTGAGGTAGCGGTAGGGGCTGGTGCCGCGCAGGCTGCGGAAGTCGCGGCACAATTGCCAGCGATCGATCCCGGTCAACGCCTCCAGCGTGTCTAGCGAAACCCCGTCCGCGCTATTCTCGCGGATGTGGCGGCATGCGTGTTCGACGGCCTCGACGGCGAGGGGCGT
>Ga0207716_100465_pt1 | contig 15253 bp, 13 predicted proteins | sample TtaePargueraPR_FD_187739 | JGI IMG/M metagenome (GOLD analysis project Ga0207716, IMG submission 187739) | Aerobic enrichment media microbial communities from Bioluminiscent Bay, La Parguera, Puerto Rico - Tt and P2 (5) (SPAdes) | ecosystem: Environmental > Aquatic > Marine > Unclassified ... | reverse complement strand
GATCATAAAAAAGAGGACCTGATTGAAAAGTTAAAGACTTTTTCCGTCAGACTAACCCTAACTGCTCACCCTACTCAATTCTATCCTGGAAGTGTATTGGGGATTATCACAGACCTCGAAAATGCAATTCGTCAAGATGATTTGGGGCAAATCAATCTTTTGCTTCAGCAATTAGGTAAAACTGGTTTTATCAATAGAGAAAAGCCTAGCCCTCTTGAAGAAGCGGTTAGTTTGATCTGGTATCTGGAAAATGTCTTTTATCAAAGTATTTCTGATATCATGATTCGCCTTCTGAATAGATTGGATCAACCGCTTCATACCTGGGAAAACCCGGGACTTTTAAAAGTAGGTTTTTGGCCGGGTGGAGATCGTGACGGAAATCCTTTTGTGACTCATACTACGACAATAGAAGTAGCTGAAAAACTCAAAAAATCAGTTTTGAGATGTTACTATCGAGATATCAGGAAGTTGAGAAGGAGAATGACCTTCAGCCATGTGGAAGAGATCATTGTCAAAGCGCTAAAAGGGATTTATTCTACTCTGTTTGAAGATAAACCGGTTTATAAAAACAAGGAGGAATTGTTGAGTGATTTGCTTCAAGCTAGAGAAGCATTGATCAAATATCACAATGGCTTGTTTTTGGAGCTTTTGGATGAGTTTATCCTGAAGGTAAAGATCTTTGGTTTTCACTTTGGGTACATGGATATGCGACAAGATAGTCGTAAACATGATAGTCTATGGGAAGAAGTATTTAAAATCAAAGGAATTGAGCTTGCTGAGACTGAACCTGAGCAAATTGAGCAGGTATTAGCGGTACAAAGCCTTCCAGATCTTCCTTATTTCAAAGATGAATTCCATAAGGAAATGCTTCAGTCTTTTGGAGCTATTGAGAAAGTTCAAGAAACAAATGGGGAAGATGTTCTTCACCGCTATATTATTTCCAACTGTCAATCTGCAAAGCACCTTTTAGAGGTGTTTAAATTGGCTCAATTGACTTTGGGAGAAGGGAAGCAAAATCTGACTTTGGATGTGGTTCCATTGTTTGAAACCATTGATGACTTGGCAGAAGCTCCAGAAATCATGGATTGGCTTTACAAACTGCCAGTTTATAAAAAGCATTTGGCATCTAGAGGAAATAAGCAGACAATCATGTTAGGATTCTCTGATGGAACCAAAGATGGTGGATATTTGAAAGCCAATTGGTCAATCCTAAGAGCAAAAGAGGAAATGACAAGAGTGTCCAAAGACAATGGAATTGAAGTCGTCTTCTTTGATGGTAGAGGAGGGCCTCCTGCTCGTGGTGGAGGAAATATGCACAACTTCTATGCTTCCCTTGGAGAAAAAGTAGAAAACTCTGAGATACAGGTTACCATTCAGGGACAGACTATTTCTGCCAACTATGGCAAGCAAGCTTCTTGTATTTACAATTTTGAGCAACTATTGAGTGCGGGATTGGAGAATCATTTGTACTCAGATGCAGAGAGAAATCTTTCACAAACCCAGCGCGATTTGATTGAGGAGTTGGCGAATTTGGGGTATGAGTCATACAAAGACTTCAAAAACCATCCAAAGTTTGTTCCATATCTTGAGCATGTAACTCCACTGAAATATTTTGGTAAAACTAATATCGGATCTAGACCTTTGAAAAGAGGGAAAGGTGAAGGATTAAAGTTTGAGGATTTGAGGGCTATTCCATTTGTGGGTTCTTGGGCTCAGATGAAGCAAAACATCCCTGGTTACTACGGAGTAGGATCTGCAATTGAAGTGATGGATAAGGCGGGAAGAACAGAAGAGCTTCAAAAATTGTATCAAGATAGTCTCTTTTTCAGAACCCTTTTGGGTAATTCCATGCAGTCTTTGAACAAGTGTTTCTACCCAGCGACTTCTTATCTGAAAGAGAACAAAGAGTATGGTGGTTTCTGGGAGTTAATGTTTGAAGAATATGAGAGATCTGTTGAGAAATTGAAGGAAGTATCTCAGATGGATGAATTGATGGGGGATAGTAAAATGATTAAAACTTCCATAGCTATTCGAGAGAAAATCGTTCTTCCATTGATCACTATTCAACAGTATGCTATCCAAACAATGTTGGAAGAAGGAAAAAGCAAAGAAGTCCTTCAGAAACTTATTCTAAGAAGTATGTTTGGGATTATCAATGCAGCTAGAAATGCAGCCTAAGTAAGAGTTTAATATTCTGCTCATAAATAAAAATGGTCCCGGAATTTCCGGGACCATTTTTTATTGAAAATAGTATTTTCTATTCTTTCACGATTAAGCCGTCTTTGATCAGTTGGCTTACGATAGTTTCGGAAAATGTCTTGGAGAACGTCTCAATAGAAGCTGGATTCGTAGTTTCCGATTGAGAAGACCAAACTAACTCTTCGGTTTCTGCATCATATAGATTGGCCTCTAAGTAATAGTTTTTGTCAGTTGTATAATAACCTGGATCGTACATCACTGGGTTGTAGTAACTATAATATCCCCAGAAACGGCCATAGTATCCATAGCCCATTGGAGAATACATAGTAGTGCCAGGAACATATCTTGTTTCATTGGTCTGATCCAAAACAGCTACTGTCAAAATAGCATCGCTTCCCAAGGCTTTGATTTTTTGTAGCACCTCATTTTTGTCCACTCCACTGGTTTTGAAACCTGGAGGTAAAATATTGAAGCTGCTTTGGGCATTCACCCCTTTTTCATTGAGCAAATTGTCCAAATCTTGCTCTACTGTTTGTCTTGCAAGAATATTGTCAGTCAATGCAGTGACAAAAAGATCATCATAGCCAGTTGTCGACATGCTCGGACTAGTCCATGAACCCAGGATTTTCACGCTTGGGGAACAAGACCCTAAAACGATCAGGGTGAAAGCAAATAGAGTTGAAAGCTTTCTCATTGTTTTTTGATTTAAATGTTTATTTATCAAGTTTTTTGAATAATAGATCAACAGCACTGTCAATAGTCGCTGGTGTGTTTTTGGCCTTATTGGGAAGTGCTCTATCAATAGTGCCTACCCAAACAGCTTGATTTATTTTTTTGTCAACCAAGTGCATCGTTAAGCTACCTTCCTGATAGGTGCCTACAGGCACTTCTTGCACTTGCCAAGTGTAATTTCTTTGACCAGTATACATAAATGGATCAGTAGCAAGACTAGTCTCACGAGTTTGGACTTTTTCTTCCACTGTAATCCCCAAATTGATCAATAAATCTGGATTGCTGGAAGATTGACTTAGCCCTCGTTCAATGAATTTTTTTGAAATAGCTTCTTTAAGATATTCTATGTTCTGTTCAAATTCTGGTTTTCCGGTGTTTTCTGCATCTACAGCTACAAAGTCGAAGGATTTATACTTGTTCAGATCAAAGCCTGAATACAAATCACTATCCACCACGACAGGGCCTGAAGATCCGCAGGAAGCTAGGACAAGCCCAATCAAAAAGAAACTTAAAATAGAAACTGTTCTCATGGTTCGAATTTTAAACGGTTATAATTTACAAATCATTGAAGCTGAATTCCTGATACTTATCGAAGAAAAACCAAGCCTACGTTGATTCCAAGGTTTGATTGTCCAGCAAGATTGGTACTCTCAAAAGAGCTGTAATACTTTACTCCCAACTTGAAGGCAACCTGAGGAGAAGGCTCGATCATGATACCGGCTTCTGGTCTCAAAGCAAATTGCCAATGCGTGTTTTCTGAAGTGAAAATCCCCATGTCAACCCTTCTTTTTTGAGCCATGGTACCAAGACCCACTCCTACATAAGGCTTGATTTCTCCCTCAGTAATTGGAAAATAAGTTCCTGTAATCAAGATTGGATATGCATATTGGTAGCGGTACTGAACCCCGGATAAAGAAGCAGTCCCTTCAGTGTAGACTTTGTCTTCTTCTCTTTTATAAAGAGTAGTATGTCCAATTTCACCTCCGATTGCAAATTGGGGTTTGATGAATCTTTGATATTCTAAATTGATTCCTCTGATTCCTGTCTGATCAATGAAATCTGCGGTATTACCCATAGGTACGGTCACAGGGATTTCGATCGTGAATGCCGAATGTTGAGCTTTTGCAAAGCCTAGGCTAGCAAAAACCAAAAGGATGCTTATATAAAGTGTCTTTTTCATGATTACTTAGCCAAATATGGTGATTGAGTGAATGCCTGATTGATCCCATTGTTGATACGGGTCGCAACTTGATCCTTGCTGCCTTCTAGTAGTCCGTTTAAAACACCTGTCCAGATAACTGGGATTTGGTCTGCAGCATTGATTCCATCTGGTTGAGTCATTTGCAAAAAGACAGTTCCTGTTCTAATTCTAGAAACTTGTGGAGGGTAATAGCCTGGGTAATACCAACCCCATCCTGCACCCCATCCCGGATACCACCAGTTCCAATACCACCAATCATAGTAAAAATATAATTGATCAGTTTGGATGGCAGAAGGAAGGATAATCAAATCTGGGTTAGCGCTTTTGTCTACTTCGGTATAACCCAATGCATTCATATTTGACCGAATAGAATTCAAAATTGTAACAGAATAGGCAGGGTCAATATATTCGGGCTCGTCTCCCGGATCACCATCCACTATTTCATCTGTAATTTTGATTACTTCGTCAGGTATCGCATAGGTGCTTTGGGAAGCAAAGGCAAAATCAGGGTCATGATTTGTATACACGATGTCTAATTCATCAATGTATTCTGCTCCGTCAGGCGTACAGGAAGAGATCATTCCTATAGCCAAAACTCCAAGGAGCATTTGTCGGTAAATTTTTAGCATAGTTAAATTTTAGTTGTGTTAGTTTTCTTCAATAAATGGCAGTTCTTGCTGCATTTGGTTTCTGATTGTATTATGGATGTAAATATCAATTTGTAGAAACTTGGCTGCGTCCTTTGCGGTAGTAGCCTTTTTGAATTTCTTATAATAAGATTGATGGAGTTTGCTCAGGTCGACATCATTTTTAAGAGTTCTTTTAGCCAATTCATCAGCCTCTTCTTGACCCATCGATTCCAATTTCTCTAAATAATCATTGATGATTAGAATTCTCTCTCTGGCCAAAAGCTGACGATCAGCCTCATATTCTTGGTAAACTTTCCAGAAAATAGGAGCGCTAGATTCAGGCAAATCCATATAGGCCTCGACAAGTTGCCTTTTGCCCATTCCGAATTCCGATTGGATTAATGTTATTTCATCATTAATGCCTTGGGCAAATAAGGCCCCAGAAAAAAGAAAGAAAATGCCTAAAAAGAATAATTGCTTTTTCATATCAAGTTAATTTTAATTGAAAACTAAAACACTTTTAGGGGATGCGTAAAAATTTTAATCTTTTCTTGTAAAGATTTAATAAAAGTAAACTTTAACTCATAAAATACCTGCTTTTTAACTTAAAAAGACTCGTTTATGTTTAAATAAAATCCAGAATTTCCTTTCCTTCCAAAGGCATAATCTGCAGAAATTGTTGTTCTGTTTTCTTCATTTATCATTACTCGGAGACCAACTCCATATCCTAAATTTACGTGTTCTAATAGCTTTTCACTGTCAAATTTACTTCCGAAGGAGTTGGCATTAACAAATAAAGTTCCTCCAAAAAGATTACTGTTTTTCTGTAGAGGGAATCTATATTCAGCCTCTGAATAAAGCATGTTTTCACCGCGGAATCTTCCTTGAGCATACCCTCTTCCAGTTCTACCAAACATATCCCAACCGAGTGATGGTAAGTTCATATATGGTAAATTTCCAGACACCAAAAAGTTGCCATATGCCCAAAGTGCTATGAGATGTCTCTTTCTTTTTTCGCTTAGATTAAAATAATGGCGATAGTCCAACAAAAGGGTAGAAGATGATTGATCAGACCCTAAAAAAGTCGGATTGACTTTATAAGAAACTAGAGCAAAGTTTTTTTCATAAGGAGAGACGGAATTGTCCCTGTTTTCATATACTCCGTTGATTGTAAATCCTGATAATGTATAGCGGTCTAAATCAAAACCTAATGCCTCATTATATGCATCATGGGAAAATTCATAATCGGGGATCATATCTACATCCAAGAAGTTGTCAATTTTGGAATGAATATCTAAATGGTACCCAAATCCCAGGTAAAAATTGGTGTCCGAAATTCTTTTTAATACAGTTTCATAGAATCTAAATAATCGAAAATCCATTTGTTGTTCTCCCCAATAGGATGGAGACAGGCTTGAGTTTGGATTTACTTCAAATTCATTGGGGGTATTGCTGCCTAGCCCAAAAGTAGGCTGAGAAGTAATGAAGTATCTCCAGTCTCCAATAAGTATCAAACTATTTTGATCCAAAAAGATGTTGCTTCTCGAACTGAAAATCCATTGTCTCTTTGTGGTGTAAAGGAGGTTTCCTACCAAATTGGACAACTTTGTGGTTTCTGGGTTTCCCATATACCAAGTTGCGGCAGGAGCTACCCCAAACATCCATCCGTTTGCTGGATTATATGCCACAGCAGGAAGCGGAACTAGCTTGAAGTCCTGAATCTTATTGGATTGGTATTCTTTTTCTTCTTGAGAAAATGCTTGAAAGCAAGCAAAAAACAAGATTATCGCTGTGAAAAGGGAATTCCTCATAAATTAAAGTTAGTAGGAATCTCTTCAATTATTTTCTTGAGTTAAAAATAATTTGAATCCAATTAGAAAGAGATATCCCATTGAACCCTAATTCTTGTTTCATCTTGTCTGAGGAGATCTTTGTCCTCAAAAGTAAATTCGGTGATCTCAGCTGTCAATTTGTTTTTGTGCCCTTCGAAGAAATAATTTACTGCAAAAGCAACTTCTTGTTGTTTGTTGGCTTTGATGCCTAAATCAGGACGATACTCAGATAATCTCATGGCTATTTCCAACTTTTCGGAAATTCCAGAGAGGATACCATGAGGGAAATATCCTGCTTGGACATAATATCCGGCTAAAGTGGTATGTTCGTTAGTTCCCTTGTTAAAAATGAATTTCCTATGAAGTTCACTCGCCCAAGAAAAGCCTTTGTAATTAAAAGCGGTTTCCAATTGGTATTGGTCAATTTTGTATTGACCATTAGATCCAGGCTCGTATCCTACTAACTGCCCCCCTCCGGATTGTGAAAAACGGGTATAGGGACTTGTATTCGTCACAGCAGCAAATGCGATCAAACCAGCAGGTTTCTCTGAAATCGCTAAATCGCCTCCAGAGAATGGTACTTCTTTTCCCAAAAAATTCCACTGGAGCCTGCCGAAATACATCAATTTATTGTCATCATTGAAAGTGGCGGCTCTACCGGTACCTGTCAGCATTGCAACCCAATAACTAAAATTGGCGGCTCCATGACCTGCCAAATTTCCGTAAGCTGTTATTCCTTGTTGTCTGTCTAAGGTGAACTCTCTGTTAATCAGTGATCTGTCTACCATTTGTTGATCTCCTGAGCTAATAAATCTCTCTCTGGTAAATTCAGTTTTCCATTGGCCGAATTTAAATTTTAACCAAGGCCACTTTTCAATCATAACTCTAAAGTCCAATAGATTTCCCTGGCCAAGTTCATATTCAAAATAATATTTTAACCATGGATGGTAAGCATGACCACCAATTTTGAGTCTTGATCGATTGATCTTAAAAAGACGGCTATTCAAATTGGTGAAATCGTTGAACGTAACCGGGTTTTGGTCATCTGGTGTAGCAAATCGAAATTGTAATCTTGCAGCGATTTGTAACTCAAACTTTTTATCTGCTGTAGCAAACACAAAACCTTTCGAACTATGGGAGATAGTCGCTTGGGTACTGTCTATTTTTTCTTGTCCTTTTAGGAGTTGAGTGGAAAGCAATAAAATGCAAAACGCCAATAGGAATACTGGCGGGTTGAAAAAAGAACTTTTCATCAAAATTGGAAATGGTGTACAGCAAATAAGAGATGATTTTCTCCGAGCGGGCAAAATTAATAAAAAATACCCCTACTAGCTTAGTAGGGGGGGAGTATTTTAAGAGATTACTTTTGAGGTATCTTAAACACTAGTCCTCCTTCGAGTCCAAATTGGTACAAAGTAGAGTAGGAGCTTAGTCCACCTCCGACTCCTCCAGTTCCAAAATAAAGCCCTCCTCCAATAGCCTGTGTAGCTGAGATAAGAGAAGCTTGAAGTCTTAGGGCAATGTTTTCAGCTAACCAAAAGTTAGATCCTCCACGAATTTGCCAAGAAAATTTGGTGGCAGAATTGGAGTTGCCATTGTCAGGATTATTCACGCTAAATATCCCCATTCCAGCTCCAGCTCCGGCAAAAGGCTCAACAGTTTCGTTAATTTGGAAATAACGAGTTCCATTTAACATGACCCAATTGATCGCAACATCGAAGTTGGTATTTTGAATTTGGTTGAAAATCCCCTCATCTAAGTAAGTAGTGGGAGCATTTGTGTCTTGTCTTAAATATTGGATTTCAATTGCACCACGATCAGGAATATGGTATTCTACTCCAAGTCCCCATCTTAACCCATCTTGAATTGTTCCGTTGAAATAAGAAGTGCTTGAATAATACGAGTCGACCTTATCTTTAAAAATATACCCTGCATACGTATTTAATCTTAGATCTTGAGCCATGAGTATAGCGCTGGAGAAAATAAACATGGCAATTAGGCTTAGCTTTTTCATTAGATTTTGGTTTAATTTTTCATTTTTCCCCTTCCAACCGGAAGGTTGGCGTAAATCGCCCATTGACTATGGTGTTGATTACCAGAAGTATCTTTAATGACATCAGTAAAGCCCTGATGGTGCCGAATTCCAACCGCATTGATATGTTCTTTTCCTACCATAACTCCAATGCCCGCAACATACCCAATGTCGAAACGATTGATTTCATCCCGAATGTCGTGTTTGTACTCTAATTTATTGGAGCCTTCATTTACTTCAAAAATATCCCAGGCCTTCATTCTCATCGAAATTTGTGGCCCTAGCTCAAGAAAGAATTTTTCATTTGTATAGTATCTGATTGTGAAAGGTACACTGAGGTATTTGATTGATTTGGTAGCTGTACTGCCTTGAAATAAATTATTAAGCTCCTCATCCCCTAAATCATAGAAAGGAAGTCCTTTCATGCCTCGTTTGTACTTTGCGAGCATTTCAAGGTTCCACATCCATTTTTCATTGACTCTGTGGCTGAAGAAAAGTCCAATACTGAAAGATCTTAAATCTTTTCCAGGCTGATAATTGGAGAGGTGATGGGTACTCTCATTCATATGAAGTCCAAAAAGGTTTTTCTCAGAATTCAAGTCATCTCCAAAAATCAAACTCATCAAAACCTGCGAATTAGCATTTTTTGGATTCAATACAGTGAAACCTAAAATCAAACAAAAAACGAAAGCTGCTTTCGGTATTAGAATTGATGTTTTCATTCTTATCAATTAGAATTTGATCGCTTAAATCCAGCAAATCGGTAATTCAAATTCAATAAAAACTGGCTTCTTCTACCAAATACTCCCAATTCAGTTCTAAGCATCCAGTTTTTACTATACTGATATTGAGCACCAAAGATTAAATTGAATGGAGCTGTCACTTTTTTATCAAGTCTATAGTCAATCGTAGAATTATCAGGATCTATGCCATTGGAAATATCTTCCAATTTATTGATGATTTGATTGACAACAAGTCTTTGAGCAGGGGGCAAAGTTGCCGCCCAATCCTGCAAAGCCCCAATGAAATTCCCCTCACCAAATCCAGGGAATATTTGGCTGACAGGTATAGACCCTTGGGTGTCATTTTGAATGGATTGGAAGAATGTCCCACCCCAAACTGAAAGGTTACGCTGCGGGTTACGTAGAGATGGGATGGTGTGTCCTATTCTTAAACTTGAATTAAAAGCTGGTACAGGCTCAACCATAACATCGATATCTGCATAGTTGATATTATTGTCCCAAGCGACCCAAATTGGTCCAAAGGCACCTGTCAGAGTTCCTCCAAATCCAGCACTTTTTGCATTGAAATTTTGCTTTGTTTGGAATCCCACCGGATTTAGTAGAGTGATTTCTGTTTTGGTACCACCACCACCGAAAATTCAAAAATGGTAAAACCCAAATATCCGGACGTACAGTGACAGCATAAGTGTTGGCAATGGTAGGTCCAAATTTGATGAAGTTACTAAGATCCACCATTTCACTACCATTGAATCCTATCAAAGTTTGGTTAATGGAGATTTCTTGTCTTTGAGTAAAATAAATAACACTAGCTCCCCAGGCATAAGGAAGGTCATATCCTGCCTTTGCAGCTTTTTTACCCAAAATTGGAAAAGTATAAGGGTAGTCCATGTTTCTTAAACTATCGAAATACTCTTCATAGATGGGGTTGAAAATCTTTTGAGCTCCTTGTCCATTTACTTGGAAAGTGCTAAAAATAAATAGGCAAAAGAAGAATCCTATTTGGAAAAACTTGTACATGAGATTGAGTAGTTTTAGTCTCTTTTTTCCCAGATTTTTTTATTGAAAGCTATTCCAAAAGTCCAGGCATTGTAGATTTCTTTTTTATTCTCGTAAGCTAAATTTAAAGCTATTTCAAAGTTTTCAGTAATTTCAAAGCTATATTCTGTTCCTAGCCGAAAGAAAGTGAGGTTTTCATTTTTTTCAAATTCATACCCAGGGCCTGCATAAAAGGACCAATGTCTTAAGGCGTGATAGTGCATAACAAGGGCAGTAGAGAAGGGATAGCTTCTCTCCAGCATTGTTTCTCCATCTTCTACTTCAAATGTTTGTAGTTTGATGTCTGTTTGAAAAGCCACTGACCATCTAGGATGGAAATAGTAATCAATGTCCGCTCCCCAAGTTGGAATAATCGCAACTGTTTTATTTCCTTCAGTAGCATGTGGCACATGTGAGTTAGCCATCATGATGGCAGCCCTAATTTTGGGTACGTGTTCTTCCTCTTTTTCTTTTGTTTCTTCTTGGGCAAATGAAAAATTGCAAACCGAGTAAAGAAGGATAAATAGGAAAAGTTTAATTTTCACCTTGCTCAATTTGGGTAAATGGTTTTCCAGTCATTAGCCATATCTACCAAAAGCCACCCGTTGGCTTCAGCATTATCAAGCCCTCGTACCAATTTGCCGACCAGAGTATTTCTATCATAGGCATATTCTCTTACCGAATCAGTGTGATGAATGAAAACACCCAATCTGGCTCCAGGAGATTGTGTCGTGTATTCCAACATTTCATAGTCTCCATCCGAATTACCAAAAGCCATTGTGGGTGTTTCTCCTATATGTTGATGAATTCCAACTGGTTTGCCTCCTTTGTCATCATAGAAATTAAGTTCCGGTAATTTAACCACCTGGTTTTTGCCATCAATTTCTTTGTATTCAGCTTTTAGGGATGACCCAACCACTTGATAAGGGGGGATTCCATAGGCTTCTTCTGCCCAAACTCGAATAAAATCTATTCCACCACCAGAGACAATAAAAGTTTTGTAACCATTTGATCTCAAGTATTCTAACAATTCTACCATGGGTTGATAGATCATTTTATTGAAAGCTTTGCCGGTATCAGGGTGCTTTTCATTTTGAAGCCAGGTGGAAACGGATGTCTTAAATTCCTCCTCAGTCATACCTGCATGGGAAACCATAATGATTTCAGCCAAAGCTTTTTCTCCTCCTGCCAAAGCTCCATGGAGGTCATCATTTAAAATTGCCTTAATGGTTGGATTATTGGACCATTCAGGATGACTTGAAGCGTTCTTCTTGATGAAATCAACCGCATAAAAAAGTTGAAAATAGAGGGGGCTTTCCGCCCAAAGTGTTCCGTCATTATCGAACACTGCAATTCTTTTATTTTCCGGTACAAAATCTGAACTGGAAGGGTTTGTTGTTTTCTCAACAAATTGAGTGATCCTATCTTTTGTAGCCCCATCATTCCATGATTGAAGTGTGGCTACTTCCGTAGGAGTTGTTTCTGTGATTTGACTTTCTTCTTTGGGAGTACAGTAAGTGGTCAGACCAATGATAAAAAGCGCTAAAAATAGTTTTGAGGCTGGTTGTCTCATAGTTTTCAAAATATAATTGGTGTGAGGGATTGCCTCCTCACACCTAGGTTAAAATCAATTTGAGCCCACAGACTCGAGTTGTTTTTGGATCTTTTCCAAATTAAATGAACCTGGAGTTTGACTTGGTGGATAATCCTTCATTGTCATAAGGAATTCACCAGCCATCTGTTGCATAGGAACTAGTACAAATGCTCTTTCCAAAAACCAATCGTTGTAAGTATTGGAATTATGCTGTGCCTTTTCCAAAGGATCTCTTCTCAAGTTGAAAAGAAGAGGTACTCTCAATTCGGTGAAAGGTTCTCTCCATACCTCAAATGCCATTCCTCTGTTTTCTAAAAATACAGCCTTCCAAGCATCATATCTCATTGCCACAACTTGACCATCATCATTTACATAGATGAATTCTTTTCTTGGAGCTTCTTTGGTTTTTCCAGTGATATAGTCTAACTGATTGACTCCATCAATGTAGTTTTTATAATTTCTACCAATTGCAGAATATCCTTTTTTGATTTTCTCAGCAATGTTTGGATCACCGGCTGCTGCAGCAAATGTTGGCAACCAATCTTCATGAGAAACGATCCCATTGTAGGTCACTCCACTTGGAATATGTCCTGGCCATCTGACGAAAGCAGGAACTCTATAGGCACCTTCCCAGTTGGAGTTTTTTTCAGATCTGAATGGAGTGGTTCCAGCATCTGGCCAAGTATTGTAATGTGGCCCGTTATCAGTGGAATAGAATACGATAGTATTGTCTGCAATACCCAATTCATCCAATAAATCCAATAATTCGCCAACCATCATGTCATGTTCTACCATGCCATCACTGTATTCATCTTGACCGGAAATTCCGCGATGCTCTTCCTTCACGTGAGTTCTAAAGTGCATTCTGGTAGCATTCCACCAAGTAAAGAATGGTTTGTCAGCATCAACTTGCTTTTTGATAAATTCCTTCGCTGCAGCCAAGGTTTCTTCATCAATAGTTTCCATTCTTTTCTTAGTCAAAGGTCCTGTATCCTCAACTCTTCCGTCTGAAAAGCTATGTACAACCCCTCTTGGGCCATAGTTTTCCAAAAACGTTTTACCGTTTTTCATAACCATGTCTCTTGGGTAATCAAGGTTTTCAGGCTCTTCCTCAGCATTAAGGTGATAAAGGTTTCCAAAAAACTCATCAAACCCATGGTTGGTAGGTAAATGCTCATCTCTATCACCTTGATGGTTTTTTCCGAATTGGCCAGTGGAATATCCAAGGCTCTTCATAACCGCAGCAATAGTAATATCTGTTTCCTGCCAGCCTTCTTTGGCACCTGGAAGACCTACTTTAGTCATTCCAGTTCTAACGGGTACATTACCGCCTAGAAAAGCTGCTCTTCCTGCAGTACAACTTTGCTGACCATAATAATCTGTGAATCCAGCACCTTCTTTAGCAATCCGGTCAATGTTAGGGGTCATATACCCCATCATTCCCCGATTGTTGTGGCTAATATTTAATGTCCCGATATCATCTCCCCAAATGACGAGGATATTGGGTTTATCCTGTGCCCAAGTGGCCATAGAGAACAGGAGGGCACTAAAAAGTAGTGTAGTTTTTTTCATTTTGTGTAGGTTATTGTACTGATAAAATTTACTCTAATCGTAAGCTACTCGTACTCTGATTTTATAAATCACATAAAGTTGTTTGATTCCTTTATAAACCTAATTGTTCACGTATTACTACTTGTAAAGAATGACTTAATTTATACAAAATTGAAGGTGTAAGAAAGATTTAGAGTTAATTTTCCCTGAATCTTACTTCTACTTTTCTGTCTGAATCAGAGGAACCTTTGGATGATCCTCGAATGATTAATCCTCCTACATCGCTATTAATTCTGCTTTCTTCTATCCCCAATGAGATGAAGTAATCCTTAACTGCGGCCACCCGTTTGGCGGAGATTTGTAAGTTATAGCTTACTGTTCCTGTATTGTCTGCATATCCTGTTAATTCCAAACCAAGACTTGGGTTTTCATCCAAAACTTCTTTGACTTTTTTCAGTTTTTCTTCTTCAGAACTGGTCAATGCAGTTTGATTAATTCCAAAAAAGATCTCGATTTTGCTTTGATTTAATAAGGCATGTGAAAGGGTAGGAACTGATTTTTCTACCACTACTGTATCCGGAGTAGGAGTGACAGTTGTGATTCTTTGTAAACTATCGATCAAGATGCTGTCTGCCTTAATTTGGGCCATCATCAATGAGTCTCTTCTAGCTTGCTCTTCTGCTGCTTTTTTATCACCAGAATTTGCAATTGCTGAAGTAGCCGCAGCTGTTCCTCCAACTAATAATGCATCCTTGAGCAATTCATTGTTCTTTTTTTCTAATTTTTCCTGCTTCTTACGATTTTTCTCCAGTTTTTTTGCTGTTTTCTCATCCATTGCCTCTGTATTCACAGTCAATTCCTGTGGTTCGGTTTCCTGAGGTTCATATTCCTGAGGCTCAGGAATTCTAGAAGCAAAAGCCATTATCATTGCTGAATCCCTTTTGGCTTGAGCTTGAAGCATTTCTGAACGGAAAGCCTCCATCTTCTCGTCAAATTCTTCTTTGGTCATCATATCCGTATTGACTGTGTCAGTAGATGATGCTCTAGCTTGCATAACTTGCGTTGAATCCTGATTTGCAGAAAGACTGTCTAAGTAGACTTCTGTTGGACCGGAAGCAGAATATAGAATTTTGCTTACTTGCCCAGGATAAATCAATAATTGCTTCATCATCGCTGAGGAATCCATATAATGAACTTCGTCATTGACTTTTACAGCTTGAATAGAATCCAGTTTGAATTCTAATTGGGCATCGATTGTATTAAGGCTAGTAAGCTGACCATTGGCAATGCTTCTTTCATTTTCAAGACTTGCTACTCTAGTTTCTGTGATTTCTGCAGAAACTGTACTGTCTCTTCTCGCTAATTCAATAGTGTTGTCAATTTGAGAAAGTTGTCTTTGGCTTTCCAAAAGTTCAGATTGAACTGTCGCTCTTTGGGCTAAAAGTGAATCTCTAACCATTTCAAGTTCTGCTATAGCCACTGAATCCATGGTTGTACTATCTCTCATAAATCCTTTTTCTTCCCATCCTGGTAATTGAATAACGGTGAAATAATTATTGGTTACCGAAGGGGCTTGGAGTCCTTTTACAAGACTAGAGTCCGCTTTTTCCATTTGTTTTTCAGAAAGCTCTGTTGGAACAAAAGTATATCTCTGACTGATTACTGGTGGATTGAAGCTCTCTTTATTGGCTCCTAGGCTAAATTT
>Ga0207716_100464_pt1 | contig 15299 bp, 14 predicted proteins | sample TtaePargueraPR_FD_187739 | JGI IMG/M metagenome (GOLD analysis project Ga0207716, IMG submission 187739) | Aerobic enrichment media microbial communities from Bioluminiscent Bay, La Parguera, Puerto Rico - Tt and P2 (5) (SPAdes) | ecosystem: Environmental > Aquatic > Marine > Unclassified ... | reverse complement strand
GCCGCCCCCTCAGTCGGCTTCGCCGACAGCTCCCCCGTAAACGGGGCGAGCCCTGCCTGCCCTATTCCCCCTCACCCCTCCGGCGTCACCCGGCAGGCATAATGCCCGACCAGGGGTACAACCCGCGTCTGACCGTTCGGCTGGAGCACGCGCATCACGACGCGTTCGATGCGCTGGCCGGACGGCAGGGCCTCGCCGACCCGGCCGGCCAGGCGGATGTCGAGGCCGCGCTGGGGGTCGACATAGTCGCGGCGATAGGGCTCGCCGGTGACATAGGGGTTCTGGCGCCGGGGCGTGTAGAAGCCGTGCTCCTGCCCGTTGGCGAAGACCCGGGCGAACCCCTCCGTCTCGTTCTCGAAGGCGACGAAACGGTGAGCGGGGTCGGCAGTCCAGAAGAAGGTCGCGCAGGCCCCCGGCGCCAGGCTCTGGGCGGGCAGCTCGCTCCGGCCTTCGGCCGGCGCGGCGGCACCGGTATCGGGCCGGGCATTGGACAGGGCCGGCGGGCGCGGCAGATCGGTGCTGCGCGACGTCGTCGCGCCGCAGGCGGTCAGCAGGCCGGCCGCCAGCAGGATGAGGCTAGTCGTTCGAACCATAGGCTGAATATCCTTCCGCATGCCAGCGATCGCCCTCCGCCTGGAACCCGGCCAGCGCGAGCGCGTCGGCCAGTTCGGAGCTTCCCGTGCGCACGTCGACCTGCCAGTCATAGCCGCCCGCCCGCAGGAGAACACGCCCGTTCACCGTGACATCCGGCGTCTCGCCGGAAAAGGTCATGACGACATCCCCGTCCGCGCAGGCGATATCGCCCTCCAGCGGCGGGGCATCGACGCCGTAGGCGGCGGCCGGTTCGACCAGCGCGCCGGAGCGCACGCTTCCCGCCGCCTCCACGCAGCGCCCGTCGCGCAGTTCCAGCCGGGCCAGACGCACGAAGACCGGATCGCGCGGATCCAGCCCGTCGCGCATGTTGGCGAGGCGTCCCATCGGCAAAGTGAGCGAGGCATTGTCCAGCCGGACATGGCCCGGCGCCCATACGGCATGGCCATTGCCGGTAAAGCCGTCGTCCGCCGCGCGCCAGTCGGCGGAGATCCGGCCGGCAAGCAGGGGCAGCGGCGCCACGGACACGGCGATCTCGCGCACCCGTTCGCCCTGCACGGTCAGCCCGTAGACGCGCCCGTTCCAGACCGTGCCGAACACGTCCTCGTATCCGAGCTGTCCGGCCCCGCCAGCGGCGACTGTCACCGCCTTGAGCGGCAGCAGCACGATCAGCCAGACCAGCAGCATGGCCAGGATCAGAAGGCTGCGCGCAATCATCTTAGCGGCCTCCCTGGCGGCGCAGCACGAAGGAGGCTTCGACGACGCCCTCGCCGTCCCGGTCCATCGTGCCGGAGACCACCTGGACGCCGAAAGCGTTTTCCAGCTCCACCAGCCAGGCCATCACGGCGCGGCTGTCGGCACGGTCGATATTGACCGTCAGCGCGCCGTCCTCCGACGGCACCATGCGGGCCAGGGAAATATCGTGCCGCAGCGCCATGGCGCCGGCCACCGAACGCAGCGATCCGCCATTGCCGGCATCGCTGCGCGCCTCGGACGCCAGGCTGCGATAGGCGGCCGCATCCGCCTGGATCGAGCGGTAGAGCCGCATCGACGCGGCATAGTCGTCGCGCGCCCGGTCGTTGAAACCGATCAGGGGCTGGATAACCAGAAGGCTGAGAACCAGCACCAGGACCAGACCGCCGGCCACGCCGAGCAGAAGCTGTTCGCGGGCGCTGCGCCCGCTCCAGGCGCCCTGCAGCATCGTCATCACGCCGTTCATCGCAGCCTCACCGTAAACTCGCCCTCGATCGCCGAGCCGCTCTCGCGCGCGCCGCCATCGTTCAGCACAATGCCCAGCGCATCGGCGCGCGCGCCCAGCGCGTCGAAATCGGCGAAGTCCGAATAGAGCGCGGAGACCGACAGTTCCGAACGCGCCTGGTCGTAGCGGACATGATCGATCCGCACCGCCTCGTTGTCCGCGGTCAGTTCGGCCAGGGCCGCCATCAATTGCAGGAAGGGCGAAGCCTCGCCGCCGCCCAGCCCGGCCAGCCGCGCATCGAGCAGGCGTTCCGCCTCCGCCGGGATCACCCGCCGCGTCACCTCCGGCACGGCGGCGCGGAATTCGGCCACGCTGGCCGCGTCGAAACGCTCGGCCTGAAGCCGATAGTAGACGCCCTCGCCCGCCATCAGCGCGCAGAACGCCACCAGCAGGCCGGCCGCCAGGGCCAGCGGGCGTTTCAGCGGGCCCAGCAGACCGCCCCAGTCGAACCGCGTGCGGAAGCGTTCGCCCATCAGGGCCGGCATGCCGGCCACGAACTCCGCCGGCAGCGCGCTGGCCATGCGGTCGAGCTCGCCGCGCGGCACCTGGCGGAAATTCTCGCCCGCCAGCCCCAGCGAGGTGGAGACGGCGACCGTGCCCCCGCCCGCGCCTTCCACCAGCGGCGAGATCACCTTGCCGAACAGGCCGGGATCCATCGCCCCGCCGGCCGGCTCGCCGGGCTTGCGCGCCTCGGCGCCATAAAGCCAGAGAATGCTGTCGCCGCGATCGAACAGGGTCAGCGCCACATCGCGCTGGGCGGCCGCCACGCAGTCCGGCAGGACATGCACCGGCCGCACCGCCAGCGTTTCGATCCGCGCGATCCAGCCGTTCAGCGTCTCCCGGTCGGCCGCTACCACCCAGCGGCGCCCGTCCTCGTCGCGCGCGCCCGGCTCGACGGCCGTGACCAGCAGGGACGAGGCGAGCGCTTCCTCGATCATGTAGGGCGCGGCCTGGCGCGCCTCGCGTTCGCCGCGCGCGGGCAGGTCGATCGTGGAGAGGAAGACGTCTTCGGACGGCAGGAGGACCAGCGTGCGGTCGACACCGCCGGTCTGCCCCGCGATGTCCGGCGTTTCAACCGCCTCGCCGGCCTCGAACAGGCCGCTCGCACGCCGTTCGCCGCTGGCGCGGTCGATGACGGACCAGTGCAGCGCGCCCTGCCCGTCCAGCCTGAGGATCAGGTCCTGGCTCATGAAATGCTTCCGTAAGTCTGCGATATGCGGCGCACCTGCCCGCCCTCCAGGACGCGCACCAGCGCGCCCAGCTCGAAGCGCTGGCCGGCATGGGCCACATCGATCTCGATCTCGAAATAGCGTGTCGCGATGCCCACCCGTTCGCGCAGGCTGGCATCGGGATCCAGTTCGCGCACGGGTTCGAGCACCCAGAAGGCCTCCGCATTGGCAAAGCCGGAGGCCGGGCGGCCGATCAGGATGCCCTCGACCGCCGTGCGCGACAGCGCGCCGTCGAAGGCGGCGGCCAGGAGCGGCCATTGTTCCAGCGTCAGCGTGTTGATGTTCAGCGCCAGGTCCGCATCCGTCGGCCGCACGCAGACCAGCGGGCGCAGGCGTTCGTAGATCGCCGGCGTCATCGCTTCCAGGGCCAGGAGTTCGGCGCGTTCGGCCATCGGCGCATTGGCGGTGCGGTAGCCGGGATAGAGCTCGTCCTCGCCGCCCGAGGCGATCGGGCGGACATCGCTGTCGATCCAGTCGGCAGTCTGCGCCGCGATGCGGATCGCGGTCGCGGCGGGAATGTCGAGCAGGCGCAGGAGCTGTTCGAAGCGGCGCAGGCGTTCGGGGTCCACGATCCGGTCGCCATTGCCGTCGGCCGGCGCCAGGGCGTTGAGATTGAAGCAGTTGTTTCCGTCGCGCACCCGGCCGGCGAGGACGCCCTGCTCGATCGGGAAGACGCGCGGACCGGCCAGCCAGTCGGCGTCCGGCCGCAGGGCGCGTTCGGGGTTTTCCATCGCCCGGGCGATCAGATCCTCGGTGAATTCCCGCGCGCCCAACGCGTACCAATAGGCCTGGTCGCGCACATCCATGTTCGCCGAGCGCCGCATGGCAAAGCGCAGATCCCCGGCCAGCGCCATGGCAAGGCTGGCCATCACCGCCACCAGAAGCAGCGCGCTGACCAGCGAGGCGCCGCGCTCGGAATTCCGGTCCACGCCGCTCATCCGCCCGCCTCCGGGGTCAGCACGACGTGCTCCATCTCGCCCAGCGGCACAAGATCGTAGCGAAGGCGTATGGCCGTGGGCAGCGCGCCCTGCCCGTCGGCCGACAGGAAGGTCCGGTTCTGCCAGGCCGAGCCGACGAGGAAATCGATGCGGATGTCGTCCACGCCTTCCAGCAGGACCTGGTCGGTGATGCGCGTCGTCTCGCCGGGATCGGGATAGTCGCGCACGCGCCGCACCAGGGTCGCGTCATGTACCAGATAGGTAACGTGAAGCAGCGAACTGCGCGGCCGGATGAGGCCCGGATTGGCGCGGCCGTGCCGCGTGAAGCTTACCAGGACACGCTCGGCCGGACCGGTCTCGTAGTCGGCCAGGCCCGTTTCCGCCCCGGCGAAGACATAGGGGTCGCGATAGCCCGCCGCATCGCGCACCGGACGCCGGGCGATCTGGCCGAAATCCTCGCGCAGCAGGGTGCGCGCCCGGTCCAGCATGGCGGTGCGGTCGAGCACTTCGCCATTGATGTCCCGCGCGCTGACGCTGGAAGCCATCAGGGCGACGGAGATCGTGCCGATCACGGCGAAGATGAAGACGGAGACCAGGATCTCGATGAGGGAGAAACCGGCTTCGTGGGAAGAGGAGGGAAGGGGCCGGGTCATCGCGCCCTCCGGAAGGTGTCCAGCTCGGCGCCCAGGCGGCCGCTGCCGGCCTCGCGCACTTCCAGGTGCAGGCGAAGGAGGCCCGCATCGTCGGTCGCGCTGACATCGAGCGCCCAGTCGTATTCGCCGCCGGCAAGTTCGTAGGCGCCGCTGCGCGATTGCGGACGGCCCGGGCGCAACAGCTCGGTATTGAGGATGTTCTCCGCCGCCAGCATGGCCAGCGCGCGCTCTTCCACCGCGCCGGTATTGCGGGTCGTCGCCTGGGTCATGTTCATCAGGGCGAGGCCGGCAAGGGCCAGCACGGCCAGGGCCATCATCATCTCGATCAGGGTGAAGCCGCTGTCCGGCGCCGTGCGCTGCATCATGACGCCCCCCGCCCCTCGCGCGCGACGGACCCGTCGGCCTGCCAGGCCAGGTCCAGCGCCGCGCCCTCGGAGACCAGACGCAGGCGGAAGGGTTCGGTCATGCCCGCCGGATCGAACCAGATCGCCGGATAGAGCGCGGCGCGTTCGGCCGCCTCGGCCCGCACCGGCGCTGTGTCGGCGATATCCAGCGCTACGTCTTCGTCCAGGGTATGGCCGCCCAGCGTGGGATGATCGTTCAGCGGCCACCAGCGGCCGTCGACATGGCGGTAGAAGGCATAGCCGCGCCCGGCCCCCTCGACGGCCAGCCCGACCGGCGCGCCCGATGCGATGGCCTCGGCCTCGGCCTGGTGCAGGCGCACGGCCAGCCGGTCGGCCTCGGCCTCCAGCGGCGTGCCGCCGGGCCGGATCGAGAGCGTCACCGCGAAGGCGACGACAGCCATGATCGAGATCCCGACCAGGATCTCGATCAGCGACAGCCCCGTCTCGCGGTCCCAGTTATGCGCGCACGCCGGTGACATCAGCCCTGCCAGTTGCCGATATCCGCGTCGAGTTCCTCGCCGCCCTCGCGCCCGTCGCGGCCCAGCGACCAGATGTCCAGCATGCCGTGCTGGCCGGGATAGACATACTGGTAGGGATTGCCCCAGGGGTCGTCCGGCAGGCGGCGGATATAGCCGCCTTCGCGGTAATTCTCCGCCCCGCGCGGCGCCTCGACCAGGGCCTGCAGCCCCTGTTCGGTCGTCGGGTATTCGCGCATGTCGAGCCGGTAGGCATCCAGCGCCTGTTCCAGCGTGGCGATATCGGTGCGCGCCTTCTGCACCATCGCCTGGTCCTGCGCCGGCAGGACGTTGATCACCACGATCGTGGCCAGAAGGCCCAGAATGGTGATGGAGATCATGATCTCCAGCAGGGAAAAGCCGGCCTCGCGGTCGGTCTCGGTTTCGGTCGTTTCAGGGGTCGAACGGGTTTGCATCGACGTCTCCCTAGCCAAGGGCCAAAGTGTTGAGTTGAAGGATGGGCAGCAGGATCGACAGCACGATCATCACCACGACCAGTCCCAGGACGAGAATGATGCCGGGCTCCAGCAGGTTGAGGCCGACATTGATGGCGCCGTCGATCTCCTGATCCATCTGGTCGGCGGCGCGGCGGAACATCTCCCCCAGCGCGCCGGAACGCTCGCCGGCGGCGACCATGAACAGCATGAGCGAGGGAAACCAGCCGCGCGCGGAGAGCGCATCGGACAGGCCGCGCCCGCTCTCCACGTCGGCAACGACCTGGCCGACCCGTTTGCGGAAGGCCAGGTTGCCTGTCGCCCGAGCCGCCGCGCGCAGCGCGTCGGGCAGCACGGCGCCGCTCTCGATCAGGATCCCCATCGTGCGGGCAAAGCGCGCCGCCTCGACCTTGCGCAGGAAACCGCCGATCAGCGGCATGCGCGCCAGGGCGCCGTCCAGCGCCGTGCGCACGGCGCTCTGGCGCAGGGCGATCGTCGCGGCGATCGCGAGCACGGCCAGTCCGGCCAGGATGAAGGGCCAGCCGGCCTGAAGGCCCGAGGACAGGCCGATCATGATCCGGGTGAGCAGCGGCAGGTCGAGCCCCATTCCGGTGAACTGCTCGGCGATGCGCGGCACCACGAAGGTCATCAGCATGGTCACCACGCCGATGGCGACCACGGTCAGCACGGCCGGATAGATCAGCGCGCCGGTGATGCGATTGCGGACCGCCTGTTCCTTTTCCAGATAATCGGCGAGGCGTTCGAGCACATGGCCCAGCCCGCCCGCCCCTTCTCCGGCCGCGATCATCGCACGGTAGACGGCGGGGAAGGATTTGGGAAAACCGTCCATGGCAACGGACAGCCGGTCGCCTTCGGAGACCCGGGCGCGCACGGCCATCAGCACGCGCTGCATGTTGTGGCGCCCGCCCTGGCGGGCCAAGAGGCCGAGGGATTCGGCGATCGGCATGCCGGCGCCGATCAGGCTGGCCAGCTGGCGCGTGACCAGCATCAGTTCGCGGCTGGAAAGATCCTGCCGGCGCAGCCGGTCCATCACCGAGGTCTCGGCCCCTGCCGCGGCGGCGGCGCGGCGGCCGTCGGCCGAGCGCACGGAAAGCGGCGCCATCGACCGGCCGCGCAGTTCGCGCCGGGCGGCCAGTTCGCTGTCCGCGGTGATCAGGCCTTTGGACTTCTTTCCGCGGGCGTCGAGGGCTTCATACTCAAACGCCGGCATGGCGTTCGCCCTCCTCGCGGCTCACGCGCAGCACTTCGGACAGGCTGGTCGTACCCGCCAGCACCAGGTCCACCCCGTTCTGGAACAGCGTCTGGCGGCGGGCGAAAGCGTGGGCCGCCATCTCGCTCTCGCGCGCATCGTCATGGATCTGCTTGCGCAGCGTGTCGTCGATGACGACGATCTCGTAGAGCCCCGTCCGGCCCTCATAGCCAGTCTGCTTGCAGTGCGAACAGCCGGCGGGGCGATGGAGGGTGACGTCGCTGCGGCCCGCCAGGCCGAGCAGCTCCAGCTCGCCGGCATCGGGCGTGTAGGCCTCGCGGCAGTGCGGACAGAGCCGGCGCACCAGGCGCTGGGCGACGATCGCCGACAAGGTCGAGGCCAGAAGATAGCTCTCCACGCCCATGTCGCGCAGGCGGGGAATGGCCGCGATGGCGGAATTCGTGTGGACGGTGGACAGGACGAGATGGCCGGTCAGGCTGGCCTGGACGGCGATCTGGGCGGTCTCCACATCGCGGATCTCGCCGACCATGACGATGTCCGGGTCCTGGCGCAGGATGGCGCGCAGCCCGGCGGCGAAGGTCATGCCGACCTTGGAATTCACCTGGGTCTGGCCCACCCCGTCGATAGCGTATTCCACCGGATCCTCGACGGTGAGGATGTTGCGGGTCTCCTCGTTGAGGAGGTTGAGCCCGGCATAGAGCGTGGTCGTCTTGCCCGCGCCCGTCGGGCCGGTGACCAGGATGATGCCGTTGGGCTGGGCCAGCGCCTTCTTCATATCGGCGAGCATGGCCGCCGGCATGCCCAGATCCTCCAGCCGGAAGCGCGCCTGGGAATTGTCCAGCAGGCGCAGCACCACCCGCTCGCCATGGCGCGAGGGCAGTGTGGACACGCGCACATCGATCGACTTGCCGCCCAGCGCGATGGTCAGTCGGCCGTCCTGGGGCACGCGCTTTTCCGCGATATCCAGGCGCGCCATCACCTTGATGCGGCTGACCAGCGGCGGCGCCAGGCGCGGCGAGACCGAGACCGTCTCGTGCAGCACGCCGTCGATGCGATAGCGGATCGAGACGCGGTCCTCGAAGGGTTCGACGTGAATGTCCGAGGCCGCCGTGCGCACCGCCTCGGCGATCATGCCGTTGATCAGGCGGATGATCGGCGCGTCCGAGGCGCTGTCCAGCAGGTCCTCGGTCTTGGGGATCTCGTCGATCAGCTGGCTGAGGCTTTCCCCGTCGCCGGCATCGGCATCCGCCGTGTCCGCGCCCAGCCCGGCGTAGGCATAGATGTCCGACAGCGCCTGGTCGAAGCGGGCCGCCTCGCACTCCACCACCGGGTGGGTGGCGCCGACCACGCGGCGCACTTCCAGCAGGGCGCGCCGGTCGCCGCCCTGGCGCAGCAGGAAGGCCGGCTCGGCGCCGGGCCGGAAGGCCACGCCCTTCTGGCGCGCGAAGGCGTAGGTGACCGGGCTGGCCTCGCGGGCCTCGCTATGGGTCGTGTCACTCGCCATCGTCGGCTTGGCCCTGCGGCATGTCGACCATCATCATCTCGACGATGGATTCCAGCGAGGAGGCGCCCTGCGGATCGTTGGCCATCTGCTGGCCGCGGATATAGCCGTAGCGATTATTCGTCACGGCCCGCATGTCGGCCTCGTCGCGGATGATGGTCGGGCGGATGAAGACCATGAGATTGGTGCGGCGGCGCTCGGTGCCCTCGGAGCGGAAGAGCCGGCCGGCGCCAGGAATGCGCGACAGGCCCGGCACGCCGGAGACCGAATCCTCGTCCTCCTGCTGGATCAGCCCGCCCAGCACGATGATCTCGCCATTATCGGCCAGCACCGTGGTCTGGATCTCGCGCTTGTTGGTGATCAGGTCGGTCGTGTCATCGCTCACCGTGCCGGCGACCGAGGACACCTCCTGCTCGATCAGCAGGCGGATCGTATTGCCCTCGGTGATCTGCGGACGCACATGCAGGCGCACGCCGACCTCCTGGCGCTGGACGGTGCGGAAGGGATTGGAATTGTCGTCGCCGAGCACCTCGCCCGTCGTCACCGGGATTTCCTGGCCGGAGAGGAAGGAGGCTTCCTCATTGTCCATGGCGAGGATGGAGGGCGTCGCCAGCACGTTGGAATTGATGTCGCTTTCCACCGCGTTCAGCACCAGGCCGAACAGCGTGCCGTCGCCGTTCTGGCCGCCGAAGCCGATCGTGCCGCCGGTGGCGCCCAGCAGCGAGTTCAGCGCCGCCTGGCGCAGATCGTCATTGAGATCGCTGTCGTCGTCGCCCGGCGAGGCGATCGCCCCGGTCAGCGCCAGCAGGTCCGGCGAGTTGGAGCCGAAGCGCGTCATCGCCAGCGGCGTGTCGCCATCCGTGCCGGAGAGCAGCATCTGCACGCCCAGCTCGTCGGCGACCGTGTCGGACATTTCCACCACGATGCCCTCGACGAGGACCTGGGGACGGCGGATGTCGAGCTGGCGGATGACCAGCTCCATCTCGCGCTGGATGTCCGGATCGGCATTGATCACCACGGCATTGGTCGGCGCGTGATAGGAGACGGAGGGGCGGCGGCTCATGCCCTCCTCCTCGGCCATCGTCTCGACCACCTGCTGCAGGATGGGCAGCAGGTTCTCGCCGTCGGCATGATTGAGATAGATCACCCGGAAGCCCTGGTTGGACCGGCTGACGCCGTCGACCCGGCGGATCAGCGACATCATCTCGGCCACGGCATCGCGATTGCCGCGCAGCACGACCGTGTTGGACGCCGGGATGGGCGCGACGGTGACGCCAAAGGCCATGTCGTCCTCGCCCGCCGTGTTGCGCGTGCGGATGGCCTCGATGATGCGCGTCATCTCGCTGGCGGAGACGTTCTGGAGTTCAACCATCTCGACCACGGAGGTATCGCGGTCCAGATCGCGCAGCACCTGGCGGATGCGCGCGACATTCTCCGCATAGTCCACGATGACGAGGACATTGCCGGTCTCCGCGGCATTGACGAAGCCGTTCGGGCTGACCATCGGGCGCACGATGTTGAGCGCGTCGCGCGTGCCGGCATGGGTCAGGCGCACGACGGAGGTGACGTACTGGTCGCCGCGCACATTGGAATTGACCGGGTTGGAGGTGCGCGCGCCGGCCTGTTCCGGGATGATCTGGTAGGCGCCGGAGGCTGTGGGCACCACGGCATAGCCATGCACGCGCATGGTCGACAGGAAGACCTGGAAATACTGGTCGGCGGTCAGCGGCGCCTGGGAGGTGATGGTCACCCGGCCGCGCACATTGGGATCGACGATGAAAGTGTGGCCGGTCACGGCGGACACGTCGTCGATCACGGCCTGGATCTCGGCCTGGTTGAAATTGACCACATTGCCCTGGCCGCCGGACTGGGCATGCACGGCAGCGGCCGGCAGGAGGGCGGCGATAAGGGCCAGCGCCACGAGCCGGGCACACAGGCGGTTCACGAAATCGGTCATCAGGGCAGGTCCACTTGAACGGTGAGGGGCAGGCCGCCCCGATTGATCGAAAGGGTGAAGTCGCCCTCTTCGCGCAGGCTGCGGAACAGGGCGGGCAGATCTGCGACGTCGGCGGCCGGGCGGCCGTCGATCGCGGTGATCACGTCGCCATTGCGCAGGCCCATGGCCGAGAGCATGGCGCCATTGCCGTCGGCCACACGGTAGCCGGTCAGGCGATTGCCCTCGCGCACCGGTTCGGCGCGGAAGAGACCGGCGATCGAGACCCCGCGGGCCGGCGCGGAGGCGGAAGACGGGGGGGCGGAAGACGGGGAGGCCACGACGGTGCTGCGCGCCTGGTCCTCGTCGCGCAGATAGAGCGACTCGGCGATGCCGCGGCGGCGGATCAGCACGTGGTCGACATGCACTTCCTCCAGCTCCACCCCGTCCAGAATCTCCTGGCCGACGGCGAAAAAGCGCTGGCGGTTGTCCGGCGTCTGGATGATGGCACCGCCGGCCTGCGGACTGGCGCCGCGGCGAATGCCGCGCAGGGTCAGGTCGAGGCTGGTTTCCCGGACAGCGGCCTGCAGCGGGGCGGCATCGACAGGCGCCGCGCGGCGGTCGGCGAAGAGATCGCTGTCGCGCAGGCGCGACAGGTCGGCCTGGTAGGCGGGGCGGTCGTTCAGCCCGGCGCCGCCCACGGCCGGATCGCGTTCGAAATCGGTGGCGCTGGCGCCGAAGGCGATCAGCCAGATGAGGCGCGCGACGATATAGGTCAGGGCCGCCAGCAGGGCGAATTCGGCCAGTCCGATGGCCCAGGTCAAGGACGGCGAAAGCCGCGTCCGCGCCCCCTTTGCGTCCGGCCGTGATAGCGACTGCGTCGTCAAGATATTCGCTCGCCTCATGGTCCCGATACTCGCGCCAACGCTTTGGAACGCGTTTGTCCGTCGGATCCGGTGTTTACCCGCCTCCCCCGATACACGTCCCGTACGTCAGTTATACGACATTTCGGAATTTATCGTCAGGCAAAGCAGAGGGGCGGACCCGAAGGCCCGCCCCGCCGCGAAAGTGATTACCAGGTCCGGCTGATGGAGATGCCGAACTGGGTGCCGACATCATAGGTGTCGACCGGCAGTTCGACGCCGCCCGCAGACTGGGTGGCTTCGTAGTCGTCGCCCAGGATATTGCGCACCGAGAGGCGCACATCCCAGTCGGCATCCGCGAAGGCCAGCGTACGGTTGTAGACCAGGTCCAGGGAGTTCGGGACCTGTTCGACGATTTCCGGCAGGTTGTTCGAGAGGTCGGCAACCGCCCGCGTACGCTCACCCGTGTAGTTGAACAGGATGGCGCCCCGTGCGCGGCCGTCGAAGGTCTCGAAGCCCAGCTGGACGTTGAACAGGTGTTCCGACTGACCCTGCAGGGCCCGGCCGTCCTCGACGAAGCCCGCCGCGTTCAGGACGGTCGGCTGCGGTTGGCCGAAGGCGCCCTGGGCGACCACCACCGTCCCGTCGGCGGAAACCTCCGACTGGATGTAGGTGTAGTTCGTCTTGATGAACCATTCGCGGTCGTTGAAGAAGGGACGGTCCCAGCGATCGGAGAAGTCGAAGACCTTCTCGTACTCGAACTCCGCACCGGTCAGCGTCGCTTCCGGCGCGTTGATGAAGGACGTACCCAGCGTGTCACCCGTCGGAAGGATGTATTCCTCGATCGGGTTTTCCATCTGCTTGTAGAAAGCACCGACCGTCACGAACTGGTCGCGGCCGAAATAGTATTCCAGACGCGCGTCGTAGCTCTCGATCTCGGTATTGACCAGATAGGGGTTACCCTGGAAGCGCTGGTCCGTCTCGGTATTGAAGAACTCGGCGAAGGCCAGTTCGCGGAATTGCGGGCGGGCGATCGACTGGGAGTAACCCGTCCGGAGCTGCAGGTTGTCCGCAAACGTCCAGGTCAGGGTCACGGCCGGCAGGAAGTAGTCTTCCTTGATCTGCGTTTCGATCAGGCCGCTGTCCGACGGGTTGGCCGGGAACGGGAAGGTGTCGACGAATTGCTGGCCGCTCTCGTAACGGCCGCCGATGGCGGCGCGTACGAAGGGGGTCAGCTGGGCGTCGACGCCCGCATAGGCCGCTTCCACCTGCAGTTCACCGTGATAGGCCTCCGGGAAGGCCAGGCCGCCGGTCTCGACGAGACGCAGGCGTTCATCGGTAATGTTCTGCTCGGAGAAGATGTAGTCGATCCGGCTGGCCAGAAGGTCGTCCGGCAGGCCCACGGCACCCTGTTCGAAGCCGAACTGGCGCACATAGGCGTCGCGTTCGCGCAGCGAGTAGGCATAGCCGCCCGACAGTTCGACATCCATGTCGCCGATGAGCAGCGGCAGGGCGAAGTCGATACCGCGGTCCGTCGTGGCGTCCTCGACCTGCGAGAAGTTGGTGTCGTTCGAGCCGAGATCGCCGCCGTAACGCAGGCCGATACCCGTGTACTCGTACTGGACTTCGCGCTGGTACGGCGCATCGCGCGTCGCGCTGGCGTCGGAATAACGCCAGTCGACGGAGAGGTCGCCGAGGCTTTCGAAGACGTGTTCGCCGGAAAGCTGGTTGAAGATCACTTCACGCTCGAACCACTCGGTGCTGTCGGTCCGGGTGACGGCGTTGGTGCCGACCATGTCCAGTGTGCGGGCCTCTTTCGAGGTCGAGCGCAGGACCATGGACAGGAAGTTGATCGAGTGGTCGTTGTAGAAATCGATCCCGACCGAGCCCATCAGGGACGCGTCGATCACGTTTTCTGTGCCCATGAAGTTGTTCTCGGCATCGCCGATTTCGGCATAGTCCGTGAAATCGGAATTGGGCGGACCCGCCGTGTAGGAGAGTTCGCCGGCATCCAGACCGCCCTTGCCGCGGATACCTTCGCGGGTTTCCCACTCGTTGGAGTAGGAGGCGGCGGCCATCACGCCGATGGAGAAGTTGTCGAAGTCGAAGCGGTCGCCGGCATTCACCGAGATCGAGCCGTTGGCATCGGTATCGACGGTCTGCAGGACCCAGAGTTCCGAATTCACCAGCGAACGGCCGATCGCCTGCTGCTGTTCGGCGGACAGGCGGTTGTTGACGCGCGTCGTGTTGAACACTTCGGCGAGCGGACCCGGCAGGTCGCGCAGGCCGTCGTCATAGCCCAGCCAGTCCGTGTCCGACCCGTCATAGGTCAGGCCGTGATTGCCGGTCGTGACCGTGTCGAAGCTGCCGCCGACGCTGACGCTGAAGAAGGTGTCGTCAGGCAGGGTCGAGGTTTCCACGTCGATCACACCGCCGCCGAACTCGCCCGGATAGCGCGGCGAGAAAGTCTTCTGCACCAGCACGTTCGAGAGAATGTTCGTCGGGAAGATGTCGAGCGGGGCCGCCCGGCGGAAGGGCTCCGGCGACGGCATCGGCGAGCCGTTCAGGAGCGTGTTGGAATAGCGTTCGTTCAGGCCGCGGACGACGACAAACTTGCCGCCCGTGGTCGAAAGACCGGTCACCCGGACCAGGGCCGCAGCCAGGTCGCTATCGCCGGTGGTTACAAGGTCGTCTACGGAAAGGGCCGCGGAAACTTCCGAGGTGACCCGGCGGTCATCCGGAATGTACTGGAAGCGGACCTCGATGACGTCTTCGGTTTCGGACGGCTGTGCGTCCTGCGCGAAGGCGGCTACCGGGACCAGCGTGGTCGACGCCAGTAACGCAGCCGAGAGCGCATATCGAGTGGTTTGCATCTTCATCACCATGAGACTGCGATTGAACCTTGCCGGAACGCCCCGGGCGGCAAGCCGCCCGGGAGCCCGGCAACTGCGTTACTGCTGACGGAAGGTCCAGCCTTGGTACCAAGTGTCGTTGGCATCCTCGACGGCGCCGACATAGTCGGCGGCGACGAACCAGCTGTCGATCGCGTTGACGTCCGTGGCAACGAGCGCCTGTTCCGCCGAACCCGGCACGTAGCCGGTATAGCCCGTGAAGAAGGGCGTACCGGACAGCGTGTTGGAGTATTCGGCATTGTTCGGACGGCTCAGGAACCAGGTCGACAGGTCGACCGGGTCGCTGGAGCTTTCGTCGAAGTTCACGGCGCAATCCAGGGCGACCGACTGGAGGTCCAGCAGCTCGTCGCCGGCGGAACCGGAGCCGGAGAGACGGTCGAAGGTGGAGTCGTCGTCAATGTCGAAGCAGTTGTCGCCCATCTCCACGACGAGACCGTTGAACAGCTGGCCGGCGGTACCTTCGCGCAGCAGCATGCCCTGGTCGCTGTCGTCAGAGCCGGAGCCGGCCGGGTTACCGACCAGCGTGAAGTTGGCGATCATCGGGTTGGAACGCGGCAGACGGTCGTCATTGTCTTCGAAGTTGTCGAACTCGAAGCCCTGGTCGCCTTCGCTCTCGTGGTGAGCCACGATCACGAACTGCGCACGGCCGGTCCAGCCGTCCGTGTAGTCCATCGAGTCGTCGCCATTGCCGGTCAGGACGATGTGGCGCAGGTCGACGGTGCCGCCGAACATCTCGATGCCGTCATCCTTGTTGTTGTGGACCTGGATGTAGTCCACGTCCGTGCCGTTGCCGACGCCCTGGAAGGCGATGCCGTTCAGCTCGTCTTCGCCGTTGAT
>Ga0207716_100462_pt1 | contig 15364 bp, 15 predicted proteins | sample TtaePargueraPR_FD_187739 | JGI IMG/M metagenome (GOLD analysis project Ga0207716, IMG submission 187739) | Aerobic enrichment media microbial communities from Bioluminiscent Bay, La Parguera, Puerto Rico - Tt and P2 (5) (SPAdes) | ecosystem: Environmental > Aquatic > Marine > Unclassified ... | reverse complement strand
CGTCTGATGGTTACCCAGTGGTCAGGTGCAAACCGGAGAGAAAAATGATCTGAACAGAGAGGGATTTGAAAATATGGGAGGTCCATATAGCCTGAGCTAAGGGGCGGCCAGCGAAGCTGGACGTCCCGTGCGCAGCACGCACTTGAGCGAATTGTTATGTGCCATATGTTTCAGTCTACAAGCTCAGTAACTATTGCCATTGCTTGGCTGTTTAAATCAACGGACCAAGTAAAAGTGAACTTAGTGCCCTCAGAATTAGGGATTACCTCAAAAGGTATTTTGGCCCGTACCAGTGCGGCTGCAATTTCAGGTGAGTCTTTAGCGGAGGCGCTTGCACCGCTAACTTCTGTCTCTTGAGTGATGCCGAGAATATGACGGCCTAACTCTGAAACTTTTTCACGATCCTTTGGGCGGCAAAGTATCCAGTTTTCGTCACCAACCTGAAAAGGAATGTTTGCTTCCTCAAGGTGCTTCAATAATTGCTCGTGGTCATGAGAACGTGCCATTTTCTGACACGCTATAAATACTTCATCGTGAGAGCTGCATGCCAAAGGTAATAGCAGCAGAAGAAATAATGAGGTTTTGGTCAGATAACTTCTCATGGCATATAACGCCTGAGTTAAGGGGCGGCGTGCGAAGCACGACGTCCCAGCCCGAAGGGCGCCTTGAACGAATTGTTAGGTGCCAGGCCTTTCATGACTTCGACTGCCTATTTTTGAGCGCCTGTGGAATGACGACAGATGCTTCGACAACCAAGCAGGCAATGCCAGCAGCGAGAAGGTATTGAGCAAGCTCAGGGTGAGAGAGTGAAGGATGCAGACTGCTCAGAGAATTGAAAATGCCAAATAGGCCCAGCCCAAGAAAGATGCACCCTGTACCACCAATTAATTGTGCCCATATTGGAATATTCATATTTTTATCTCCTCTGAACTGGAACCTAACGCTTGAGTTAAGGGGCTGGCCTGTAAGGCCAGTCCCGCCCCGAAGGGGCAAACTTGAACGAATTGTTAGGTTTGCTACTTGGAACCATGACCATAAATTAGCACCGCAGTAATAAGAACGACATGAAGCAACAGCCAAATAATACGCTCTGTATTTGATTTGCTGCTGCTGGGGATTAAGCCTCCATAAAGCGCGCGCATTGGGGCATTGGCAAGATAGGCCAGTATTTCTTCGCTGCTGAAAATCAGGAGAGCAAAGATAACCAAGAGGCTATAAAAGCCCAGAGTAGAGTTACCAAGAAATAGAAAGCTTAAAAGTGCAGCGAATGCAGTGGCGACCGCTAACCTGAAATAAATGCTTTCCCGGAGATTCATGCGAACCTAACGCCTGAGTTAAGGGGCTGGCCTGTAAAGGCCAGTCCCGCCGAAGGCGAACTTGAACGAATTGTTAGGTAGAAGGCGTTTCAACATTGCGTATACTCATTTTCTTTAGTTTGAACGGTTGCCTCTAATACCCTGGCGCCATAAAACAGTACTGTGGCTATATTTAGTGCAAACACAAGAAAGATAGTGGCTACGCCAATATTGAGATTGTATTTGCTTATTAATAACGAGGAGCTTACGGGCACGGCTAAGTTAACAACGAATAACAATAGCGTGGCTGGGAATTTAATGAACGCGACCCTGTAAACTGAATTCGCCCAAAGCAATATAACGATAAAGATTAGTGTTCCAGCGGCAAACAACCACTCTCCTGTTAGAACAAAAGCGCAGAAAAGCATATTAGCCGACACTATTGGATAGGCTGAATATTGCAGATGAGTAGTGTCACTTTTCATTGGCTTTGTAGTGTCCACCTACCTGCTACCTAACGCTAATTCGACCCCACAAATGGGGTTTTATAAATGGACACTTTTGGGGTATAACACCCCAAACGAACCGCTAACTCTTTGATTTTTATCAAAACGAGTTTGGGGAAGTGGACATTAAAAGAAATGACAAACGCGACATGTGGCAGACCTCCTGTTATTCGACTGATCTATAAAAGCTGGAGATGGCTTTACCCTACTCCAAAGGCCGCTGTCTGGGTAGGTTTACCTCAGCTCATCCCGTATCGCCCGGAACACCGCAATGGTCTCTGCCATATTGGGCAGGTAGTCGGGGTCGGCGCTGGTGCGGGCGATGATGAGGTTGTCGGGTTCGGAGACGTAGATGAACTGGCCCCAGATACCGGAGGCGAAGTATTCGCGGTCATGGTCTTTCGGCACCCACCACTGATAACCGTAACCCCGCGGGCCGTAGTTATAGGGTGAGGCACCGGGTTCCAGATGCGGACCGCCGGGGGTGGTGGCTTCTTCCACCCAGCCGATGGGCAGCAGTTGCAAACCATCCCACACGCCTTGCTGCAGATACAGGCGGCCCAGTTTGGCGAAGTCACGCAGCCGGGCGTTGATGCAGCAGAAGGCGATTTCCATACCGTCGGCCGAATCCTCGTCGATGCTCCAGAAGGCATCGGCTTCCATACCCAGGGGTTGCCAGATGCGTTCGCTCAGCAGGTCGGCCAGTGGCTGGTTGTAGACCCGCGTCACCAGCATGCCCAGGGCCTGGGTGTCGATGCTGATGTAGTGATGCACTTCGCCGGACGGCCCGCCGCTCTGGTACTGGCTCATGACCTCGTCGGCACGCTGGCCAAAGATAAACACCTTCCAGAAAAACTGCTGGATGTCGGAAACACGGCTGCCGTAGATTTCATCGAAATCGATGCCCGAGGACATCTGCAAAACATGGCGGATGGGCACGCCGTCGTAACCACTGCCCTTGAGTTCCGGCACATAGTCGCTGATGGGGTCGTCCAGCGACTGGATCAGGCCGTCGCCCAGCGCCATGCCCACCAGTGTGGATACAAAGGATTTGGCCACTGACCAGGAGGTGAAGTTGCTCTCCGCGGTGCCGCCATTCATGTAGCGTTCGTGCACGATGCGGTCGTTCTTGATCACCAGCAGACCGGTGCCGACGACGCGCTGCAGGAAATCATCCAGGGTACGGGTTTCGCCCTCGAATTCGTAGCTGACATCCAGCGGCTGTTCATTGCGCCCGAATTCGAAGCTGTCTTCGCCCGCCTTGATCGGGCGCGAGGGAAAGATACGGTCCAGGTGGCGGAAGTTTTCCAGCCGTTTGCCGGGCGAAAACAGGGAGTTCATGGCCAGCGGGCTGTAGTCGGACCAGGGGCGGATGGCGAACACGGCCAGGGCTATGACCAGAATTGCAAGCACGCTCAGAATCAGTTTTTTCATGGACATTGGCTCCTTGTTTTCTCCTGCTCCCCCTCTCCCCGGCCCTCTCCCGCCGGGGGAGAGGGAGCGCTTCAACGCACCACGAGGTGAGAAGAAGTGATACCGGGCACCTTGCTGCTCAGGCTGCTGCTGGATTCCGGATAAATACGGCGTAGTTCCGGAATGGCGTTTAAGCCTGTTCCTGTTTCACCTTGCGGGCCAGGCGTTTGGCGCCGTAGTTGAACAGGCGGCCTGTCCATTTCACGGTCGTGGTGGGCATGGCCGAAGTGGCCAGACCCCAGGCGTTACCCATGGTACTGGTGATGCGGGCCGGGCGTTTTTCCACCGCTTTCACGATCCACTCGGCGGCGTCGCGCACATCCATCTGGCGGATGTACTTGTAGGCCTTGGTGGGCGCGGTCATGGGAGTTTTCACCAGCGGATAATTAATCGTGGTGATTTGCACACCCTTGTCGGCCAGCTCGGCCCCGACGGAACGCGAAAAGGCGTCCAGCGCGCCCTTGCTACCCACATAGGCGGCATAGAACGGCGTGGGTATCAGGGCCGACATGCTGGACACATTGATAATCTGCCCGCTCTTGCGTTCCAGCATATGCGGCAGCATGAGCAGGGTCATTTGCACGGCACCGAAGTAATTCAGCTGCATGGTGCGCTTGAAGTCGTGGAAACGGTCCAGCGATTCGCGGATGGGACGGCGAATGGAGCGGCCTGCATTGTTCACCAGCACATCGATGGGTGCATGCTCTTCAATAATCTTCCGGGTTACGGCCTCCACCGACGCTTCGTCGGAGAGATCCGCGGCATAGATAAAGGCCTGGCCGCCGAGGTTCTCGATTTCCTTTTGCACCCGCTGCAGTTCGTCTTCGCGACGCGCCACCAGAATAACCTTGGAACCCCGCGTGGCCAGCTTGAAGGCGGCCTCTTCGCCAATGCCGCTGGAGGCGCCGGTAATGACGATGGTCTTGTTCTCGAAATGGGTCGACATGTGTCTCCTCGTTGTCAGTCAGCAGATGGGCAGTCAGAAGGTCGGCGATACAAACAGGGCAATGGTAATGACGTAGCCCGCGGTCCAGACCAGCGTACGCACCGTAGCCCAGTCCGCCAGATAACAGACCAGGTAGGCCACGCGCACGGCAATGAAGGCGATGGCGAGCTGGTCCACCGCAGCCTGCGCCGCGCCGGCCAACTGGGCCACGATCACACCGGCAGCAAAAAACGGGAACGCTTCGAAGCTGTTGAGCTGTGCCCAGTGCGCGCGCTTCTTGTAACCGTCGAGCTTCTCCAGCCATTCGCGGGGATTGTGGTTCTCACGCGGGCCCATCTTGCTGCCGCCCGTGAACTTGGCAATACCCGTGGCCGTGAGCGGCAACAGGCCGGCAATCAATACACACCAGAAAGCAGTTGTCATGGCTGTCGTCTCCCTTATACGCCAAAGACCTAACATAGCGGCATTCGCCGGCACTTAGAACCCTGCATGACAACATGCCCGGCCGGACAACATCGCGCATTACCCTGCACGCCACAGTGTTGGCCGGAAGCGCCAGCCGGTTTGGCGGCCATGCACTTTTTCCGCCATCATGCACAGGGGTGCGGTGTGGGGAGACGAATGAGCGGCGAAGCCCGGGATCATCTGTACCTGTGGAACGGCGTGCTGCTGTATGTCACGCAGGGCGAACACAACAACGACTGGCACAGCCACTATGCGGCCTCCGTGCTGATCTGCCCGGATGCGTCCTTTCGCCTGCAGACCCGGGAACAGGAGCACCAATGCCAGGTGGCTGTGCTCGCGCCCAATACCGAAAATCGCATTGATGTGCAGGGCCGGCTGCTGGCCCTGATGGTGGACCCGGACAGTGCCGCCTATCTTCCGCTGGCCAGCTACCTGGATGGCGCCGCGGCGGTGACAGTTGATGATCTATCTTCCGGCGCCCTGCTCAGGCAGGTTTCACAGCTGTTTGAACGGTCGCCGGATCAGGCAACAGCTCAACTGGCGGTGGACGACATTATCGAAGCCCTGACCGGCCAACGGCCGGCGCCGCAGCCGCGGCATCTGGATGCCCGCATTGTGAACGTGCTGCACCGCATTCGCGACGCCCTGCCGGAGGAGATTCCGGTGGAAACCCTGGCCGAAGAGGTGGAGCTGTCGCGCTCGCGGCTGCTGCATCTGTTCAAGGAACAGCTCGGGCTGCCCATGGGCCAGTACCTGTTGTGGCGACGGCTGTATGAATCGGTGCGGCTCTGGGACGAGGGCATGAATATGACCGATGCCGCGCATGCCGCCGGTTTCTATGACCAGTCGCATTACACCCGCACCATGCGCCGCATGCTGGATGTAACCCCCTCGGAGGTGGCGCGTAATCCGCAGCTGAAGATTCACCATGGCTGGCGCGACATGGCAGATATGCCAGAATGAAGCCATGACTGTGCCTGACTATCTGAGTCCCTTTCTGGTCGGCGTTGCCGAGCTGACGGCCACGGTGCTGCTGATCTGGGCCGGTATCCGCCTGACCGACCGCCTGCTGCCGGAAGACAACGGCAAGGACGAGCACCATCATCGCTTCAAGCGGCAGCTGATCAAGATGCTGGTAACCGCTACCGGCCTGCTGGTACTGATTATTGTGCTGCCGGTGTCAGACACGCTGCGCGGCCAGTTGCTGAGCCTGCTGGGACTGGTGCTCACCGCCATGATCGCCCTGGGTTCCACCTCGTTTGTGTCGAACGCCATGGCCGGCATCATGCTGCGCTCGGTGAACAACTTCCGCCCCGGCGACTTTGTAAAAGTGGGCGACCATGCCGGCCGCGTGTCAGAGCGCGGCCTGTTCCACACCGAGATCCAGACCGAAGACCGCGACCTCACCACCCTGCCGAACCTTTATCTGGTGCAGCAGCCGGTCACCGTCATCCGCGCTTCGGGCACCTTCATCTCGGCCAGCGTTTCCCTGGGTTATGACGTGCCGCATGAAACGGCCAAGGCCAAGCTGCTGGAAGCCACCGAGCGGGCCGACCTGGAGGAAGGCCTGGTGCGCATTTCCGACCTGCTGGATCACGCCGTGCAGTATCGGGTTTACGGCTTTCTGACCGATACCAAGAAAGTGCTGCTGGCCCGCTCACGTCTGCGCGAGAACATTCTCAACGTGCTGCACGAGGCGAATATTGAAATTACCTCGCCCAGTCATATGTTCCAGCGGCGCCTGGAAGATGCGGACAAGGCCATTCCGGAAACTGTGGTACAGAGCCCGACGGCCAGGCCACAGGAAGACAGCAAGGAAGAACTGATCTTCGACAAGGCCACGCAGGCCGAGAAAACCGAGACCCTGCGTGCCCGGCGTGACGAACTCAAGCAGGAACTGCAGGACAACAAGGACGGCGATAAGAGCAAGCGCCTGGAACGCGACATCGAACATCTGGACCGTCTGCTGGAAGCCCGCGCCACCCAGAAGAAGGAAGAGCGCTAGAGCCGCCATGGCCGAGAAACATCAGGGGCCGAAACGCCGTAATCCGCTGCACGACCACCCCCTCATGAAGAAGGGTGGCAAACACGAAAAGACCCGCAAGGCGCAGCGGCGCAGCCAGAAAGTGAAAGACGGCAAGCTGCCGGATTAAAAGAATCTATCCACAGATTTCACAGATTACACCGATTAAAAAACTCTCTGAAAATTGCGCCATGTATGCAGAGATTTCTTCGTATCTTTGAGTACGTATTCCCTCTTTGAAATCCGTGTAATCTGTGCAATCTGTGGATCACCCTTATTTCAGCAACAGCACGATCCCGCAGAACACCAGCAGTACATTGATGGCCTTCTTGAACAGGGCCTCGTTGATGTAGTGATGTGCCCACTCGCCCAGCAGAATACTGAACGGCAGCACCGCCGCCAGGATGCCTATGCGTGGCAGAGCCTCGATGGTGAGCTGGCCGGACATGACATAGGACGTGACCAGCACCGAGGCTAACACACCCCACACCAGGGTGAGGGTGCTGCGGAAAACACTCTTCTCGATTGACTGGCTGTTCAGCGCATACACCAGCACCGGCCCGCCGGTGGCGAAAATGCCATGCACCACGCCGGCCGCCAGCGTCCACGGCAACAGGGGCACATTGCGCACCACCGCAGCGTTACGCAACAGTTCGCGGCCCGCCAGAAACACGATCAGCACTCCCAGTGCATATCTCAGCACCTCGGCATTGAGGCTGTAGAACAGCACCTGGCCGGCCACCATGCCCAGCCCCATACCGGGCAGAATCTTCTTCAGGAACAACGACCAGTCAATATGGTCATGATGCCTGGCCAGCAGATAGATCGAGAGCAGCACCACCAGCGGCACGAACCAGTTCAGCAACACGTCGACCGGATAGAGCAAGGCGCCCAGGGTCATGGAAATAACCAGCGCACCGAAACCGGTGGCGGTTTGGGTGAAGAAGGCGAAGAAGACAATCAACGCAATGATGTAGAACGAGGTTTCCATGTTTATTCTCTAGATCATTTTCTTTAGGTCATTCCAACGGAGTGAGTGAAACGAGCGATTGGAGGAATCTCAAAGCCTGAGATCTCTCCATTCCGGCGCTTCGCGCCTGCAGTCGAGATGACGGTATTCAAGCATATTCCTCTCCCACCAGGGGAGAGGGGGAAACAGGCCAACTCCATCAGATTGCCGCGCCGTCTTCGGCGGCTCGCAATGACAGGATAACGGCAGTTAAAACTCAGACTGTAGCGGGTTTGCCTGCCGGCTGAACGGCCGGCGAATCCAGCGCCGGCAGGAAGCGGCCGTAACCCTGCGCCTTGCCCAGATCATCGGCGTAACCCTCGGCAAGTGTATAGGCGACGCGGCCATTGATCAGCACCGCATCCACGGCCCGGTCGTTACGGTTCACCAGCCGGTCCATGCCGAAGGCCGGGAACGGCGCGTCGGCCATGCCCCAGACTTCGTCGGTCAGCCCCTCGGGGTTGATCACCACTACGTCAGCACGGTCGCCTTCACGGATATGGCCGGCATCGATACCGAACCAGTCGGCCAGCTCGCCGGTGAGGCGATGCACGGTGCGCGCAATGCTCATGAACGGCTGCCCTTCCAGCTCGGCGTCATGCACATATTTGAGCATGCAGATCGGGAAGTTATAGGACGCCAGATTCTTCAGATGCGCGCCGGAATCGGCAAAGCCGACCTGTACCTGTGGGTTCGCACAGAGCTTGCGCATGACATCTACGCGCTCGCCGGCGAACTGGATACCCCATCGCAGCTGCTCCTTGTACAGCACCGCCAGGTCGAGGAAGGCGTCGACCGGATCCTTGCCCTGCTCGGCGCCAATCTCGGCGAAGTTCTTGCCTACCAGGTTCTGATCCGGGCATTCCACCACCCAACCGTCGGAGAAGTCGCGGTGCCACAGGCCTGCGGTGAGCATGGACTTCATGTTCTGTCGGATAGTCTCGCGGAACTCGGGCTTGGCCGCCTCGACGTAGGGCTGCTCGGGGTCCTTCATGTCGCGCAGGATGCGTGCGTCGGCCAGCTCACCGAAGGAGTTGAAATCCAGGCCATAGGCATAGACCACGAACGGCGATGGCAGGAACTGCCAGCGCCAGTTGGCGCGCAGGATGTTGTTGGCGATCCAGCCACCCAGCGGCCCGAACCTGTACAGCCAGGGCTGGGACTTGAGATCCAGCACGGTGAGCAGAGAAATCTTCAGCGCCTTGCGGAACCAGCCGATGGACTCCCAGAAGAAGGCAAAGATATTGATCTTGCCGACAGCGTCCGGCGCCGACTGCAGGATGCGGCCGCGGCGGCGCAGGATCCGGTGCAGGCGGCGGTATTCACTCCAGCTGGCATAGGTGGAAGGCAGCGGCTTGGCCCAGGCACGGTCGCCGTCGAGCCGGTCCAGTTTGGTGGTCATGGAGGACATGCCCATGAAGCCGGCATCCAGCGCCTCTTCCAGTTTTTCCTCCATCTGCCGCAGTTCGTCTTCGCTCGGTTTCTCACCAGATACGGAACGCACCAGGCCCATGACCGAGGCGCGGATATCCGAATGCCCGATGAAGGCAGCCAGGTTGGGACCCAGCGGATGGTTTTCGACAAAGGCCCGGAACTCCGCGCCCGAACGCCAGGTCTTGCGCGCTTTAAGCAGCGGCAGCACCTGCTCGCGCGGCACCGCTTCCACCCGGGTAAACAGGTCGGAGCAGTCTTCGGCTTCCGCACAGATCATGCTGATGGAACAGATGCCGGTCATGACCGTGGTCACGCCGTGACGCACCGATTCGGACAGCTCGGGCGCGGCGATGATTTCGGCATCGTAATGGGAATGCGGCTCGATAAAGCCGGGCGTGACCCAGCGGCCACTGGCATCAATCACCCGCGGGCAGCCGGTTTCATCCAGGGGTTCGGCACTGACCTTGGCAATACGGCCCTGGCGAATACCTAAATGGCGAACAGCCCCGGAATCGGGGCTGTTATCGCCGTGGCCGTCAAAGTACTGGCCATTCTTGATTATGACATCGTAGGTCATGGGTTTCTCCTGCCCCCAACCTTTGAATCATCATCCGGGGCCTCACTTGGACGCCTGACCAGTTTTGGGGATAGCGCGGCTTGCAGCAATGACAATATAGCTCAGGCGATTGATAATTTGCCTCAAAATATCGCCATACTGTGCGTAGTGAAACTCAACTGGACTCAGCGATACTCGCCCGGCGTCACCCCCGACCAGCGCTTGAAGGCATGATGAAAGGCTGACACCTCGGCATAACCGAGCAGGAAGGCGATTTCGTCCAGGCTATTGCTGCCCTCGGCCAGCAGTTCGCGCGCCGCCTGGAAACGCACTTCATCGAGCAGGGCCTGAAAGCCGGTGCCGGCCTCCGACAAACGGCGTTGCAGCGTGGCCCGACTCAGGCCGCAGTCAGCGGCCACATCCACCACCGTGGGCGACTTGCCCAGCAGGCGGCGGCGGATACACTCGCGCACCCGCACCACGATATCGCCCTCGGTGGCCAACGCACGCAGTTGCCGGTCGGCCTGGTTCTTCATCAGCTCCAGCATCTGCGGGTCGGCATAGGCCACCGGCAAATCGAGAAACTCACGGGCAAAGGTGATACTGGTTTCGAACTGGTTGAACCGCAGCTCGGCCTGACCGAAGGCCTGCCGGTAGACCTGCATGACCTCTTCCGCAGGTTCGGGATAACGGAAGGTCAGTTGCCTGAGATAACGCGGCCCCAGGTCCTCACCGCCGACCAGAAAACCCGACAGCCGCAGCAAGGCCGTCAGCAGGTACTCGACCATGGGCCGATTCGCCTCGGGGTCGGCTTCGGGATCACGCCGGAAGTGCAGCACGCCCAGCCCCTCCGGGCTGCGTTCGGGATACAGCAGGATGGCGTCGAACACCAGACGATTGAAGCGTTCCAGCAACTGGAAAGCCTGCCCCACCGTAGCCGCGTTGCTCAACACGTAGCCGAGCACGCCGAAGGCCAGGGGGTCGGCCCGCCGCCCGACTTTCAGCGCCAGCGCAGGATCGGCCGTTACCTGCAATGCATCCAGCCACAGTTGGCGCACGGCGCCTTCCGTCACCCGCGCCAGCGGGTCATTCAGCCAGGCCGGCTGCACATCGTGTTCAAGCAGGAACGCGTCGGCATCCAGACCGCGTTGCTCCAGCACAACGGCCAGCGGCTGCAATACTCGCGCGGCGGCGGTGACTTCAGAGGCCATGTATACCGTCATCCCGCGCCTTGTAAGGCTCTCCCCGCGAAAGCGGGGACGGGAGTCCAGACGCCGGAAAGCATGGATTCCGGATAAATGCTCTGCATTTTCCGGAATGACGGCTGAAATGACCGGCTCACGGCACCAGCACGACCTTGCCGATGTTCTTGCGCGCCTCAATATAGCTGTGCGCCTCGCCCGCCTTTTCGAAGCTGAAGGTCTGGTCCACATGCGGCCGCACCCAGCCTTGTTCCACACCCTGCACCAGCACCGCCATCCACTCACGGATCTTGTGCACTTCGTGCCAGAGATGCCCCATGTTCACGCCAAACACGCCGCGGTTTTCGTTCATCAGGAAAATGGGATGGAAGAACGGCGTACCAAAGAGAATCTTCAGCAAACGGGTCTTGCCGAACAGCCCGGATTCGGTGGCCACGGAAATGCCGAACATGCCCAGCCGACCGGTGGAACGCAGCGCCTTGTAACTCTTCTTCCAGTGTGAACCACCCAGCGGATCGGTAATCAGTTCCACGCCGCGGCCTTCGGTCAGGTTCTTCAATTCCACCGCCCAGTCTTCACGCCGGTAATCGATGGCATGATGCAGGCCACGCTTGCGCAGGAACTCATGCTTGCCCGAGCTGGCCGTGCCGTAGATGGTGGCGCCGATATGGCTGGCGATATCAATCGCCGCCAGGCCCACGCCACCACCCGCGTTATGCACAAGCACCGACTCTTCGGGCCTGAGCGCCCCCATCACCACCAGCAACTGCCATGCGGTGAGGTAGTTCACCGGAATGGCGGCGGCCTGCTCATGAGTCAGCGAAGCAGGCTTCTCGAACACCTGATCCACCGGCACCACAATGACATCGGAATAACCGCCAAAGCGGGTCAGGCCGAATACGTCTTCACCGATCCATCCGGAATCGACGCCTTCGCCCACCGCATCCACCACGCCGGAGAATTCATAACCCACCACGCAGGGCAGCGGCGGCGCATCCGGGTACAGACCCTGACGCGCCAGGATGTCGGCAAAGTTGATGCCGCTGGCGGATACCCTGACCCGCAGTTCGCCCTTGCCGGGCTGCGGATCTTCGGACTCCCGTACTTTCAGCTTGTCGGGACCACCGGCGCCGGTAATGTAAATCTGTTTCATGTTTTCTCCCTCCCGTGCAGCGCCAGATAAGCGCTAGACACCACATTCAAATAACACAAACGGGCAGGCATGCGGATCCAGCCCGGCATCGCGCAGCGGACTGACCAGATCCGGCCGGCTGACGGTGGCGAACCCGGCCTGCCGCAGAGCCGCCTCGGCTTCCTTGCGGTTTTCGTGCAGGTTTTCATCGACACGCCGCCCCACCAGCATACTCACGCCCTTGACGCCCAGACGACCGGCCGGCGAAGCCGGCAGCACACGCTGCCGCGGCCAGCATTCCATCAGGTAACGGCTGTCCGGCGCGGCCATTTTCATCAGGGCAACGATGTTTTCCCAGGCGCGCTGTTTCTCCGCCATGTTGAGATAGTCCATCAGACCCTCGGTAATCACCATCAGGGTCTGGTCGGGCGTCGGCTTGAGCGGCAGGCGTTCGATAAAGTCGCGGGCAAGAATATCTGTTTCCGCCAGATGGTAATTCGGCGGCAGGCGCAGCGACTGAAGACGCTTGCGCTTGGCCGCGACCATATTGGGCAGGTCCAGTTCGAGGTAGCGGGTACGCGCCCAGCGCCGGGCATAGGTCAGTCCGCGCGGCGACAGCCCGGCAGCCACTTCAATCACCATATCCGGCACCGTCGCATCCAGCCGCTCTTCAAAGGCCCGGTGACGAATAAACAGATAACGATGGAAGTCCTTCATGTACGTGGGCAGTACCGGGCCCAGATATTTCTGGACCATGTCGCCGGCGGTGTACATCAATCGTCCAAGGCGGTGGTCGAAATGCTCGGCATTCTCGAAACTGCCAGCGCGCCAGGCCTGGGCCGTGTACAGAGCCGTGGGCCCTACCCGGGTATTACCTTGCATGTGTTTTCCTGATGGCGGGTGCATCCAATCCACAGGCATGTTGCCCAAGGGCCAGGGCGGCGGCAACTGTCATGGTGACTGCAGAGCAGGAGTGCTAACGTATTCACAGGCAGTTCTTGCCCGTATTGCAGGTGTGATATGTCGCAGAAAAAGAAGTTGGTGGTCCGGGTCGCCCGCATTGCCGATGTGAAGGCGATCCGCAAACTGGTATCCAGCGTCTACCAGGAACTGGAACCCTATACCCCCGCCCAGTTGCGCGGGCAGATCAACAACTACCCGGAGGGGGTCCTGGTCGCCGAATACGAAGGCGAGGTGGTGGGTTACTGCGCCAGTATCCGCCTGCCGCCGGAACGCGTGCTGCAACCCCACACCTGGCAGGAAATCACCGGCGACGGTTACGGCTCCACCCACGACCCGGATGGCGACTACCTTTACGGCTACGAAGTCTGTGTCGATCCCAAATACCGGGGCCTGCGCATCGGCCAGCGCCTGTACCGTGAACGCCGCGATCTGTGCACCTCGCTGGGACTGGAAGGCATCGTCTTTGGCGGCCGCCTGCCTGGACTCAAGCGGCGCCTGAAGCAGGCAGGCAGCGCTGATGCCTATGTGGACAAGGTCAAGCGCAAGGAATGGCGCGACCCGGTGCTCAGCTTTCAACTGGGCCAGGGGTTCGAACTGCTCGGCGTACTCAAGGGCTACCTGCCCTCGGATCGCGATTCACTGGGCTATGCCAGCCACCTGATATGGCGGAATCCCAACTACCGTGAGCGCCTGCCGGGCGAGGGCCATGCCCATCTGCACATGCCGGACACGGTACGGGTCGCCACGGTTCAGTATCTGCAGCGCCGCATCAAATCCTTTGACGATTTCCGTGATGTGGTGACCTACTTCGTGGGCGAAATCGCCACCAACCGCTGCGACTTCATCCTGTTTCCGGAACTGTTTACCGTGCAGCTGCTGTCGATCAGCAACAAGCCCATGGAACCGGCCGAGGCGCTGGTGACATTGACGCAATACGATGATGAATTCCGCAACCTCATGGCCGACCTGGCCATCAAGTTCAATATCAATATCATCGCCGGTTCACACCCGAGCCGGAATGAGCGGGGCCAGGTCATCAATACCAGTTATATCTTCCTGCGCGACGGCTCGGTGCATCTGCAGCCCAAGATTCACCCGACCCCGGCGGAACGCCACTGGTGGAATATCCACGGCGGCAGTGAACTGCATGCCATCGATACCGACTGCGGCCCCATCGGCGTGCTCATCTGTTACGACAGCGAGTTCCCGGAGCTGGCGCGCCATCTCACCAACCAGGGCGTGAATATCATTTTCGTCCCCTTCTCCACCGAGGACCGGCAGGGTTATCTGCGGGTGCGTTACTGCGCCCAGGCCCGCGCCATTGAAAATCAGTGCTACGTGGTCACCGCCGGCAATGTCGGCAACCTGCCGCGCGTGCACAACATGGATATTCATTACGCCCAGAGCGGCATCTTTACACCCTGCGACTACCCCTTCCCGCCCGACGGCATTGCGGCCGACACCACACCCAATGTGGAAATGGTGGCCATTGCCGATCTGCGCCTGGATGTACTCAAGGAGGCCCGCAACAGCGGCACTGTGCTGAACCTGCTGGACCGCCGCCATGATCTTTACCGCGTGCACTGGCACGGCAAGAGCCGGCGCAGCCAGGCGCCCGAAGCGGAGCCCGGCGTGGGCCCCGACCCCACCTGCGAATAAGGCGGCCCGCAATGGACTTCAACCTGCCCCTGGAAATGGCCAATCAGCCGGATGATGTCACCTGCGGCCCGACCTGCCTGCAGGCGGTATACCGCTACTACGGCGACGATCCACCGATCACCCAGTTGATCGAGGAAGTGCGCATGCTCAAGGAAGGCGGCACCATGGCCGTGTTCCTGGCCAATCACGCCCTGCGCAACGGTTACCGCGCCACGATCTACACCTATAACCTGCAGCTGTTCGATCCCACCTGGTTCGATGAATCCGTTTCACTGCATGAGAAGCTGGCCGAACAGGCGCGTTACAAACTGACGCCGAAGCTGCAGGTGGCTACCCGCGGCTATCAGGAATTCCTCAGCCTGGGCGGCGAACTGCGGTTCCATGACCTGACCCCGCAGCTGATTCGGGATTATCTGCAGCGCGATATCCCGATCCTCACCGGCCTGAGCTCGACCTATCTCTATCACGCAACCCGCGAGATTCCCGAAACCAACCGCGACGATGACATCCGCGGGGAGGTCTGCGGTCATTTCGTGGTTTGCTGCGGCTATCACCATGAAAGCGGTGACGTGTTGATCGCCGACCCCTGGGCGGAACATCCCTTCGGCGAGCAACCCAAGTACGCTGTGAGTATGGAACGGCTGCTGGGTGCGATCCTGCTCGGCGTGATCACCTATGACGCCAATCTGCTGATTATCGAA
>Ga0207716_100460_pt1 | contig 15405 bp, 11 predicted proteins | sample TtaePargueraPR_FD_187739 | JGI IMG/M metagenome (GOLD analysis project Ga0207716, IMG submission 187739) | Aerobic enrichment media microbial communities from Bioluminiscent Bay, La Parguera, Puerto Rico - Tt and P2 (5) (SPAdes) | ecosystem: Environmental > Aquatic > Marine > Unclassified ... | reverse complement strand
CGGCGGCGACGGCCTGGCCGAAGGCGCGCGGCATGGTCTGGCTCGAGCCGTATTCCGGCGCCAGGGCCAGGTCGACGAAGGGCGTCTTGAAACTCGCCCGGTCGGAACAGAAGACGAGGTCGCAATGCATCAGCAGGGTGACGCCGATCCCGATGGCCAGCCCGTCGACGGCCGCGATGACCGGCTTCTTCGCGTGCAGAAGCGCCTGCATGAAGTGCTGCACCGGCGTGACGTCCTTGCCGTCCATGGCCGGCGGCTGTTCCATGAAGTCGACGATGTCATTGCCGGCGGTGAACACGCCGCCGGCACCGGTCAGGATGATGACGCGGACCTGCGGGTCGGCATCGCCGCTCTCGATGGCCTTGGCCGCGGCCGTGTACATCGCCCGCGTCAGCGCGTTCTTCTTGTCCGGACGGTTGAAGGAAATCGTGCGGATCCGCTCCGCGGTATCGACCAGAACCATTTCGCTCACGCGAGCCTCCCTCGGTCATGTTTTGAGGCAGATTAGAGCAAGTGGTACGGTCTTGGATAGGGCTTTGCAGTTGACGTAAACGTAATGCGTCGCCCCGTTACTCCGTGGCCAGACGGGTCAGCACGCGGTGCAGCATGTTGCTGTCTTCTTCGCCCAGGCGCGCTTCCAGCTCGTGATTGAGGTCGCGCAGGACATGGTCGGCGGCATCGCCCATGGCGCGCCCCTTTTCCGTCAGCGAGACCACGGCCGAGCGCTTGTCGGTCCGAGAGGCGGTCTTCACCACCAGGCCCAGCGCCTCCATCCGGTTCACCAGCCCGGTCACCGCCGGCGGGTTGAGCGACAGCGTCTCGCCGATATCGCTCATCCGCCGTTCCCCGCGCCGCGCCAGCAGGAAGAGCACGGCCGTCTGCGCTGTGGTAACGCCCGCCGTCTTCTTCAGACGCGCATCCGCCTCCCGGTTCATCCGCCGGGCCGCAATCTCGAGCAGAAGGAAAAGCCGCCGGTCGACGGCACGTGCGCGGGCCATGGCGGAAAAACTGGTGCGATTCTGGAGGGAAGGGGAGATGGCGGTGAAGTGCACGCATTGATTGTATTATTGTGGAAATGTATATAAAGTAGAGGGCGACAATCCAAGGCTTCCCCTGCGCAGCGGGGGAAGTGCCGAGCGTCGCGAGGCGATGGGGGAGAGTCAGACGAACCGCCATACCTTGGCGAACTGCACCTCGCGGTCCTCCAGCTCGCGCATGACCGGCACGGTGTAGCGGGCGACGGGTTCCATGCGGGCCTTCGGCAGGAAGGCCCGTCCGGGATCCCCGACGAGGACCGTCGCGCCGCGGCGGTCCAGGCCGGCCAGCCAGTCCCCGACGCGCTCGCCGAGGTCCGCCTCGTAGAAGACGTCGCCGGCCAGCACGACATCCCAGCCTTCGTCGCGGCCGATCATGTCCTCCAGGCGCGGTGTCACGGCGACATGATTGGCCGCCGCATTGGCCTCGATCGCGGCGATGGCGAAGGCGTCGAGCTCGCTGGCCTCGACGCAGCGGGCACCGGCCTTCATGGCGGCGATGCCCGAGACGGCGCCGCCGGCGGCGAAGTCCAGAACGGTCCGGCCGGCCACAATGTCCGGATGGTCGAGGCAATAGCGCGCCAGCGCCTGTCCGCCCGCCCAGGCGAAAGCCCAGAAGGGCGGCGGCAGGCCGCGCTCGCCCAGCGCCTCCTCGGTCTGGCGCCAGATATCGAAGGTTTCCACGGCCAGGTGAAGCGGGATCTCCGGCACGAGCGGCGGCGGCAGGAGCGCCGTATAGGCGCGCACGAAGGCCTTCGGATCGTCAAAGGGCATGGGCCGCACCGGTCCGCACGTCGTGAAGGCTCAGACTAGCGCGCCCAGGGCCAGCGTGGCCACCAGAAGAAGGCCGCTCGTGCGGTTGGCCTTGAACAGGGCGAGGCAGCGCGGGCCGTCCTCGATGTCCAGCTTGCGGACCTGGTTGAACAGGTGTGCGGTGTAGAGGGTGAAGGGCAGCACCACCCAGGGGGCGGCGGCGGTGAACCAGATCGCCAGGGCGACGAGCAGGGCATTGGCGCCGTAGAAGCCGGCGACCCAGTATTGCGTGCTCTCGCCGAACAGGCGGGCCGTGGACTTCACCCCGACCAGCGCATCGTCCTCCACATCCTGGTGGGCGTAGATCGTGTCATAGCCCAGCGTCCAGAAGACAGCGGCCGCATAGAGCGCGATCATGGCCGGGTCGATCCGGCCGGCCGCGGCCGTGTAGGCGACGGGGATGCCCCAGTTGAAGGTCAGGCCCAGCCAGGCCTGGGGCCACCAGGTGATCCGTTTCATGAAGGGGTAGGCGGCGACCAGGAGGAGGGCGGCAAGGCCGACCCCGATGGCCAGGGGCGGCAATTGCACCAGCACGACGAATCCCGCCAGCGCCTGGGCGACCAGGAAGATCCAGGCCTGTTTCAGGCTGACGGTGCCGGCGGCCAGGGGCCGGTCGGCCGTGCGGGCGACCCGTGCGTCCAGGTCCCGGTCGACGATATCGTTATAGGTGCAGCCCGCCCCGCGCATGGCGACGGCGCCGATGGCGAAGAGCACGGCGTACCACAGATCGATCCAGCCCAGTCCCTGGCCGGTGCGAGCCAGCATCAGCCCCATCCAGCAGGGCAGGCCGAGCAGCCAGAAGCCCGCCGGCCGGTCATAGCGGGCCAGGCGCAGATAGGGCCGCACCGCCAGCGGTGCGCGATCCACCCAGGTTTTCGGAAGGGAATCGGCGACTCGCCGGTCGAAGTTCGAAACCATCTTCGTTGTGTGGCAAAAGCCGCCGGCCAGTTCAAGCAGGACTTGACGCCCCGCCGCAGCGCCGCCAAAGCACGGCCATGTCGACCGATCCCAGACTCTATGTGGGCCAGGACCTGGCCGAAGGACAGCCCGTCGCCCTGCCGAAGGAGGATGTCCACTATCTCGTCAACGTGATGCGCCGCAGCGAGGGCGACACGGTGCGCCTGTTCAACGGGCGCGATGGCGAGTGGCGCGCGCGGGTCGTCGAGGCCGGCCGCAAGGCGGCGATCCTGGAACCGGTCGAGCAGACGCGGCCGCAGCGCGGCGTGCCCGATCTCTGGCTGTTGTTCGCGCCGGTGAAGCGCCAGAAGACCGATCTCATGGTGGAAAAGGCGACCGAGCTGGGCGCCGCCCGCATCTGTCCCGTCAGCACGCAGCGCACCCAGAGCGAACGCGTGCGCACGGACCGTTTCCGCCTGATCGCCAAGGAGGCGGCGGAACAGACCGAGCGCCTCGACCTGCCGGAGATCGACGAGCTGGACCGGCTGGACCGGGTGCTGGACGGCTGGGATCCGGCGCGCCGCCTGGTCTATTGCGACGAGGCGGGCGACGAGGACGGCCAGCCCTGGGGCGGCGCGCGCGGCCGGGGGCGACCGATGGCCGAGACGCTGGCGGCGCTGGAGCCCGGACCGGCCGCCATCCTGATCGGCCCGGAAGGCGGTTTTTCCGAAACCGAACGCAGCCGTCTGCGGGATCACGACTTCGTCATTCCGGTGACGCTGGGGCCGCGCATCCTGCGGGCGGAAACCGCTGCGGTTGCGGCGCTCGTGCTCTGGCAGTCCGTTCACGGCGACTGGCGCTGAGCACGGCTGCGGCATGAATCGCAGGACATGCCCCTTGTTCTCGCCGGAGCGTCCACATATCTGTTGCGGACATTTGCGACAGAGCGGGGGCGCTTTGCATGAGCGGCACCTATAATCCGGGCGGCGAAGGCGCTCCCGTCGAGAGCCTGGACCAGCTGACCGCCTACTTCGCGGAAGGCTGCAAGCCGGAAAGCGAATTCCGCATCGGTACGGAGCACGAGAAGTTCGGCTTCGCGCTCGCCGGTCACACCCCGCTTCCCTATGACGATGGCGATGGCCCGGGCGTGAAGAAGATGCTCGAGGGCCTGGTCGCCTTCGGCTGGACGCCCGTGGAGGAGGACGGCATCGTCGTCGCCCTCAAGCGCAAGGGCGCCTCGATCACGCTGGAGCCGGGCGGGCAGTTCGAACTGTCCGGCGCGCCGCTGGAAACCATCCACGAGACCTGTTCGGAAGTGAACGGCCATCTGCGCGAAGTGCGCGAGGTCGCCGACCGGATCGGCGCGGGCTTCCTGGGACTGGGCTTCTCGCCGAAATGGTCCCTGGAAGACACGCCGATGATGCCCAAGGCGCGCTACAAGCTGATGAAGGCCTACATGCCCAAGGTGGGCACGCTGGGCCATCAGATGATGTTCCGCTCGTGCACGGTGCAGACCAATCTGGATTTCGCCTCCGAGGCCGACATGGCGAAAAAGTTCCGGGTCTCTCTGGCGCTGCAGCCGGTGGCCACGGCCCTGTTCGCCAATTCGCCCTTCAAGGATGGCGGGCTGAACGGCTTCCTGTCCTATCGCGCCCATGTGTGGACCGACACGGACAACAATCGCACCGGCATGCTGCCCTTCGTTTTCGACCAGGGTTTCGGCTTCGAACAGTATCGCGACTGGGCGCTCGACGTGCCGATGTATTTCGTCAAGCGCAACAATGAGTACCTGGATGCGACCGGTCAGAGCTTCCGCGACTTCCTCGACGGCAAGCTGCCGGCCCTGCCGGGCGAGCGTCCGGTGCTGAGCGACTGGGAAGACCATCTCTCCACGCTCTTCCCGGAAGTGCGCCTGAAGACCTTCCTGGAGATGCGCGGTGCCGATAGCGGGCCCTGGAACACGCTGTGCGCCCTGCCGGCCTTCTGGGTCGGCCTGCTCTACGACACCACGGCGCTGAATGCGGCCTGGGACCTGGTCAAGGACTGGACCGAAGAGGAGCGCGAGACGCTGCGCCGGGGGGCGGCAAAGACCGGCCTCAAGACGCCCTTCCGCGACCGCACCCTGCAGGACATCGCCCGCGAAGTCCTGGTCATCGGCCGCGAGGGGCTGAATGCCCGCAAACGCCTGAACGGTCATGGCGAGAACGAGGCGCTCTTCCTCGACGATCTCGACGAGATCGCCGCGTCGGGACGCACGCGGGCGGAGGACCTGATCGCGCGTTTCAACGGCGAATGGGGCGGTTCGATCGAGCCCGTGTTTACCGAATGCGCCTACTGACGCGCTTCTCCGTACACCGAAAAGTGTAGCAATGCTGCGGCTGCTGCCGCGCCGCAGGCTTGAGCCCGGCCTCCCCGCATGGTCAATTGCCCGTTCGGCAAAAGCCCGCGTGGGGCGGGTACTGGGGAGATTTGCGTGACGGAAACGACCGCAACGCCGGGCGCTGGACCTGAACGGGACACGTCCTTCTTCGGCCATCCGAAAGGGCTGGCCATCCTGTTCATGACGGAGATGTGGGAGCGCTTTTCCTATTACGGAATGCGCGCCCTGCTGATCTTCTACCTGACACAGCACTTCCTGTTTTCCGACCAGCGATCGGCCCTGATCTACGGTGCCTATACCGCGCTGGTCTATGTCATGCCCGTCATCGGCGGCATGCTGGCGGACCGTTATCTCGGCTCGCGCAAGGCGGTGACATTCGGGGCGATCCTGCTGGTTCTCGGCCACTTCGGCATGGCCTTTGAGGGCAATCAGGCGCAGCAGCACGTGAACTTCCAGGGGGCGGCCTACGAGATCGTCACCGAGGGCCGCGGCGACGACGCCCAGCGCGTCGTCATGACGGAGAGCGGCGAGTCCGACATCGTCTTCACCGGCGAGGGGATCGAGATCGCCGATCCGGCGGCGACAGGCCTGCCTGCCCTGCTGCCGGCGGGCGAGTACGAGATGTCCGTCACCCAGAACCCGACCTTCCTGATGATCTTCTACCTGTCGCTGGCGCTGATCATTTCCGGCGTGGGTTTCCTGAAGGCGAATATCTCCACGATCGTGGGGGCGCTTTACGAGCCGGGCGATGCCCGCCGCGACGCCGGTTTTACGATCTTCTACATGGGCATCAATCTGGGCTCCTTCATTGCCGTGCTGGCCTGCGGTTATCTCGGCCAGGTCTATGGCTGGGCCTACGGTTTCGGCCTCGCCGGCATCGGCATGCTGCTGGGCCTTGTGGTCTTCCAGCTCGGCCAGGGCTGGCTGCAGGGCAAGGCGGATCCGCCGGAACCGGCCAAGCTGAAGGAGCGCGCCTTCGGCCCCGTCAACAAGGAAATCGCCGTCTATCTCGGCGGCGTGCTGATGGTGCTGGTGTCCTGGCTGCTGATCATGAACGAGGCCTTCGTGGGCGATCTGCTCAACGGGTTCGGCCTGCTCATGATGGCCGTCATCATCGGCATGTCGCTCTTCGTCTTCGGCCGGCCGGCCGACGGCAAGAATCCGGCGACGGAACGGCTGGTCTTCGCCCTTGGCTTCGTCATCATGGCGGTGCCGGTGCTGATCCAGGCCGCCGGGACGCTGGGCGTCGACGTGTCGGGCCTGCCCTCGCTGATCACCACCTGGCCGCTCGCGCTGGGCGCGGTGATGGTCGCAGCCATTGTGGTGATGGATGTCGCCAAGATCCCGTCGATCGATCGCGACCGGATGCTGCTGGCGCTCTTCCTGATCCTGCTGCAGCTGCCCTTCTGGGCACTGTTCGAACAGGCCGGCTCCTCGCTGAACCTGTTCACGGACCGGGCCGTCGACCGCACCCTGTTCGGTTTCGAGATCCCCGCCTCCTGGTTCCAGTCGCTCAATGCCGGCTTCATCTTCATCCTGGCACCGCTGTTCGCCTGGCTGTGGATCGCGCTCGCCAAGCGCAACATGGAGCCGAACACGGTGGTGAAGTTCGGCCTGGGCATTCTCCAGGTCGGTCTGGGCTTCATCGTGCTGGTTCAGGGCATCAACATGACGGGCACGGAAGGCCTGACCCCGATGATCTGGGTCGTGCTGATCTACCTGCTGCACACCACGGGCGAGCTCTGCCTGTCCCCGGTGGGCCTGTCGATGGTGACCAAGCTGTCCGTGCCGCGCGTCGTCGGCATGATGATGGGCGCCTGGTTCCTGGCTTCCGGCTTCGGCAATTACGTCGCCGGTGTCATCGCCGCCTCGACGGGGGCGGAAACCGTGGGCGGCGAGATCGTCGATCTCGCGGCGGCCAAGGCCAACTACGCCACGGTGTACTGGAATGTGGGCCTGGTGGCCGTGGGGATCGCCGTGGCGGTCTTCATCCTCTCGCCCTTCCTGAAAAAGCTGGGCCATGGCCGGGTCGGCGGCGTGCCGCGCCCGACCGAGACCGAGGCCGGCGGACCGTCCATGGACCGCTCTTCGGACGCGCCCTAGGCGCCTGAACGGCTGAACGAAGAGGGCCGCGGAGCATCACGCTCCGCGGCCCTTTTTCTTTGTTCCCCGCTGGACCGTCAGTCTTCGCGGTCGCAGGCATAGTCCGGCATGGCGGCGTCGATCTGGAAGGTTCCGGTCTCCCGGTCCACCGTGATCTCGGCGTATTGCAGCAGGTCCATGCCGATCACCATGGCCGGTTCGCGCTCCCAGCCGAGATGGCGGAAGATGTCGAGATCCGACTGCAGGACGCGAAGGGCGGGAAAGCACAGCCCGCCCAGTTCGAATTGCCGGATGGCGAGCAGGCTGGCCTCCTCGATCTCGCGCCCGTCGATCCCGCCGACCGTCATCGACCGCATGATCATGTGGCGGCTGCCGACCAGGCGGTCGAGCGGCAGGTTCGCGATGGTGCGCGCGCTGCCGCTGTCCAGCATCACATGGACCGGGCGGGTGGCGCGCAGCATGCCGGCTTCGCCCACCAGCAGGCCGGCCGGATCGATCCGGCCGTCGGCGCGGGAGGCCGGGGGTGCGTCGAGGGCGAGCCGGCCGCCGGCGAAGTCGAGCGTATAGCGCTGCGCCATGATCGCGTCGGCGCCCAGCAGCCCGGCCACCGGGACGGGCTGGCCCTCCTCGACGGGGATGATCACGCTGGTGAGGTCGACCGGCGCCTGGCCGTCGAACTGCAGGGCTTCCAGCGCAAAGCGTTCGGCCTCGAAACGCGTGGTCAGGGCCTGGACGTCGTCGACATGGTCCCAGCGCGACTGGAAGCCGAAGCGTTCCGCCACGCTCGCCGCGATGGCGGTGTGGCTGGCGCCGGTGTCGAGAATGAAGGGGAAGGGGCCGTCGCCCTCGATGGTCACCGGCAGGAGAAGGTGTCCGCTGGGCGTGCGCTCCAGCACGATCTCCTGGGCCGGAGCGGCCTCGCCGGGCACGGCCAGGGCTGCGGTCATCAATGCGCCGGCCGCCAGGGCGGTTGTCAGGCGCGACGGGTTTGAACGGGCATGCGACATGATCCTGCCTCCCTGCAGGTTCGCCAGCAGCCCCTCGCTGGACGTTTTTGAATTCCGGCGCTTTTACAGCGCTCTGTGGTTTTCACCTTGTTCCGATACTAGGCCGGCGGGCCGGCCGGCGGCAATCGGGGCCCAGCGCCGCCGGGCCCCTTCGCGATCACTAAAACGTGTCCTGTATCCGCAGATAGGCGATCTGGCCGCTGGAGATGTTGCGGTACTCGATGGCGTCGATGATGCCGTCGGCGCGCGAGCCGTCATAGAAGACGCGGCGGCGGTCATCGCCATTGTTGAACACACCGTCCACGCCCGCCCGCACGGTCACGCCGAGCCAGCGCGTGGTTTCCACATAGATGTCGAAATCGCCGTCGGTATTGTCGTACTGCCGGTATTCCTGGGCGCGGAACACTTCGCCGTCCGAGAGCCAGTAGTAATCCCAGCCCCAGGCCATCTGGCGTTCCGGGAAGGTCTGGCGGTAGTCCACGCGCAACTCCCATTCGCGCGTGTCCGACCAGTGCCGGTCCTCGCCGGTCAGCGGATCGTCGACATGGGTGTCGTACCATTCCAGGAAGACGTCAATCACGGCATGGCTCAGGCCCAGCATGTCGAGCGGCGAGGTGAGATTGCCGGTGACGCGCAGATTCCGGCCGTCGCCGATATTGCCTGGCGCATCGAACACGCCGTCCGGCGTGACGACCGGGATCCAGCCGTCCAGGTCCTGGATCCAGTCATGGCCGATCTGCAGCGACAGGGAGCCGTCCTCGCCGAAGCGCCGTTCCCATTCCGCCTCGATCGTCCAGGTGCGCTGGGGCACATAGTCCGGATTGCCCAGAACCGAATTGCCGTCGGCCACGTCGATGGAGCTGGCGAACTTGTCGAATTCCAGCTGGTCGACATCGCGCTCGGCGGTCAGGCGCAGCCGGTTGCGCGCGTCCTGGCGCCAGTTCAGCGTCACGCTGGGCTTGGCATAGGTGAAGCTGCGCGACTGGTTGGCGTCGCCGGTCTGCACGATCTCGGAGAACTCGTAGCGCAGCCCGCTTTCCACGCTCAGCCGGTCGCTGACCGACCAGACATGGTTGGCGAAGATCTCGCTGCGGGTTTCTTCCACCCGCGTCGTGGAGACGGGCAGGGCGACCGGCGTCACCGTCGTGCCGTCATCCTCGAACAGGTCGAGGTCGGTGTCGCGGGCATTGATCGCGGTCTCCGCGCCGATTTCCAGCGAATGGCGGGCATTCGGGTTCCAGGACAGGGTCTGGCGCAGCGCCGTTTCCTCGTAGTCGCCGTCGTAATTGACGATGGTCGCGCCGACGAAACCGCTGTTGATGTCGTAGGCCTCGTAGGGTTCGGGCCCCTCGCGCCAGCGCTCGCGGCTGGCCAGCAGGATGGTCTCCGAGGCGATCGTGTCCGTCAGGTCGCGGTTATAGGTGACGGTGGCGGACCACTCCGAACCGTGGTTCTCCGTCGCATTCTGCTCGAGGCCCAGAGGGACGCCGTTCGCATCGTCCAGGAAGTCGACCGCCCGGCGGTGCCAGGTCCAGGCCTCCGCCCGCCCGTCGAAGCGCAGGCGCGATCGCGCATCGATCGCCCAGTTCAGCGACAGGGTGGGCGCGATCTCGGCATAGGTGCGCTGGTCGGACACGTTCGACAGGACTTCCAGGCGGTCCGCGCTGTCATGGAAGGCGTGCCGCTTGCGTATGCGATTGCCCTCGAAGCCGGCCTCCACGCCCATCACCACGTCGAGATTGTTCAGCGGCACGGAGTAGGAAATCTCGCTCCAGTTTCCCACGCGGCCGGAATCGGACAGCAGGAAGCGCGAGGCCCAGGAACCGGAGCGGCCGGCCCCCTCGCGCAGGATCACGTTCACCAGGCGCGGATGCCCGCGCATGTCGTAGTCGGGCAGGGCTTCCTGGATCAGCTCGATGCGCGCCACATCGTCCACCGGGATGCGCTGGAGTACCGTGTCCAGGCCCAGCGACTTGTTGGACGGGCGCTGGCCGTTGATCAGCAGATTGCCGAAACTGTCGCCCAGCCCGCGCCGGTCGGTATCGCCTTCGGAAAGCGAGAAGCCGGGGACGCGGTCGACCATGTCGCGCGCCGTGACCGGTGAATAGCTGGCAAAGAAGGTGGGCGCGTAGATCGCGATGCCCGCCTGTGACTGGATGACGGCATCGGCGACGCCCGCGTCCGCATCGTCCCGGACGGCGAAGGCCGTTTCGCCGAGAAGTGCGCCGGTCGCGGCCGCTGCGGCCGCGGTGATAACTGTCCCTCGCATCATACCCCTGAACGTCTGTGCCTGCCCAGCATCCCCGCCATGCTGGGTAGTACAGATCGCTAGCGCATAATACGTAAGCTTTCGTAACGTGCTTCACACGGGCGTGTTGCTGCCGTGTTGCTGCGCCGCCGCATCAGCTGCCGGCGCCGCCCACGGTCAGGCCGGAGATTTTCAGGCTGGGCTGACCGACGCCCACCGGCACGCCCTGGCCGCCCTTGCCGCAGACGCCGACGCCGGGATCCATCGCGAAATCGTCGCCGATCATGTCGATATGGGTCAGCGCGGTGGGACCGTCGCCGATCAGGGTGGCACCCTTCACGGGGGCCGTGATCTTGCCGTCCTTGACCCGGTAGGCCTCGGTGCACTGGAAGACGAACTTGCCCGAGGTGATGTCGACCTGGCCGCCGCCGAAATTGACCGCATAGATGCCGTCCTTGAGGCTCTCGATCATTTCCTCGCGCTTGTGCTCGCCGGCCAGCATGTAGGTATTCGTCATGCGCGGCATGGGCGCGTGGGCGTAGGACTGGCGGCGCCCGTTCCCGGTCGGCGTCTGGCCCATCAGGCGGGCATTCATGCGGTCCTGCATATAGCCGGTCAGGATGCCATCCTCGATCAGGACGGTGCGTTCGGTCGGCGTGCCTTCATCGTCGATGGTCAACGAACCGCGGCGCTCCGGCATGGTGCCGTCATCGATCACGGTGACGCCCCTGGCGGCGACCTGCTGGCCCATGCGGCCGGAAAAGGCCGACGTGCCCTTGCGGTTGAAATCGCCTTCCAGCCCGTGGCCGACCGCCTCGTGCAGCAGCACGGCGGGCCAGCCCGGCCCCAGCACGACGTCGAACACACCGGCCGGCGCGTCCACGGCATCCAGATTGACCCGGGCGATGCGCAGCGCCTCGTCGGCCAGCGGTTTCCAGGCATCCGGCGCGATCCAGCGGTCGAACTCGGCGCGTCCGCCGGCACCGGCCGAGCCGGTCTCGCGGCGGCCGTCGCGCTCCACGGTGACCTGCACGTTCAGCCGCACGAGCGGGCGGATATCCGTCTTGATGTCGCCGTCGGCGCGGATGATGGAGATGTCGCGCTTGGACCCGGCGATGGAGGTGGAGACCTGCACCACGCTGGCATCCTTGGTGCGGCAGTAGGCGTCGATTTCCTGCAGCAGCTTCACCTTGGTGTCGAATTCGGGGTGCGCGACCGGATCGACGGCATCGTAGAGCTTGCGGTTCGTGCCGGCCGGCGGCGGTGCCATCACGCCGGCATGGCCGCGCTTGACCGCGCCGGCGGTCTCCGCGGCGCGCTTGACGGCATCAAGGGTCGGGTCTGAGGAGTGGGCGTAGCCGAAGGCCTCGCCCGCCACGCAGCGCAGGCCGAAGCCGCGATTGGAATCGAAACTGGCCGATTTCAGCCGGCCGTCGTCGAACACCAGGGATTCGGACAGGGCGGTTTCCAGGAAGAGTTCGCCGTCATCGGCGCCCGACATGGTATCGCCCAGCACCGGCGTGACGTCGTCGACATCGAAGTCGAACTGATGGATCGGTTCGTCGGACATGGCGGGCTCTCCCACGGGCAGCTTCTCCCCCATGACATAGTGGACGCGGGGCGGCGAGGGAACACGCGCAAGGCAATGCTTCGTCCCGCGATGCAGCTGGGAAAGACCCAGCGGAGCATTTCGAAGTCCTGAGACGTTTGGCCGCATACTGAGTCGGGGCAAGCGGCTTATAGTCGCACTGACTTTCGGGGCTTGTCGTCGCGAATGCTTCGCAGTTTCGGAAAGTCGGGGAGGATAGAGCAAATAATTTCAACGGTTTGCTGGCTACTGGCATATCATGTGTGAATGCCGGTACAAAAAATGCCGTAGACGGCCTGACAGCGCCGGACCCGGGCTCTATATTCCGCCGCAATCGGTAGGGGATCCCCTGCCTTAATGCCTGACTTGTATGGGGAAGCCATGCGATTCCTGACCGCACTTGTGCTCACTTGGACGACCGCCGCCGCTGGCGCACTGGCCACGCCCGGCCAGCCACATGACGGGGCGCTGGGGTTCCAGACGGCCGTCACGCCGATCATGGAGCGCGTGACCAGTTTCCATAACATCCTGTTGTGGATCATCGTTCCCATCACCCTCTTCGTGATGGGCCTGCTGCTGTGGGTGATGATCCGCTACAACCGCAAAGCCAATCCGGAAGCCAGCAAGAACAGCCACAACACGCTGCTCGAAGTGGTCTGGACGGCGGTGCCGGTGATGATCCTGATCGTGATCTCGGTCTTCTCCTTCCCGCTGCTGTATTTCCAGGACGAGGTTCCCGAGGCCGACTTCACCATCAAGGCGACCGGCTATCAGTGGTATTGGGGCTACGAGTATCCCGACCAGGAAGTGCCGGAATACATCTCCACCATGGTGGCCGAGGAAGACCTCGCCGGAGACCAGCTGCGCAACCTGTCGGTCGACTATCCGCTGGTCGTGCCGGTGGATGCCACGGTGCGCCTGCAGGTGACCGCCGCGGACGTGATCCACAACTGGGCCATGCCGTCCTTCGGCACCAAGATGGACGCCATTCCCGGACGCATCAACGAGACCTGGTTCCGGGTGCAGGAAGAAGGCACCTATTACGGCCAGTGTTCGGAACTGTGCGGCATCCGCCACGCCTTCATGCCGATCGAGGTCCATGTGGTCTCCCAGGACGCGTTCGACGCCTGGGTCGAGGCCGGTCCGGGTTCGGACGAGGCCAATGCTGTCATCGCTGAATATAACGCCGCGCGGGAAACGCGCCTGGCGCAACTCGACTAGGGATGGGCTGAACCATGTCTGCTGAAGCCGCTACGCACGACGATCACACCCCGAGCATGTGGGACTGGCGCCGCTGGGTGCTGTCCACGAACCACAAGGACATCGGCACGATGTACCTGGTCTTCGCGATCTTCGCGGGGATCATCGGCGGTGCCCTGTCCGGCCTGATGCGCTGGGAGCTCATGGAGCCGGGCCTGCAGGTCTTCAACAACGGCTTCTGGGGCAACGAGCACAACTACAACGTCGCCACCACGATGCACGGCCTGATCATGATCTTCTTCATGGTGATGCCGGCGATGATCGGCGGGTTCGGCAACTGGTTCGTGCCGCTGATGATCGGCGCGCCGGACATGGCCTTCCCGCGGATGAACAACATCTCCTTCTGGCTGCTGCCCTTCGCCTTCATCTTGGCGGTGATGTCGATGTTCGTGCCCGGCGCCGGGGGCGACATGGGTTTCGGCGGCGGCTGGGTGCTCTACCCGCCCCTTTCGACAGCGGGCCATAACGGCCCGGCCATGGACCTCTTGATCCTGTCCCTGCACATCGCGGGTGTCAGCTCGATCCTGGGTGCCATCAACTTCATCACCACGATCTTCAACATGCGCGCACCGGGCATGACGATCCACAAGATGCCGCTCTTCGTGTGGTCGGTCCTGGTGACGGTCTTCCTGCTGCTGCTCTCGCTGCCGGTGCTCGCCGGCGCGCTGACGATGCTGCTGACCGACCGCAATTTCGGCACGGCCTTTTTCGATCCGGCCGGCGGCGGCGATCCGGTGATGTACCAGCACCTGTTCTGGTTCTTCGGTCACCCGGAAGTCTACATCCTGATCCTGCCGGGCTTCGGCATCATCTCGCACATCGTGTCGACCTTCTCGCGCAAGCCGATCTTCGGCTATCTCGGGATGGCCTACGCCATGGTGGCGATCGGCTTCATCGGCTTCATCGTGTGGGCGCACCACATGTACACGGTCGGCATGCCGGTCGATCTGAAGGCCTATTTCGTGGCCGCGACGATGGTGATCGCCGTACCCACGGGCATCAAGATCTTCTCCTGGATCGCGACGATGTGGGGCGGCTCGATCGAGTTCCGCACCCCGATGATGTGGGCGATCGGCTTCATCTTCCTGTTCACCGTGGGCGGTGTGACGGGCGTGGTGCTGGCCAATGCCGGCGTCGACCAGTCGCTGCACGACACCTATTACGTGGTCGCGCACTTCCACTACGTGCTGTCGCTGGGTGCCGTCTTCGCGATCTTCGCGGGCTGGTACTACTGGTTCGAGAAGATCTTCGGGGTGAAGTACAACTCCATCCTGGCGCGTCTGCAGTTCGCCTTCTTCTTCGTGGGCGCCAACGTGATCTTCTTCCCGCAGCACTTCCTGGGTCTGCAGGGCATGCCGCGCCGCTATGTCGACTATGCCGACGGGTTCGCTTTCTGGAACTACGTCTCCACGGTCGGCTACATGATCATGCTGGTGGGCATGGTGCTGTTCTTCCTGGTGCTCATCGACGCGATGGTCCGCCGCCGGAAGGCCGACGCCAATCCCTGGGGTGAAGGGGCTACGACGCTGGAGTGGACGCTGTCCTCTCCGCCGCCCTTCCACCAGTTCAACGAGCTGCCCAAGATCAAGTAGGTGGCGAATTGGACACGCTGACCCAAACCGGTGTCTCTCACGCAGAGGGCGAGGCTGTCTCGACAGCCTCGCCCCGCGACTTTTTCGACCTGATGAAGCCGCGGGTGATGACGCTGGTCGTCTTCACCGCGTTTGCAGGCCTGGTCGCGGCCCCGGTCGATGCCGACCCCTTCCTGGCTTTCATGTCGATCCTGTGCGTGGCCGTGGGCGCCGGTGCCGCCGGTGCGCTCAACATGGCCTATGACGCGGATATCGACGCGACCATGAAGCGCACGCGCAAGCGGCCCGTGCCGCGCGGCGCGGTGTCGGTGTCGAACGCCTACGGCTTCGGCGTGGTGGCGGCGGTGCTGTCGGTGCTGATGATGGCGCTGGCGAGCAATTATCTCGCCGCGGGCCTGCTTGCCTTTTCCATCTTCTTCTACGCCGTCGTCTACACGATGATCCTCAAGCGCTCGACGCCGCAGAATATCGTCATCGGCGGGG
>Ga0207716_100459_pt1:5000-15436 | contig 15436 bp, 12 predicted proteins | sample TtaePargueraPR_FD_187739 | JGI IMG/M metagenome (GOLD analysis project Ga0207716, IMG submission 187739) | Aerobic enrichment media microbial communities from Bioluminiscent Bay, La Parguera, Puerto Rico - Tt and P2 (5) (SPAdes) | ecosystem: Environmental > Aquatic > Marine >... | reverse complement strand
GGATCATTTGCGGTTCTTCGCGGTATTGAACCCAAATGCCTGCCCGCGCCAAGCGCGCGGTATATTCACGTCCGTCATCACGTAACGGATCGAAATAGGCTGATGTTATATAGGTCGGCGGCAACCCGCGAAGATCATCCACGGACAAGGCATGCGCCACCGGATCATCCATCGGCGCTTTCAAAACATCGCGGTAATAAATGACATCATCGGTGCTTAAACCCGGGGCGCTGGCCATTTGGCCGTAACTTGGCCAGTTAAGATCCCCGCCAAGTGCCGGATAAATAAGAACCTGACCAAGAATACGATCCCCAAATCCATCATCCCTGGCGCGTAATGCCAATCCGGTCGCCAACATGCCGCCCGCACTGTCCCCCACCAGAACGATCTTTTTCCCCGCCATCAGCAAACTGTGCATCACGGTGTGACAATCTTCATGCTGTGCAGGCCAGATATATTCGGGTGCCAACCGGTAATCGATTGCGGTTAGTTCTGCCTGCGCACTTTCTGCAATATCGGCACAGATTGCATCATGGCTGTCACATGATCCAACCACGAACCCGCCACCATGCATGTAAAGAATTCTGTGCGGCGTACCAAGGGTTTCCGGACGAAAATGGCGCACCGGAACCGTTCCGATAACATCGTCCTGAATATGCATACCATCCGGACGCGCACGCCCAAAATACGAACATAACACATCATACCAGACGCGCTGCTGTTCGATCCCGGCGGCAACCGCATCAGGTGGATAAAGGCTGTCGCATTTGGCAATGAAAGCACGGATACCCTCTTCTTCGGGCATCGGGTCATAACTGATATCGAATGAAACCGGGCCGGAATCCGACATTTGGAAACCTTTGCGTGTTGGGACCCCTCAAAACTAGCGCGGTTTTCCGACCTTTAAAAGGGTTCTGTCGTATCAGAGTGAAATGCTTTCCACACAATCCTTCAAAAGCTGCGCACTGCGGCCGAGACCTTCGAGTTCTTCTGCCGCAAGATCCGGCATCAGGTCCTCCGATACGCCGTCCGCACCGATCACCCGTGGAATCGACAACGCAACATCGCGCACATCCCCGATCTCGGCCATGACACAGGAAACCGTCAGGACATCATGCTGATCACGGGCAATGGCCTTGATAATCCGGGCCAGTCCTGCACCAATCCCGTAATAGGTTGCGCCTTTGCCCTTGATTATTTTATAGGCCGCATTGCGCACACCATCATCAATCCGTGCACGCACATGCTGGGTGATCGGCGATCCCACCTGGGCGGCTACTTCTGCCAGGGACAAAGACCCCACCCGGGCATTGGACCAGGCCAAAACTTCGCTATCACCATGTTCACCAAGCACATAGGCATGCACCGATTGTGGCGATATTCCCAGATGCCGGCCAAGCAGACTTCTAAACCGGGCCGTATCAAGGATGGTTCCGGAACCAATAACCCGACTTGCCGGCAACCCGGAAATACGCTGCGTGATCTGGGCCATGATATCGACCGGATTGGACGCAATCAGAAGGATCGCATCGGGCGCAACGGCAAGGACATTACCCACAACATCCTTGAAAACTGCAGCATTGCGCTCCAACAAGGCAAGTCTGGTTTCGCCGGGTTTCTGACTGACCCCCGCCGCAAGAATAACGACCCGCGCCCCGGCAAGCCCGCCATAGTCGGCCGCCTCCACAATTGTTGAGGACATGAACGGAACAGCATGGGCGATGTCTTCTGCCTGGGCGACGGCAAGATCATGGTTCTGATCAACCAGAACAACCGAACTGGCAAGTCCCATAACCGCAAGCGCATAGCCCGCTGAACTTCCAACCATCCCGGCCCCGACAATCCCGACCTTCATCACTCAATCTCCCGCATCAAAACCCGTCTTCACATCAATGATGCCACCGGCGGGTGAAGCGGTCAAAAAGGATAAATGTTGCGCAACAAAACATCCGCATTTTTCAGATGAAAAAACCAAAGGATCGATTGCGGTCAAGAACGCAATTCTAAATCGAAATTTCAATCACTTAGCCCGGACTAAACCATTCCAATCGCACCCGGTTTACGGTAGAATTTCAACAATATAAAGCCGCATGCGCGCATCATGATTTCCGGGGAAAAATCGCCGCCAAAAGGTGTTTAAAAACAACAACATACACCGGACCAATCCGTCATGATCGGCACATCAAATAACGGGAGGAAATTTTGGGTAATTCGGACATCCGCCAGGTGACTGTTGTCGGAACAGGCATCATTGGCGCAAGCTGGACCTGTCTTTTTTTGGCACATGGTTTTGATGTTGTCGCAACCGATATTCGCGACGGCGCAGAACATGATTTGAATACCGCTATCGAGCGGTTCTGGCCAACACTTCCCGAGACAGTTCTGGCCAAAAAACAGCGCGGCAATTTGCGTTTTTCAACCGACCTTGATGAAGCTTGCGCAGGCAGCGGATTTATTCAGGAAAATGCGATTGAACGACTGGATGCAAAGATCGAATTGATGCGCCGCATCGATGCCGCGACATCCAAAGAAGCCATCATCGCATCAAGTTCATCGGCCATTTCGGTGACCGATATGCAATCGGCCTGTGCGCATCCCGAACGCGTCGTTCTTGGCCACCCGTTCAACCCGCCCCATCTTGTACCGCTGGTCGAACTGGCAGGCGGGGAAAAAACTGGTCAACGGGCGCTGGAACAGACAGAAGCATTTTATGCTGGCCTTGGGAAAACGCCAGTTCGGCTGGAAAAAGAAATATATGGCCACATTGCCAATCGGTTGCAGGCCGCAATTTTCCGCGAAGCCATCCATATGCTTGATCATGGCATCGCATCGGCCGAAGACATTGACCGCGCCGTGACCGAAGGGCCCGGACCGCGTTGGGCATTGATGGGGCCATTTATGACCTATCGGCTGGCGGGCGGAGACAACGGCATGCAGGGATTTTGGGACATGTTTGCCCCGATGCAGGAAAAACTTTGGGCTGATCTGGGCAATCCGACACCACAAAAAGATCTTCAGGATCGGGTAACCGCCGCAGTTGAGGACTCCTATGCCGGTCAATCAATTTCCACCGTTATTCGGGAACGTGATGCCCGGTTGCGCAAGATACTGGCGGTCAAAAAGTCACCCGTTTCCGATTGATGTCGGGATAAAAATCACCCGCAAAAAAAACGGCACAGTGTCAAATACACTGTGCCGTTTTTACTTTGGAATCGGTCAGACATGACAAACCATGTCTGGTGTATCCGCCCTAGAAATTGACCTGATCACCACCTTTAAGCGACAGCATGGCGCGTGCTTCGTCCGGGGTTGCGATTTCAAGACCAAGACCTTCGAGAACCTGACGAATGCGCAGAACCTGTGACGCGTTGGACTTTGCGAGCTGACCCGGGCCATTCCAAAGGGAATCTTCAAGCCCGACACGAACATTGCCCCCCATCGAAGCCGCCATTGTCGTGATCGGCAATTGATGGCGTCCTGCGCCAAGCACCGACCAGACATAATCGTCACCAAACAGGCGATCTGCTGTGCGCTTCATATGCGCAACATCTTCGGGATGCGTGCCAATACCGCCAAGAATGCCAAATACTGTCTGAACAAATAGCGGCCCCTTGACCAATCCGCGGTCACGGAAATGCGCAAGGTTATAAAGATGGCTGGTATCGTAGCATTCAAATTCGAACCGCGTGCCGTTCCCAGAACAGGCTTCGAGAATATATTCAATATCCTTGAAGGTGTTGCGGAACACGATATCCCGGGAGTTTTCAAGATATGCCGGTTCCCAGTCATGTTCGAATTTCTGGAACCGATCAAGCATCGGGAACAACCCGAAATTCATCGACCCCATATTCAAGGACGCAACTTCCGGCGCGAATTTAAGCGCAGGCTGCAACCGTTCCTGAACCTGCATCGCAGGACTGCCACCGGTTGTCAGGTTCAGGACCGCATTCGTGGATTGTTTCAGCCGCGGCAGGAAACGGGCAAACATGTCCGGGTCCTGAGTCGGACGGCCGTTTTCAGGATCACGGGCATGAAGATGCAGGATCGCCGCCCCGGCTTCGGCAGCCTCGATGGCCTGTTCGGCGATCTGGTCCGGGGTAACAGGCAAATGCGGAGACATGCTGGGCGTATGAATGCCACCGGTAATGGCACAGGTGACGATGACCTTGCGTGACGTTTTAGCCATGTTGTTTTTCCTTTTTGATCCGCTCAGATGGTTTCGACATTGCCGCAGACACTGATGGCCTGCCCCGAGATATTTGCCCCCGCCGGGGACGACAGGAACAGCGCCATACCGGCGACATCTTCCGGTTCGACCATGCGGCGCAACGAAACCTGTGACAGGTATTGCGCTTCCATTTCCTCGTAACTGATGCCAAGGGATTCAGCACGCGACCGGATCACGTTTTCAATGCGCGCGCCCCGAACCACACCGGGCAATATGGCATTGACGCTGATGCCATCGGGACCGGCTTCCTTGGCCAGACTTTGCGTCAGTCCGACAATTCCCCATTTCGCTGCGGCATAGGGGGTGCGAAGCGCATATCCAAGCCGCCCGGCCACCGATGAGATATTGATGATCGTTCCGGCCTCATTGGCGCGCAGCAATGGCAAGGCCCGGCGCAGAACCAGAAACTGGCTCATCAGATCGATATCAAGGGTGCGACGGATCTCTTCGACAGAAAGCTCGTCAATGGCACCGGTCGGACCGGAAATGCCCGCATTATTAACCAGAACATCAAGCCCGCCGAGCTGTTCGGATGCCATTGCCAGCAACTGATCAACCTGTGTTTCATCCGAAACATCGGTTACGCGTGTCAGCACATCGGGAAAATCTTTGGCAAATTTGCCAAGGGCATCTTCGTCAATGTCACAAATCAGAACCTTGGCACCGGCTTCGCGAAAGGCACAGGCAATGGCCTTGCCAATTCCCGACGCCCCCGCTGTCACCAGAACCCGAAGGCCCGACCGGGGTCGGGTTCGTTCAATCATATTCATTTTCGACCTATTCATGATTTACGCCCACGGCCCGGCCATCAAGCAACTTCAAGCCAGTTGCGCCGCACTTCGGGTGTTTCTTCAAGCTGTTCGGGGGTCCCGCGATAAACCAGTTCGCCATGGCCCATGACCATGACCTGCTGGGCAACTTTCAATGCGATGGTCAGCTTCTGCTCGACCAGGACCACAGCAACGCCGCGACGCCCGATATCAAGGATCACTTCCATCACGACATCGACAATCCGTGGCGCCAGTCCCTCGGTCGGTTCATCAATCAAAAGAAGCCGCGGATTTCCCAGCAACGACCGGCAAATGGTCAGCATTTGCTGCTCGCCACCGGATAAATATCCGGCCCGAATGCCCCGGCGTTCGCGCAGACGCGGGAAATAGTCATACATTTCCTCGATCGTCCATTGATGGGCACCGGGCGCGCCTTTTTGCCCGCCCATAATCAGATTTTCCTCAACCGTCAAATTGGGGAAAACCAGCCGTTCCTCGGGAACATATCCGATCCCCTTTCGGCAAATGTCATAAGGGCGCTTGCCCGCAATCGATTGCCCGTCAAGGGTCACGGTTCCCGCACTTGGCGGTACCAGTCCCATCATTGCCTTTAACAGGGTTGATCGACCCGACCCGTTGCGTCCCAGCAAGGAGACAATACTGGATTCACCGATTTCCATATCGATGCCATGCAGGATGTGGCTTTTTCCATAGTGGGCATGCAGCCCTTTGACTTCGAGCAAGCTCATTTCGCCCCCTCCTGACCAAGATAGGCTTCCTGGACTTCACGATTGGCACTGATGCGCTCGGGGGTATCGGTCGCAAGAATGCGGCCATATACCAGCACCGAGACCCGGTCACACAAGCTGAAGACGACGCTCATGTCATGTTCAACCATCAAAAGCGTCTTGCCTTCGGTCACCTTGCGAATCAGCTCTGCGGCCTTGGCCGTTTCTTCGCGCGACATGCCAGCAGTCGGTTCATCAAGCAAAATGACATCGGCACCGGTCGTAAGCGTCATGCCGATTTCAAGTGCGCGCTGCTCGGAATATGTCAGGTCCCCGGCCATGCTTTGCGCACGTGCTTCAAGCCCGACCCGATTCAGAACATCGGCAGTTTCGTCATTGACCCGACGCATCCCCGCTGCCGACCGAAACAGTCCATAGCGCACCTGATGGCGGGCCATGACCCCGATCCGCAGATTTTCAAACACGGTCATGCGATGAAAAATGTTGGTGATCTGGAATGATCGAGCCAATCCGGCGCGATTGATCAAGTGCGGAGAAAGACCGCCAATGCTGTTTCCTTCAAGCCGTATATCGCCCGATGACGGCGCAAACATCCCGGAAATCAGGTTAAACAAGGTCGACTTTCCCGCCCCGTTGGGTCCGATCACTGCATGCCGTTCGCCCGGACGAATATTAAGGTTCAATCCCTGCAAAACATCAATCGGCCCGAATGACTTGCTGACATCCGAAAGCTGCAACGCAGGCGTCTGTGACGTTATCTCATTCATTCTTTGCCTCCTGCACCGACGGTCATATCAGCTGTCGTCGCCTCATCCTTGCGTGCCCAAAGCCGGTCAATCACGCGACGGGCCCGGATCAGGATGAAGACACCCCCGCACAGCAACACAAGCGGCACAAGCCACGTCACCGGGTTAAGCGGACTCCAGGACAGGCCAAACAGGTCATAGGCCGGGAAACCACCCGATGCCCCGTCGCGGGCCATTGCATAGTCCTGACCAAACAGAACTTCGGCACTTTCGGTCAAAAAGACAGTCCCTGCCGCAATCAGAATGCCGCCGCCCAAGGCCACAAGATACGGACCGCCAATCTTTGCCAGATCGAGCTGGCGACGATTACGGATATGGTGATCAATCACCCCGCCAATACCTGTTGGTGCATACAGCATCACCAGAACGAAAATCAGTCCCTGGTAAAACAGCCAGGACCGGGTCAGATCCGAAATCAGGAAGGAAAACAGGGTAAAGACCGTTGCGCCAATCACCGGACCAAAGAACACGGTCGATCCACCGACAAAGGTCTGCAAGACCACCTGTGCGGATACCGATCCCGAAAACAGCGAATAGTTTGCTGTCTCGTTGGAAATCGCCAGAAGCGCACCGGCAACACCGGTCATCATGGCCGAAACCGCAAAGACGATCACCTTGGCGTAATGGGCGTTATAGCCCAGAAACTTGACGCGCTGCTCATTGTCACGCAGTGCAAGCGTCAGACGCCCGAAAGGCGTTCTGGTATAGGCCCAAAGTGCCAACCCGCACAGTACCACCCAGCCAAGGGTCAGATAATAGACTTCGATAATCGTGCCAAACCCGAACCCCATCCAGGGCATCCGCATCGACGACACGCCCGCTTCACCACCAAACGTCCCTTCGAGATGCGGGGCCAGCGAATGAAACAATTCGGCAATTGCCAGGGTCACCAGCGCGAAATACACGCCCGACCGCATGGTCGAAAAATACCCGGCGACCACGCCAACCACGAGCCCGGCCAGCCCCCCGGCAAGCGGCAAAAGCGGCGTTGGAAAGAACAGGCCGTCTTCAACCGCGATCATCAGATGCAACGCAGCAAAGGCACCAACCCCGAAATAGGCCGCATGACCAAAGGACAGAAGTCCCGCCTGACCGTTCAGCAGATTGAAGGCAAGGGCAAACAGACTGGAAATCAGGACATTGATCAGCGCATTCTGCCAACCAAGCCCGAGAAATGGCGGTACTGCGATCAACAGAACCAGCAGCAGCGCCAGAAGAATTTTTTGAATGGATGTCATCTTTAATTCCGTTCACCCATCAGGCCGGCCGGACGTACCAGCAGGACGATCAACATCAGTGCAAAGGGAATGGTTGCGCTTACCGAAGACAGCTCAAGCGTCAAAAGACCGCCGACCGATCGCGCCCAGTCGCCAAGCCCGACCACGTCAAACATGCTGGCAACCGACCAATCAAGACCGACAGAAAATGACGAAAACAGGCCAATCAGAAGCGATGCCACCAGCGACCCTTTAAGGGATCCAAGGCCACCGACAACCACAACGACAAAGACAATAACGCCAAGTTCGATGCCCATATTCGGGTTGGTCGGATAAAATGCACCGGCAACAGCACCAGCCAGCCCGGCAAGGGCAGCCCCGGTTCCGAAAACGAACATGAACACAATCGGAATATTGTGACCCAATGCTTCGGCCATTTGCGGCAACCGTTCAGCTGCGCGCACGACAATACCGGTACGTGTCCGTGTCAGCAGAAGCCACAGCACGGTAAACATGATGACCGCAACCGCACCAATGAACATGCGATAGAAAGGATATCCGGTGCCGAAAATCTCAAAGGCGGAAAACCGCAATGCTTCGGGCATCTGGTAATTGACCGGGAAATCGCCGAAAAACAGCTTGATCAGCTCTTCAATAATCAGCGCCAGACCAAAGGTCAGCAAAAGCTCGTGCGCATGACCATGGGCATGTACTCGCGGCAGTAAAAACCGCTCGACCGCCATACCGACAAGCCCGACCACAATCGGTGCGACCAGAATGCCGGTCCAGAAACCGAAGATCGAAGACACCGCATAGGCGACATAGGCACCGAGCATGTAAAACGAGGCATGGGCGAAGTTCAGCACACCCATCATGCCGAAAATAAGCGTCAACCCGGCCGAGACCATAAACAGCAACAAGCCATAGGTCACGCCGTTCAACGTGGAGATAATCGCGAATTCCATGAGACTTCCGGACTAAAAGAGGCAGAAAAGACCCGGCACAACACGATGAAGGCCGGGTCCTGAAGGCGGCGGGATTACGCGTTCGGGCGCTTCATCTGGCAGCTGTCCTGCACCGGATAGATCGCCTTTTCGCCGGGTATTACCTCGACTGTCTCAAAGCCCATATCCGTGCCATCGGCCGGATATGTTGCGCCCTTGACCACTTTGGAAACCACCACCGGACGAATGGTCTGGTGATCTTCCTTGCGTACCGAAATCGGCCCAAGCGGTGACTGGTAAACACTGTTTTCCAGTGCCAACGCGATGTTGGTGACATTGATGTCGCCGCCCTTGAAATCAAGCGTGGACAAAGCTTCCTGAAGCTGACCCAGGGCAAAGGTCGAATGACCTTCGACAAAGATCGGATAGGCCCCCGTGGCTGCCTTGTAGGCTTCCGGGAATTCGTTGGTCGGGGTCGCCGCATTGTCATAGTTGTTGGCGATATAGTGACCCAGTGCCGTCTGACCGGCATTGGCGATGTTGCCCGGCTGATCAAGGAAGGTTGTCGCAAAGGTCACATCAAGACCCGCATCACCGGTCGCCTTCATCAGCAACAACAGGTCATTGGACCAGTTGCCGGTAAAGACGGTGTCCGGTTCAGCCGATTTGATGCGTGCAACGAATGGTGCAAAATCCTGGATCTTGTTCACATCATGCAAGACTTCGCCAACAACCTCGTATCCACCCTCGGATGCGGCGGCCTCAACAGCGGCCTGCACATCCTTGCCCCAGGAATAGTTCTGGTTGATGGCATAGGCCTTGCTGCCCAGTGCATCCGACTTTTTCATGGCATTGACCAGAGCGGTAATGCGCATCGGTGCGGTCGTGGTAAAGCGGAAATGATAAAACTGGCACTTGTCGCCGGTAAGTTCCATGGCTTCACCGCCAAGGTTCATAAAGATCATTTCCTTGCCGGGATTGCGCAAATTGTGTTTGCGGACATCTTCGGTCAACTGGCCGGCAATCGCCGATGATGCACCCTGAATGATAATATTTACGCCGTCCGCAACAGCCTGACGGAATTTGTCCGCCGCTTCGGACGCGCCGCCGGCATTGTCATATTCCGTCACCTGAACGGGTTCGCCGTTAAATCCGCCAGCTGCATTGATACGATCAACACCGTATTTTACAGCGCGCGCATAAAGACGCCCGGTCGAGGTTTGCGATCCTGACAGACTTTCAATAATCCCGATTTTAAGGGGCTCTGCCTGCGACGTGGCGGCACCAAGGGTACCCGCGCCCAGCGCCATCGCGGCACCGAACGCAAATTTTGTCATACGATTCAAGTTTTCCTCCCAGATAACACTTGTTTGTGTACTTGGTCTGCCGCGCTGCGTCAGTTATTCCAACGTCTTGGTTCGGCATTGACGGCAGTATAGACACAAGAATTTGACTGAGTAAATATATTAGATATGTGATCACACTTTAATTTCGAAGACCTTTTCTCACCCGGTGCACATTGCCATGGCCAACGCACTGGACGTAGAATGCCATAGACAGTACTGCTGTAATCACCTGATTTGGCGTAACTTGTGACCATTGGTGAAATGTTTTGCCGCCAGGTCCAACGTTTCTTCACCTTCTTGAGGCACCGAGTACGTGAATACCTTCGACCTGACAAAGAATTCCAAACCGATGCTGGCCCCGGTTGATGTCTCGACC